>Ga0315279_10010479_pt1 | contig 10889 bp, 2 predicted proteins | sample YL17G06_20_MG_FD_203694 | JGI IMG/M metagenome (GOLD analysis project Ga0315279, IMG submission 203694) | Sediment microbial communities from Yellowstone Lake, YNP, Wyoming, USA - YL17G06_20 | ecosystem: Environmental > Aquatic > Freshwater > Lake > Sediment | place: USA: Wyoming | collected...
CGCCTCGCTTGAGCGTCTATCGCGTCGAACGCGAGCCCCTCGCGGAGACGCCCGGGCTGACGACGCTGGGCGTCTCCGATTCCGCTGATGGGGCCTGGGGTGTGGTCGATGTCTGGCTGGCGTTCGCACGTGACGGTGCGAACCCGATCGCCGCCGAGCGCATCAGTATCTTGCACAACGATGCCCCGCTTGGCCAACCTCTGATTGCCCGGGCGGATGGTACATTTGAGCTGCGCGGCGTGCCGGCTAATGGGGAGACGATCAGCGTAGCGGTAGATGGTCAGCCGATGGGCGCCATCACGCTTCCGCAACGCAGCGCGATTCGCGTGCAGTTGGATGCCAACGTGCCCGAATCGCTTCGTCAATTGATCGCCTTGGACCCGGCCTGCGAGATTGTCAGCGCAAATGCCGAGGTCCGGATTGGCTCCAAAGATGCGGCGAACCTGCGGCTGACAGACGTTGATCAGCCGGCGTTTGTCATCCAGACCGACGGTGACGACGCACAAGCCGCTTTGGCCGGACTGGTGGACGAACTGGCGTTGCGGCAGATCGATGCCATGAGCATTGCCGAGAAGAGCAACCGAATCGTGGATGTGCAGGTCCTCAGAAGCCGGGAGCGGTCGATGGCGATCTGGGGCAGCTTGTTTACTCCCGCGTTCGATTTCCAGGAAAGCCGTGCCTGCCCGCTTGTGGTGTCCCGTGCCGTGCGCTGGCTGGCACACCGCCCGCCGCTGGTCGAATGGGCGGTGATGGGTGAGCGGCTGCCCGCGGCGGGGTCAGCGTTCAGTCGCGTTGATGGCGAACGGACGGTCACAGATGACGGCCGGGTCTTGCGCACCACCCGACTGATCTCCCCGGTGACCGCGGCGGACCTGCCCAAATCAGAAATCGGCAGACGGCTCAATGGGTTCGGCCCGTACGCCTGGATTGGCCTGTTGGCGGCCATATTGTTGATCGGAGAGTGGATCCTGTATCAGCGAGGTCAGATGCCATGATTCTCTCGGCCTCCTGGTGGTGGTTGCTGGCATTGGGCGCCCTCTTGCCATGGGCAGGCCCGTGGCGCGGACGCGACGCCGTTCAGAACGTGCTGCGCTCGCTGCTGTTTGTTGTACTCGCGGCGGCGTTGTCCCAACCTTACCTGCGGCGTGACGATGCGCCGGCAGAACGCATGCTCATTCTCGATCTCAGCGCCAGTGTAGACCTGCCCGCACGAGACAGCGCGATCGATCACGCCGTACGGTTCGCCGAAGCGGGGTCCCGGGACCATACCCATCTCGTGCTGGTCGGGACGGATGCTGGTTCTGAGACCGGATCGCTCACGGGCGCGTTCGGCACGATCACCCGGCTGGCCAGCGATGGCCCGGAGGGCGCCACGCCCTTGTCCGCGGCCTTCGCTCGCGCCAACGAACTGATCCCTCGCACCGGACGCGGCGCCGTGACCTTCGCCAGCGACGGTCTCGCCACTCGCCCGGACGACGCTCGGGCGATTGCCTCGTTGCGTGCCCGCGGCGTCCCGGTTCACGTTGTTGCGCTGCCGGTCGGCGCCACAGCGCCGACGCCGGTGGCCCTGAACTGGTCCGGCGAACTGCGCGTCGGCGCCACCGCCCGGCTTGCTGCAACCGTTGTTGCTCACGGTGGCGCCGCACCTGGGCAGGTCCAACTGCGATCCGGTGGCAAGCTGTTGGCGTCCGCCCCGTATACCGGCGCAGAACGCGAGGTCGTCGCCCTGTCTTTCGAGCCTGCCGAAGCCGGCTTCATTGAGGCGGAACTGGTCGTCGTGGCCGCCGCCGATGGGGGCGGCGACGCTACAACCGGCGGGAGGCGCGCTTCAGGCGCGGCGAGCGAGCGGCCGCTGCCTGCAGTGTTGGCCGTGCGCGAGCCGTACCGGCTGCTCTATTTTGGCCATTTGCAGCAGAATGGCGCGGCCCGATTGAGCAAGGTGCTGGGCCCCGGGTTCGCAGTGACCGAAGTCGATCCTGCCGATGAGACGGACCTGGACGCGGCGTTGAAGGCAAGCGACCTGGTCATCCTCGACGACCGGCCCGCCGAGACGTTTCCCGCCGAGGCGGAGCGGCGGGTGATGAACGCGGTGACGCACGAGGGGTTGGGCCTGGTGATGTGCGGCGGGCGAGGCGCATTCGGCTCCGGCGGCTGGCATGACCGGGCGATCGCGGCGATCCTGCCGATCGATTTTGTGCAGAAAGAGGAACAGCGCGATCCATCCACCACGCTGGTGATCGTGATCGACACTTCCGGTTCCATGGGCTATGTCCGCGTGCAGTTGGCCAAGGAAGTGGCCCGGCTGGCGATGCGGCGTCTGCTGCCGCACGACAAGGTAGGCATCGTCGAGTTCTATGGTTCGAAACGCTGGGCGGCGCCCATTCAGCCGGCCTCCAACGCGATCGAACTTCAGCGGGCGCTCAATCGCATGAACGCCGGCGGCGGCACGGTGATCATGCCCGCGCTCGAAGAGGCCTTCTACGGCCTGCAGAACGTCGACACGCGGTACAAGCACGTGCTGGTCCTCACCGACGCCGGTGTCGAATCGGGCGATTACGAATCCTTGATGCGGCAGATGGTCAAGGAAGGCATCAATGTGTCCACGGTGCTGACCGGCGGTGGTTATCACAGCGAGTTTCTGGTCAACATTGCCAACTGGGGCAAGGGGCGGTTCTACGACGTGCCGGACCGATTCAACTTGCCGGAGATCATACTGAAGCAACCATCTACGGCCAAGTTGCCGGCCTATCGGCAGGGTATGCATCGCGTCCGTTCGCGCGGCGGCGCCGGCTGGTGGGGTGATGTCCAGACCCGCGCGATTCCGCAGTTGGCCGGCTACGTCGAGTCCAAGGCCCGCCCCGGCAGCGAGGTGCTGCTGGAGACGGTTGAACACTCCCACCCGATACTGACCACTTGGCGATACGGCCTTGGTCGAGTCACCACGCTGGGCACCGAGCCGGTGGGCGAAGGAACGCGGCCTTGGCGCGATTGGTCCGAATACGGCAGGGTTCTGGCACGCGTGATGGAACGCACCGCCGCCGACACGCGAGATCCGTTCCGTTTCGAAGTCGAATATGATGGCGGCGAGGCGCGCCTGCACGCCATCCGCCAGTGCCCCCGCACTGGAATGGCGGCCGATGCCGTCCCCATCGCGAGGGTGCGCGGCGCCGACATGCCGGCTGGCGACGGGGCCGCTGATGAGTCGGCGCTGACCTTCACGGCGCGGAGCCCTGACCACTTCATCGCTTGCCGGCCCGTACCGGCTCCTGGCTCGGTTCTTCGCATCGACGCCTGCGCCAGTACTTCGCCGCAGCGCAGCCAGCCGGTCGTGGTGGCGTCGCCTGTGGTCGCCGAACAATGTGTCGATCCGGCACGCGGCATCGATATGGCCGCGCTGGCTGCGGCGACCGGTGGGAGGGTCCTCAGCCTTGACGGCGACTGGTCGACGGCAAACGCCGCTGCGAGTGGCCAGCGCCTGTTGCCCCTGGCGTCGTGGCTGTTCGCCGCCGCGTTGATTCTGTTTATCTTCGAACTCACCTGGCGTCGCCGCCCGCAGGCGCAGGCTCGACTCCGACGGAATACCGACGATGACCCGACCGAAGATCGACTTCTATAACCGGCTGGCAACGATGCTCATCGTGATAGGGGGGCTGCTGTCAGCATCGCTGGCCGCCGCCCCTGCCCACGCCGGTACAGACCTGGCCGAGTCGATCGCAAGACGGGTCGAAACGCTGGTGGCTGCCGAGCGGACAGGGCCGCTGGCCGATAGCAGCGTCGAGGAACTATATCACGAGGCAGTGAAGCAACACGGCAGCGGCAAGCCGCTGCTGGCATGGCTCGCAAGGGCCCGTGCGGACGGACGCGATGCCCGGTCGCGGGCGCTGGCCGAATTGGAAGCTCACGTTGCAGTGCGGGGGGGGGATTTGAAGCACGCCAACGGGACGCTGACCTCGCTTCTGGAGATCGACGGTGTCGCCGCGAGCCGTCCCGACCTGCGGCTGTGGCAGGCGCGGCTGTTCGATGCGCTCGGGGAAATCGACAAAGCCAGGGAAGCCTACAAGGACCTTATGGCCTCGGACCTCAGCCAGGCCGATCAACAGATGGTGCGATTGCGCCTGGCGTTGATGGGTTTGCTGGGGCAAGGCGGCTCCGATGCGGCGGTCAGCACCAGGGAGTTGATCGACCTCGCCAAAACATCGGACGACACTGCGTTTCGCAACCGGGCCGCGATCGTGCTGGCGGTCCAGAACCAGTATGCTGAAGCGACCAAGCTGTTTGTGGTCGCAGGCGATGGGGCGGCGCGATTCCGCGGCGCCAGTCGTGTGGCGGAATGGGCGATTCGTGCCAACAACCGTGAGGCGGCGATCGCTTCGGCGTGGGACGCCGTGCGCTCGGCGCAAATGAAACCTGATCGACGCTATGCCCTGACATTGCTTGTGGAAGCGTACCGGATGGGCAAGGCCCGCGAGGGCCTGGCCGAACTGGCTGATGCTTTCGCCGCGGCCGAATCAAAAAAGGATGCGCCGCTCAGTGAGGAGATGCGGGCGGTCTGGGTGGACCTGCTGGGAGAACTGGGTCGCTATGACGATGCAATCAGGCTCTTCAAGACCAGCGTCGCCGAGAATGGTTTCTCCGCGGAACTACGTCGCGAGTTGCTTGAAATGGAGGGCGAAGCGGGGAAAGTCGAACAGATGATCGACTCGTACCGTGCGGCCATCGCCGCCGAGCCCGACCAATTCACGTGGCGTGGCGGGCTGACGCGGGTGTTGCTGGAACAAGGCGATCCGGATGGCGCGGTTGCACTGTGGAGCGAATATATCGACCGGCAGACGAGCGGCGCGCGGTTGCTCCAGGCAGCGCAGACGCTGGGCGACCTGGGACTGGATGAGCTGGCCGGGCGGGCCGTGGAACGCATGCTCACATTGAAGGTTGATTACGGCCAGGCGCTGCTTTACCTGGCTGACCTGCACCTCCGCCACGGCCGACTGGCCGAGTCGGAAGCCGCGCTGGATCGACTGAACGCACTCAGCGATGCCGGCGACGCCGTGCGTGCCGAATTGGCGGGAGCATACGAGCGGGTGGGGCGCCAGGACAAAGCCGTCGAGGTGATGGAGCAGATACGCGCTGGCCGTGCGACGGTGGCCGAAGATCTCGAGTTGCGACTCGCTTGGCTGTACAGCGAAATTGGCGATGAAGACAAGGCGCTTGAGCAATGGCTGGGACTGTGGCGAAAGGTCACCTCCTTGGCCCGCCGTCGCTACGTCGAAGACCGCCTCATGACCGTCGCCAGCCGGCTGGGAGCCTTGGCGGACATTGCCATCGACCTCGAAGAGAAACTCCGGGATGGCAGGGCCGACGACCGTGAAGCCGGCTTGTTGGTGCGCATCTACAGCCGCGTCAATGACTCGGTCGCGGCGACGGAGATTCTTGAGACGTACATGGCCCAGACCGGGCGCAACGAAGTAGCTTGCTTGAAAGAAAAAGGACGCATCTACCAGATCTGCAACGACTACTGGAACTACGAGAAGGTGATCGAGCGATTGGTCGAGGTCGACCCTAACGGCCGCACCGATCACCTGCGTCATCTGGCGCTGAGCATGCTGGAGCGAGGCAAGCCCCAGGAAGCCCGCGAGATTCTGCTGAAGCTGCGCAGCAGCGAGACGGGTGCGGACTCCATTGACGGCGAGTTCGAAGCCGGCATTCTCGCCATGGTCGGCCTGAGAAAGGAGGCGGCCGAAGCCTACCGCCGCGCAATTGCTCAACATCCGGATCGCATCGAGTGCTACCTGCTTCTAGCCAACCTGCTCAAGGAGATCGGTGAAACCGAGTCTGCCGTCGGGATGTTCCAGTTCCTGGCCGAGACGCCCGACCGTGACGACCTGTTCACCATCGCGATTGATGGCCTGTTGAACCTGCAAGCCGACCAGCGAGTGATGCAATGGGCGCGGCGGATTACGCTGGAACGGCTGGCCGGCCGGGAGGATAAGAACTACCTCTACCAATTGCTCGCCGACCTTTCCGCCGAGGTCAAAGACAGCGACGGCCAAGTCAGGGCGTTGGAGAATTCGCTGGCCGTCTCAGGCAACCGACGCCTGTCTGTGCTGCGCGAGTGCATGGATCTGTCTTCGCGACTGCGGGGCGGTGCGTTCTATCGTGCCGGCATCCGCAGCGCGAGCAACGCCGGCAACAAGGAGTTCTTCGCATTCGGGCGACGGCTCATCGGCCTGGGGGAATTGATGCCCCCGCAGGTCTTCATCGACCTGGGGCAGGCGTTCCTGAACGACGGCGACCTGGTCAGCGCGAAGCGGACGTTCGACCTGGCCCGAAACGTCGTAGACGAACGCGGCTACGAGCGCCAGGTGGCGCGCATCTTCGAGTTGACCGGTCATCATGGCGAGGCGTTAACCCGCTACGATCGGCTCCTGCGCACCAGCCCCTCCGACGTTGACCTGATCGCCAAGGTCGCCAAGCTCAACGAGCAGGAAGGCCGGGACGCCATCGCCGCCCGCTTCCACCAGCGCGGCCTGAACCTGCTGATGGCGCAATCGCCGCTGACTACCCAAGATACCGCCACGAAATCCAGCTCCAGCGTCTTCTACCGCAGAGGCAACGCCGACTCGTATCAGATGTATTCGGCGCAACTGTTGCGAGGACTGCTGGTTACCGTTCCGGATGACGCCGTCGATACCATGCTCGCCCAGCAAAGGGCATTGTTGGACGAGAGTCTGCGACAACTCCGATCGCAGGTCGAGAGTGGTCGCGCGGCTAAGAAACTCGCCGATGCACCTCGCATTCAAAGGCAATCCGAGACGCTGCGGCGCTTCTACTTCGCGTTCGGTCGCATCAAAGATCTCGAAGCGATGGACCTTACGCTGTTGCGCCAGTTCAGTGCCGACACCAACCTGCCTGTACTGCTTGCGAATGAGCGGATTGCCTGGGGCCGGTATGGCAGTGTGCAACGCTTGGTCGAGCAGTCGGAGGTCAACGATGAGCAACGCCGCATGATCGCGCCCCTCCTGGGCCAGTCCGACATGGATCGCGATGTCGCGCGGACACTGACGCCTGGCCAAATGTGGCGTGGCCTGATCCCTGCTCTGGTCGCCCGTGATGTCGACGCCGCCCGTCGCGTGTTGAGACGCGTCGACATCACCAAGGCGCAGCCGGAGGCGTACAGCTCGTGGAGAATGGTTTACGTCAATGGACACTACATTCGCGTTCCCAGTGCTCCCGGCGACCTGGCCACCTGGATGCGTCTGGCCGTTGTGCTCGGCGATGATGTCCAAGCCCTGGAATTCGCCCGAAGGCGCGTCCAGCAGCATAAGACCAGCGGGCGCATGTTGCGGCAGTTGGTTGATCGCATCGAGTCGTGTCGGCGCGTCCTGCCGGCTGAGTCGTTCCGCTCGCTGGTGCGGTACTCGGTGGACCTCTTCCGCGACGACGAGCGTCGCGTCGCCGAGTATATCTGGTTGGTTGCCAACTTCGGCGAGGCTCTGGGAGAGGACCGTCCTGCCGACTCCGAGCTTCTGGCCCTGGTCAAGGAGCGCAAACTGCGATTGAGTTACTACCTGCTGACTGAGCAGGTTCTGGATATGCTTCCCGAATCGATCCGCGCCCAAGCGTTGTCGTCGATCATCGCCAACACCGACGTCAGGACGCGGCTGAGATTCCTGACGCCGATCCCGCTCCAATACCCCAAGTCACTGGGGAAGGATGTGGGACAGGTTATTGTCGACGGCGTCGCCGGCGCATTGGGATCGGGCATGAAGCCGGATGAAATGCAGCAGCAACTCTATTCCTTGATCCCCGAGCAGGTCCATTGCCTCAGCTGTGCCGACAATGCCGACGCGGCCCTGAAGGTGTTCGACGCGTTCATCAATAGAGCGGGCGAGGCCACGTACAAAGACGCGCTCATCATGGCTCGGATGATGAAGGCTCTGGTCTTGTGGGACGTGGGCCGCGACGAAGAGGCTGTCAAGTTGGCCCGGGAGTCTCAGGAGATGTCGTCCGAGACCAAGAGCTTCCACATCAGCCGTCTCCGATCGGCGATGCAAGGCATCATCAACCACAACCAGGGAAGCCGATCGGCACAGCCCAAGCCGCGCGGGACGGGGGGCGGCGTTACGATGAAGGCGATTGCCGACGAGGAGCGAGCGATTGCGACAGCCCGGAAGAGCGCGGATGAAAAGGTTAAAGCAACGATACCTGAGATTGAAAGTCGTCTGGGCGACCTCTGGATTGCCAGGGGACACGCCGTCAACGGTCTGCCACTGTGGGCCGCGGCCGACGACCGAGACCGCGCGGAGTTCGAGAGGCAAGAGGCGGAGCGCTCCGTGAAGCACGCGGAGCGGATATCAGGCAGATCGACAACGCAACCTGCATCAACCCCGCAAAGCAAGGTTGGCACGCAGCCCGTCTCCTCTGCCGGCGGCAATCGCGTCGTGAGTGGGACCAGCAAGGAGATCGCTGAGCTACGCACTGCCCTTGAGGCAGGCGATAAGGAGGCCATGCGAAGGAAGCTGCGTGGTGTCTGGCGTGTGTTTCCTCCGGTGGACATGGACTCCTACGGCCGCGTGTATGGGCGTCAAGACTTGAACTCCCTACGGTGGCCCGGCCAGGCGGCTGCAGAGGAAGCAACTCCAGACGGCGATCAAGACCGAAAAGTCTCGGGTGCCCAAGAGCGTCGGCAATTGCGTGGCGGCTTGGCTACGCTCGAGGCCGTCGAGGAGTCGGCCACGGCTGCTGTGCCGTCGCAGAGCTTATGGCAGGCCTTGGCGGACCAGCCTGTTGCCGTTGCCGAGATGCAACGCCTGTTGCGCAGTCGGACTGTCCAGGAAGTGCGTGTTCTCGACGAGGTGGTGCTTGGGCTCCTGCGATCCGACCGGCAGGCCAAGGGCGATGGTGCAGTGTTTGCCGCGTTGCTGGATGGTGTCAGGCAGGGCCGCGCCGGCTACGTCGAGCTGGTGCAGTTCTTTGCCATGACTCAGGAGGACCCATCCCGCATCAATGCTGACAATCAGGACGTGCTCACGGATCTGATGCGGCAACTAGATGAAGACCAACTGCAAATGCTAAGCCAGTTGGCCTCCTTGTGTGGTTCGGCCGGTCAGAAGGACCGTTCATCGGCCTTGTATACCTATTGCGCCCTGCGTGGACACGACTTCTCTTCGCTGATCAGCGGAGCCAAGAAGGTTTTTGCCGGTGACGACCTGATGGCGCTGGCTGAGCGCATGTACGCCGTCGCTCCGAAAAACGACCCATCGTACGACGAACTGATGCTGGGCCTTCGGCTGGAACACCTGTCCGCCGATGAGGCGCTCAAGCGGTCGGATGAACTGTTCAGGGATCTCGACAACGACGCGGACACGATCCCCGTGTCCTTGGGCGTCCGTGGCGTGCAACTGTTCGCACAGGCCGGGCAATTGCAGAAGGCCCAGGCGTGCCTGCGCGTGGTCCTATGCCAGGGAGCGCCCCGTCCCAATCCTCTCGCAGTCTCCTACCGCCAGCCCCCGCAATATCGCCTGACGCGTTCTGACATCCTCCGGATATTCCCGGGAAATGGCTCGGCATACCGTGACTACACCGCCTGGCTTGCTGCGGCATCGGCCCAGATCGCGAAACTCCTGGATAGCAAAGACATAGCGAATACAACCGCCGCTGAGTGCCAGGTGGTGATTGCGCTGCGCCAGTGGCAGCACGGTGCCGCCGATGCCACCGGTGTCACGCTAGCGTCGATCCACGATCTCCTCAGCAAGGGGGGCCGCCCATACGCTGAACTGGCAATCGACGTGATGCGTCAGGCCGGTCTGTTTGAGCAGGCCCTCCAACTGCAAACTACCCTCTACGAAAGCGACCAGCTTTCACACGTTCGCCTTGGCGACCTGCTTCGCGACACGGCCCGTGTTCGTGGCAATGCCAGCGCCTTGGAGTTGATGGAGAAGCTGCTCAAGGAAACGCTGGATGAAGACCTTTTGGAAGCCGCGCGAGAACTGTTGCCGGACGACTCTCGACATCTCGATCGCATCTCCGACCTGCATCGCCGGAACCTGGCCGCCCTGGCTGAATACGATCGGCGCGTACAGCATCGGCGCCTGCGCGACCGGACGCGGGCCCAATGGCGGGAGGAAGACAAATGGAAACGGAAGCCATGATTTCCCGTGTCGTGTGGTCCAAAGCTATCGTGTTGGGGCCAATATCCGCTGAGCCTCTTTTGGCCCGGCGTTCGGGATTTGCGCCGTGGGATGGATCATTTCGGTGCCGCAGACCAGCAGGAACCCAAGCACGAAACGGCGATGAAATTGAGGTGAGCTTTGATTGCGCATTACATTGCCATCTGCCCATTGAAGAATGCTCCGTGCAACCAAGTGACGGCGGTAGGGCAGAGATAGAGCGACCCCGTGCTGGTCGAGGCTGCCGAGACGCTGTTTGTGCCCGTGTTCATCCGCAACAACGATCCCAATAAGCTCAGCGCCGACACCAAGCTTCTGAAACGTTTCAAGGAGCAGGCCTGGAACTACCCGGTCGTTCGCCTAATGGACGCCAACTGCAAGGACATCGCCACGGCCAGCCGGACTTGGAGCATTCTCCGCGGCGCGTGGTCGGAGCTGCTGACCAACATGACCAAGGCACTCAAGGCCGCGAAGAGGCCTATCCCGAAGTACTTCGAGGTGTTCGTCGCCCAGTATGGCGCCAGAAAGACGGCCACAGTCAACTTCGCGATGGGCTGTTTCTGGGCTGGGGAGGCCAAGCTCGGCGCCTTATCAGGCGTGGTCCGCACCCGGGTCGGCTATCACAAGCTCGCCCCGTCAGCCCGCGAGATCGTAGAGGTCGTCTACGATACCGAACGGATCGACTTCGAAACCATCGCCAAGGCCGCCAAGGAACAGCGATGT
>Ga0315279_10010480_pt1 | contig 10888 bp, 9 predicted proteins | sample YL17G06_20_MG_FD_203694 | JGI IMG/M metagenome (GOLD analysis project Ga0315279, IMG submission 203694) | Sediment microbial communities from Yellowstone Lake, YNP, Wyoming, USA - YL17G06_20 | ecosystem: Environmental > Aquatic > Freshwater > Lake > Sediment | place: USA: Wyoming | collected...
GGACCGGGCCGAGGCGCTGCGGCTTCTCGAGGTCGTGGACGCCTGCCGGAAGCTCTTCCGGGATAGAATTTCAAGTTCGAGTGAGGGGGCTCGCGTCTTAGGCGATGGACGGGGGGATGCCCGTATTCTGGCCGTAGAGGTGCCTGAGCAGGGCCAGGATCGTGTCGGACTTCAGATTTTTGAATCCGATCCCGATCTCATACAGGTCCTCCCCTTCTTTGGCCTTGAGCCATTTGATTTCGCCATCGAGGGTGACGGACTCGTTCGTTTTGGCCAGATCTATCCGGATCCTGACGGCGGTTCCGACGGCAAAGCATTTCGAGGAGATGATCCGCGTCCCGCCCGTGGAGATATCAAAGGTGTGCGCTGGGGTCCCCGTCCCCTGGTACATGTTCAGGGAGGTCCGGATGAGGACTTCGTTCCGTTCGACGAACCGGCTTCTTCTGCGTCTGTTCACCATCGCGCGCTCCCGTGGTGAGGCATTTTTTACTCTACCCGAGATTGTCCGATGACGGCCCGCCGGGGGCAATCGCCTCTGGGGGTGATTCGGGTGGTGATTCCTCGCCCGGGCGGCCCCGGCCTTGCCACCGCCCTTGGCGGTGCTGGCAAAGCCGGCAGGACCGGGACTGGAAAGCCCGGCCCCGGACAGGCGACATTCGCTTGATATTTTCAGGCCGCATGCATTACGATGCCATCAAGGTGGAAGCCCTCGTGGAAGCCCTCAAAGGACGGACGATAAGGACAAGCGCGATCTTCGGCCTGGCGCTCCTTTTTATCTCCCTGTGCCGGCTGGACGGCGCCGACCGGCGGGCGAAACAGGTCGACACGCTTCTCAAGGGCCTCATCGCCGAGCGCGAGCCGGGGGCGGCGGTGCTCGTAGCGAAAGAGGGGCGCGCCGTCTACCACAGCTCCCGCGGCGTCGCGGACGTGCAGGCCATGCGCCCGATCGACTTCCGGACCAGCTTTCGCCTGGCCTCGGTTACGAAGCAGTTCACGGCCGCGGCAGTCATGCTTCTCGTGCGCGACGGCAAGCTCCGCTATGAAGACCTCCTGACGGATCTCTTCCCGGATTTCCCCGAATACGGCCGGGCCATCACCATCCGCAATCTCCTCAACAACACCTCGGGTATGCCCGACTACGAAGAGCTCATGCCGGCCGCCGGTCGTTCCGTTCCCGTGGAGGATGTCCAGATCCAGGACGCCGGTGTCCTGGATCTGCTCAAACGGCAGAAGGCCGGATGGTTCGGGCCCGGCTCGCGGTGGCGCTACAGCAACTCGAGCTACATCCTGCTGGGCCTCATCGTCGAGAAAGTCTCGGGACGCTCCTTTCCCTCGTTCCTCCAAAAGCGCATCTTCACCCCCTTGAACATGATCAACACGCTGGCCTATGTCCCCGGCATGAACAAGGTGCCGAATCGGGCCTTCGGCTACGGCAAGGAAAACGGCCGCTGGATCGTGACGGACCAAAGCCCGACGTCGGCGACGTTGGGCGACGGGGGCATTTACTCGTCGCTCGCGGATCTCCTTCAGTGGGACGAGGCCTTGCGCCGGCACTCCCTGCTGAGCGAAGCGGAGATGCGCCCCGCCCTGACCCCCGTGCGTGTTCCCTCCAAGGGGCCGACAGGGCCGGACGGCGCTCCCGCGGAATACGGTTTCGGCTGGTTCTTGAACGGCTGGAAAGGGCACGGCCGGATGTGGCATTACGGCGAGACCATTGGCTTCCGGACGGCCATCCAGCGCTTCACGGACGACGGGCTGACCATTGTCGTCCTCTGCAACCGCGCCGACCTCGACGCCACGGCCCTGTCACTCAAAGTGGCGGGTATCTATCTCGAAGGCAAGCGATGACCGCGGTCCCCATGGGAAAAAAGAAATGCTGGGCCCTGGTCCTCATGGGCGGTGGCGCGCGAGGGCTCGCCCATGTCGGGGTTCTCCGCGTTCTCGAGAAAAACGGGCTCGTCCCGGACGTCATCGCCGGGACTTCCATGGGGGCGATCGTCGGGGGGTTGTTCGCGACCGGCCTGTCCGGGGCGAAGTTGACGGAGATGCTGGGCGGCCCGGTCCCGGACAACACCGTCGACAAGCCGGCGCGCCGCAACCTTTTCAAACGCCCGAAGAACCTTTTCGAGTACGTCATGCTCTCGGACTACAAGAACAGATTTATCAGCAAGATGGGCCTGGGCAAGGAAGACGCGATCGAAACCTACTTGAAGAGCTGTGTCGGCGACGCCCGCATCGAAGACCTGCCCATCAAGTTCGTCTGCAACGCCGTCGACCTGGTGTCCGGCAAGGAAGTCCTGTTCACCGAGGGCTCGCTCGCCAAGGCCCTCCGGGCGACGATGTCCCTGCCGCTCGTATTCGCCCCGGTCCGGATGCGGGGGATGCTCCTTCTCGACGGCGGAGTGCTCAACAGCGCGCCGGTCGAAGCCGCCGAGAAAGCGGGGGCCGAGGTCACGGTCCTCGTGGACATCCATCGGCCGCTCAAGAAAATGGCGCCGGGAAAGATCAAGAACACGTTCCAGGTCGTCCAGAGGATGATCGACGTGGCGTGGGCCGCGTCCTTTGAAGAAAGAGCCCGCCATGCCGATTTCGTGCTTCGGGTCCCCGTCGACCTCGGAACACTCGATTTTTCCGAGCCCCGGAGGATCGCCATGCGGGGGGAACGGGCCGCGGCCGCTAATCTCCAACGCATCAAAGAGGTCCTAGGAGGTCTGCCGTGAAACGAAAATTTTCAGCCATTGTTGTCTTTGTTTTCTGTCTCGGGTTCTATGTCCAGACCCAGCAGAATCCGCCAAAAATCACCTTCGTCCCGGTGGCCGGGCCGGTTTACATGCTGCAGGGAGGCGGCGGCAACATCGGTGTCGTGGCCGACGCCGCGGGGTTGTTCATGATCGACGCTATGTTCGAGCGGTCGGCCGGCGCGATCCGCGAGGCCATCAAGTCCCTGCCCGGAGGTGACCGGGTCCGGGTCCTCCTGAATACGCACTGGCACGCCGATCATACGGACGGGAACAAGGCCCTCGGTCCGGGTGCGGTCATCATAGCCCATGAAAACGTCCGGGCGCTCCTGGCCAGGGACCAGGCCCTGATGGGTGGACAGACGAAAGCCCTGCCGTCGAACGCCCTGCCCGGCGTTACGTTCTCGGACAAGTTGACGGTGTATGCCGGCGGAGAGGCTATCCGGTTGGTCCACTTCCCTCACGCCCATACCGACGGGGACACCGTCGTCTTCCTGGACGGGCTGAAGGTCGTGCACATGGGCGACATGTTCTTCAACGGCATGTTCCCGTTCCTGGACGTGGCCAACGGCGGCGACATCGACAACTGGGTGCGGCAGCTGGATATCATCCTGGGGGCTCTGCCCGCGGATGCCAGGATCATCCCGGGCCACGGCCCGCTGGCCGGCGTCGCCGAGCTCAAGGCCTTCCGCGACATGCTCGCCGCTTCGGCCGAACTGGTCCGAAAACAGATAAAGGCGGGAAAAACGCTGGACGAGATCAAAACCGCGGGCGTGCCGGATGGCCTGGCGGCCTGGGCCAACGGATTCATGAAAGCGCCCCAGTGGCTGGAATTGGTCTACCGGAGCCTCGAGAAGGCCGCGGGCCGGTGAACGCGGTGACTTTCTTCTCCCACGCGCTTCTGCGGGTCAAGGGCTGAGCGCGGGAGGCTGGGCGGCTAAATTCGGGCTTTCGTGATCTCAGAATCTACGTAATAGATGGCAAGTGCCCCTGGCCCGCCCCGAACAGGCGACACACCGCCTTCGGCAGTGCTGGCAAAGCCGGCATGGACCGCGTTTTCCTTTTGGGTACCATCAGTCAGAATTAGGCGGGCTTAAGCATTTTTTAAGACACGACCGTGACATGGCGTGGTGGTCTGCTTGCTGATCTAGGCTCTTTGGATGGAACCTAAACGGAAGCATATCCTGACTCACGGGCAAAATCCTGTATCTTTTTTCTTGACAGGAAATGCTCGGAACTCCCCATTTTGGAGGGATCCGGGTCGACAATCACTAATCGACCTTCAGGTTTCAGATATTTCCTCGTGTTCTGCATCCATCCTGCGGGTTGAGAAAATTCGAACAGGCAATCGAAGACGACGACCATGTCCAGGCTGTTTTTCGGAAAAAGCGGGTCATCCACGGCTCCTAACACCGTTTTGATGTTCGTTATTTTTTCCAGCCTGCACTTCTCCTCGATCAATTGGAGAACGGAAGGATCGATGTCGTTCGCGTAGATCATCCCCGTGGTTCCGACCCGTTGGCTCATCTTGAATGTGAAATATCCATAGCTTGCGCCGGCTTCGCCGACGATCATCCCCCCGCGAAGGCCGATGACATCCATGACCTTTCCCTTTTTCCTTGACCTTGACCACTGATACAACTTGACTCTACCACCTCAATAGAGAGTTTTTCAAGCTGCGGACGCGGGGCCGTGATGGAAATAAAGACCGACCGTCGCTTGATGCCGGCCGGGCGGAATGGGATAATGGATGGACCCCTGTGCATCCTATTCCGGAAGGGAGTGAACAACGAATGACGACCAAAAGGTTTAAATCGTGGACCCTGCTCTTGACGGGTCTGTCGGTCATGTTGCTGACAGCCCTCTCCCCCGCTCAGACAAAGACCCCGGCCCAGAAATACGAGGCGCTGCTGGGGACGTGGGAAGCCCAGGCGGAGGGCATGTCCTATACCTTCATCTTTGAGTTTTTCCTCGAGGACGGCGTTCTCAAGGGAAAATACACAGGGGCCAGCGGCACGTCAAAGATGGAGAACCCGACCTTCGAGAACAACACCGTCAAGTTCACGGTGACGGTGAACACGATGACGCTCGATTACACCGCGGTCATCGATGGGGACAACCTTTCCGGCCAGGTGTCGCTACAATACGGACAGGCCGATATCACGGGGAAGAAGCAGAAGAAATAAGCCGCGGCCGGCCTATCCGCTGCTCCGCCTTGGCTCCCCATCCCTTATCTTCCGTATAACGCCGCGTTGAAAACGACCCGGAACGTTCCGAACGACTGGGCCCGCCACTCGGGACGGAAACCGAGAAGGACGACGTGCCCTAGATCGAGCTCGACATCGAGCGCGGCCGCTTTTCCGTAAAGATGCTTTTCGCCGATAAGGTAACCCGACAGGAGCGGCGAACCCGTTTCAGCGTATTTGGCTAAAACCCTGCCCTTGAAGCCCTCGAGCAGGTCGAAGACCGGGCTGCCGTCGACGAAGACGGCCGCCTTCTCGGGCATGCCGGCCATCACCGGATGCGTCGCATCCACGTTCACTTCGACGATCGATCCGCGCAGGAAGAATTCCTCCGCCTTGAGACCCTCCACAACGTTCTTGACCGGCAGTTTGAACTGCTGGACGGCGAATCGGCAGGCCGCGTTGAAGCAGACGACGGTGCCGCCGCCCCGGATGAACGCCTCGAATCCCTTGATGTCGTCGGCCGTGAGCGCGTACGCGTATTCCGGCCGGACGGCACGGCCCGCCCCTCCGCCGCGGCTTCCGGCCGGCTGAGCGCCGGCCGCGCTATCCAACGGGATCCTGGCGTCGTCGGCGAGGATGATCACGTCGACTTTGCCGCGGAGAGGGGCGTGGAAATCCTCGGGATGCAGGTTGACGAACTCGAAACCGTATTGCTCGAGCAGCCAGCGGGTCCACCCCTCGTCCATGCTGCCGCTCCACGGCTGATAAAGACCGAGGCGCGGCTTCTTCAGCGGCGTGCCGCCGGCGGCCGTGCGCTCGGCGACGAGGGCCAGCGATCCGACGAGCGCCGACTGGGCCGACTTCGAAAGTCCCCGGATCAAATAGCGCCCGCCCTTGCCCGGCGCGCCCGCCGCGTACTCGACGGCGGCGCCCTGCTTCCAGGCGCGGTTGACGGCCCGGAAAGCGTTGTTCTGGGCGGGATCGACCGCCAGCGCCCGCCCGCTGCCCGTGATCCGGCCGGCCGGCGGAACGATGGCCGCCGCGGAGGGATCCGAATCGAAGCCGATGCCGGGCACACTGTCGAACGGGGCCGGGTCGGCTGACGCGGCGAGGTTATACGGCGCGATCTCGACCTTCGGCTCCGCCTGAGGGCCCAAGAGCTTCATCTTGGCCCGGACCTCATCGCCGAGGGGCGACGAGACGGCCGCCCATTTGAGGCCCATCTGCAGGGGCAGGGTCCAGCCGGCCGCGTCATAAGGCCGCAGCGGCGGTCCGCCCGGATATTGACGCAGGTCGGGATATTTCTGGACATCGAGGACTTCGCGGGCCATCGCGGCGAACTCCTGATCGGTCGGGACGACCCAGCTTCCGGCCTGATAGGTCGCGTTGTCCAGAGTGACGGGCGCCGTCAGTTGAAGGACGCGCACGCCTCCGAAAGCGAGGCGGCGAAGGAGTTCGACGGCGGCCACGGGATCGCGCTGGCCCTGCGGAAAGACATAAGCGTAGGGAGCGTCCTTTTTCCCGCGGGCGATCTGATCGCGGCCGGCCTGATAGCGGTTGTAAAGCAGCGACGCCTTGTACTTGGCCGCATATTCCAGAACCGCGAGCGAAGCCGTTTCGTTGTAGGCGACGGCGTCGCCCAGCCGCCACCAGCCGGGACTCCAGGGGCTGGAGTAAAGGCTCAGGGGCCGGAGGTCGCGAAAGGCCTGAGGCAGGTCCTTGACCGCGTATTCGCGGGGGGCGGCCATGTTCCCCGCCGTCTCCGTCCAGAAGGCCGGAATGTTCTTGAAGATGGGGGCGTAGTCGACATAGCCCGGGTACCAGGCGTCGAAGGAGGTGCCCATGTGCGTGGCGCCCGTCTGCCCGCGCTCTTCGAGGCCCTTGGCGATGGCCATGCCGATCATGTTCACTTCGCGCGCGGGGAGGTGCGGGGCCTCGAGCCCGACGGGCTCGGAGAACGGCGGCAGCCAGATGCGCGTCGGGAACGGCGCCGTCTGGTGATGGACATAGATGATATGCGGCTCCCATTGGCGCCAGACGTGTTCCAAGAGGCGCGACTCGATCATGTTGATCATGTAGCCGTCGCGGTTGTTGTCGTGGCCGACGTACTCCTGATAAAGGCGCGGCAATCCCGACGACTCGTACGGCGTGCCGAGGTTTTTCAGGAACCACTCGCCGACCATCTGCTGGCCATCGGGGTTCGAGGTCGGCCAGAGCATGACGACGACGTTCTCGAGGATCTCCCGGACCTGGGGGTCCTCCGGGCGCGTCAACAGGTCATAGGCCAGCTGGGGAGTCATTTGCGGACCGGCCACCTCGGTCGCGTGACATCCTCCGTCGATATGGATGAAGGCTTTGCCTTCGCCGGCGAGCGCGCGGGCCTCGTCGTCGGTCAAGCCCTGGGGATGGGCCAGGCGCCGGGCGATCTCCCGCAGGCGGTCGATCCCGGCCAGGTTCTCCGGGCTCGAGATCAGGGCGTAGTATGCGACGCGGCCCTGGGTCGTCCTTCCTGCCTCCATGAGCTTCAGGCACGGGCTCGACGCGGCCAGCTTCTTGAAATAGTCGATGGCCTGGTCGTAGGTCGCCAATTTCATGTCGGCGCCCGGCTTGAACCCGAGGACGGATTCGGGCGTCGGGACCTGCCGGCCCGCGCCCAGGGCCCAAAGACCGTGAACCATGAGCAACACAACAAGGCTCAGTTTGACTGTTCTTCGCATCGGGATCGCTCCTTACAGGCGTTTCGCATTGAAAAGCCTTTTCGGTTGACTACGAGTACAAGAGATTTTCTTTCCGGCAGCACCCCTGGTTGACCACATAACGGACCTGCCTGATCGTGCCGGTCTTTATGGAATATTCATCTAATAGGGCGCCGGTTTCATAGGCCGCCTGTTGGACACTCGCTACTTCGGCGGGATCGTTATGGTCGAAATAGAGATCATGTTCCCAAACGCATCTTTTTCCGCTGTCGATCGGCGTAATGAATCCCAATCCGTCTTTCAGGTGATGCTTTTCGGCAATATCACGAAATCGGCCCTGGATCTCTGCGATCAATGCCGCGTCGATCGGGAGGTAACAAACGAGCGCCACGCAAGGTTTCTCCCGGTTATAGCGCGAACTCATGATCCTGAACGTATTCAGCCAGACGAGATCGGTCATTTCCGGCCGGGAGTAAAGTTCTCCATAAAAAGACCTTAGATCCGGATCGATGTCCTGGGTCAGCTGAGCGGGAGAAGGTGCGAGGGCCGTCTCGGCGAGGTCGGCGAATTGCCCGAGGCGGAGGTAAGAGAAGGGTTCGTCGTCTGACAGCTCCTTCAGCAAGTCCAGCCACTTGGCGGACTTAAGCGTCGACAATCCGAGGAACAGCGTTTTAAAAAGTTTCTGGTCGATGACGGGATACCCCATCTCGCGGACAGATCCTCTCGCATACTTATCACCGATGAGAAGGACGAGATAGGGCATGCCCAGCTTTTGGCTGAAGATATCCCGGACTTCGTCGGCGCGTTTTTTGGTCGGGGCCAGGAAAGACGATATGAACTCTTCCCCGAGAACTCCTATCGCCAGGCCGATATGCCGAGTCGCGCAATCCTTGGCGAAATCGAGAGCCTTGTCCAGCGACTCAAAGGGCACGAGGATGCCCTCTTCATCGTCCGTCACGGGATGGAGCTTCATGCCGACCGATACGCAGATGGCAAACGGTTCATGCTCGGCATTGGCGTTATGGAACGCGAAAAGATTGGGCGCCGTGATGTCGTTCAGCCTGAAATATGAGCCGTCTCTGGCGATAAACTCCGCATCGATGAAGTTATCGGCGGAGACGCCGTAGGTCGTGGAAAAAGTAGAAAGCAGACCGGACGTCATGATGTTGGCGCAAACGAGGGCCGCGGGTTCGGCCGTATGGACCCTGAAGCCGCGCTTTCCGGCTTCCCGTTGAAGATCGAACGCGGTGGTTCCCGCTCCCACTTTCACCAGCCAGTTCTTTTCATCGAACTCCATGGTCTTCATCCGGTTGAGGTCCAGGACCGCTCCTTCACTGAACACCAATCCGTGACTGGAGGCGCCGTTGCCGCGCACGACGTAGGGAATTTTATTCTTATTGAGGAGTTTGACGATGGAAGAGATCTCCTCTATCGAATTCGGCAGGACGACATATTCCGGCATTTTGAATGTCACGTGGGGACAGAGGTCGTGATGATAGGCTATTCTGACCGCCGGATCGTTGGTCGCCCAAAAATCACCGACGATCCTTTTCATTTTAGCGAGAAGCCTGTCCTCTTTCGCGGGGACGATCTTCCCGCCGCTCTTGAGATACGCCCCGACATGGTCTTTCAGGGCCTGCATGACTTTCGAGGGCCGCAGCTCCATGACGAAGTAACACTGGTAATCGCATTGGCCGCAGAGATTACAACTGTCTGCGATCTCGACGCATTTTTCGGTGATAGGGATCGTCTTCTCGGCGATGGCCGCATAAAGGTCCATTCGGCCTTCGGGATAAAAACTGACATAATGCTTTTCCAGCCCCGAGGCGCAGACGCCGCTCCCCAGATAATCGATCTTGCACATCGCGTAGTGCCGGCAATTCTTGGCGATCTTCAGGACGTCATCCATGGCTTCCCTCCCGTTTCTTCGGATCGGCGTCGGCGCCGGACGGATCTTTTTTCAGGGCATAACCCATGTACATGACCGCCGTGATGCGGCTTTCGATCATCCGGACCCGGCCGGCAAGTTCGCCGTATGTCCATTCCCCCCTGGCCCTCTTGCGCAGGTAGCCGAGAAGCCGGGGGATGGGGACGTCGGGCATCATGCCCCTGTGCTCTTTCCATTCCAGGCCGTTCCGCCGAAGGAGCCACTTCATTTCCCTGGGCTTGATGAACATCCGCCAGACATGGAGGTTCGAGGGGAAAAAGGCCCACCGCTTCCAGACCTGACCGATCTTTATGGCGCCCAGGAGGCCGGCCCAGGTGCGGTTGAGGGTGTTGTAATAGAATACCCCCCCCGGCTTCAGGACCCGGGAGATCTCGGAGATGACCTTGGGCAGGTCGCGGACATGCTCCAGGACGTCACAACAGAAGACGGCCCCGAAGGAGCGGTCCTCGAACGGGAGCGATTCGCCCGCTCCCGTCTCATAACGGATGTCCAGCCCGCTTGCCCGCGCGTGGTCGGCGGCGACGCGGAGGGACGGCTCGGAGGGATCGACGCCGGTCGTATCGAAGCCCATCCGGGCCATCTCTTCGGTCATGAATCCCCCGCCGCAGCCCACCTCAAGGGCGGCCGTGGCTTGGGGGTCGATCTTGAGCCGCTCGATCAGGATCTTTTTCGCGTAGCCCACGCGAGCCGGGTCGAACGTCACGATCATCTGATACCAAGGGGATTCCGGCTGCCACCACTGGTCGCTCTGGACATCGTAGACGGCGTTGTCGATACGATCGTAGATCGCCTGCGAGACCTTCCTCATTCAATTCCCTATCGGAACGACAACATATCAAAATTCGATGGACGATGCCAGATGGGTTCGCCGTCCGTTTTCCGCCCCGGCGGAAACGCTCGCGTCAACGGAGCTCCCGGGGAATTTCTTTGGTGATGCCCCACTGTCCCATCTCGAAATTATTGAAACCGACCCGCAGGGCCGGCGATCCGGGCCGCACCCGGTAATCGTTCTTGGCCGGATCGACGAAGAGGGGGTCGGCGAAAACGGAGTTCCGGTCGAAGCCGAGCTTGCGCCATTCCTCGAAGTCGAGCCGGCGGGACCCGCGTTCGGGTCCGTTTTCGCCGCGCATCTGGCTGATCCGGGCCGTGAATCGACCGGACCGGCTGAACAGGCAGTTATTGTCGATCTCCTTGAGCCATGGGCGCCGGGCCGGAGGGGCGATGATCGAATAGACGTCGTCGCGGGCCATCACCGTGATGTTCCGGTAATAGCGGTCATGGTTGTCCTCGTTGCCCACATGGAAGCAGGGCGCGACGTTG
>Ga0315279_10010481_pt1 | contig 10888 bp, 8 predicted proteins | sample YL17G06_20_MG_FD_203694 | JGI IMG/M metagenome (GOLD analysis project Ga0315279, IMG submission 203694) | Sediment microbial communities from Yellowstone Lake, YNP, Wyoming, USA - YL17G06_20 | ecosystem: Environmental > Aquatic > Freshwater > Lake > Sediment | place: USA: Wyoming | collected...
ACCTCCGAAACATCTCCTTAATGTATTTTTTCTGCGCCCAAATATCCCAACACGGCCTTTCTTGCCACTATTCCCCAAGTCCAGCCATAACTATCCATCTTAAAGACCGCGTTTCGCGGAAGGCTCACTTCTAGCACGCATTGACCCCGCTTTAGAAAGAGTCTATAATTAAAGTGAGGGATAGCTGAAATTGCATGAGTCGTGTGGCGTTTTTGGAGTGTATGCTCCCGGTGAAGATGTCGCCCGTCTGACGTTCTTCGCTTTATTTGCTCTTCAGCATCGCGGTCAAGAAAGTGCCGGCATCGCTACTACCGATGGCAAAAGGCTCCAGGTCTATGCCCGGATGGGCTTGGTATCTCAGGTATTTAATGAGGAATCATTAGGTCAGTTGGGCGGGGATATTGCTATCGGTCATAATCGCTACTCTACGAGAGGTTCCAGTCGGGTAACTAATGCTCAGCCTATCATCGTTGGCCAGGGGGTGGATGCTTTGGCCATAGCCCACAACGGCAATATCGTTAATGCCGAGCACCTCCACCAGGAACTAAGCGAGCAGGGCTCTACCTTCCGTACTTCCACGGATACCGAGGTTATCGCGAATCTCATCCTCTCCTCTCCCGAGAAGAACTGGGTGGACAGGATTAGATATGCCATGCACCGGCTTCAAGGCGCATATTCCTTGACCATTATGACTGCCGACCGCTTGTTTGGGGTTCGTGACCCGTTTGGTGTGCGCCCACTGTGTCTGGGCACTATTGATGGCGGCTGGGTTATCACCTCGGAGAGCTGTGCCCTTGACCATATTGGCGCCAACTTTATTCGGGAGATTGAACCAGGAGAAATAGTTTCTATTTCCGGGAATGGTGTTGAGAGCTACCGGGGGGAGGTGGGCCGACGGGCGGTATGCATCTTTGAGTATATCTATTTTGCTCGCCCCGACAGTGTGATTAACGGACGGCTCCTTTACCCGGCGCGGCAAGCTATGGGAGAGGGGTTGGCACAGGAGCATCCGGTAGATGCCGACCTGGTTATGGGTGTGCCCGATTCAGCTACAGCGGCTGGTATTGGTTATGCCCGGTACTCAAATATACCGCTATGTGAAGGACTGCTCAAGAACCGCTATGTTGGGCGGACTTTCATCGAACCCGACCAGCGAATCAGGGACCTTGGCGTCAAACTAAAGTTTAACCCTTTGCCTCAGTTGTTGGCTGGTAAGCGGATGGTGGTAATTGATGACAGTATTGTTCGTGGCACCACCACTCCACAGGTAGTCAGGTTACTGAGGCGGGCGGGGGCTAAAGAGGTACACATGCGTATCTGCGCTCCGCCTATTCGCTACCCCTGTTTCTTCGGGGTAGATATGGCTACCCGCCGGGAGCTGATTGCGGCTCGCAAAACTGTACCTGAGATTAGGGATTTTATCGGTGCTGACTCCTTGGGCTATCTGAGCGTCGATGGACTGATTAGAGCGGTGAGTTTGCCCAGAGACATTTTCTGTCTCGCTTGCTTTACCGGTGACTACCCGATACCGGTGCAACTTGAGTGGGACAAACTGGCGCTAGAGACGGCGGTGTGAGTTGGCTCTCAGGGTTTTGCGGCACAGGGTAGTGTAGACCGGGACAATTGACAGCTTGCGATTCTCATTGTTTACTGTACCTCCAGCGTGACCTGGCAGTGACATTTTTATTAACCCCATCCCCTGTATCCCCTTCCCCTTGATAAGGGGAAATGTTTATACCAGAGGGCTACGCCTTCTTAAACTCCCTATTGCCCAAAACAGGCTCGAGGAATTGTTTTAGAAAGGCGTTAACCCCTCGTATACTCGCCAGACCTCGGGGATAAGGAAAGTATAAGAGAGGCCAAGCCCCGCCTTGTAAAATGCTTCTCCCTCCCCTTCTTTAAGGAGAAGCTAATAAAGAAGAGTCAAAGAGAGGCGGAGCCTCTCTTTCATAACTGATTCCCCCTCCCTAATTAGGGAGGGGGATAAAGGGGGTAAGCTTCCACAATAAAGACTCAAATGGGGTGAGGTTGAAACAATCTCATTCTACATTATGCATTGACTCTGGGGTTAGGGATTGTGCCTGTGATTCGGCTCTCTTCTCCGGAATGTAAACCGGGCTAAACCACCGCCTCAGCCCATATAAATCGTCTCCGCCACCGTAGCCAAAGAACCACTCCAAACAGTATAGAGGCGACAAGAGCAATAACAATTTCTATCTGGAATGCGGTAAGTATCTGTGTCACTGATAGAATAACCATGTAGTTAAGTAGAAAATGGAGGCAAGAGGCTAGAAGGTAGAACTGCCAGCCCCAGCCCTTAGCCAGACCCCAGCCCGCTAAAGCACAAGAACCAATATGGAAGGCTATGATAAAAAACCTCTCCCAGAATCCAGCCAGAGCCATCACTCCGTAAAGGTCCAGCCAGTCCCAGCCCCAGCCGGCGGCAAAGATAGCATTATGCAGCCACTGCGCTTCAAAGAGGCCAAAGCCAGCGCCAGCCATAGCCCCGATGGATAGCCCCAGTTTAGGGTCGATATCTCGCCCCTTACGCCACCAGTAAATTACCGGCGGTATCAGCTTTGCCCCCTCCTGAACCAGACTACTCAGCAGTATTGCAGGGATACCCGTAAGCAGGAGGAGACTTTGGTAGGTATCCAGACCAAGCTGATTTACTAGCCAGCCATTGGTCAGATTCTGCAGTGGCACCTGAATCCAGGTGATGGTAATCGGAAACAGTATCGCCCCGACAACAAAAATTAGCCACAGCCAGGGGCTGCGCCAGTTTAACGGAGCCAGTGATGCCAGCCAAACGGCACCAAAAATTAAGGCGAGGCCAATCCCCCAGATTGAAGGATTAGCCCAAAAACCGGTTATGTCCATGTCGACTCCATTCTTCGACTCATTACTAGCTCACATTACACGCTTTAGCCTGGGGTTAGTCGTAATACCCGGGATGCGACCTCTCTTGGCAATGGGCCTGCCTTCTATCTCATGCAGGTCAGCGGTAAAGTCAATAGGCTTGGCACCACTGATATAGCTGCCGACACCGAACCCGTCAACCGGCGCCCCTCTTTCAATAAAGTAGTTAATGCGCTCCACGTCAATACCGCCACTGACAAAAATGCCTACCTGTTTGAAGCCAGCCAAATCCAGGCGGGCTCTAACCTCCTTAACCAGGTCAGCCGTCACCCGGCCCCGCTCCTCGGGGGTATCGAGCCGCACGCTATTCAGCCTTGGCCCCAGCGCCTGAGCCACCCGCAGGCTCTCTTCAGCCTCATCCTTAAAGGTATCAACCAGAGAGACACGCGGCACACCAGGTGGCATATACTTGTCGAAGGCTAAGGTAGCGGTAACCGTATCACCCATAATGATAATTAGCGCATGGGGCATAGTCCCTCTCGGTTCCATGTCTGCCAACCTGGCACCAACTATGCTGGAACAGCTGGTACAACCGCCCACAATGGCGGCATATTCCATTACCCCGACTACCGAAGGGTGAACATGGCGAGCGCCAAAGCTAATTACGGGTATGCCTCGCGCGGTGACCACGCACTCCCTGGCCGCAGTGGCCCAGCCGCTACAGTGGGCCAGAATACCACAATAGGCTGTCTCGTACAGCCCGTAGCTCTGGTAGGGAGCCGTGATACGCAGCACTACCTCCTTCCTGCCCATCGGTTCGCCCTCACCAAGAGCCCACACTTCACGGTTACCATCGGGTAGAACCTTAGCCAGCAGAGCCTTTACTTCTTCTATGCCACAGAAGATTCCCGCTCGGGTGGGAAATACTTCCATAGTAGCTACTGGATTAAGCTTTTCCTGGCGTAATATCTCTATAGTGCGGGCAAAGTAAATATCAGCCGTCTCCCCGGATAATACTGCCTCAGAGGGTTCAAACTTAGCCGGCTTAGCCTGGCTGACCTTAAAACTGGTAAGCCTGGCGCCCAGAACCCTCTCCATATGCTCGAGGGCAAAGTAATGCGCCTTTTCATCAAAAGAGGCAACACAATCAACCGGCACCTCTACTTGATAGTCACGATTTCTGGCATTGGCTACCGTATGCAAAACGCAAATGTCAGTGCAGACTCCGCAGACAATCAACTTCTCCGGCTTGAGTTCCCTTAGCTTCTGCTCAAGAGTGGTGCCAAAAAAGGCACTGTAACGCCTTTTGGGAATTATCTCGCCCGAGTATCGAGCTAACTCAGGGATGACCTCCGCCTCAGCCGTGCCCTTGATGCAATGAGGAGGGAACATCTTAAACTCAAGGTCATCAGGGTCGTGATTATCGCAAATATAGAATACCTTGGAGCGCTTGGCTAGTTCCCGCTTCAGAAGACCCTGCACGTTGGGGATTATGCGCCGTGCCGAAGCCCCGCAATAAAGGGGGTAGCTCTCTTCCAGAAAACCCCTCAGCATATCGATAACCAAAACTACGTTAGCCATAGTACTCCTTTCACGGGACTGGCAGCGAATCTATGATTTCCGCCAGACGCCTAATACCCGGACTAGCTAGCATTACCGCTCTATGGAATTCCGTGGCTAGTGAGCTTAATGCCTGAAATGCCTTTCGCTGGTAAAGACCATGGCTATGTTATGCTTATCGGCTGCATGGATTGACTCGTCATCTCTGATTGAACCACCAGGCTGGATGATAGCTGTTACCCCCGCTGCTGCCGCCGCCTCGACCACATCAGGAAACGGGAACATGGCATCCGAAGCCAGGACACTACCCGCACTTTTATCCCCGGCCCTTTCCTTAGCTATCTGAGTGCTAACAATACGACTGGGCTGTCCTGCCCCCATGCCTAAAAGGGTCTTATCCTTCACCAGCACAATAGCGTTCGACTTTATATGCTTGACCGCCCTCCAGGCAAAAAGGAGGTCTGCTATTTCAGCCCGGGTCGGCTGACGCTTGGTTACTGTCTTCAAATTGACGCTGCTTTCGGGAACAGAGTCGGCAGTCTGGACCAGAAATCCCCCCTTAACCTTACGGAAATCAAGGTAGCCTGCCGGAGCCTTACCGTAGTCGGACGGTAGTTCAGCCTGAAGTATGCGGAGGTCTTTCTTGCGTTTTAGTATCTTTAGAGCCTCAGCCTCGCACTCAGGAGCAATGATTATCTCATAAAAGGTCGGGCTGATTTCTTCGGCGGCTGCTACGTTAATAGCTCTGTTAGAAGCAACAATGCCGCCGAAGGCCGCCACCGGGTCGCCGCTGAACGCCCGCCGGTAGGCCTCAGCAATGTCATTGTGACTGGCCAGACCGCAGGGATTGGTGTGCTTAATAATAGCTACCGTAGGCGCGGCAAAATCCGTTATCACACCCCAGGCGGCGTCAGCATCTAGGATGTTATTGAAGGAAAGCTCCTTACCCCATAGCTGTTTTGCCCAGGTGATACCGCTGTCCTGCTTAACTCCCACTCTCTGCTCAGCATAGAAGGCTGCCTGCTGATGGGGATTCTCACCGTAGCGCAGACCGTAGAGCTTCTTCAGGGCTACGGTCATTTCCTCGGGGAAAAGCTCCATATCTCGCCCCAGGTACTGGGCAATAGCGGTGTCGTAAACGGCTACATGCTGAAAGGCCTTCTGAGACAGCCGTTTGCGCTCAGCCAGGTCCAGGCTTCCCGCCTTCAACTTCTCCAGAACTGGCGGATAATCAGCGGGGTCGACCAAAACGATGACGCTGGGGAAATTCTTGGCTGCCGCCCGAATCAGGGTCGGTCCGCCAATATCAATATTTTCCAGCGCTTCATCGAGGGTAACCTTTTCTTTAGCTACCGTCTGAACAAAGGGGTAGAGATTGACGGCCACCAGGTCAATAGTGCCAATCTTATTCTCGGCTAGCTGTGCCATATGAGCCGGTAGGTCACGCCTGGCCAGGATGCCGCCATGAACTGCCGGGTGCAGGGTCTTCACCCTGCCATCAAGAATTTCAGGGAAACCGGTAAGTTCTGAGATACTCTTTACTGGCACTTTAGCCTCTGCCAGCGCCTTCTTGGTGCCACCGGTAGAGAATACTTCGAACCCCAGCTGGCTCAAGCTCCTGGCAAAATCAGCGACACCAGCCTTGTCCGAAACACTGATAATAGCCTGCATAAAACCTCCTAATTGATAACTACTCGTGTCCCACCCCTCTGCTCTACTACCTCACCAATAACCTTAGCCCCAGGCAATTGTTTGGTGAACTGGTCAACAGCCTCGGCTGAGCAAATGAGCACCATACCAATGCCCATATTGAACACATGATGCATCTCGTCTTGAGCTACATTACCCCGCTCCTGAATAATGTGGAAAATAGGCGGTACCGTCCACGCCCGGCTGCGGAATACCGCTGTCGTACCCTTGGGTAGAACGCGGGGCACATTATCAATCAAGCCACCACCAGTAATGTGAGCCATACCCTTGATGAGTGGCAGTAGCGGCTTTAGCTGATGATAGTAGCATCGGTGAGGCTCCAAAAGCGCCTCACCCAGGGTTCGGCCCAGCTCAGAGTAATAGGTTTGCAACTCGTCGGTGCCAAAGAGCTTACGCACCAGGGAGTAACCATTGGTGTGAAGCCCGCTGGAGGGTAGGCCGATAGTAATATCGCCCACCTTAATCGTCTTGCCCATGATAATCTTTTCTTTCTCCACCACTCCGATGATGAAGCCCACGAGGTCATAATCATCCCCAGCGTATATTCCCGGCATCTCCGCCGTTTCACCCCCGATGAGGGCGCAGCCCACTTCACGGCAAGCCTGAGCTAAGCCCTGGGCAATAGCCTCCACTCGCTCCGGCATCAGTCTGCCCATAGCAATGTAGTCCAGAAAGAAGAGAGGCTCGGCACCGCAGGTAAAGATGTCATTAACACAGTGATTCACCAGGTCAATGCCAACAGTATTGTGCTGGGCTAAGGCGGCGGCAATCTTCAGCTTGGTCCCCACCCCGTCCACACTGGATACTAAAACCGGCTGCTGATACCCCTTAAACTCAAAAAAACCACCGAAGAAGCCGATGTCACTTAAGACCTCGGGGCGGCGGGTAGTCCGGGCAAGCTTAGCAATCAACTGTTTGGCTCTAGCGGCAGCATCAAAATTGACGCCAGCTGCGGCGTAGGTTTCTTTGATTTGTCTACCTCCTCAGTGAATTAGCAACCGACTATTTCAAATTGTCCGGCATTGCCATCACATATTCCCAATACCCCACAGATTACCAAAAATTACTTCCAACTGCAAATTATGAGACTGTTTATTAACCTCCTTTACTTTAAGCACCGAGGAAAATCTGTGATTTTTCTGGGAACCGAATATTTACGTTCAAGAGAGGCTTCGCCCCTCTTACACTTTTCTGATACCTAAGGTCGGGGAGTTTAAGAGGGCGTAGCCCTCTGGTATAAATAGTTTCCCTTCCCCTTGACAAGGGAACGGACTGACCGTCAAGAAGGGGGGAACAACCGGGCCATGAATCTGGTAAGCTGCGTCATAAGTCTAGCTCGGCTCAAATTTCAGGCACAGTATTCGCTTGGTAATGTCGCCAACCTTTACCCTGTCGTCTATGCGCCAGCCGACAACCCACAGGATTCGACTCGGTGAGCAGACAATAGGAATTCGCTGGCGCCAGGCATTGGGGATTTTGGCGTCAATCATAAACTCGTTTAGCTTCTTGGGCTGGCTCATACCCAGTGGCTGGAACCTGTCGCCAGGCTGGCGATTCCGTACCAACAAGTTATCGCCCGTCTTATCAAAATCAAGGTAGGCGGTAAATAAGTTATCTATTAACCCTATCCCCTTCCCTTTTGCGGCTTCTTCTTTCGTCTGTTCCCGACTTATGATGCTGGCTTCAATACGCCAGCCCGGCAGTCGGGTCTCACCCGGCAGATTTAACGGAAACTCGGCACCCGGTACCGGGAACGGGCATGAAGCCGCTACATCTTGCCCCAACAGGTATCGGTCATATTCTGTGGAAAAGATTAAGCCTCCGGGCAGGTTAATCCTTCTTCCGGCAGGCTGGGTCAAGGTAGCCATTATCTCCTCAATATGGCGTGTCTCGATGTCCTTGAGGCTGCCCAGCCGCTTTTCTATGGCGAGGCGCAGGAGATATCGCCTTAGGGCTGGAGGTAACTCAAGGAGCCGTTGCTTATCTAAGATGATGGTGTTCTCTTGTTCCTGGGCAATGTTATCCCACTGTCGGGTGCACTCTGCTTCCAGGTAGGCAAGGTCGTCGCTGGCGATTCGGGCGGTACGGAGTAAAGCCTCGGCTATCCGCGGGTTATAGCTCTTGAGCATGGGCAGTAGCTGATGACGCAGCCTGTTTCTCAGCGGTGCTAGCGACAGGTTAGAGGCATCAAGTCGGGGCGCAAGGTTATGGTCGCGGCAATAGTCGGCCGTTTCCTGGCGGCTTACCTCCAGTAGCGGCCTTATGATGGTGGCGCTATTTCCTTCTGGCTTTATTCGCCAGGCGGTGCTTGGTTGCAAGCCACGGAGCCCCCTGGTTCCTGTTCCCCGTATCAGGTGCATTAGTATGGTCTCGATATGGTCATCAACAGTGTGCCCCACCGCCACCCGGTCAGCCCCGATAGACTGGGCAACTTCAGCCAGAAAGGTATATCGCACTTCACGTGCCGCCTCTTCCAGGGAGATACGGTGGTGGGTTTGGTAGGACTTTACATAACGTTCCTCAATAGTAGCCGGGATACCAAGCTGGTGAGCTAAATCGGAGACATATCGCGCGTCAGCTTCAGACTCGCTGCCTCGCAGTTGGTGATTGAGGTGAGCCACATACAGCCTTACCCCCAGCGCATTCTGGAGATTAACCAGGATGTGGAGCAGGCAGACGGAGTCCGGGCCACCGGATACTGCCACCACAAGCGGTTGTCTGACTGATACTAAGTGATGCTTCTGGATGAAGCGTAGCACCGTCTGCTCGAGTGTTTCTTGACCTCCACTTCTCACCATCTATTCAAACCGCTTCTAGAATAAGCTTGGTACGGTGCACAGACCGAGGGTAGGAGAGAAAGCCAAGGGCGGCAGCAACCTGCTCTGGTCTTCCCGAGCCGCTATTGTCGCAGCGCAGCCTCATACCGATAGTGCAGTATGGCGGGTGGCAATCGATGAGCCACAGGTCGTCAATTAGAGCCCGCAGGTCGTAGCTGCGTATGCCGGTATCCCTCTGGTGCTGCCAGGGCAATTGCTCAGCCGAGAGTAAAGAACCAAGCTTCGCCTCTATATCTTTTGGCTCCTTTTCCGTTTCTACCTCAACCCGGTATTCGGCATGGCGAACCTGTGATTGTAGTGATGGCTGGCTCGGAGCTATGGGATACACCTGCAGAATCTTGATGCCAGGCGGCAATTGCCCTTTGACGCCCTGGGTGAACCAATGTGGGGAGACCCATCTGGTGCAGGATATGTCCATTAGCTCGGCATCACTGGTTACCCCTATGGCGAGTGGTGCCACCAGGGATATTCGGGGATGGGGGTTAAAGCCTTCGGAGTAAGCCAGCGGTATCTCGGCACGGGTCAATGCCCTTTGCCACAGCCGCATCATATCCAGGTGGGAGATGAACTTTATCTCCTCACCTCGGCAGAACCTAAGACGCAGGCGTTGCATGTTGTTCCTTAGTCAGCAGTATTTCCTCGATTTTATTCCCCCGCATTTTGGTTATTATCAGTTTCAAGCCCTTGTACCTCAGTTGCTCACCTTGTCTCGGTATATGTCCCAAAAGGCTGAGGACAAAGCCAGATACAGTTTCATAATCGCCCTCGGGTAAGTTAAGGTCCATCTCTTCGTTTGCTTCGTGGATGCGCATGCTGCCATCAATCTGGAAGGTGTACTCATTGATTATCTCATAGTCTTTGTCCGTGGCGGCTAACCCATCTCCTACGGGACCTACCACTTCCTCGACCAGTCGGCTCAGGCTGATGATACCAGCAGTGCCACCGTACTCATCGACAACTACAGCTATGTGGCAGCTTTTATCGCGCATCTCGGCGAAAAGCTCGCTGATGTGCTTGGTTGTCGGGGTAAAGTAAGCAGGGCGAATGAGGTCATCAATGAGACTATCATTGGTGATAGTGCCTTTAGCCTGAGCCATAAGCACATCCTTTGCGGAAAGAATGCCGACTACGTTATCCATGCTTTCCTGGTATACGGGGATGCGAGACAGCGGGAATTTAGCATAAAGGGCAAGAAAATCGGCCATGGTGGAGCCTTTCTCTATGCATATCACTTCCGGGCGTGGTACCATCACCTCACGGATGGGACGGTCACCGAAGTCGAAGACTCTGTGTAGCATCTTGGCTTCAGACTCCTCCACGGTTCCCTCTTTGTGTCCGACTGATATCATGGTGCGAATCTCTTCTGCCGTAACCAGAGACCTGGGTACGGGTGTCCCACCAGCCAGCTTACTGAATCCCGAGGCTATCCAGCTTAGCACTATGACGAATGGGGTGAGTATCCAGGAAATTACCTGTATTGGTAGGGCGAACCACAGAGATAACCGCTCAGTGTGCTTAATAGCTATGATTTTAGGTGTAGTTTCACTGAATATCAGCAGAACGATGGTTACGCCTATGGTAGCAATGAGGGCTCCTTGCTCTTCTCCCAGGAAGTGAACAGTCAGGATGGTAGCCAGGACAGTGGCCGCGCTGTTTACCAGGTTATTTCCCACCAGGATAGTGGATAGGAGCCGCTCCGGGTGCTCAACCATCTTGGCTACTCGCTCGGCTCCGGCTACCTTGGTGCTGACCATGTGTTCGACTTTTATCCTCTGCAGTCCAATGAAGGCTGTCTCCGAGCTGGCAAAGAAGGCAGACAAAACCAGAAAGACAAAGAACAGCACCAAATATAGTGCTAGAGTTTCACCAGACATAAATCATCACCCCTCTCCTGAACCAGGCTGTGCCGTGCTTTTTAGTCA
>Ga0315279_10010484_pt1 | contig 10885 bp, 10 predicted proteins | sample YL17G06_20_MG_FD_203694 | JGI IMG/M metagenome (GOLD analysis project Ga0315279, IMG submission 203694) | Sediment microbial communities from Yellowstone Lake, YNP, Wyoming, USA - YL17G06_20 | ecosystem: Environmental > Aquatic > Freshwater > Lake > Sediment | place: USA: Wyoming | collected...
CATTTTCACTTGTTATCAGTGACATCAAGATGCCTGAAATAGATGGGATTTCCTTAACTAAAATGATTAAGGAAAGTCACCCAGAGATTGATGTTATGATTATTACCGGTTATGATACTGAATACTCTTTTAAAGATGTAATCAAGGCTGGGGCAAGTGACTTCGTTACTAAACCTTTTAGCATTGATGAAATTGAGGCGAAGCTTAATCGAATAATCCGGGAAAGGAACCTCAAGAAAGAGCTAAAAGAAAAGAATGAAGAATTAAAAAGGCTTTCCATCAGAGATAGCCTCACTGGATTGTTTAACCAAAGACATTTCTATGCAGAACTGGAAAGGGAAGCAGAAAGAACCAGGAGGCAGAAACATTCCCTTTCTCTTATTCTTTTTGATGTAGATAAGTTTAAAAATTATAACGATACCTATGGCCATCTCGAAGGGGATAAAGTATTAAGGAAAATAGGAGAGATTGTACAGACGTCCATAAGAAAAGACGTTGATTCAGGATACCGGTATGGAGGGGATGAATTTGCAGTGATCACCCCTGAAACCAATCAACAGCAATCGGCTAAAATTGGCGAGCGAATCTTAAAGGATTTTAATGCATTAGGTTTCTCCATGGTAACTCTCAGCATGGGAATAGCTGAATTTGATTATACCCTTGAGACTGAGAAAGTAGTAAAAAGTGCTGATGAGGCTTTATATCGAGCTAAAAATACAGGGGGAAATCAAATATACTTCGCAGAGAAAAAGGTTATTTAATAGTGATTTGTTTAAACTTTATATGAATTATTAGAGAATAAGATCAAGGATGGACTCTTGTATCAACTTGTCAGCGATCTTCTCACTCTCTACCCAGTAAGTACCCGCCCATATTGCCTTCTTTAGCATCGCCACTTTTTCTGCACGAATGTCCGGTGTCTGTTGTAACACTCTTTCAATTTCTCTTTTATAGTTTAATGGAGATTTTATAACTTTCCTTTTTAAAGGAAATTGCAGGAGAGAGAAATGGGGGGAAGGTGTCCTCTTTTTTTGATGGTATTTCATATGTTATTGAGTATCACAATATATCATAAGGTTAATGTCACAATTATATATCCTGGTAGAATATACATCGGAAAGGAACAACGAAAACTTTATACTGTCTGTTATTATTAAAAGCTATACAAGAACAATAATTGTATCGCTTGATCAGAACAGCCTTATCCTTTGATACAGCCAAGAAGGAATGTAAGGATCAGGTGTAGCCCGCATAGAAAATTTTACTTCACCCACATGAAGTAACTTTTATGAGAAGCTCCTGGGAGTTTTGCATCAGAGACAGAAATTCTGTTTCCGATAGGCCAGCACCAAGAGCAATTTTCTGAGCGAATGAGAGATCAATAAGATCTGAAGGAGAATGTGAATCTGTATTTAAAATAAGCCGCGCTCCATACTTGATTGCACATCGAGCTATATGATCATTGGTAAGCGAATGGCCTTTCCGGGTGGTAAGCTCTAAAACCCCCCCCTTCTTTAGCCAATTTAATCTCATCTTCCGTGATTAAACTAGTACTAAATTGTATAAGTTTACGAAACAAAATTAGCGGTCACAGTCAACTAACAACCTATATATTTCAAATAGTTATGTTGCAGAATACATAACGCCATTTTATACAATTTAGTACTAGGGTGAGCCAAGATATTAATTTCAGATTCTAATGCCCTGAGATTCGTTCCTGGCATGACCGGTTCAACGATGGTTTCACCGTGAACCACAACGCTCTGAGCACCTAACAGCCTGGCCTCTTTGGCTGCTTGGGCAATATCTCCTGGTGGGAGGTGTGTCAACTCAAACCCTGGTATTATTTGAATATTCAGAGAGCCTCTCAGTTTTTGACAGACATTGCATATGCGGGGGATAAGGATTTCAAGATTAGAAAAGTCTGCGTGATCAGTAATAGCTAAAGCCTTGTACCCCAAATACTCGGCTCTCCTTGCCAGTTCAGCAGGGAGCAGTTCCCCATCGCTCCATAAGGTATGTGTATGAAAATTAGTCATTATCCTCTCTTCTTTGTGAAATAACCATAGAGAAATACACCGAGACAAGAGCCTATTCCATCTGCCAATACGTCGAAAAGATTTGTATCTCTGAACGGAACAAAATATTGATGAAATTCATCGCCCATGCCATAAAGAGTGGACAGAAAACCAGCGAAGATCTGTAATCGCTTATTCCCCTGTTCAGGATAGTATTGCTTCAGTACATTGATGACCAGTATCCCCAGTATGGCATACTCTACAATATGCAAGACTTTATCAGCTGAAGAAAAGGTAAAAGGTTGCAGAGGGTTAGGAAGGGAAGATAAGTAGAATATCAAACCAGCGTAAATTAAAAGAGGTAACCAAGAGAAGGTGAACGATCTCAAATCTTATACTTTCCGAAATCTTCAGGAGGCATGGTTTCTAAAATTTCCTTCAATTTATCTACATCAGTCTTCTCTTCTTTGATTTTGAATTCATCTAAATGGATCTCGCGGGATTTTTCAATAACCTTTTCATTGACAAATATGGGAGCCTTGGTTCGCAAAGCGATAGCAATAGCATCACTGGGACGTGCGTCGATTATAATAGTCTTGCGGGGTATCGTCAGATACAGGTTGGCAAAAAAGGTGTTGTCCTTAAGTTCAGCCACCTCTACCTTTTTTACTTCCACCTTAAGCTTATCGAGGATATCTCCCAGCAGGTCGTGGGTCATTGGCCGAGGGAGACGTATATTCTCAAGTTCTGTGGCTATTGCACTTGCTTCCAGTAAACCAATCCAGATCGGGAGCACACATTTACCCTCAAGATCCTTGAGGATGATGATAGGGGTATTTGTGAAAGGATCTATCGTCAATCCTGAAACTTTCATTTCTCTGAACATCTGTTACCCGTACAGATAATGTAGAGTGCTTATCAATTCCCCTTCTAAGGAATGCAGGAAGGCCCTTTTAATCAGCACGGAAACAAGACGGCCTCGCAGTTCGATGTTGCCTGCGAAATTCACTACCTTGTTGTTTCTCGTGCGACCGGTAAGTTTTTGGGGATCTTTTTGACTTAAGCCTTCTGCCAGGATCTCAACTGTTTTCCCCTTAAGTTTTGTGTTTTTCATCAGGGTATATTTCTTTTGAAAATTCTGGAGACGCCATAATCGTTCGGCCTTCACTCTCTCATCCACTTTGTCGGGGAGGGTGGTGGCCTTAACCCCGGGTCGGTCAGAATATTTAAAAGAGAAAAGGTCATCAAACTCTACCTTTTCAAGCACGCTCAACGTCTCGAGAAACTCTTCTTCTGTTTCTCCGGGGAATCCCACAATGATATCCGATGTTATGCTCATCTCAGGCGATACCTCTCGTAATTTGTCAATTTTATCAAGGTATTCCTCGCGGGTATACTGTCGGTTCATTCTTTTTAAGACCGAGGAGGATCCCGATTGAATCGGAAGGTGAATATGCTCACAGAGTTTGTTGCATTCCCTGAAGGAAGATATCAATTGAGGCGAAAGATCTTTTGGGTGAGAGGTGATAAAACGAATCCTCTCAATACCCTTAATCTCGTTAATCGAGGAAAGCAAAAAGGGAAAATCAACGCGCCCGTTGCAATCCTTACCGTAAGAATTTACATTCTGCCCTAAGAGAGTTACTTCTTTAACTCCTCTCTCTGCTAACAACGTTATCTCCCGAAGAATTTCCTCTTTACATCGGCTCCTCTCTTCACCACGCACAGAGGGAACTACACAATAGGAGCAGTGGTTATTACACCCTTGCATGATGCTCACATACGCTTTCACCTGCTGGGGCAGTTTCGGGATAAGTGTGAGCGAATGAAAACCATTGTAGGAAATATCTACCACCTTATTGTTTTTCTCTTCAACAGTTTTTACAAGCTCAGACAGCTTGTTAATACTCTGGGTGCCAAACACGATATTGATAAAAGGAACTTTCTGAAATAACTTTTCACCTTCCTGTTGGGCCATGCACCCCCCTACTCCTATGATGAGAGAAGGGTTCTTTTTCTTCAATCCTTTCAGTCTTCCTAAGTTACTATAAACTTTTTGTTCGACCTTTTCTCGAATACTACAGGTATTTAAGAGGATAAGATCTGCCTGAAGAAGATTATCAGTAGGGTAATAGTCGCTTGATTTAAGTACCTCCAGCATCTTTTCGCTATCATGTTCATTCATCTGACAGCCAAAGGTTTTGATGTAGCAGAATTTTTGCTCAGCCATATACGGAAGCCATTTCCATAGAAAAATGGACACTTTTTCTTTAAAAAGTGATTGTTAAAATGATAAGGCATTTAGGTTATATTCTCAAGAAGATTTATAAAAAACATTGACAATATGTTAAAATTTTAATTAATTGATAGTCAGTTAGCTCCCGTCATATGAATATGATTTATAGGAGCAGGAGATGTTATTGATACATTAGAAAACATAAAGGTGCTCTGGTATGAACCTTGGAATTTTCCAATCTGAAAGGAGTGACAGTGGATAAGATAACTATTTTAAGCCTGGAGCAGATGAAAGAAGAGAAAAAAAAGATTACGATGCTTACGGCCTATGATTTTCCCACAGCACAGATCTTGGACCATTGCGGTGTTGATATGCTTTTGGTGGGAGACTCCGTAGGCAATACAATGTTGGGTTATGACAATACTCTGCCGGTAACCATGGAGGAGATGGTTCACCATACGAAAGCCGTGGTGAAGGGGAGAAAAAGAGCATTAGTAGTAGCAGACATGCCGTTCATGTCCTATCAGATAAGTGTTGAAGAGGCTAAGAAGAATGCGGGTAGGTTAATCAAAGAAGGAGGAGCTGAGGCCGTAAAAGTGGAAGGCGGGGAGAATATAGAGGTGGTAATTAGGGCGATCTGTGAGATTGACATCCCTGTGATGGGACATATTGGGCTTACCCCCCAATCCATTCATAGAATGGGTGGTTATCATGTTCAGGGAAAGGAGGAAAAACAAAGAGAAAAACTCTTGGCCGATGCTCTTGCCGTTGAAAGGGCTGGAGCATTTGCCTTAGTCTTGGAAGTTATCCCAGTTAGTTTAGCCCAAGAGATTACCGCGTTATTAAAAATTCCTACCATCGGAATCGGGGCAGGTCTCCACTGTGATGGTCAGGTTTTGGTGATCAACGATCTCCTGGGTATTTCCGCTGAATTCAGACCGAAGTTTATAAAAAGATATGTGAACTTGCAGGACATTATCGGCAAGGCAGTCAAAGATTTCATTTCCGAGGTTAAAGAGGGTAAATTCCCTGAAGAAAAGCACAGTTTTAAGTGAAAAAAATGAGGGTCATCACTTCGATTACTGAGGTTCAGATATTAATAGAAAAGTTGAGAAGGGAAGGTAAGATCGTTTCCTTAGTCCCCACCATGGGTTATCTCCATCAGGGCCATGTAAGTTTGATGGAGGAGGGAAAAAGGCGGGGAGATGTACTGGTGATAAGTATCTTCGTAAATCCTACCCAGTTTGGGACAGGCGAAGATTACGATGTATATCCACGCAATCTCGAAAGGGATAAGAAACTGGCTGAACGTGCAGGGGTAGATATTATCTTCTCACCAAACGCACGCGAGATGTATCCTCAGGCTTATCAGACATATGTTCAGGTAGAAGAAGTAACCAAAAACCTGTGTGGCTTATCCCGCCCTACTCATTTCAGGGGGGTTACCACAGTAGTAGCTAAATTATTCAACATTGTAAAACCCCATATTGCAATCTTTGGTGAGAAAGATTTTCAGCAACTGGTGACCATCCGCCAGATGGTGAGAGATCTTAATTACGATATCGAGATAGTGGGTATGCCTACTCACCGGGAGGAAGATGGACTTGCCATGAGTTCCCGCAACGCCTATTTGAATCCAACAGAGAGAAAGGCTGCGAGAAGTCTTTATCGCTCTTTACTAAGAGCATCAGAACTGTTTACCTCAGGGGAACATCAGGCTGGAAAAATTATCGGAGAAGTGGCAAAAATCATTGCATCAGAAGGGATCACTACCGTAGATTACATCAAGATCTGCGATACAGAGAATCTCCAAGATTTAATCGTGGTTGATCGTGAAGCTGTGTTAGCACTGGCAGTAAAAATCGGGAAGACTCGCTTAATTGATAATCTTGTACTGAAATCACCTCATTGATCTCTCGGATACTCTTTCTGAATCATCTGCATGTCCTCCCAAACCTCCCGCTTCATATGAGGGTTTCTTAGGAGGAAGGCTGGGTGATAGGTGGGCATCAGTTTTATTCCTTTAAAATTGTGAAATCTGCCTCTCAGCTTGGTAATCTTCTCGCCGGTCATCAATAAGGTTTGGGCTGCAAAATTTCCTAACGCGCAGATTATCTTGGGCTGTATGATATCAAGCTGTTTAAAGAGAAATGGTTCACAGGCTTTGATCTCATCGGGTTGAGGATTTCGATTTTCTGGCGGTCGACACTTAACGATATTGGCAATATACACTTCCTCTCTTTTCAGACCAATTGCCTGGATAATTCTGGTAAGGAGTTGGCCTGCTTTACCCACAAAAGGTTCTCCTTGAATGTCTTCATCTCTTCCAGGGCCTTCACCGACGAATACCAAACGGGCATCAGGATTTCCTACCCCGAAGACTATGTTTTTTCTCTGAGCATGGAGTTTACATCGTGTGCAATTCCCTATCCTCTCTCTCAACTCTTCTAACAGTCTCATCTTCATTGAAGGAGAGATGGAAGATATCACCACAGGAATTGAATTTTGTGACCACAGAGAGGTTGTTGCAAAGGTAGAAGGTAAAGGAGTGCCTTCAAGAAATCCCAGCTCATCGCGGTATGATAGATCTTCCCGTAAGGCCCTGATAAGATTGCCTATGTCTCCGGCCATGCTCGGGTACGGCCCCATTTATCCTTTCCTTTTTCTCATCTCTTTAAGCCGATTCAGTATCAATTCTGCGACTTCTCCTTTAGGCAGAAGAGGCAAATCTTCTATTGTCCCTTCTTGGTCAATAATCTTGACCTGATTGGTATCGGACGAGAACCCGGAGCCTTCCTGCGAGACATCATTCGCTATGATGAGATCAAGGTTTTTGGCTTTAAGCTTGCCCTGAGCGTTCTTGATCAATCTCTCAGTTTCGGCAGCAAAACCGATGAGGATCCTGCTGCCCTTATTTTTCCCCAGTTCTTCAAGGATGTCAGGATTTTTCTCCAAGGCGAGGGTTATGGAGGAATCACTTTTTTTCAGTTTTCGCTCTTCCTTTACGGTGGGGCGATAATCGGCTACTGCTGCTGACTTGATGACAACGGTTGCCTCCTGAAACTCCCTCAGGGTAGCTTCCCTCATTTCAAGGGCAGTTCCCACCTTGATAAACTTTACCTTCCGCGGAGGGGTAAGAGAGGTTGGGCCACTGATCAGGATTACCTCAGCCCCTCTCTTTTGTGCCACATGAGCCAGGGCATGACCCATTTTGCCTGAAGATCGATTCGAGATAAACCTTACCGGGTCTAAAGGTTCCTGAGTAGGTCCGGCAGTAACTAAGATTCTTTCCCCCTGAAGGTCCTTTCTCGTGAGTACTTCTTCCATCTCTTCGAGAATTTCTTCTACTTCAGCCATCCTCCCCTTCCCTTCCTCGCCGCAAGCTAAGTCCCCAAATCCCGGTTCGATAAGATGGTATCCATCCTGCTTAAGATGTTTCACATTTCTTTGAACAACTGAGTTTGCCCACATCCGATAGTTCATCGCTGGAGCAAGGAGAACAGGTGACCGTGCTGCCATAACTAACGTGGAGAGCATATCATCACCAATACCATTGGCGATCTTACCAAGAATGTTTGCTGTAGCGGGGGCAATCACTATCATATCTGCCCTGTCAGCCAGTGCTACATGACCAATCTTAGACTCAGAGAGGAGACGGAACAGTTGAGTAGTAACGGGGTTTCCAGAGAGTACCTGAAAGGTTAAAGATGTGACGAACTCTTGGGCATTTCTGGTCATTACCACCTGCACCTTAGCTCCCAGCTTCACCAACTGTCGTACGAGTTCTGGTGCCTTAAAGATGGCAATACCTCCCGTAACGCCTATGACAATTTCTTTCCCTTTTAAGATGCACATTCTTTCTCCCTTCATGATAAGTGTAAAAAGGGATTATACATCTTTTCCCTTCCGATTGTGGTTTCTGGGCCATGACCCGGATAGACTTTTACACCATTTAAGTATCAATATATATTACCTCCTATGCATCTGAATTAATGATTTTTATCCCGCGATAGAGGTAATGCAATCCAGATGCAATGGTTAATGTTGCGGTTATGGCATACTGAATCTGAAGATAAGTAAGTTTCAATCCGAGGTGATTGTAAGATAAACTTAAGAAGAGGGTCAAGAGTTGAAACAGGGTAGTAAGTTTGCTTATACCACTTGGTTTTATCTCCAGAGGATATGCGTTTATCAACAAAATGAGTACCCCGAGGGAGATGATTACATCCCTGCTGATAACAATGATGGTGAGCCAGTCAGGGATGATGTTCAGGATCGAAAGGGTGATATATGATGTGACCAAGAGGAGTTTGTCAGCAATGGGATCAAGGTAAGCACCCAAAGTGGTTTTTTGATGAAAAAACCTGGCAATAAAACCATCCAGGGCATCACTGATGGCTGACAGGACAAGGATTATTAAACTCAGGTCGTAGTATTCATAGATGAGAAGAATAACGAAGAGCGGTATGAAGAGGATACGGATAAGGCTTAAAAAATTAGGAAGGTTCATGGGTTTGATTTCGGGCGTGGGGTAAGGCTCTTTGGAGATACGGTAAGTTCAATAAGAGCTTGTGAGCTGCTGAGCACATGGAAATTGAAGCTTTCAAGATCTCTGGAGGTAAGGAGCTGAATAAGCGCTGGAGCATCAAGTTTTGTTTCCACATCTATCTGACTGTTTTCCAAGGAAATGCCCCTCTGATAGATTCCTTTAATTTCAGGGATTCTGCGTTTTATTTCTTCCCGCAACGTGAGAAATTCTGAAAATCCTTGAAGGCCTGCCACTTTTAAGAGGAGTACGTTACAGTCTGCCTTTCCTTTCCTCTGTCTGCTGATCAGATCGTTCATCTGGTCTGCCAGCATTCCAAGAGCCTTTCTTAATGCCTCTCCTTTTGCAGTGACTTCATCGGTGCTCGATGTAGGGGCATGGAATGAAGTCACCATAAGAACTTTCCCATCCTCAACCTGTAAAGCTTTCGCTGCAATATTCGCCTGCACTGACTTCATACCACTCTCACCCTCAGATTTTACCATCTCTATTTCAACATTACCGTTGATTACAATATCACCATCAAAAAGTCTTCCATACTCTTTTATGGTTTCTTCAGCAAGGTTAACATCCCTGCTATATTTTTTGTTTTGAGATATCTCTTTTAACAGGGATATATGGTCGACGACATACATCCCACGCTCTTGGAACTTACTCTTAAGGATCGACTCAGAGAGGGTCGGACGAGAACCTGGGTTTTCATAGGACCACCAGAACACAAACTGTCTCTGCCCTAAATCCCGTTCGGCTATCATCAGCAGAACACGGAGCGGGCGTTGGGATTGCCTGGTGACCCCAATCTTTTTTAACTCATTTTTAATATCAGGTTGAGATAGGGCAAATCGGATAGTGATTTTATAAAGATTCCCCTGTGGGACTTCTGAAAGAACCTTAAAACTCTGAATAAACCTTTGCCCCTGCTGATAGAGCCTCTCATTGAGAATCCGATGGTTATCCTCCATCATTTTTGATGGGATTTCACTTGCCACTGCTTGAACCATTGCTTTCTTCTGAGCATCTTCTATTGCCCTTTCCCGGGCACCAACTAAATCATTCTCTATCACCTCGCTAATACCTACAGAGATTATACCCTCATCAGGGGAGTAAAGTCCTTCAGAAAAGAGAAGAGAAGGAACAGATAAGAGGAGAAAAGAAAATACACAAATAAAAAATTCTGTTTGAAAAGAGAGACAATGTTTTTTCATTTTTCCCTTACCAGGTTGTAACTACTAAAACAGAGCAAAACAGTCAAGAAGAATCGACCAAGGATTTAAGTGCTTTCTTTGAGTAATTTGGTCATCATCAGGGCGTTTTTAGCTGCTGACCCTCCATGGCAGTTGTTAAAAAAAATCAACACCTTTTGAGTTTTAGAGGCAATCATTTTGATAGAAGGTAAGAAACTTTTAAGCTCTTCCTCAGAATAAAGATAATTGTATCGTATTGCAGAGGGTGAGTTGAACCAATGAACATTCCGGCCATGGTAACGAAAATAACCCACTTCAGAGGTGGCATAAGGGTGGAAGGGCATAAGCTTGGATAGTTTCGGTTCATCGACTATGCAATACCCCAAGAGATTTTCTTTGAGAAAATGGAAGGTTTCTTCTTTTAACCATAAACGGTTTCTGAATTCAATAGTCAGAGGGATATCTCCTATAGATTCCTTAAATTTTTTTAGATAATCATAATTTTGAGGAGCAGGAGTAAAGGAATAGGGAAATTGAGCAAGGACACAGGATAGCTTACCGTGTTCAATGAAAGGTTGCAGAGTAGAGAGAAACTGTTCAAATATCTCTAGTTTTACGTCGTTCTTTGAGGCGACTTCATGGGTTATACTTCTATGTGCCTTGACAGAAAATTCAAAAACTCTTGAGGTCTTATTACACATGGCAGAGAAACTCTTGGGAGAAGGAATAGTATAGTAGGTAAAGTTTATTTCAAGGGTTTTAAATCCCAAGACCTCTTCATAATATTTGAGCCAGTCTTTTCTCTTGAGATGGGAAGGATACACCGTGTCTTTCCAGTCATCAAAAGAGAAGCCACTGGTGCCAATTTTAACTTTATTCAAGAAATCGTCCATCTGGAATC
>Ga0315279_10010486_pt1 | contig 10885 bp, 6 predicted proteins | sample YL17G06_20_MG_FD_203694 | JGI IMG/M metagenome (GOLD analysis project Ga0315279, IMG submission 203694) | Sediment microbial communities from Yellowstone Lake, YNP, Wyoming, USA - YL17G06_20 | ecosystem: Environmental > Aquatic > Freshwater > Lake > Sediment | place: USA: Wyoming | collected...
CACAACCAGCAGTCCCGGATATTCCATACGAGAACGACTGTCGCCGGACTGCTGGCGATGGGCATAGACGTCGATCAACTGCCGTCATGTATTCCGAAATATCCATGAATTAAGTTGCGCTGTGGTGATAATAACCTCGCGCAATTACCGCTCTATCTTTGATGAGCCAGACATAACCTCATTCACGCGATATACGCTTACTGCCCTCGACCTGCAGCAAGCCGCTAAGATCCTAAATAGGGTCAAGCGAGGAAGGCCACTAGCCAAGAGCGCTGCAGTGGAGGTCCTCCGCCAGCTTCAGGATGTACATGGTATGGAGCTCAATCCATTGCTAGTTACCGTGTTTGTCGCGAGTTCCGATTATTCGCGGAGGGATATTCCGGCCAACATTACCGAGCTCTTTAAGAAATTCACGGAACTGATGCTAGGGCGATGGGACCTTAAGAAAGGGCTCGGGCAGCAATACCAGTCCGAACTAAAAGATTTCCTATTGCGACGTTTGGCGTTCCAGATGCATCGTGATGGCAAGACTAGTATTCATATCATTGGCGCTAAACGAAGTCTCCAGGAAGCCCTTTCGAACACTGGGCACGAAGCTGATTACGGCGTGTTGTGGGATGAAATAGTGGACCGTTCTGGATTATTGGTCGTAAATGAGGAGCAACTATCATTTCGGCATAGTCTCCTTCAGGAGTTTTTTGCGGGAAGGGGCGTGCCGACCCCTGAGTTCTTCAGAAGCGTGCTAGCGGATGAATGGTGGAAGCATCCAATGATCTTCTACTTCGGCGAGCATCCAGATGCTCACTCTGTAATAGAAGAGTTGATGGCGCAAGCAAGCATGCTAGACGGTCCGAGTCTATACCATTCGGCGATCGCAATTGGACTGTGCATTCAGGCCTGTTACCTTTCCGATGTTCAAGCGAAGGTAAGAAGTATGCATTGGACGGTAGAGTCTCTTGCGAAGGCAGAGGTGCGGTTTCTCCAGCATCTTTCTGATGACACCCCGGAGTTGCCATTGATCGAGTTTCTCAACTACTACATGTTTGCCCGGGATTCGGTTGCGTACGAAGCCTTCGGTGGCGAGGCTGAGGCCAAGGCCAAGGAATTGGAAAGGGAGACTCGCGATTCCGGTTCAGATTTGAAGGAATTCTGGTATATCGTCTCGCTCATTCAGTCAGGGCACATCGATAAGGCAGAGTTGCTCGCGGAGAGGTTTCGGCCTTCGGACATACGGCTGCTCTTAGCCATCCACCTCGGGTGTTTCCTAGTCGCAAATCTGCGGATAATGTCAGCGGCAGATAAGAAGCTTGCTCAACGGATATGCGGGTTCTTGTCGCCGCGGATCGAACCCTTGGCGAATCAGGTACATAGAGAGTTCAAATCGTTGCTACTTGAAGTGCGCAAAGGGCAGATAAAAGCGTTGCCGATGCCTGCGGATGGTGATTCGGAATGCCAGTCATGATGACGAAGTGCCTCGCGGGAAACGTACAATAAGGCTCTTTCATCTCGTCTGCTTCAGGTAAAGTGCCAATTCACGAAATGGTCGCAGTGACACCAGGACACTGTCCAAGGTAGATATCCAGTGAGCCGCGCTTCCGCAGGATGAACAAGGAACGGCTCCCGGCGGCGCTACGGGCATTTCCGGCCCGCGCCGGTTTGCGGAGCGAAGCGTAGCAACGAGGTCGGGAGCCACCTGCCTGCCGGGAGCCAGTGCTCACGGCACCTGAGCCGCGCGAGGATCAGTCTGAATGACTTACTCGCTGCGCAGCGCGTCGAGTAGGTTTCCGCGGAGGGCGGCGGCGGCGGCGAGGCAGGTCCAGAGTATTCCGCTGGCGGCGACGGCGGCGATGGTTGTCAGCCAGCTTGTCAGCGGCGCGGCGGCGGTCGGCGAGCGCAGTGCGGGCGTCACGGCGATTACGGCGGCGGCGACGCCGCAGACCATGCCCAGTGCCAGCAGCGCCCAGTGCTCGCAGAGGACCATCCACACGAGCTTGGCCTTGGTGAACCCCACGGCGCGCAGCAGGGCCAGTTCGCCGCGGCGCTCGAGGACGTTCCGCAGCACGACCACGCCGATGGCGACGCAGCCCAGCACGAGGCCCAGCCCGCCGAGGGCGGCGAAGATGGACAGGTACGTGTTCTGCACCTCGGCGAACATCGCAAGCCTGTCGGCTGCGGCGGTGAGTTCCAGGCCGCTGTTGGCCAACGCGGACATCAGGTCCCGGCGGATTCTCTCGGCCTCGCTCGGCGGGGCGTCAACCAGCATCGCGCGGTATCCGCTGGCCGACGGGAAGAGTCGGCGGAAGTTGGCGTCGGAAATCACCAGGCTGCCCTGGAGGATCGAACTGTCGATCTTGGCGACGAGGCGCAGCTTGACGGCCCGGCCGCGCTCGTCGAGGACCGTCACATCCTGGCCGAGGCCCTTTTGCAGTGCCCATTGGAGGGTCGGGTCGTCGCCTATTGCCGGCACGGCCCCGTCGGGCAGGTTGGCGTCCAGGAGCATCCACTGATTGCCCGCACCCGCGGTGCCGGGCCCAGCGGTGTCGGCGGACGCGGCATTGGCGCCGGCGCCGGGCCATTTCTCGACGAACGAGAACCGCCCGTCGAGCCTGGCCGGGTCCGCGCCGAGCACTCGCGGGCTCTGTGCGCGGTTGAGGTTGAGGCAGCTCGCATCGTCGCCCTCATGCAGCCGTAGCTCGACGAAGCTCACGCCGGCAAGCTCGTTGGGGTCGATGGCGGGCAGTTGCGGCCCGCCGGCGCTCTGCCGACCGCGAACGAATGCGTTGAGGTCGTGGAGGATCGGCGTGGCGGACTCGCCGTAGAGTGCGAAGCCGCCGGCGCCGCTGGCGCGGCTCAGGGCCTCGGCGCGCGGGTCGAGGCGGAAGACCTCGACCGCGGCGACCAGGAAGATTCCGCACGCGAGCAGCCCGGCCGTGGTGAGGCTCCGCCACCGCCGCAGGCCCGTCGAGCGGACGCCCAGCGCCGCGACGGACACCGGCCCGGCGTGGCGGGAAACGCCCAGTTTCGCAAGCAGCGAGTAGCACAGCGCCAGCCCGCCCAGCAGCACCATCGACCCGGCGCCGAAGAACGCCCCCGCGGCCGCCATGCCGGCGGCTGACCCGGCGGACCTCACAATCGCGATTGCCCCGCCGATGCACAGCCCGCCAACGAGCAGGCCCGCACGCCGCTTGCCCCTCCCGGCCGGGCCGGACACCCGGCCCTGTGCCCCGGCCGAGAGAAGCTCCCGCGGCGTCGCGCGGCCCTGGAGCCACAGAGTTACGAGCATTGCCGCAACCGCGACCGCCACGCCGATGGCGGCGCCCGTTGCGACGGTGGCTGGCTCGGCGTGGTAGATGATCCTCGACGACGCGGCCGCGCCGCGCCAGACGCCGCCCAGCCCCGCAAGCACGACTCGGGTGTAGCCGAGACCCGCCGCGGCCCCGACGACCGCGCCGACGACCGCCAGCACGCCGCCCTCGGCGAGCAGCCAGCGCCGCACCCGCCACGGGCGAAAGCCCACCGCCAGCAGCAGGCCCACCTGCCGGCTCCGCTGCTCGATGCCGAAGACAAACAACAGGCCCGTCAGCAGCACCGCGGCGATGATCAGGAAGAAGCTCAGGCCCAGGAACAGCCCGCCGAAGTCGTTCGTAGGCTCGGCGGCCGCAAGGGCCTGCCGGCGGACAGGCGTGAAGTACATGCCGATCTGCCGCGGATCGATCCGACGAACGATATCGGTTGCGAGTTGGTCGTCGGTGAAGTCGGCGGCGTATCTCACGGCCGTGAGGTCGCCGAAGCGGTTGGCCCACATTTTTTGCGCGGCCCGCAGGGTGAGGAACGCTTTTGGCGTGCCGCGGCGGGCGTTCCAGTATTCCACGTCTTTGGGGCGGAGCTTGTGGGTGTCTACCTCGACGCCGGGCCGCCAGTCGAGGCAGTTTTTCACATCGGCCAGGCCGGGGAAATCCGGCATGAGGTTGGGGTCGTCGGCGGCCCCGGCGATCGGGACGACGGCGCGGACGCGGAAGGTGGCGGCAGCGGTTTCGAGTGTTCGCAGCGGGCCAAGCGTGCGGTAGGTGAGCGTGACCGTATCGCCGGGCTTGGCGGCGAGGTCTTCGGCGAGCCAGGAGTTCAGGATGATCTCGTCGTCGGGCATTTCCGGCGGCACGGGGCTGGGGGGCGAGCCCGGGCGGTTGGCGTCCATTCCGGCAAGGATGCAGTAGGGCGCGGCGCGGTCGCCGAGGCGGACCTCGTCGACGAAGTATGCGAGCACGCCGCCCGCGTTGTCCACGGCCAGGGCGGCCCGGCCAATGTCGGTGTCCAGAAATACCCGGGCGGTGCGGAGCTCGCGCACGCCGCGGCTGAGGTCGCGGAGTTGCAAGCCCACATCGGCGAGCGTCAGGTGCTTTCGCAGTGCGGCGTCGGCCTGGGCGACGGTGGGCATGCTCGGACTGTCGCCTCCGCCGACCAGCAGCACGTTTGCCTTGCCGACAAGCTTGACGGCCCGCTGGAGCGTCGCAAGCTGCACGAAGGCGGACTGCGGGGCCAGTTGGTTGGCGCGCAGGCTGAACCGGCCGAAGTGAGAGTCGTCGATGATAGCGCGGACGGTCGCGCGGATCGCGACGACGGCGTCGCGGTCGGTCGAGAGCGGGGCCTCTCGCGGCAGGCCGGAGGGGACCGGCACGCGGAGCAGGATAACGTCGCCGACGCCCACGCCAAGCTGGCGGGCGAGGTGATCGTTGATCACGGTATCATCGGACGCCGGCCCGTCGAGCGGGTCGGCTGCGCCGCCCATGGCCCAGAACCGCCGGTCGGCGCCGACGACCTGCACGTTGTTGGCCAGGCCGGCAGAATCGGGAGTCTTGGCCGAGCCGTCCAGCAGCAGCACGGGCGCCAGCGGCACGGGCAGGTCCGCCTGCATGTCGGCCGACAGGCCCGTTCGTAGTGTGCCCGTAAGGGCATCTCCGGGAGGATAACGCCTTACGGCGTCGCCACGAACGGCTTCGGCCCGGAAGAACCTGTCCGCCGCCGACATGGCGACGGTAATGTCGCCCAGCCTCTCAAGCGCCAGCGTGCGGAGGGTGTATCGCACGGAATCGCCGACGACCAGCGCGCCGACGAGCACTGCCGTCGCCACGGCGGCGCCGGCCGCCACGCCGAGGTGCGTCCGCCAGTAGTACGCGGCGCCGCGGAGGATGAGCTTGACGGCGTTCATTTGCTTGTGCCCTGCTGCGTGAGTTTGCCGCCCCGCAGCTCCAGCCGGCGGCCCATGAGGGCGGCCAGGTCGAGCGAGTGGGTTACGACGATGAGCGTGACGGACTCGTCGCGGTTGAGTTCGACCAGCAGCCGGCCGAGATCGTCGGCGCTGGCGCGGTCCAGCGAGCCGGTCGGCTCGTCGGCCAGCACCAGCCTGGGCGAGTTGATCAGCGCCCGCACAACCGCGGCCCGCTGGCACTCCCCGCCGGAAAGCTGCCCCGGCCGATGGTGCAGGCGATCCGAAAGCCCCACACGCTTGAGCAGCCTGGCCGCCTCAGCCTCGGCCTGGCCGGCGGTTCGCTCCCCGCCGGCGGCAAGGGTCGGCAGCAGGACATTCTCGAGGATCGTGCACTGCGGCAGCAGGTGGTGGAGCTGGAATACCAGGCCGATCTGCCGGCCGCGAATGGCGGCGAGCTGCCTGTCGGTCATCGTCGAGATGTCCTGCCCGGCCAGGAGGACCTTGCCGGACGTCGGCCTGTCCAGCGCGGCGATTATGTTCAGCAGCGTGCTCTTGCCGCACCCGCTTGGCCCGACGATCGCCAGCGACTGCCCCGCCGAGACGCGAAGGTCCAGCCCGTCAAGCACCCTCGGCCCGGCGGCGCCGGCAACGCCGGGATAAGCCTTGCCGACCCCGACAAGCTCCAGCAGCAATCCGTTTTCGGTCATAGTTACCTCCGACTCAGGTTACCGCAGAGCCGCAGAGATTCAGAGAGGTCAAGAAGAAGAACAGGAAGAAGAAACAGAAGCGAGAGGGGATTACATGGATTAAAGGATTACATGGACAAAACAGCATGAATAAGTCCTTATGTTTCATTTCTTTTCCCATCCCTGTAATCAAGTACTCCATGTAATCCCCCTCTGCCGTTTATTCTTCTTTGTTTCTCTTGCTTTTAACCTCTGTGCCTCTGCGCCTCTGCGGTAATCCTCTTTGTTTCTTCTTCGTTTCTTCTTCACCCCGCGCCGAGTTCTCGGCAGAGGGCTTCGACTTTGCGGGCCATGGCATCCGGGGAGAAGTCCTCGATGACGGCCTTTCGTCCGGCCTGGCCGATGGCGGCGGCTCGGGCCGGGTCGCCGAGCAGCTCGGCGAGCTTGTCAGCCAGGTCGGCCGGGGCGTTGGGCTCGTGCAGCAGCCCGCCGGCGGTAGCGGCGATGAGTTCGGGAAACGCCCCGTGCGCCGGCAGCACCACCGGCACGGCGCAGGCGAGGCTTTCCAGCACGAAGAAGCCGAAGGCCTCGCCTTGTCTGGTCGGCACGGAAAGCACGCTGCACGACTGGAGGAACTTGAGCTTGCGGTCGCCGTGGAAGTCTTCGGCGAACTCTGCCGCGGCCGTCAGCCCCGCCTGGTCGAGCCGGCGGCGGACCTGGCGGACGAAGGATTCGTCGGCCTCGGTGGCGCCGCCGAAGACCCGCAGGCGGACGTCGTCGAAGCCGCCGCGTTTCCGCAGCAGCACCATCGCCTCGGCGAGTGTGTCCAGGCCCTTGGCGGCTGTCATCTGCGACATGAACCCCACCGTCCGCGGCACCGGTGGCGCCGAGGCCGGGGCGAGCCCGGCCGGGCTGATGGCGTTGTGAATGACGCGGAACCGCTCGGCGGGCAGACCCAGCCGCTGCCGCATCCGCCGGCTGTAGAAATCGCTCGGGGCGATGAAGGCGTCGATCTCCGCGGCGCGACGGCGGAGGATTTCCCACGCCTGGCCGCGGTGCGGCTCGTCGAGGCTGTCGAGGTAGCCCTCCTCGTCCTGGAGGGAGCAGACAACCGGCACGGCGAGCACCTGCTTGATCCGCCGGACCAGCCCGGCCAGCAGCACGTTTGACAGCGAGACCACGTCCGGGCGGTCCTGCTCGGCCAGGAATGTAACGAGGCGGTCGAGTTCCTTGACCTGCCGGCCATGCTCGCCGCGGAGCATGGACAGCATTGTTTCGGCCACGTCGGGGGCGTTTGTCATGCCGGCCTTTCTGCCGGCCCAGCCAAGCAGGCGGGGCGAATCGAAGATGCGGTCCAGCCAGCGCGGCGTCCGGCGGAAGAAGCGGCTCTTCTGCTGGAGGTAGACGTTGATTCCGCCGAAGAAGACTTTTCCCCTCAGCCTCTCATCGACGGCCGCGTCGGTCATCAGCGGCAGGTAGAGCGGCACGCTGGAGGCGTCGTGCCCGATCCGCCGAAGCGCCAGCACCAACTCCGTGTCGCGCAGGCAGTTCTCGCAGTAGAAACTGCCGCCCGCTCCCGGACTGAGGTGCACGAACTTCATCGGCTTCCGTTCTCCAACGGCGAAGAATTTCAACGCAGAGATCGCAGAGGCCGCAGAGAGGAAAGAAGAGAAAGAAGAAAAAGAAGAAGCTTTTGAGGGGGATTATTGGATTACTGGATTACATGGATTAAGAAGAAGTTAATAGATGCTTCTATCCATGTAATCCTGTAATCCCCATCTACTGTTTCTTCTTCTTTCGCTTTCTGTTTCTCCTCTGCGTTCTCTGCGATCTCTGCAATGAACTCTTCTTCTCTTCTCTTCTTATCGTTTCTTCTCGAACGCGTACAGGTAACCGTCGTCGCAGCCGACGATCACCAGGCCGTCGCCGACGGCGGGGCTGGAAGTCACCGCCTGGCCGAGGTCGTACGACCACACCAGTTCTCCGTCGGCCAGGTTCACCACGCAGAGTCTGCCGTCGTTGGAGCCGACGACTGCCCGCCGGCCGCAGATCACCGGGGAACTGTTGATCTCGTCGCGCGCGGCGAAGGTCCAGAGCCGCTTGCCGGTGGAGCGATCGAAGCAGTAGAGTTTCCCGTCCTGGCAGCCGGCCAGGACGCGGTCGGCCCCGACGGCGGGGGAGGAATTGAACGGGCCGTCCACCTTGGCCTTCCACAAGACTTTGCGGGCGACGACGTCCACGCAGGCAAATTCGCCGTCGTAGTTGCCCGCGAAGGCCAGATTGCCGTCGAATGCGGGCGTTACGGCCACGTACGCGCTGGTCGCCACGTCGCCGGCGTCCTTGCCGGATGCGGTTATCGCATGCACCGAATTGTCGCAGCTTCCGAAGACGATCAGCCCGCCCGCGACGGCCAGGCCGCCGTTGATGTAGTTTTCGGCAGCGTATTTCCAGGCCGGCGAGCCCTTGGCGGCGTCGAGGCAGTAGACGTTGTAGTCGTGGCTGCCTACGACCACGCGGGCCTGCGAGCCGGAGTTGGCGTCCACAAGTGCGTTGGCTGAGCCGACGATGCGGTCCTGGGCCTCGAACTGCCAGAGCTTGCCCCCGGTGGCGGCGTCGAGGCAGTAGAAGAACGAGTTGCCCGAGCCGACGTAGATTCGCCCATCGAGGCACATCGGCGGGGCCTGGACCTGGTCGCCGGCGTCAAAGGCCCAGACTTTCTTGCCGTTAACGGCGCTGAGACAGTAGACGTTTGCGTCGTCGGAGCCGAAGTACACCCGACCGTCGGCGATGACGGCTGAGCTGGAGACGGCCTGGTCGGTCTTGAATCGCCATCGCACCCGCATGGCGTCGGGGAGTTCGCCGTCGGCGACGCCCATCATGCCGGGTCCGCCGCGATATATAGGCCAGTCGCCCGCCGGCATCGCGCCGGCCGGGGCGGCCTGGCCTCGCTGACCGGCGGCGAAAGAGCCGCTGCCGGCCGGCGGGAGGTTCAACGCCACTATCACCACCGCCGCGCCCGCCGCGACCAGAACCAGAGCTGCAAGGACCGCCTGTTTCATCTCTGAATCGCCTCGCGCGGAGTATCGCAATCGTACGGGATTACGTCCACAGGACATTGTAGAAGGTCCAAATAACAAGCACCAAATAACAAACAAGCTCCCAAACGATAAATCACAAATAACAAGCACCAAGGTCCAAACAAGGACCAAACGGCAAAACAGCAAATTCCAAACGGAGAGAAGATTACAAACTGAGAAGTAATTAAAGGTGAGTGGGGGTTGCCAAACGGGCTCTTGTTTGGAGCTTTGTGTTTTTCTGTTTGGTCCTTGTTTGATTCTTGGTGCTTGTGATTTGGTTCTTGGTTCACACGCCCAGCGTCTTGCGTGCCCCAGCCAGGGCCGAGACGGTGAAGATCAGCGGGTAGAGGCGTTCGAAGTACCAGAGCTTGGCGAAGTACAGGCCGATGGGCGCGGCGGGGAAGTCCCGCCCGCCTCGCGTGCGGGCGATGAGCCAGTTTGCGGCGGCGGCGACGGCGGGTCTGAGCCGCTCGGGCTCGACGACCGCGGTTGGCGCCGCGGGCGCCGCGTCGATGGCTGACATCAGATTCGCCAGGGCGTCCAGGGCGAGGGCGGTTTCCTCGATGGACGGCTGGACCTTTGCGTCGCCGCCGAACCCGCCGTCGGGGCCCTGGCAGGCCAGCAGGAACTCCGCGCCGCGTCGGATGGTTTCGGCCAGGCCGCCGCGCCCGGCGGGGCCTCGCCACAGGTCCACAAGCGCCAGCAGCACGCGGGCGGTCCCGTAGACCGGGTTTGACTCGCCGGGGGCGAGCTGGTTGCCGAACCAAAGCGGCGTCCACTGGCCCTGCGGACCCTGGGCGCGGATGAGGAACCTCACGGCCCGTTCGATGCCGGCGCGGACTTTCGGTTGCATCTCGGGCGGCAGGTCCGCCAGCCAGTTGGTCCAGGCGAGCAGGGCGTGTGCGGTCAGGTCGTGGCAGGAGCGGTCGAAGGGCAGCGACCCCCAGCCTCGGCAGAAAGTCGGCATGCCGCCGTCGCGGTTCTGGAGGTCCAGCAGCCAGCGGCATCCGGCGGCCGCGGCGGCGATGCATCGGGAGTCGTTGGGCGCCAGGCGGGCACGTGCGCGAAGCGCGCCGGGCGTGTCGTCGGCGTCGGGCACGCCGCCGGTCAGGTCGGTCCATGCCCATCCGCCCGGCGCGGCCTGGGTGTAGGGGTGCTCGCGTTGGTACTGGCAGTCGAGCAGCCAGTCCCGCAGTCCGGCCCGCTGGGGCCCGTCGAGGGCGTCGTCCGGCAGGGCGTTGACCGACAGCGTGGTCACCCACGTCGCGAGGTTGGTGTCGATCGGCCAGGCGCCGTCCGGTCGCACCGTATTGCGGAGGAACTCCACGGCGCGGGCGATCGTCTGCTCGGCGGGCTTTGACGGCGCGGCGGCGTCGCGCAGGGCCGAGAGGCTCATCAGCACGAAGCCGGTCAGCGGGGCCGCCTCGAGGTATCCGCCGCTTTCCGGCTGAATGTCGCGCAGTTTGGCCAGCGTCTTTTCGCGGGCGAGGTTTCGCAGCAGGCGGGCCAGGGGGCGCCACGTCGGGCGGCGGGCATGGCGGACCTGGCCGACGGCTATCAGCGCCGGCAGGGCGTAGCTGACCACCGGCAGGCGCAGGCGCCGCAGCGCGGCGTGGCTGAGCGCGCCAAGCTCGAAGGGCAACTGCGCGACGTGCTTCCAGCAGGTCGGCTCGGGCCCGAGCCTGCCGGCCAGAGCCGCCATCGTGAGGATGGGCGCGGAGAACGTGCGGTCGTTTCCGTAGCGGGCCGCCACCGCCGCCGCGATGTCCGCCGGCGCCAGCGAGCCGCACTGCCGCTGGACGTACGCGCCGGCCCGCTCGACCGCCACGCCGCGCGCGTCGCCGCCGGCACGCCCCCCGCCCGACAGCGCGCACCAGCACAGAACCGTTGTCGAAAGGTTGGAACGGCTCGCCGCG
>Ga0315279_10010488_pt1 | contig 10884 bp, 13 predicted proteins | sample YL17G06_20_MG_FD_203694 | JGI IMG/M metagenome (GOLD analysis project Ga0315279, IMG submission 203694) | Sediment microbial communities from Yellowstone Lake, YNP, Wyoming, USA - YL17G06_20 | ecosystem: Environmental > Aquatic > Freshwater > Lake > Sediment | place: USA: Wyoming | collected...
CGAGGCAATGGGTGGAAGGCAAGCCGGCGGCAGCCGCGATTGCCCTGGCCATCTTCGCCTACGCCGGTCTGGCCGGCTGGAGTTGGGGATGGACACACCAGACGGAGAAGATGGCGCCGCCCAAGGTGCAAGCGCAGGTCCTCAAGGACGCGCCAAAAGAGTAAGCAGTTGGACTTGACTATGCGCGCGGCATGAGGATACTGCTGCCCCGCTGGGTATTTCGCTTGGGGCGGCGTTCCCAATCCGAAATCCAGAATTAAGAATCCAGAGGCGGTGTCCCTGTCGTCTAGTGGCCTAGGACAGGGGCCTTTCAAGCCCCCGACCCGGGTTCGAATCCCGGCAGGGACGCCATTCGTGAAAGTGGACTTTGGGCCTTGGGCTTTGGGCTTTTGGTTTGGGTATCTCGGATGGTCAGCGGCAGCGGCGGCGCTATCCCTAAAGCCCAAAGCCCAAAGCCCAATGCCCAATGCCCATAGCCCAAGGCCCAATTCCACGCTTCGCGTTTGAGGTACTGGCATGTTGAAAATGGCAGTGCTGGCGAAACAGGTGCCCGACACCAAGCATGTGGCGGTGGATGTGATGAAACCGGACGGCACGCTTAACCGCGCCGCGTTGCCGGCCATCTTCAACCCGGAAGACCTGCACGCGCTTGAATTGGCGTTGCGGGTGAAGGACCGCGTGGGTGGCCACGTCACGGTCATAACCATGGGGCCGCCCGGCGCCGCGAGCATCCTGCGCGACTCGCTGGCGCGCGGCGCCGACGCCGGTGTGCTTCTGACCGACCGCCGCCTGGCCGGTTCGGACACACTGGCCACCTCCCTGGCTCTGGCCGCGGCGGTGCAGAAGATTTCGCCTCTCGATCTGGTGCTCAGCGGCCGGCAGGCGATAGACGGGGACACGGCGCAGACAGGACCGCAGACCGCGGAGAAGCTCGGCCTGCCGCAAGTGGCCTACGTGGAAGCGGTGCGCGAAGTGAGCAGCACCCGGATCACGCTCTTCCGCCGCTTGGGGCGGCATGCCGAGGTGGTCGAGAGTCCGCTGCCGGTCTTCATCACGGTGACGACGGATGCCGGCGAAGCGCGCCCGCCGCGCGCCAAGCGCCTGCTGAAGTACCGGCGCGCGCGCGTGCTGTCGGAGCTGCGCGGAGAACTCTCCAAGGGCGGCCTGAACGGCGAGGAGTTGGAGCGCCGTTTGGCCGCGGAAAGCGCCAAGCTGCAGGAAGCGGGCCTGCTCCTGCCCACCTGGGGAGTGGACGAATTGGGGCTCGACCCGAACAGGGTCGGCTTGGCTGGTTCCCCCACGAAAGTGAAGCGCTGCGAGAACGTCGTCCTGAAGACCGGCGAGTACAAGCAGATCGAGCCGAATGAAGACGGCGCGCGCAAGCTCATCGCCGAACTGGTCCACGATCACATCCTGGGGTGAGGCAGACATTTTAGATTTTTGATTTTCGATTGAACAGCAACCGTTGTGGAGAAGCAGGAAATGAAGGATGGTCAGGTTGGGGTGGCGATATTCGCGGAGCTGGACGAAGGCGCCCTGGTGCGCGTGTCGCTGGAACTGGCGTCGAAGGCGCGCGAGTTGGCAGACCGGCTCCAGACCACCGCGGGGGCGTATCTGCTGGGCGGGCCGGGGATTGAGGCTGCCGCGGCCGAACTGATCGCCTATGGCTTGGACAAGGTCTGGGTCATCGAAGACCGCCGCCTGCATCACTACGACACATTGCCCTACGCCAAGGTCCTTGTGCGCCTGATCCAGCAAACCTCGCCGCTCGCCGTGCTGTATGGCGCGACGCCCATTGGCCGGGACTTGGCGCCGCGCATCGCCAGCCAGTTGCGCGTGGGCTTGACGGCCGACTGCACGGGCCTGGAGATCGGCGATTATCAGGCGCCTGGGGGCAAGGAATACAAGAACATCCTGTACCAGATTCGCCCGGCCTGGGGCGGGAACACCATCGCCACCATTGTCACGCCGGAGCACCGGCCCCAGATGGCCACCGTGCGCAGCGGCGTGATCAAACTGGGCGACAAGGATTCCCGGCGCAAGGGCGAACTGGTGCGGCTGCCCGCGGACCTGGACGGCGCCGAGTTCATCCTGCGCGTCACCGAGCGCGTCAGCGCGGTGAGGAAAGTGGACCTGACCACGGCCAACATCATTGTCGCGGGCGGTTCGGGCGTGGGGAGCAAGGAGAACTTCAAGCTGGTCCTGCAACTGGCCGAGACGCTGGGCGGCTCGCCGGCCGCCAGCCGCGCGGCCGTGGACGCGGGCTACATTGACCGCGACTACCAGGTAGGCCAGACCGGAACAACGGTGCGGCCCAAGCTGTACATCGCTTGCGGGATTTCCGGAGCGATCCAGCACCGCGCGGGGATGGCGGAGGCGAGCAAGATCGTGGCCATCAACACCGACGCGACCGCGCCGATATTCTCCGTCGCCCACTACGGCATCGTGGGCGACATGAACCAGGTCATCCCCAGGCTGATAAAGGCATACCGCACCAAAGGTTGATTTCCCGGCAAGAGGGAGGCAATGGCAAACTTCTACAGCGACAACCCGGACATCCGCTTCTGCATTGACGCGCTGGACATGGACGGCGTCGCGCTGCTGCGCGAGGGCGACTTCGCCGAAGCCGCGCAATACGAACACGCGCCGCGGAATACGGCTGAAGCGAAAGAGCAGTACGAGGAGATTCTAGAACTGGCAGGCGACATCACGGCGAACTTCGTGGCGCCGCGCGCGAAGCAGGTTGACCTCGAAGGCAACCAGTACCGCGACGGCGAAGTGATCCTGCATCCGCATATCCGGGCTTCCATTGAGCGCTTCGCCGAGGCCGACCTGATGGGCCTTTCGCTGCCGCGCCAGTACGGCGGGCTGAACCTGCCGCAGGCGGTCAAGACGGCCGTGATCGAGATGGTCGCGCGGGCTGACGCCGCGCTGATGAACATTGTGGGACTCCAGGACATCGCCGAGACGATCGAGGAATTCGGCGATGAAGCCCTCAAATGCGAGACCCTGCCGCAGTTGTGCTCGGGAGCGCATACCGCGGCCATGGTGCTCACCGAACCGGACGCGGGCAGCGACCTGCAAAGCGTGCGTTTGCGCGCCGAACCCGTGGATGAGGCCCTGGGCCTGTGGCGGCTTTCGGGCACGAAGCGCTTCATAACCAACGGCTGCGGCGACATCCTGCTGGTCTTGTCGCGCAGCGAACCGAAGACGGCCGGAGCACGGGGCTTGTCAGTCTTCCTGGTCAAGAAGGGCCAGGGCGTGCGCATCCGGCGTATCGAGGAGAAACTGGGCATCCACGGTTCGCCGACCTGCGAGATCCAATTCAACGAGGCGCCGGGCAGGCTGGTCGGGCAGCGCAAACGCGGCCTTACCGAAGTGGGCATGGCCATCATGAACGGTGCGCGCGTGGCTATCGCCGCCCAGGCCTTGGGCATCGCCGAAGCCGCGGCGCGCACAGCCACTTCCTACGCCAAAGCGCGCGTGCAGTTCGGCCGGGCAATCAGCGAAATCCCCGCGGTCTACGAGATGCTGGCCCAGATGCGCATCCGCATCGAAGCCGCTCGTGCTTTGACCTACCACACGGCTGACGTGGTGGAACGCCTGAAGTGGCAGGAGCGGCACGCGGCCAGCGTGGGGCAGGCTGTCAGCCTGCCAGCTTCTTCGCAGGCTAGACAGCCTGCGCCACAGCGCGCGTCCCGCGAGGAGTTGAAGCGGCTCACTCGCCTGGCCGCAGTCCTGACTCCCCTGGCCAAGCTTTACGCCACGGAGATGGCCAATGGCGTGGCGTCCGACGCCGTGCAGGTGCTGGGCGGCAGCGGATACATGAAGGACTATCCCGTGGAGCGCCACTTCCGGGACGCCCGAATCACCAACATCTACGAAGGCACCACGCAACTCCAGGTGGTCGGCGCCATTGGCGGCATCCGCACGGGAGTGCTGCGCGCACACATTGATACGCTGCTGGCCCAGGCGAGCGTAGGGCGAGTTGCCAACTCGCCGCACAGCGGTCTTGCCGGAAAAGTTGCCGCGCTGCTGCCCGAAATGGACAAGGCGCTCGCCGCCGCGGATTCGCATGAGAAGGACGCCGATTTCAACGACCTTTACGCACGCTGGCTAGTGAACATCGGCTTGGACATTCTCCTGGCGGCGCTGCTGGTTTTGCAAGCCGCAACAGGCAACGAACGGAAGCGCATTCTGGCGGAGGCGTTCCTTTCCGAAGCGCAACACCGCGTGCGTGCTGCGGCGGAACATGTTCAGGCGGGCTCAAGCGTGCTGATCACGGGACATCGGGCCATCATAGGATGAGGCGAAGCCGTGGACATCAGGTATAATCTTGATGTGGAAACCGAGTTGCCTCACATCTACGGGCACGGCGTAACCGAAGACGAGGTCGAGCAGATACTCATGCGTAGGGGCTATGACAGGCCAGCGGGGGATAACTCCCGGATGGCGCTTGGCCAAACACGCGCTGGTCGCTATCTTAAAGTGGTGTACGTCCCGGATGAGGACGGCAAAGGAGTTTTCATTGTGACAGCCCATCAGATGACAGGGAACCTTTTGACGGCTTACCGACGATGGGCAAGGAGGCGTGGCAGATGAGAAAGAACAAGAATGTTTACCCCAGAGGGTGGGACGAGGAACGTGTAAGAAAACTCGTGGAGTATTACGACAACCAGACCGATGAGGAGGCCGTCAGAGAGTTCGAGGCCTCTATAAACGAATCTTCCCAGACTTTCATGAGCGTGCCAACCGAGCTGGTGCCAGCTATCAGGGCTTTCATATCCTCAGCCACGACCAAGCGCAAACCAGCGGGTCGAGCCCGCAAGGCGCCTACGGAGAGCAGAAACCGCAGGCAGATGGTCTAGCCAGGAGGGCATATGTCTAGCGTCCAAACCGATCACTCTTCGTTGCGCGCCATGGCCGTTGCGCACGGCCAGGGACACTTGTTTGCCTTCCACGACGAGTTGCCCCAGGCTGGGCGCGAGAAACTGCTCAAGCAGATCGCCACGCTCGAATTCAACGTGGTGGACCAGTTAATCGAGCAGTTCGTCCGCGCGAAGGGACAGAAGGCCGAGAGCGGAACAATCGAGCCCGCCGCGGTCATCGCACTCCCGGCCACACCAGAGGAGAAGCGCGCTGAGCAGGCGGCCCGTGAAGCGGGCGAAATGGCGTTGCGCGCCGGCCGCGTGGGCTGTTTTCTTGTCGCGGGCGGCCAAGGCACGCGGCTGAAGATCATAGGCCCCAAGGGGATTTTCAAGATCGGGCCGGTGACTGACCGCACGCTGTTTCAACTCCACGCCGAGAAGATCCGCGCCCTCCGGCGGCGTTACCGCGCCTCGATCCCCTGGCTGATTATGACCTCGGACCTCAATGACGAGCAGACGCGAGCGTTCTTTGCCGAGCGCCACTTTTTCAACCTTGGCGCGGAGACAGTGCGCATCTTCAGACAGGCCAACATGCCGGCCGTGGACAGGGAAGGCCGCATCCTTCTCCAGGCCAAAGATGAACTGTGCTTGAGCCCCAACGGGCACGGCGGCTCGATCAAAGCCTTGCACGATTCCGGCGCGCTGCTCTGGCTGAAGGAGCAGGGCGTGGACACGCTTTCCTATTTCCAGGTGGACAACGTGTTGGTCAAAATCGGGGATCCGGTTTTCATCGGGCACCATGTCCTGGCCCGCTCGCAGATTTCCACGAAAGTCTGCCGCAAGCGCGACTGGTCGGAGAGAGTCGGCGTGGTCTGCAAGCGAGGCGGCCGCCTCGGCGTGATTGAGTACTCCGACCTGCCGGACAGCGCCGCGCAAGAGACCGAGCGCTCCGGCGCGCTGAGATTGTGGGCGGGCAGCATCGCCATCCACATCCTAGACGCGGGCTTCATGGGCGACCTGAACCGGGGCGGTTTCCAGCTTCCCTATCACAAGGCTGAAAAGGCGGTGCCCTGCATCGGCCCCGACGGCAGCGCGGTGGTTCTCAAGTGCGGCGAGAAGAACGCCATCAAATTCGAAACCTTCATCTTCGATGCCCTGCCGTGCGCTGAGCGCGCCGTGGTCATGGAGACGCCGCGCCAGGAAGACTTCAGCCCGGTGAAGAACGCAGAAGGCGAGGACTCGCCCGAGACGGCGCGGCGCGACCTGATGGAAATGTATGCGCGGTGGCTTGCCGCGGCGGGCGTGAAAGTCCCCCGCAAAGGCGACGGTTCGCTGAACTGCCACATCGAGATCAGTCCGCTGACCAGCCTCGAAGGCGAAGGTTTGGAAGGCAAGGCGCCGCGGGAAATCAGGCCGGAACAAGACTTGGTGCTATAGTTGGTCATTGGTTATTGGCCGTCGGTCACTTGCTTCCGGCTACGAAACATCCAGGGTGGCCTGGTGCCACTGGCCGCAGCCAGTGCCTTTTCGGAATAGAAGGGACAGACCATTGTAATAGAAGGGACAGACCATTGCATCCACGATCACCCCTCACGTAAGGAACACCGCGGGTGGCCCAGCCCAACGGGCCGGGTGCCGCATGGCGGGCGGGCGGGGTTTACGTAGGATGCACAATCGCGCCTTGAACTATTCTGGGTGCCAGCGATCTCGGCTGTTTGAAACCGGTGCCGCCGCTCCCCCTCATTCCGTGCCCTTCGCCCTCTCCCGCATCCCCGCGTCCCGCGCACGGGTAGCCGCGCCGCAAACTGCCGCGGCGCGTCAACCCGTGGCACCCCGGCGGCGCTCCGTCAGTACAACCGGCTGGGCTGGTACAGGTACTCGCTCAACGCCAACTCCAGATTCGAGTTGGTATTCATGACTTTGTAATGCACGCCCAGGTCGGCGCAGCCCTTGCGGTACGCCCCGAAGAACTGGTCAAACTCGCGCAGGTACTCGTGGCACCAGGCGCAACTGTCCCTGACACTCACATGTCCATCTCTGCAAACAGCTCCCGCAAAGGCAACTCAAACCCCGGCAGCACAGGTTCGCCCCTCAGCGTCTCGGCTTCGCTGAGGACCGTTGACTGCTCGGGGGCCGTATAGACCGTGACCGTGCGCGCCTGGGGGTCAACCTCCCACACCAGAATCACACCCGCCTCAAAGTACTCGCGGCGCTTGCGTGCCATTTCCTTGGCTGTGTTGCTGGCACTGAGGACCTCCACGGCCAAGTCCGGAACCACTCTCGGAACGGCGGCCTTGGGAACTTTCCCGCCGGGCAACCTGCCCTTGGAGATGAAGGCCACGTCTGGGATCAGCACCAGTCCGGGCGACAATTCCATCATGCCGGCCTCACCTGCGACCAGGCCCAGTTTCCGCGGCACAACGAACTTGCGCAGAACCTCGATCAGGACGCATGCCAAGAACGACTCCTTGAAGCCCATGGGTTTCTCCACCAGCACTCCGTCAACAAGCTCGCACAACCGGTCCTCGTGGTCATCAAGCGCAACGACGTCTTCCTTGGTCGCGGTTCCAGGCAGGGGGTGCCAGCGGACCCGCTCGGCAGGAACGCCCAGCCTCTCCAGCAGGTCGGCCAAGGTCAGGATTTCAGAACTGGATGCCACGCTGGTCGCCATACAGACTCCTTTTGCGATGAGGCGCTCAACTCAAACACCCCACCTTCAAGTCTAGCCTGCGCACCCACAATCGCAATATGGAAAGTCAGTACAACCGGCTGCGCTGGTACAGGTACTCGCGATAGCGCCAACTCCAGATTCGAGTTGGTATTCATGACTTTGTAGTCCACGCCCAGGTCCGCGCAGCCCTTGCGGTACGCCCCGAAGAACTGGTCGAACTCACGCAGGTACTCATTGCACGCTACTTGGTCTTCGCGCCATGACGCTTGGCCGAGAGGTCAACCACCCTGTGGCCGCTGCTTCGCTCCCGCTTCCTGGCATTCCGCACAATAGCGTCCAGGTCGTAATCGAATCGGGCCGCCAGTTTGTCACGCGTTCGGCGCACTTCAGCTACAATCGGATCATCTAGCATGATCGTATTCCCCCATCAACTCATCAGGTGTACAGATAACCGGCGGCCTGTAACCGCCGGCCAGTATCACCTGGCGCACCGTCTCCATTGTCTCGGCGTTAGCCAAATGCCTGCAATTCCAGGTCATTAGAAAACCAATCTCGTGAACTGCCGCACTGGCAATGTGAAGAGCGTCGGTAAGGGCCTTATGAGGCACAGCCTTTGCTCGAAGCAGGCTGGCTGCCAGGTCCCTGACTTGATCGGTCGCCGTCAGCAGCGGCATTCCCTTCAGCACTGCCAGCCGTCGCTGAGCCGCCTCGACATCGCCCTGGCCGGCTTCTTCCAACACGAACTGGGAGATGTAGATATCGAAGTGAGACCGCCGCTTCTCCCACCACTCGCGCGTTACCTGCTGCCGCGCCGCCATGACCAAGTCCCGACTGGGCCACGCCGTCAGGTAACTCACAATGGTTGTCTCAAGATACAGGCTTGGCTTTGCCATTCAGGCCATCCTCACGCCACCCAATCTACGGACTCTGGAGTACAGGTCAAGTCGCGGGTGGCCGAAGGCCACAAGAAGGGAGCACGATCGTAGCTGCGCCTGCCGAGCGTACCGGCGGCGCGCCGACTGGGCGCGACCAGCGCCTGCTGCCTGGACTCGCTGTCCCTGAAACCTCGTCCTCTTTCCCATCATCCTTCTTCGGCTACTGGCCTTTCCTTCTCAGGCGATGCTTCCTTGGGCGTCTGCGGCTTGGGCATTGGCGCTTCCCCCGCTATCCGCTCCAGTTCCGCGATCAGGGCCGGCAGATCGTCGGCAACGGTGGTCCAAAGCTGCGAAAGGTCTATGTCGAAATAGACGTGAACGAAGCGGTTCCGCATTCCGATCAGGTCGGCCCAAGGAAGGGCGGGCTGCTTGGCGCGCGTCTCCTCGCCCACTCGGGCGGCAGCTTCGCCGATGATCTCGAGGCACTTGAGCAAGGCAAGCTGGAGTTGCTTGTCGCGCGCCAGCCCGGCCTCTGTCTTTCCCGCGGCGAAGGCCTGGGCATCGCGCGCGGCGGTGAGCATGTCCTGAAGTCTTAGGGTGTCGTCACGCCGCGACATATTCGTTCAGGGCCTCCCTCACCACTTCCTCCCGGAAGGCCGGATGCAATTCCGCCGGGGTGCGCAGGTCCACCGCCCGCCCCAGCATGCCAGCAAGTTCCCGCGCCATGCGCGACATGGCGAGATAACCCACTCGGACTCCCGGCTGGAACTCGACCAGCACATCCACGTCGCTGTCCGCCCGGAAATCATCCCGCAGGATCGAACCGAAGAGGGCGAGGCGGCGGATGCCGTGGGCGCGGCAAAACACCGCAATCTGCTCCCGTGGCATCTCAATCCCGTGCAGGCTCATGCTCTCTTATCTAACAGGAAGCCCACAGAAATGCCAGCCCCAAGAGAAGCTTCAAGCCTTGGAAGAATGGACAGAATGATTCTCGAAATTCTTTCTTTACTCTGCGTCTCTGCGCCTCTGCGGTTAATAGTTCAAGCTAACTGCTGCAACGGCAGGTTTGCCTGTGGCCGCAGCCGCGCGCGGCGGCTTTCAGTTCCGCGGCTTTGTCCGTCCGCTCCCAGGTGAAGTTGGGAAGCTCGCGGCCGAAGTGGCCCAGGCGCGCGGTATCGAGATAGATCGGGCGGCGCAGGTTCAGATAGTCAATGATGGCCCGGGGCCGGAAATCGAAGTGCTTGCGGACGAGCGCGGCCAGGTCCTCATCGCAAATCTGGCCCGTGCCCTTCGTGTCCACCAGCACGCTGACCGGCTGGGCGACGCCGATGGCGTAGGCGACCTGGACGAGGGCTTCGTCGGCCAGCCCCGCGGCCACGATATTCTTGGCCACGTAGCGCGCGAAATAAGTGGCGCTGCGGTCCACTTTTGTCGGGTCTTTACCTGAGAACGCGCCGCCGCCATGAGGGGCGTAGCCGCCGTAGGTGTCCACGATGATCTTGCGGCCGGTCAGTCCGGTATCGCCGTGCGGCCCGCCGATTTCAAAGCGCCCGGTCGGGTTGACGTGGTAGATCGTGTCCTTGTCGAGCAAGCCGGCAGGCACGGCCTTCTTAATGATCTTCGCGATTACGTCGCGTTTCAACCGGTTCTGTTTCTCGTTCATCTCGGGGCCGTGCTGCAGGCTTACGACCACCGTATGGACGCGTTCGGGCTTGCGGCCCAAATACTCAACCGTGACCTGGCACTTGCCATCCGGACGGAGGTACTTCAATTCGCCGCGCTCGCGGACTTTGACCGCCTGTTCGCAGATGGCATGAGCCAATTGGATCGGGAGCGGCATCAGTTCTTTGGTATCGCGGTTGGCGTAACCGAACATCATGCCCTGGTCGCCCGCGCCCATGTTCTTGTCCGCGGCCTCTTTAACCCCGCGGGCAATGTCGGCGCTCTGGCGGTCCAGTGAGACGAGTACCGCGCAGCCGTTGGCGTCGAAGCCCATGCGCGGGTCGGTGTAGCCAATGCTGCGCACCACCTTGCGCACCACGTCGGGGATGGAAACGTTGGCGCGCGTGGTAATCTCTCCGGCGACCATGGCCACGCCAGTCGTGACCAGCGTTTCGCAGGCCACCCGCGAAGCAGGATCCTGCTCCAGCATCGCGTCCAGAATGCCGTCGGAAATCTGGTCCGCGACTTTGTCCGGATGACCCGGGAAAACCGACTCTGATGTAAACAACTTTTGTGACATGGACCGCCTCTCCTCTATTCGCGTAGCGCGTTAGGGTGGTTTGATTAAGTGACACCTGCACCGCAAGGCGACAAAGCATAGGTGATTGAGCCCACAGGTCAAGCGCCGGATGGAAGGCAAAAATGAAAAGGGTGCACGACAGGGTCTGCGGGTCCTTCCCTCTCCCCCGTGGGGAGAGGGCCGACGTGAGCGCAGCGAACGCGGGGTGAGGGGGTGCGCGAGGCCCGG
>Ga0315279_10010489_pt1 | contig 10884 bp, 12 predicted proteins | sample YL17G06_20_MG_FD_203694 | JGI IMG/M metagenome (GOLD analysis project Ga0315279, IMG submission 203694) | Sediment microbial communities from Yellowstone Lake, YNP, Wyoming, USA - YL17G06_20 | ecosystem: Environmental > Aquatic > Freshwater > Lake > Sediment | place: USA: Wyoming | collected...
CCCAGTCGATGGTGACCACGCTGGTCGGGACGAGGTAGGCCGTGAAGGCCAAAGGGTTAAGGTTGTACTTCCCCGGAGCGATCGGCTCCTTCCAGATGCCCCTCATGTTCTTGTCCAGGATGAGGAGCGTCTCCACCTCCTCGTGGACAGGCCGGGCGATCGCGACGAGCTGCTTGTCAGGTCGGCTCGTGGTAACTGGGCCCACCGCCCCGACGTTCGGTATCGGCTCGCCCTGCTTCCTCTCCAGGTCCATGCCGACGTTGGACCTCAGAACCGCCACGTATCCCGGTGGCACCTCCGCGACGTCGTAGAGCTCCATCTTGAAGAGCAGTGGGTTGATGTAGTACCGACCAGGCTGGAGGGTGTCGAGCTGCGGCCCCCTGTGCCCTGCGCTTATGAGGAACGCTTGACCGTCCTGGAAGTATTGGCTGTTCCTGACCTTCGGATATTCCTTCGTCGGATACAAGAGCGGTCTCGGGGCCACTATGAAGCCCGAGGGCAAAGGTTCGCCATCGTTGGCGATCGCCACTCCTATCTTCTCAGGAGGGACCTCGGTCAATGGCGCCTTTCTGATCTTGAACGCGTATATGTTGATCCTGTATGTACCTGGTCTCAGAATGGAGACCTGAGGTCCCTTCATCCCCCCGTTGTCGAGGAACATCTTGGCGTCCTGGAAATGGTTGCACTCGATCTCGTCGCCGAGCAAACGACCCTGTGGTATGGCGATTCCGTCGATGGACCCGACGATGCCTACCTCGTACGGCGTGATCTCGGTTACCGGGACCTTGTGTATCTTCCAGATTATTGGTATCCTCCAATAGAGTCCGGGCATCAGAATGTCGGCCTGCACACCGACCTCACCATTTCGGGCCACGACCCGGCCCTGCGGCATGGTCTTGCCGAACATCTTCTTGGTCAGAATGCCAACATGGTAGTCGCCGATCAGCTTGAGGCCCGCGATCAAAAACCACGCGAGCACTATGAAGACCGCCAATAGCAGAAACGCCGTCATGGTGTCCAATGCAATTTACCGACCTGTTTGACCTAAACGGAGAGCCGCACTGTTCAATCCTACCCGAACAATCTGAAGGCGACTTTCCAGTCCAAATCCCCAGAACGGTTGTTACGCGATTTCAGGTCTTAAGAATTGGCCTTGGGGCTGGGCTATTGAGAGCGACCTCGAGATGATGAGAGCAATCGCGGTCCATTCCAAAGGACTGAGGCTCACCCACATCACGTCGATAAACGCACTGCCACACATACAGCACTTGCATTCGGCGCACGTTGCCTAGGACATCTGAAAATTAAAAATCTTGCGAAAAGAATATCAATCACCATCTGCTCCATTTAATTTCGGTTGATGATCCTATGGACACAACGAGCGAAAAACCCGTTCAAGGCGAAAAAAAACCCGAGGAAAAACCGAGCATTGATCAGAATGCTCAGACTGAGAAATTTCGATTCTACTTGGCAATGATATTGATCATGGGTTTTCTGATCCTCATCGGCCTGTCTTTACTGGGAGGCTATACGGATCCCCTTGTTCTGGCGGGGATTTTCAGCGGATGGATTGCGGCAGTAATGGGGTTCTATTTTATCCAGCAGGGAGCGGACAAGGCGCACGCGCAGGCCCTCGAAGCGACGAAAACCAGCACGGCATTTCAAAAACAGGCTGAATCCTCAACGCTCCAGGCTGAATCCTCAAAGCTCCAGGCTGAATCCTCAAAGCTCACGAGTTCAACTCAAATGGACGAAGTCACGAAAACGGCCAAAGAGGAAATCGAGAAGTTGACCCAGGAATTAGAAAAAAGTTATAAGTTGATAGCTGTCCTATTGAAGAAGACAGGCGACGACAAATAGGTGAGGTAAAATGGCCGAATCTGATAAGTGCAAAGATGATACGAGCTTCGAAGGATTGAGCGTCGAAGAATTGAAAAAGAAGTTCTTAGAGATGAAGACAGCGTCAGCTATCACCGCTAAATCTGCCATTGTCAACATAGAGGAGAAAGCGGAGGCAGGCAAAAGGAAGATTAGAGAGAAGTAAGATTGAATCGACTCCAAAACCCAAGAATTGACTCATTCTTTGGTACTTACATTTTGTATATAGACCTAGGTCGACCCGCTAAGCAGCTCCCGCATTCGTGTCACGCGAAATCTCGACCTACCAGCCCATTGGTTGCCAGGAGGGGATCCGTGACCGGGGCAACGTGAAGCGGAATTTGATGATCGGCCTGCTTGTGGTGGTCGTGGCGATCGCCGCCTGGTAACCGACCACAGATTTCACTGTTAAGGCGACCAAGTGTATGTTCTAAACTCGCAAAGTTCTCTGAACCCAAGTTTCCTGTAGATCGGAAGACCCAGCTCGCTCGCCTCGAGAACGGCAACTTCGTAGCCAGCATTCTTGGCAGTTAGAAGAGGTTCCCGAGTGATTGCGGTTCCTATGCCCTTTCCTCTTGCCTTAGAGATAGTCGCGACGCAGTATACGCCAGCGACGTCATCGTGAAGGACCAGAAGAGATACTGCGACGGGCTCTCCCTTCAGAAACCCTAGAAACCAGCGACGCGTCGAACTCAAGCCATAGCTATTGAAGAGTTCTCTCCAGCCGCCTCTGATGTTTTCCGGGATTTCGAAACCGTTTGCCAATGTATCGATGCAGGTTCTCAAGGACTCCTTGTCCTTGATCTGCTGAATCTCGAGTCCAGAAGGCAATGGTTCGCGGTTCACAGTCCTCAGGTCGATGGCCATTCCCGGAGTCCTCCATTCTGAGACAAACCCCTGCCTTAAAAGGAAGTCGTCGAGCTCTGATGGAGTGCTTGATGGACCCAGTACCCATCTCATTGGAAGTCCTTTGTTCTTGAAATGTGACATCGCCATCTCGGCCCTTTTCGCAAATTCACTTGAGCCGAGTTTTGGACCGAGAACGCCGTTCAGCAAGGCCATGGGAATACCGGTCGAAAATATGATCATGTCCGGTTCCCTACGCAAGGATGAACCTGGAATGCCATTGCACATATCTGCGATAGCTTCATAGTAGGTCGTCTCGATAGCTCGAATCAACTCTATCTCTGCGAATCCTCCTATCATGGCCTCGGGACCTCAGAAATCCATGCCGCGGGCGATTAGATATTCTTTTTGGCTTCGTCACTGTGTAACGAACTAGAAGAAGGCAGTCTGGCTTAATGCGGCAATATTCTAGATAATAAACCCAATACTACATACGCTCGATTGCAGAGCCTATGAGAGGAATGGCAACCTCTACGCCTGCAAGAAAAGCGCCATCGAGAAGATTTTGAACCAACTTGGGGAAAGAATGGGATTCCACTTCTCGAACCACGACCTCAGAAGAACCTGCGGCAGAATGATGCATAGGGCTGGCGTCGGGATCGAGCAGATAGCACGGATCTTCGGACACGTCGATACTGGGACGACGATGCATTACTTGGGCCTCAATCTCGACGACCAAGACGAGGCGATGATGAAACTCGCCCAGTTCCAAAATTCCCTTCTTTTCCTAAAAAGGAAATCTTGGGGGCGAGCCAGCAAGAGTGGTGGGCCCAAAGAGATTTGGACTCTTGACCTCCCGGTTATCAGCCGGGCGCTCCAACCAGGCTAAGCTATGGGCCCGTGAGACGGAGGAATAGCCGAGAGGGTTTTATACCTTTCTCTGGAGAGGCGGACCGCATGACCGAATTCGACATTACTGGTAGTGAGATAGACAATGCAATGCACCGCTGCCCTCATGCAACAACCATCTTAGCATTTTGTTCACAAATGATGCTGACCTCCTAGATCTTCTGGAGTGCCGAAGGGCCCCCACACCCGGAACAATGAGGACCAGGCGACCATCGAGGCGCATTCTCCACTTCGCTGAGAGGACTGGCCATTGGATGGTTTTCATTCTCTTATCGACGACCGCCAGCCTATCACACAGATTAAAGCATGAACATTCCATACCATCTCGATCACATGGTGGGCGGCCTGAAGAACCGTGGGAAGTCGCGAGCGGACGTTGACGAACGACGCAAGGCTCTCGAGCAGTTCTCCCAAGCGAGCTTGGAATGCATCGGATCATACACCTTCGACCCTCTCCTGGCGGAGAAGAGCATCGAGAACATGATCGGCGCCGTCCAAATGCCGTTGGGGTTCGTCGGTCCGCTGAAGGTCAATGGTGACCATGCAGCGGGCGAGTTCATGGTGCCCATGGCGACCACTGAGGGCGCACTCTTGGCGACCGTCAACCGAGGCTGCTCGGCTCTGACCACCAGCAGTGGCGTCAAGGCAATGATCATCAAGGACGAGATGACCCGAGCTCCGGTGTTCAGGGTCAAGGACATCAGCCACGGTCGGCAGGTGGCGGCCTGGGTCAATGAGCACTTCGCAGAGATCCGGGCGGAGGCAGAGGGGACCACCCGTCATGGCAAGCTCCTGAGCGCCAAGGCCTTCGATTCTGGCCGTAACCTCTACATCCGCTTCGCCTACGACACCGGGGATGCCATGGGCATGAACATGGTGACCATCGGGACGGAGGCCGCTTCCCGCTTGATAGAGCAGGAGACGGGTGCGACCCTCATTTCCGTCTCGGGCAACCTTTGCGTGGACAAGAAGCCCTCGGCCATGAACTTCATCCTTGGACGAGGCAAGATCGTTCTGGTCGATGCTCTGCTTCCCCGGTCCGTTGTAGAAGAAAAGCTCAAGACCACGCCAGAAGTGATCACAGAGGTGTGCTATCGCAAGAACCTCATGGGCAGCAGCATGGCCTTATCCTATGGCTACAACGCGCACGTCGCGAACATGCTCGCGGCCGTGTTCATCGCCTGCGGCCAGGACCCTGCGCAGGTGGTGGAGGGCAGCATGGCCACCACCACCGCAGAATTGGTCGATGGCGATTTGTACGTCTCGTTGCGCCTCCCGTCGCTGGAGGTCGGCACGGTGGGCGGCGGCACCAGGCTGCCTTGCCAAAGCGAGGCCCTCTCGGTCATGGATTGCCTGGGAAAGGGCAAGGCCAAGAAGTTCGCGGAGATCGTGGGCGCGGTGTGCTTGGCCGGTGAGCTTTCCACCTTGGCCGCACAGGGCTCCGGCCAACTGGCCAGTGCGCACAAATCGCTGGGCAGATAGAATAAAATACTCTCACCGATATCGCATCCAACCATGCCAGTGATCACCTTCAGCTATCACGACCTCCTTTCCCTTTTGGGCAAGGACATGCCCGCCGCCGAGCTCATCGACATCATCCCGATGATGGGCGCGGACTTCCATCATTATGACGAGGCGAGCGATGAGCTGGGGGTGGAGTTCTTCCCAGACCGTCCAGACCTGTACTCGGTGGAAGGGGTGGCACGGGCGCTGCGTTCTTTCCTCGGCCTGCAAAAGGGATTGAAGCGGTACGAGGTGACCAGCTCTGGCGTCGTCATGAAAGTGGATAGGAGCGCGAAGAGCGTCCGTCCGTACGCCGTGGCCGGCATCGTTCGGAACGTCAAGATGACCGACGAGCTCATCCGCTCCCTGATGGAGGTGCAAGAGAAGTTGCATTTGACCATGGGCCGCAAGCGCCTGAAGGTGTCCATCGGGATCCACGACCTGGACCAGGTAAGGCCCGACTTCGTCTACCGGGCCGTGGCGCCGGAATCGATCTCGTTCGTGCCTCTGGCCAAGGAAGAGCGCATGAACCTCAGGGAGATCCTGCAGAGGCATGAGAAAGGTGTCGACTACGCCTACATCCTCGAGGGCAAGGAAAAGTACCCCATCATCCAGGATCGCAACGGCGAAGTGCTCTCCTTCCCGCCCATAATCAACGGGAGGCTGACCACGGTCACCGAGAGCACCAAGAACATCTTCATTGATGTCACGGGGACGGACCTCCATGCCATCTCCGGAGCGCTGAATATCGTGGCCACGCTGATGGCCGAGCGCGGAGGCGTCATCCAGACCGTCAAGCTGACCGGGGACCTAAGGCGGACCACGCCCGACCTCAAGCCGAAGACCTGGAAGCTGGACGTCAAGTACTGCAATTCTTTGCTCGGATTGAGGCTGACGCCGGTGGAGATGGCCCAATGCCTGGAGCGGATGGGCTATGAGGTCGGCATAGGCAAGACCAAGCTCCGGGTGCTGGCCCCGGCCACCCGCCTGGACCTGCTGCACCCCGCCGACCTGGTGGAGGACGTGGCCAAGGGCTACGGCTACGCGAAGTTCGGGAAGGCCCGGCCGATGGTGCAATCCTCGGGTGCGGAGAGGCCGATCGAGCGCATCTCCGACCTGGTGCGCCAGATGATGATCGGCCACGGTTACTACGAGGTCACCACCCTTACCCTCTCCAGCGAGGCGGAGCAGTTCCACAAAATGCGTTTGCCGCGGACGGAAGTAGTTGAGATCCTGAACCCCATAAGCGAGGACCACACCTGCCTGCGCGTCAATCTGATCCCTTCCTTGCTGGCGGTGCTGAGGCGGAGCAAGCACCGCGACCTGCCGCAAAGGGTGTTCGAGGTCGGGGACGTGGTCATCGGGACCGAGCGCAAGAGACATCTGGCGGCGCTGTCGATACACTCCAAAGCCTCCTTCACCGAAATCAAGTCATTGGTGGAAGGAGTGATGAGCGATCTGGCGGTGGCTTACTCGCTCACGCCGACCGACTCCGGCTTGTATGTGGAAGGGAGGGGGGCGCACATTTCAGTCGGGGACCGCAAGGTCGGCCACTTCGGTGAACTGCACCCCGAGGTCATCATCTCTGCGGAGCTGGGATACCCGATCACAGGTTTCGAGATCGACCTGGACGCGGCGATGATGGGAAAGCTCGCCAAGGTCATCTGATGCCCATCACTAAAATACGGGTTCGTTGTTCTTAGGTCTAAGCCGAGGTAGCTAAGCCCGGATCACGGCGCCGGCCTTGAGAGCCGGTGGTGCACCGCACCACGGGAGTTCGAATCTCCCCCTCGGCGCCATATTTACCAGTAATTTCAAGAGGCTGATAAAGGCCTCCCAAAGTGCCCATCAAACCTGCCGTGGGCGATGGCGAGAAGATGCCTCTGCAATCGAGGCTAAGCTTCCGGTGATGATGCGAATGACCTGGCGGCCTCACACTTGAGACGCCGGTCAAAGATCCTGCCGGAGTACCTCGTTCATGACCTGCACAAGCTTGGCGTAGACCTCGCGCCCTCTTACCGTGATGCTAACCAATTGATGACCATCGTTCTCCTGGAACTCGACCCAATCGCGCTCGCTCATCCAGCCCAGGTATTTGGTCAGGATATCGAAATTAAGGTTGACAGCCACCTGCAGATGGGTACGAAGCATGGGTCGGTCCTCACGCCATAGCCGCTCCAGGAGCCTGGCGAGCACATAAAGGTCTGGCTTTTCTATTGGCGCTGGAGCTGTCATGGGCTACAGCTCCCTCAACCTGGTTTCGATGGCTTTCTGCAGCGAATCGAACCGAGAGGAGAACCGTAGCATGATGCTGGCTTCTTCTTCATCTTCCTCCCTTTTCCACGAGCGGTAGAGATAGTAACAGGTCGCCAGGAGCAAAACCGAGACCAGGAGCGATGCGATGCCCACGATCGGATCAAAGAGCAGCGCCACACACCCGATCAGCATTGTGACCCCGGTGAAGATGATCGAAAAAACGATCAGCATCCATGTCCCCGGGCTTCGGTACATGCCGGCCCTCTTGCGGTCCCCCATCCAATCTGGGAGTCGGTCGTACGCTCCGAATAGAAGCTCCATGGAGCTTTCCTCGCCGTCACCCGGCCATTTGCCGACCATCTCCCGGGCCAATGCCTTGTCGAGCTTATCGGCCCACTTCCTTCTTTGGCGGACCTCTTCACGGGCTTTCTGGCCTGCGATCAATGAGGTTCCAAGCGGAAGAAGGATGGCCACCAAGATTCCAATCCCTAAGGTGAGGAGGGGCGAGACGCTAGGAGGGAGCATCAGGAATAGAACGAAGTACACTGCCATTCCCACCACCAGCCCGATGACGGCCATGATGGCCACGAGGTCCTGATGATTCGAACGAGCCGAACGCATGGCCTCATCAGCCAGTTGCCTCGCTTCCGAGAGGGTCTCAATCAACTTCGCTCTCGTCGGGTCCATAGTTATCTCCGATACAGAAGGCTCGGATATCAATGCCGCATCAGCGAATCGTTTTGCCAAGTAGATGGAATAGAGCGCCAATACGGCGGCCAAGGGTGCGAGGATCCAGATGAAGAAAGATAGCATCATGATTATCCAGCCATCGTTGGTGGCGCTCGCCTTGTAGGCGAGGGCGCGCCCTGGTCCGCTCCCTTGGTCCACTAAATCGATGGAGAACCATCGTGTAAGGCGGATATTGACATGCCCTTCCTTCTCTTCCACCCAGTATCCTCTGGTCCGCAGCTCGTTCGCCGCTATCGGCAGCGACGACCGGCCCAATCTGGTGACCTTTGCCAGGCGGAACTTGCTCAGGAACACTATCCCGAAGATGATGATGGAACCTATCAGGGCACAGTAGAGCTGAATGACCCCGCTCGCTAGCCACCACACCATCAACGCGGAGGATATCCCGGCGATGATGGCGATGGCCATCACCGTCCAAACGTGCTTGCTCTCCATTTCCTGCCTTGAAGGTCTAGGTGGCTCAAGCTTACTAATTGGTTCCTCCTCGCCAATGAGTTGCCATATGCTTCGGGCCAACACCAAACATGGCAGCCTGGTTCATTATCGGCTCAATGGCATCATGCGGGACATTAAGAGGGTCGTTCTCATCAAATCCTTCCAACACCCGGACCCTCAAATAGGCAAGTTCATGGAGAGCATGATCGAGAACTACCTGATTATAAGGGATCAGCCAGTGGCCGGCGAGGTGTAATAAGGGAATCGGCGTTGAAAGGCCTGCAGGCCCGTGAGCGCGTTCTGGATGGGAAGCATTGGTACCTGTCCACAATTCCTATTCGCCAAATGGCATTGGACGGACGCCAGAACACGTGTGGAACGCGCTACATTTATATAAATAACAATTTAATATAGTGGCGCCAAACTGGCAGGGATGGGGTCGCGACGTGCAGATATCGCTACAGAGGGAGCTTTTGCGCGCATAGTTCCGTCGGTACCAGGGAGTGCGTGGGAGAGCATGCGTGCCAGATCATTTCGTATGAGGCGAGGCCCGCCTATCGCGCAGGGGATTGCGGGCGCGAGCAATGGTATGGCCTTTACTGCTCCAAGTACCAACGCTTCTACTGCGCCGGCAAGGAGAACTGCGCCACGCCCGAATCCTATCTCAAGCACCTGGAGAACGCCAGGCAGTCGCAATGGAGGGGCTAGATGCAGTGTCAATACCTGGACCTGGAAGGCAAGTGCAAGGGTCCTTACCGTGGCTTCGGCTGTATCAAGGAGAAGTGCACCGCCGACAAGGGGGCGGTGTGCGAGTTCAACGAGAAAGGCTTCTATTGTCGCAAGTTCCAGCGCTTCGAGTGTATCGGGGTGGGAAACTGCGGTTCGTTGGACGACTACATGAACTTCGTCAATGCCCGCCGGAAGCTGGTTCAGACCTCCAAATAGAGCTCTTTGCGCATGCGCGGCACCATGGCCGCCACCACCGCCTGCTGCGTCAGGTCGGATCGTTTCAGGAGGCCGTGGGTCAAGAAGCCGATGGCCCCATTGCCCCTCCCGGTGCGCTCCTGGTCATAGAGCTCTTGGAAGGCGTGCCCGACCGTGCTCCCCTTGCGCAGCAGCTCCGTCACCGCTGGAGGGTATTGGAATCCGGAGCCGTGGCCCAGGGTCATGCGGTCCATTTTGTCGACGATGGCGCAGAACTGCACGTCGTACAGTGCTCCGCGGTGCTCGAAGATGCCGGCCTCGATCCCTACTCCCAGATCGTTCCCGGCCAGTGAACCGCGCGCTCTCTCGGTGGCCCCCCTCTCCACTTCGTCGTCCCAGGGCTCGCTGGAGATGGAGGTGGCGACCTTGCGCGCTTTCACCTCCACATCCCCATACACGGAGCGCATCACGCTCTCCACCGCCGTCACTTTGACCGGGTTGTCGGAGCCCAGCCCGACCGTCAAGGTTCGAAGCAAGCGCCCCTCCTCGTCGATCTCCCCGTTGAGGATGCGCGAGGAGCTGATGGGCGTGCAATCGTCTGCCAGGATATAGGGGATGCGCACTATCCGGACCGGCCTGAGGCCCCCCTCCAGCCTTTTCCGCAGGATGTCTTGGGCCTCGGCCAGCTTCTCCTGCGATATCACCAGCGTATCGATGTCGGCGTCCTCCAGCAAGGTGCCCTGCGCGTTCTCGATGATGAGGATCTCGAACTTCTTGCCGAATTTCGATAAGAACTCTTCGAGCGCCTTCCTCCGCGATTCGATGGGGATGTCGCGCGGCTTGTTCGCCTTGACGAACGAGTCGGAGGTCAGCCCGATGGCCACCTCGTCGCCGAGCTCGAAGGCCTTGGTCAAAAGGGCCTTGTGCCCGCGGTGCAAAACGTTGAAGGTCCCGCCGACCGCCACCCTCATTTGGCCGTCGCCGCCCAAAGAGCCAGTATCAGGACCACGAAGGTGATCACGTAAAGGGCCATGAGCTGCCGCTTCTTCTTCTGGAGGGTGTTAGTGCTGGTGCCCTTGCACTCCTCCGAGCAGTAGTTGTCCTCGCCGATGAAAGCCTTGCCACAATGGCGGCAGTGCTTGTGATTCGGTATTCTTTCCGTCATCGGGTCAAACTAATCCCGGCCGTCTTCAAAAGGTTTGCGATGCGTGCGCTGAACCCTCCTCGATAAATTGAAGCGGGAGCAGGGCGATGGACTCCTCATGAAGATCGGCGTGTGCGGAATCGCCTGCGAGAAATGCCCCCGGATGACAAAGAGGACCTGTCCGAGCTATCCGGTCGGCTGCGAGCCCAAGGAGAACCCTTTCTGCAAGATCGCCACCT
>Ga0315279_10010490_pt1 | contig 10884 bp, 8 predicted proteins | sample YL17G06_20_MG_FD_203694 | JGI IMG/M metagenome (GOLD analysis project Ga0315279, IMG submission 203694) | Sediment microbial communities from Yellowstone Lake, YNP, Wyoming, USA - YL17G06_20 | ecosystem: Environmental > Aquatic > Freshwater > Lake > Sediment | place: USA: Wyoming | collected...
GACGTGGAAGCGACTCCAGATTACCTTCGCTCGCTGTCCCTGAATGATTCGGACATAGAGTTGGTCAAGCATCTGGGTGAAGTCGGCTACGCCACGACCGAGCAGGTGAGCCGGATGTATTACGCATTGCACAAGGCTCCGCTCAAGTCAGCGCAGAAACGACTGTCCCAGTTGTGGGAGTGGCATATCCTCGACCGGTCGCCCATCACTGGAATTGAAAAGTATGGCCTCCGGCACCAACTGGTGTACTCGCCAGGCAAGGCCGGCAACCTGATACTGAGCGAATCCGACGCCGAAGGGGCCAAGAAGCGGAAGCGGAGCGGCACGGCGTTGACGCTCCATAATCTCCTGCTGGGCGAGCTGCTGGTCGGGCTGTCGGATGTCGGGAGCAAGAAGGGATGGGAATATCAGTTCTACGGCGAGCGGTCGTCCGCAGTCCAGTTTGAGTACAATGAGAGACGGATCAGGATGAGGCCGGACGGCTTGCTGTATTTGAACAACGAAGTGGAAGACATTGAGATTCCGGTGTTTGTCGAACTGGACACCTCGATGCGGGACCTTGACCATTTCCGGGGCAAGGTCATCCAATACAATTCCTACTTTGCCAGCAACAAGTGGAAAGCGCGCTTTGAACTATTCCCGTATGTCGCCGTGGTGGTCTGGGGCAAGTCTGCTCAAGGTGATGCAAAGAACCGGCAGCGCCTGGCCGATGTCAGAATCCAGCGGATCATCGCCAAGGTAGAGGGTGAGAAATGGACTCAAGGCTACAACTGGCTGTTTGCCCGACTCGACCAGGCCAAGCAGGGGAGCTTTCACATGCTGACGGCGAAATCGCCCGGTAAATTGGCGAAAATCAATCTATTCAGCGTGGGCTAGCGGAAAAGACACACTAGGGCCAGAACGCTCAGGCCGCACACTAGGGCGAATGCGTTGCCGTTGTCGCTCACATTGGCGGCGCGGATGAGACGGGCGACGGTGAGGTTAATGGCTTCAAGCATTTCGGTTAGGTTAATGGTTTCAAACGTTTTTTGCACTCCTATTGGTAGGTATGCTCTGACCACTCCCCACGCCTACGCCAAGCGGCCCGCCCGCGCGAAGCGCGGGACACGGGCAAGGCGGGGGGTTCTGGAGGTTCCGCTGTCTTTCTCAAGCTCTCCCGTTCCGTCGCATAAACTGACGAAAGGTACAACCACTTGAGCCTCAACAGCGTTCGCGCCAGCTATCACAGGCGACCGGCTCTGACTCCGGCCCGCACGCAGGCCGAAGGAGGCAGGCAAACGCCCGCCACTCGCCGGTTGTTCGATTCGACTCAACGCCGCCTGGAGGAGCGGGTCCACACCCGGCCACGCAAGTTTCGCGCGACCCGCGTCGAGCCGTTCGCCTTCTACGCACGAGGCGAGAAAAGCCGAATACAAGTCCCGTTGAGCCGAAACGCCACACTCGCAGATGTGCCAACGTTGCGCGAGCGGCTTGCGATCGATGCTTCCGCAGCCATGACACATTTGACTCAAACGGGTCGGGCGCGTGGGGAACTCGTCCACCTGAGCGCCGGCACTCTCAGCCTTGCGCTTCAGTTCGCGGACAAACGTTCCCGGCGCGCGAAAGTTGACCGACTTGCCAAAGTTGCGCTGAAACGAACGATAAGACACCTTTTCAAGTTTGATGACGTTGCCCAACCGCAAGGTGCGGTTGACCATCTGCCCATGCAGGGCTTTGCGATGGGCGGCCTGTTTGCGGTGCTGCTCGGCCAGCTTCGCCCCGGTCTTGCGTTGGCGAGCCGACTTGCGCCACACCTTTGCGCCCTTCTTGGCCGTGCCATTGGGGTTATAGTTGTTAGGGTTAGCAGCGCGGCGTTGCCGATCTATCTGGCGCTGCAAACGTCGGATCGCCTTTTGGCTGGAGCGCAACTCACCACAGAACATTTCCAAAAAGGCGACCTTGGCCTCCGGCGCGACCACCGCAAGGGTGGACGGCCCCAAATCCAGCCCGACTATGCCTTGACCGAGGGTGTTCTTCTCTTTTTGGTAGGGCAAGCCCTCACACGCGAGTTGAGCATAGTAGCGCGGCGTGCCATTGAGCTTGCGCCGCACCAGCCGCACATATTTGACGCGAGATTTGAGTCCGTGCGCAATCACCTCATCCTTCGGGTCAATGCTCGCGGGCAGATTCAGGCCCGACCACTCCACATGATCGCCACGCCAACGGATACCCGCGCCGTTGCTTTTGCCTTCGACACTATCCAGTTGGTTGCGGCCTTTGAAGCGCGGTCGCCCGCGTTTGCCAAAGACATACTGCCGTGCTGCGTCACAGGCTCGCTCCGCCAGTTTTTGCACCGAGTTCGCATCCAGATGCTCGCCCAGCCATGTGTGGCTGATATGTTCTGTCGCCCAGGCGTCCAGCGCATACTTGCCGCTAAAGTTAAACCGCCTGTTGACGGCGCGAAAAGCAGCCGTGCGGGCTTGTGCCGCCGGCGAGCCTTTCTCGCCCTTCGGAAGTTTTCGCGTCGCTTGATACTCTTTCGACTCGCGCATCAGGTCGACCCGCCGCAACGCTTCCGACAAGCAGGCGTTGTAGGCTTGTCGCGCCACGTCGAAGCGCACAGCCATTACGCGCTCGTCGGCGCTCGACAAGACCAGAGGCAACTCGCACACAAAAGAGAGAGTGTAAGACTTGGGCATCGTGGCTCACACGTTCTCAGGTATATTAGCACTCATGTTCTACACCATCATCATCATACCATACTGGTTAGGAATGTCAAGACATTGGAGAAAAGGCATTGGAGAAAACCAGGTTGCCCCACCCCTTTTCTTATGTTTTCCCGCCCCTTCGGGGCAGGGCAAAACTTGCCGCCCTTCCTCCCCACGGCTAAAGCCGGGGGCATCCGGACGGCGAGGACGGTGAGTCTATTCCAACTGGGCCAGCGCTGCTTGGCCGAAATCGCGCAGGCTGCGCAAACACCACTTTGAGGTGTCCCGAGCAGGTGGGAAGAGGTAAACATGAGCAAGTTTTTTAGTCCTGGCAAAGCCGCCGCCGCATTAGGGGTTCACCCGGCCACGATCCGGCGGTGGGTGGACGAGGGCCATCTGCCCGGCGCGGTGCATACCGCCGGTGGGCATGTGCGGATTCCGCAGGAAGACATCGAGCGGTTGCGCGGCAATAGCGGCTGCGGCAAGGCATTGCTCTACCTGCGTGTGAGCGATGAAAGCGAACGCAAGTACGTGGGCGCTGTGGGGCCTCGCGCCGGATATGCTGGTCAAGGCCGGCATGGGCGATGTGGTGCAAGAAGCCGCCGCCAAGTTGCCCGATGCGGCCAAAGTATCGTTGCGGGCGCTGACGGCGTTATACGCGGAGCGGTCGCTGATGGCATGAGCAGTGGTTTTCAAAGGAAGGAACGAGGATGTCGAAACGCATATTGATCGTTGACGATGACCAGGAATTGACCATGTTGTTTCGCCTTATATTGCGAAGATTAGATGTAGAACTCGAGATTGTCACATCTGGCGAACGGGCGTTGCAAAGCATCCGCGAACGCCGTCCTTTGCTGGTGCTGCTCGATCTCATGCTGCCCAATATGGATGGCGCAGAAGTTTGTCGCCGGCTGCGAGCCGAGCCTGACACAAAGGACTTGCCGGTGATCATCGTATCGGCGCGACTCGATGCGCCGTCGGTGGCGCAGGCCGTCGGGGCCACGGATTGCTTGCGCAAACCGTTTTCGGCCCCGGCACTTGTGCAATGCGTACAGGCTGCGCTGCGCGACGCGCAAGCCCGCAAACTGGACACGCTGACTGTCCCGGCAACAGCCCCCTGGGGACAGGATACCTGCCCGTGTCCGCCGCTTCGCGGCGGCGGGCCGCTAGGCGTAATGGGTGTGGGTTTATCTTCCTAACCGCATCACCGGAGACGTTTTATGTGCCTTACCTATTGCCATCGGCGCGACCTGTTTTTCGACTCGGACACTGACGATGTGTGCGGCGTCTGCCCATTCAACTTTCAAGACGACAAGCTGTGTGCTGCCTGCGTCCATCAGTCGGCTGATGCGTGCGCCCTGGCCCACGCGCCGCAGCCGGCCCGCCGCTGGTGCTGCCACTGCAATGTCCAGCCGAAAAGCGGTTGGCGGGGACTGGCCCCTTCGAGGAAGGACATGCGAGGGCATTTGCGCCGTTTGTCGCTGGCGGATGTCTTGGAGATGTACGGAGCGGAATATCAAAGCAGTGGGCCAGGCGAGTATACGCTGAATCTCGATTCATTGTCCGTGCCGCTGGTGTACGGCGTGCCCGTTGAGCATTGGACCAACGCCATCCGGCGCGGTCGCGGCCTGCCTGGAGCCGAAGGCCCCCTGGGGGTCGGCAGGCAGCGCGATGACCTGGATTGGGCCAGCCTATTCGGAGAAACGATGTGAGTTGCGCGACACTCGGCACGGCTACGATAGGGGGCGCGGCGGGACGCTGCCAGTGCCCGGATGCGGCGGGCGCGATGCAAACCGCGCTGCCCGTGACGTGGAACAAACGGCGGCTGATGCGAACCAAGCCCGAGATCCGGCAGATGATCGCCGCGATCCGCAAGACGGTGGCCCAAGGGGCCGGCGCACATTCCGATCTGGGCAACCCGCAAGAGTTGATCCGTCAGTTAGAGAGCGTCTTGGACGGGCGCAAGACACCGCGCGATCTACTGCCGCCCGACGTGCAGAACGAAGACGCGGCCATGCATCCGGTGTACGGCTGGCTGGTTGCGCTTTCGTGGCCATGGTCGGACTTGGACAAATACTTGCCGCATCGGGGACTGCGCGGCTGCCTCATCACGAAAAGCGACGGCAAGACGACGATTCGCAAGATCATGGGCGATGGCACGCTCCGCGACTCTAAACCCGACTCGACGGCAAAAGAGGCCGCTGCCTGGTTGGAAGAAAACGATTATAGCCAGACCGGCGCGCTCTTGAAGCGGGAAGGCGATGGGCGGAACGAAGGCGAAGAGGCGGTATGCTATTTGCGTCCGTGGGACAGCCCAGAATTGTTGAGCGACGTGATGGGGCGGCCTGTCGCGCCTGCGTCGCTGGCCTACTATCCCGCTGAGGACAAGATCAACACGAATCGCCGCAGGGACAGGATTTTGAGCGACCGGTATCAGCATTCCAGCTCGGGGCGCGATTTCGGCGTGGTGGAACTGCCGACGAAAGCGCAGCGGATGCGCGTGTACGGGATTGAGGATTGAGGCCACAAAGGAGCGAAGCATGTTGATTGCGATTGCAGGCAAGGGCGGCGTTGGCAAGACGACGCTAACCGCCGCGCTGACCCGGCTACTTCAAAGCTGGGGCGCGAAAAACTTTTGCGTGGTGGACGCCGACCCGGTGGGCGTGCTGGGCCGTCTGCTGGGCGCAGAGAATCGCCCGAGTGTGGCCCAGATGGCTGACCAGTTCGAGAAAATGGGCGCGGCATTCTACGACGGTCTGCTGGTCCCGCTGCCGGAAGGCGGCCATTTGCTGCGGATGGGCTATCCGAGAAATGCCGGCTGCTTTTGCCGCGTCAATGGCCTGACCAAGCTGGTAATCGCCTATGTGAGAGACCGCTTCCCCATCGTCCTTATGGACAACGAGGCTGGCCTGGAGCACGTCACGCGGGGAACGAGCGAGGGCGTTGACCGGCTGATTCTCGTCGCCGACGAGTCGAGGGCAGCGATGGAGGTGGCGCGGGAGACGCTCGAAACCGCACGAGCCGTCGGTCAGTTGCGCGGGCAAGCGTACCTGGCGGTTCGCGGCGGATCGGCGGCCAAGCGCGGCGCAATAGCCTGCGCTGCGGAGGAAATGGGTCTGCCGAATCCGCATTGGCTGCCCAACGATGAGCGGATCGCGGAGGCGCAGATGACGGGCGAGCCGCTACCGGCGTTTTCGGAGGAAATCGCATTGTATCGCGCCGTGAGCGAGTTGGCGAAGACATCTATCTTGTTGCGCTGAGAGACAGGAGGAAACAGAAAATGTCGTGCGGAAGTTGCTGCGAAAAGACAAAGGCGGGAGCGGCGGCGGCCATCGGCAGTCCGGTGGCGACGGGCGCAGCGGGAGTGGTGCCGGGACAGCGAGGCGGCGACAAGAAACGTTGCGTGTGCGGGCGTTTCCTGGCGGAGGGCCAGCCGTGCGACAATCCTGTTCACGCAACGTTTGAAACGTCCGAGCTGATCGCTCTGTTTGAGGTCGCGCGCGTGGCTCTGGCGGACGAACGGGCGTATGACTTCATAGCCAGCCAGATGGATTTGAGCGATGACGCATTGAACAACGTGCGCGACCAATTGAACGGATGCCTATGGGGGAAATCTCGACTCGATATGCAGTTCGACGACGGCGACACCACCTACATCCTGGAAGTGGCGCGGTTGGCGCTGGGCGACGACGACATCCTCCCCTACGTTGTTGGCGAGATGGACTTGAGCGATGAAGCAGCGGTTAGCCTGAGCGACAAACTCTACATGTACAACGGCGGCGGGGAGACTGGCGAGGATAGTGACTCGGCAAGCGAGGACGACGAGTTTGGGCATGGCGTGACCGAAGCTGTGTCGGCGGTTCAAGCGCAAGATTCGGGCGAGGACGACGGAAAATACACAGCCACCTGCATCGAGTGCGGCGAGTTCCGTCCATTGAACGAAGCCGACTTTTGCGAACAATGTGCGCGAGAGATGGAAAGAGACTTGGAGATCGAGCACGAAATTGCGCCTCTGATGAGGTTGATGGCGGGGGCAGGGAGCAAACACGGCATATCCGACGATGACCTGCGTGCCATCGCCGCGCGGGCGGCGGCGAAAGAATTGGCTGCAAGCTGGGTGGATGCGATGCGAGACGGCACGCCGCTTGAGGAACTGGCGAAAGACGTCGACTTGGTGGTGGAGCAGTTGCAGGCGTGGAAGCACAACGTCTCGACCAAGCTGGGCAGCGATGGCAAACGTCGGGCGCAACGGCGCCCGGCAGAATAACGGAGCGCATAGACAATGAGTTGTGGAACGTGCGCTACACAAACGGCGAAGGGGGCGGCGAAGGCAACGGGAGCGCCGGTGGCGACCGGCGGGGCCTCGGCCGAGGCGCTGGCCGCTTTCCAAGCCAAGTACGGCTTGACGTTCACCCGCGAGACGTTCACCCAGAGCCAGCCGGACGCGGACGGAAAGTTTGTGCTAAAGCCGGATAATAATGACCCGCTGCCGCCTATCGGGTGCCGCATCAAAGTCTATGGCTACGGCCGAGACAAGGTGTGGAGAACGAGTGTTATCGCTGTCGATCAAGACGCTGGCACGTACACGGCGCGAATGTTGGGCTTTTCTGAGGAATAAGAATGAGGTGAACAATGAGTTGCGGATCATGCAGCGAAAAGACAAAGGCGGGGGCGGCGTTGGCAACGGGCGGGCCGGTGGCGACCGGCACAGCCTTGGCGCGGCATTGTCCCTTGTGCGGACATTTCTTGCCAAACGATGGGCCGTGCGTGAATTGCAACACGGCCAAGCCTGCCCGCGAGCTGACCTCGCTGACGGATGACGAATACACGGCGGCGCAGCAAGCGGCGATAGACTGGCAATACCTCACCGTGTCGGCAGGGCGCATGGCCCGCAAAAGCGAGCTTGACCAGTGGCTCATGCAGCGGTACGGCCTCGACCAAAATGCGGCCCACACGATCTCTAATTCAGTGGACGACAAAATCCATTTCCGAACTGGAGCCGCTGGCGTCCAGTGGATCGAGTCGGCAGCCAAGCGTCCCGCGCCGTCCCTGGCAAGTTATCCTGACATGGCTGCCACAGACGAAGATGAAGACGACTGGACAGAGGAAGCGCACGTGCAAGAATGTCCGCGCTGCCATGCCTCGTGCAACGATGACCCAACCATCGGCGATCACGGGATGTGCATAGATTGCTTCCACGAGCGAGGAAATGTGGACGCGGAGGACGGCGAGGATCAAGACGGCCAGCCTGAGAGCGTGGGCGCGCCGACTTTGCCTGCACAGCCGGGACGGACTGCCATTTGCGGCTGGAACGCAAACAAGCTCTATCGAAATTCCAGACCGCAATCGCAGGGCGCAGGGCACCGGACACTGTTAGAAATCTGGCAAGCGCACGAGAACGATGTTGCCAGTGGCAATGACAACGAGCCTATCTCGGCCAAAGTCTTGCAAGATGCTGTGGATGAGATCAACAGCGCCAATGAGGCGTTTGCGGCAATCGGCATGAAACAATGCCCCATCTGCGGAGAGTTTTCAGACGATGGCCATGTTTGCCCGGCGACGAAAGGTGAAGGATTCGATGCGCCGGAACATCCTATGTCTGACGACGAATGGAAAGCGCGCATGAGGCTCACGGCGACGGGCATTTTAGCTGCACCGCCAGCCAAGCCAACAGTCACCGCGCCGGTTGCTTCCGCGCCAGCCTTCGACCACACCAAGATCAGAACCGAGTGGAAAACATCGCCTTTCCAAAAAGGCGCGCGGGTCGCGTTGGCAAACGGTCGTCACGGGACAGTTGCGGGAGACATGATTGTGTCCGTTTCCGGCTTTGGCATCAGGCCGCATGAAGAACTGTCCGGCATCTATGTCCAAACGGATAACGGCTCGACGCAACATGTCTCCGTAAATGATATAGAGGACGATGCTCAGGCCATCCAGGTTGAAACGGCGCGGCCTGAGCAGGTCGCCCTTGACCCCGTGCTGGATGGTGAGCCTGTCCAACCCGATGATGTTGTCTATCGTATCCATTATGAGAGGAATTCTGCTCAACAACAGCGCGGGGCCGGTCGCCGCGCTCGGCTGGACGCGAAAAAGCGCGAGTATACGCGGAAAGCTCAACTCCATGACCAAAAAGCCGCCGAGGCACAGGCCGTGTTTGATGCTTGGGCACAGCACAACCCAGGCGAGGCACGCGCCTTGCTGGACACGATGGAAAAGGGCTATGGGGCGTTAGTGCGCGAGCTGAGGAGCAAATCGCTTCCCGCCGCCGCGTCTCAGGCAAGTGCGCCCCCGTTGGGCAGTGCGCCCACTTCGACTTTGCCTGTCCCCGCGCCGTCCAACGACAATCCGTATGCGGGCAATCCGCACAAGGCGACGGCCACTTTTACCACGTATAAAACCAAGCCCAGCGTCGAGATTCGGTTCCCAGACAAGCCGCCGGAGAACGTCCGGGATGAGTTGCACCGAGTAGGTTTCACGTGGTCTCGTCCTCAGCGCAAGTGGTATGCGCCGGGCGACCAGGACACTGATGATTTTGCGCGCAAGCTCGCTGGGGGAAGCCAGTGTCCGATGTGCGGCAACTTTGTCAGCGGTGACGGGCAAGGCCACAAGCCAACGTGCGGGCAGGGGAGTGGGACACTCGCAGCATTGCGGCAGGAGATGGAGCAAACTCGGCGGGATTACGAGGCGGAGATGGCTCAGGTGAACAAAGAACTGGCCGAGTCACGTGACGTTGAGGAGCGTGCCGGCTATTTGGAGCCTAGCGCCGCGCATAGAAGCGAGGAGATGATCGTGGCCCGCATGACCGACATTCAGTCCAAATATCCGCCCCGGCTGGCCAAGTTGCAGGCCGAAATCTGGCGGGCCGATCCCCCTCAAGTTCGCTGGCTGGACGTGGACAAATCCGAAATCCTTGACTGGGGCAAGGATGGCAAGCCATTCAATTTTCAGGAGGGCGTTGAGTCGTTGGGTAGGGACGACTATCCCCTTGTTCAGCGTCTCGTTGACGAAGGATATTATGAGATCGTGCCTGGGTTGAGACCGAGCGGGCATTGGATTCAGCTTACGGACAAGGGGCGGTATGCAATTTCGCCCGATGGCGTCAAGGCGCAAGCCACAGCGCGCGAGCCGCAGCCCGAAGCTCCGCAAGTCGCTGCGACTTTGCCTGTCCCTGCCCCTGCGCCTGCGCCGACCAGTCCATTCAGCGCCGCTGCGCCAGAGGTGCAAGCCTTCATTGGCCTGCTGCACGACGAGAAGCAGGCGCGATACGCGCAGCAGTACGCAGAATATCTTGCGCGTGAACGCGACGAGCCAGACAAACCAAGACAAGTGTCGGATGCCAGCGCACACAGCATCCGCTACCGGCTCGACCAAATTGCTAGACCGCAGAGCAATCGTGGCGAGGCTTCCACGCAGGTCGCGCCGTTGCCAATCCCGCAGCAAACAGTTGCCATAGCAAGTCAAGTCGCCGCTACGCCTCCGCCCTTCAATGCGTCCGATCAGACGGTGCAAGACTATCTCGCGCAACTGACCCCCGTGCAGCGCGAGTACGCCCAGCGGTATGCGGCCTACGTTGAGCAGGGACGAGTGGGAAAAGAGCCATCGATTTTGCCCAGGCAGGTATCGCACGCGATGGCGCAGAGCATCCGCTCTCGAATTAATCAGATGGCAAGCGAGCGGTTTGTCCAGGGGGCTGCGACGACACCGGCCCAACCCAGCGGCGCAGCAAGCCGAGTCGCCATCCCCGCCGCGCCAGGCAACGTGTCGCGGTGCGACCAGTGCGGGCAGTGGAAAGGTCCGTCGCACGTCTGCGCCAAGAGCGAGGCGGAGAGCGCCGTATGTCGAATGGACGACACCGATTGGCGCGCCTACCAAAAGACGCTCAAGACGCCGGACGGCAAGCCGGATCACAAGGCGCTGGCCCGAGCGATGCACTTGCGAGAGTCCGGCGCGGAGGCTGAGTTGCTGGGCGCGCTGGCCGATGTGGGGACAGGTCGCTTGCCGACGACTGAGTTGAGCGATTTACCTGTCACGGTTGCGGTTGCGAACGGCGCCCTGAGACGGTTGCGGGAAAACGGGATGGTGAGCGAGCAAGACAGCTTCATTGCGCTCTCGAGCGCGGCGAATTTGCGCGGCAACTACCCCCCATCACTCGACACCAGCGCCAAGCGGGCGTTATTCGATAGCCTGGGAAATGACG
>Ga0315279_10010491_pt1 | contig 10883 bp, 6 predicted proteins | sample YL17G06_20_MG_FD_203694 | JGI IMG/M metagenome (GOLD analysis project Ga0315279, IMG submission 203694) | Sediment microbial communities from Yellowstone Lake, YNP, Wyoming, USA - YL17G06_20 | ecosystem: Environmental > Aquatic > Freshwater > Lake > Sediment | place: USA: Wyoming | collected...
CGGTGCGGCCTGAGAAACGTGTCGCGGGGGTCTCGCCCGCGCGTCGCCAGGCCATCCCCGAAAGGGGCCCTCCGGGCCTGGCCTTGCGAACCCGTCTCTTTTCCGCAGCCAAGCCCGGAGGTCCCGCCGGAAGGCGTCCCATCCGGGACCTTTGGGGCATGGGCGCGACATTTCTCATACAGGCTCTAAAGTTTTTTCCTCGGCGGGGGCGATAATCCTTCAAGATTCCAGCCATGCCCAAAGGCAAGACCGGCAAAGCCGCGATGATGCGCATTTCCGAGGCCGCCGCGGCAGCGGGGGTCAGCAAGCAGACCGTCGAGTACTACGTCATGCTGGGCCTTATCCGCCCGCTGCGCCAGCCCGGGGGGCGCAGCCGCCTCTTCAACGACGAGCTGGTCAAGCGCATACGCCTGATACGGGAGCTCAACAGCTCCGGTTACACGCTGCGGGCCATCCGCGAAACCTATCTCCGCCAGCACTAGCATCGCCGCGGCCGGGGCTTGGACAGGCCGCTTCAGCCCGGTAGAATTCTGCGCAATGGCCATAAAGTTCGTCAGCATCTCCTTGGCGCTCAAGCTGCGCCTGCTGTTCGGTGCGGCTGTCTTGACCGTCATCGCCGCGGCCCTGGTGGTGCCATGGTACTTCATGGAGCTTCTGGCCGAGCAGACCGTTCAGCAGCAGAGCGCGGAGCTGACCCGCCTGGCGCTCAACGCCCACCTGGTCGAACCGCCCAGGAACCCCGCCACCGACAATACCGTCGCCGCGCTCAACGTCGCCGGCCAAGCCGGGGGGCGCAAGGGACCGGTGTTCATTGAGTTGTCTCCCGACCGCAAGACCGACCGGCTGGACACCTACGCCCACAAGGCGCGAAGGGCCTTTGAGGCAAGCCCCGAACAGGACATAGCCGTATTCAAGGCCGAGGACGAGGAAGGGCGCACCGTGTACCGCAGTTTCCGAGCCGTCCGCGTCGAGACCACCTGCATGCGATGCCACGGGCAATCCGCCCCTCCGGGGCTGCAATACCAGCCGGGGCAACTGGTGGGCATGTTCGACGTGGCGCTGCCGGGCCGGGCCGGATCGGGGACGTTGATATGGTGGACGCGCGGGGCGTTCGTGGTCGGCGTGGCGCTGGCGACCATGCTGGCGATCATCCTGTTTGCGGTGATCACCCAGCGGCTGATTCTGCGCCCGGTGCGGCAGCTGCGCAACGTCGCCGTCAAGGCGGCTGAGGGTGACTTGACCGGCCGGTGCAGCATCAAGACCGGCGATGAGCTTCAGCACCTCGGTGAGAGCTTCAACGAGATGCTGGCTGCCATCGCGGACCACACCGAAAAGCTGCGGGCGGCCAATCGGGCGCTGGACCTGAAGCTCAACGAACTGGCGGAGGCCAACGTCACGCTCTTCCAGGCCAACAAGGTCAAGAGCGAGTTCCTGGCCAACGTCTCGCACGAGCTTCGCACGCCGCTCAATGCCATCATCGGCTTTAGCGACCTGCTGCACGAGTCGTCCGATGAGTCCATCCGCCGCTACGGACAGAACATCTCCGCCTCCGCCAAGAGTCTGCTCGCCATGATCAACGACCTGCTGGACCTGGCCAGGATCGAGGCCGGAAAGACCGGACTCCACCTGGACAAGGTCTCGATCATCGACGCCTGCCAGACACTGGCGGCGCTGATGAAGCCCCTGGCAGACAAGAAGCAACTGCAACTCGAAAGCCGCCTGGCCGATGACCTTCCCATCATCACCACCGACGCCGGAAAGGTTCAGCAGATCCTCTACAACCTGCTTTCCAACGCCATAAAGTTCACGCCCCCCGGGGGCAGAGTCGCCGTGGAGGCCAGACTGGAGGCGTCACAGCGGGGGGAGGGAACCGTGCGGGAAGTGGCGGTGTCGGTCAGCGACACCGGACCGGGCATCCCCGAGGCCGATCAGCAGCGGATCTTCGAGAAGTTCTTCCAGGCCGACCGCTCGCTGACCAAGGAGTCCGGCGGGACCGGGCTTGGGCTGGCTATATCAAGGGAACTGACCAACCTGCTGGGCGGCAGGCTCGCGCTGAAAAGCTCCCCGGGCCAAGGCACGACCTTCACCCTCTACCTGCCCGCCGACGCCGCGCCTCCTACGTAGGGTCGGTTCCCGCGCTCTTTGCGGCCTCCAAGCCGCGATTCACTGCGGCCTGGAAACCTCGCCGCGAACCATGCGAACTCTGCAAACATGGTGATTCAGGCCCTGAATCCTATCTCGAAGTTCGCGGCGCGCGCGGCTATCATCCGCATCTTGCAGCAGGCAGCCCACCCCCGGGCGGGAAGGAATCGCCATGGCTGACAACGTCAATCTCCTGTTCCTTTTCACCGACGAGCAACGCTACGACACGCTGGCGGCCTACGGCAACAGACAGATCCAGATGCCCAACCTCGACCGCCTGGCGGAGCAGAGCTTCGTCTTCGACCGCGCATACGTCACGCAGCCGATCTGCACGCCCTCGCGGGGGAGCCTGATGACGGGCCTCTGGCCGCACACTCACGGCTGCACGAAGAACAACGTCCCGCTGCGGGCGATGACCCCCTGCCTGCCTGAGATGTTGCCCGCGGGCCGCTATGCAACCGGCTACAACGGCAAGTGGCACCTGGGGGATGAGGTTTTCGCCCAGCATGGATTCCAGGCCTGGTGCAGCACCGAGGACCAGTACCGGCGGCATTACAGCCCCGGAACCGATAAGAGCGCCAGGAGCAGCTATCACCATTTCCTGGTCTCCAAGGGTTATGCCCCCGCCGGGGGGGACATCTTCACCCGCCTGGAGACGGCCGGTTTCCCCGAAGACGTCTCCAAGCCGGCATTCCAGGCCGCCGAGGCGGTGCGGTTCCTCCGGGACCACCGGCGCGAGCCTTTCGTGCTTTGCGTCAACTTCCTTGAGCCGCACATGCCGTTCACCGGCCCGCGCGACAATCAGTACGACCCGGCGTCTGTCCTTCTTCCCTGCAACTTCAACAACCCTCCAACCGAGGATCAGCCGCGCAAGGCCCGCCTGCGCTGGCAGAGATACTACGAGCGGGGGCGCGGCGGGGGGCCGCTAAAGACCGAGGATGACTGGCGGAGACTGATCGCCCGTTACTGGGGCTTGTGCAGCCTGGTCGACGCGCACGTTGGGACGATCCTGTCGGGGTTGGACGAACTTGGCCTGGACGAGAACACCATCGTCGTGTTCACCAGCGACCACGGCGACATGATGGGCAGCCACCGGTTGCTGGCCAAGAGCCTGATGTTCGAGGAGGCCATCCGCGTGCCCTTGCTTCTCCGCCCGCCCGGCCAGAAGAGCGGCCGCCGGGTGGAAGGCCCCGTCAGCCAGATTGACCTGGTCCCCACGCTGCTGGACTACATGGGATGGGCGACACCGGCGCAGCTTCAGGGGACCACCCTGCGGCGGCGGATGGAGGATGCCGCCCCGGCTCAGGACGTTTTCGTGGAGTGGACCGGCGGGGACGAGGAGCTTGGCAGGAAAAGAGGTCTCCAAGCCGCCGTGAATCGCGGCCTGGAGGCCACGCGGCGCCGCCAATTGGCATCAGGCTCGGCTCCGACTGAGGACGCCGGGACGGGAGCGAAAGAGGACCCCTGTTACGACGCTGTCCGCACCATCCTGACCGCCGACGGGTGGAAGTTCAACCTCTCCGCCGAGGGCGAGGATGAGCTTTACAATCTCCAGGCCGACCCGGGCGAGACGGTCAACCTTGCCCGCCAAGCCGACCAGGCGGCAAGGATCGACGAGCTGCCCCGGCGCATCCGCTGTTGGCAGGAGCAGACGCAGGACAAGCTTCTACCGCTGCCCCGCGAGCGTCAGGCCGGCGGGTAGGACGTCCTGGCGCGATCTGGATGCGTGGAACCTGCGGAGCCCCTCGTCGTCAAGCCAACAACGTCTAAGGATGCCGGGCAATGTCGGTCACCGTCGACCTATACGTCCTGCCCGGCGGTGGGATCGTGGGCAAAGGACTCTAACGGACAACCTTCGCAGCGGGCGGTGGGACGGCAGAAGCTCTTGCCGACGGCGACAAGCTGCGCGTGGTAGTCCTTCCACAGCTCGACATCCTGCGGCAGGTGAGATTCCATCAGCTCCTTGATGGCCTCGTAGTCATCCTCCTGGGCTATCAGCCGGTGCCGAAGGAGGATGCGATACGTGTAGGTGTCGACGACGAAGGATGGTTTGCCCGCCGCGTAGAGAACCATGCTGTCGGCCGTCTCGCGCCCGATGCCCTTGATTGAAAGCAGTTCTTCTCGAAGCGCCGCAGCCGGACGATCCAGAAACGCCTCGATGTCATCTCCGTTCCGGTCATAGGCGGCCGCGGTGAAATCGTGCAGCCGCCGGGCCTTTACGTTGAAGTACCCGGCAGGCCTGATCAGCTCGGCCAGTTCCTCGTGCGTCGTTGCGTGCAAGGCGCTGAGGCTGGTCTTCCCGGCGGCCTTGAGGTTGGCGATGGCGCGTTTCACGTTGGACCAGTTGGTGTTCTGCGTCAGAATCGCCCCGACGCAGATTTCCAAGGCCCCGTCCCCGGGCCACCAGCCCTGGTGCCCGAATCGGCCGCGCATCGCCCCATACATGTCCAGCAATGTCTTTGACGTAGCCGACATCCCCGAGAGGATACCACTGACGCACGGGAGCGCATAGGCCGCGGATGGCGCCTCTGGGGGCTTCCATCGTTTGGGGCGGGCTGATATGCTCTCCGAACCGTGTTTGAGGCGCTGACCGCCAAGTTCACCGACGTTTTCCGCCGCCTTTCCGGCCGCGGGACGATCACCGAGCAGAACGTCGCCGAGGCGATGCGCGAGGTCCGCACCGCGCTTCTGGAGGCCGACGTGAATTACCAGGTCGCCCAGAAGTTCTGCGACGACGTGACACAAAAGGCCCTGGGCGCTGAGGTCATCAAGAGCCTCCACCCCGGTCAGCTCATGGTCAAGATCGTGCATGACGAGCTGACCGGTCTGATGGGCCCGGTGGACACGCGGATCTACTACGTCACCCCCCCGCCGACGATCATCATGATGACCGGGCTTCAGGGCAGCGGCAAGACCACCACCTGCGGCAAGCTCGCCAGATACGTCATGGCCCAGGGCAAGCGCCCCGTCCTGGTTGCCTGCGACTTGCAGCGTCCCGCGGCGGTGGAGCAGCTTGGCATCGTCGCCGAGCAGGCGGAAGCGGCGTTCTTCAAGATCGACGGGGAGGCCAACCCCGTCCGCGTCGCCCGCCAGGCCGTCAACTGGGCCGCCGAGAACGACAAGGACGTGGTCATCGTGGACACCGCAGGGCGCCTGCACATCGACGAGGACATGATGCAGCAGGCCCAGGACATCGCCGAAGCGATCAAGCCCCATCAGATCTACCTGGTCTGCGACGCCATGACCGGCCAGGACGCAGTTAACTCCGCACGCGAGTTCAACCAGCGCCTCGAGCTGGACGGGGTGATCCTGACCAAGTTCGACTCCGACGCCCGCGGCGGGGCGGCGCTTTCGGTCAAGGCCGTCACGGGCAAACCCGTCAAGTTCATCGGCGTCGGCGAGAAGCTCGACCGCCTGGAGGAGTTCCACCCGCAGCGCATGGCCGGGCGAATCCTCAACATGGGCGACGTGGTGAGCCTCGTGGAAAAGGCCCAGCGGCAGTTCGACGCCGAGCAGGCGGCCAGGATGCAGGAGAAGCTTGCCAAGGGCAAGCTCTCCCTCGACGACTTCCTCGCCCAGATGAAGCAGATGAAAAAGCTGGGGCCGATGAAGGAAATCCTCAAGCTGCTTCCGGGCATGGGCGACCAGGCGGCCTTGCAGATGGACGACGGTGAGATGGAGGCGATGGAGGCGATCATCCAGTCCATGACACCGCAGGAGCGGGAGGACCCCACGGTCATCGAGGCGTCGCGGCGCCGCCGGATCGCACGCGGCAGCGGCACCAGCACCGAGGACGTAAGCGGCTTGGTCAAGAGCTTCACGATGGCCGCCAACATGATGAAGCAGATGGCCGGGATGGGCATGAGGCAGCGCATGGACTATGCCAAGCAGGTCGGCCAGATCAGCCTCACTGGCGCAATCCCGCGGTTCAAGGTCAAGCAGCGATCCCACCGGCTGACCAAGAAGGAACGCGAAAGGCTCAGGAAAAAGAAGCGCAGACGTTGAGTGACCGTGCGCACAAGGACCTGCGCGCCCCGCAGGCGCACAAGAGTGAAAAGCGGTCGGCATTAACTGCGGAATCGGCGTCCAAACCACAACAGGAATACGGATTAGACCCAGGCGACGCAGCGATCTTTACGTGGAAACAGAAGCAGACACCCGGCGGCGACTAATGCGTTCGAACACCCAACCGGCATCGATTGCGCGATCCGGCCCACAAGGCATTAGTTTCGAAAAGACCTTCCAGACATAGGAGACGGCATGAAACCATTCGACATTGCACCATACGCATTGCCCGGCACGCCCGCGGGGGAGTTCCGCTTCGAGGAACCTCGCGACATTACGACGGTGGTCGTGACGTTCGCCTCCGGGGCGCCGAAGCGAATCGGCCTGGAGTACCTTCAGAACACCTGGCCGAATGAGCGCCACGAACGCGTCCCCGACAAGGACATGACCAGGCCCAGCCATTTTGGCTGGCACCCCATTGACGACCACTACAACAGCAAGTGGAAGCGTGCAGCCATCCAGGTCCGCAAGGCCGGCAGGAAGACGCTCGAGGTCACTTTCCACCGGCTGACCAGGGAGTTCCGTGAGTTTCGGCGGTACGACGTGACCTTCCGCCGTACGCTCGGCATCCGCCTGGCAGTGCCCAAGAGCGCCGTCATTGAGAAAGTGCAGGTTTATACGGTCTCGCCCCCGGCGCGATCTCGCATCCGCGTGGAGTTTAATGCCGGCAGGAAGACCGGCGTCAGGAAACTCGACCTGTCTGCCTACAACGCCGTCATCACGCGCGTCACAGGCGGGCCCGCAGCGGCGGTCTCCGGGGGGACGGTGCGGACAAGCGGCGCCAAGCCCTTCTTTTTCGTCGACGTCGGCCACATGACGCCAGCGCACCGCTATGCCTACGACGATGGCCTGCTGACCTTCACCGCCGATGACGACGCCTTCACTATCTCCATGACCTCGCTGCGCGAGCAGGGACCGATCTGGTACGAGGACCGCGGCGTCTATATCCGTCTGGCGGATGATCCCACAACGTTTGCGGACTATCAGACGCGCAACCTCGACGAGCACACGATCAACCGGCAAGTGTCCAATCTGCCCGAACAAAGCCTGGGCGGGGCGTATACGGGCCAGCCTCGCGCGCACGCGGTCGGCTGTAGCGTGGGGTGCATGCGTTCGCGGCACCGGTTCTGGGTGGAGTCCAACGGCGACGTGGTGCTGACGAAGTACAACGTCTCGGCCGTCCACGCCGAAGGCGCTGCGGGCATGCGATCCGTCCACAGCAAGGACACCCCACGATTCAAGAACGACGGAAACGCGCGGTTCTTCTTTGGTCTCGAGCGATGGTGCGTCCTGGGCCGCCACCCGGATCCCTCGCCGGTGCTGACGTACAACATTCACTTGCGTGACGGGAGCATCGAGTTGCGGCAGAAGGTCTTCGCCGTGCCGTTGAATCGGTCCATCTTGTCGGGGGAGCTGGCCGGCGACGACACTGTCGTGGGCGTGCTGACCTTTGAACTGACCAACACCGGGCCGCAGCCGGCCGTGGCCTGCCTTCCAGTCCAATACTCAGATAATTCTACCCGCATCAACACTAGTTCCGGTGGCGTGGGCATCGCGCGGAGTTGGAGCGTCAATCGCTGGCGCGATTACAACGACCGGATGATCCCCCTCAGTCCGCGCGAGCAACTGACGGCCAGCGGAGGGCTTATCACCGGTATCCACAAGGATCAGCCAGTGCTGCGAGCGGCCTACGAGTCATCAATCCAGCCGCGGCAGGACGGCACGGGGATCGTCTTTGAGAAACTCCTCCAGCCGGGCGAGAGCTGCCGAGTAGTGCTGAAGATCCCTTATGTCGCCGCCGATGGGCCGGAGGAAATCGCCAGCCTCCGCGCCATCGACGCCGACGCCGGATACGCGGAGGTGGTGCGGTTCTGGCAGGCCCAAGGCTGCCGCGGAGCGAGTGTCCACACTCCTGAACCAAACCTGGACGCCCTGCACGCCCTCCATCTGTCGCACACGCAGATCACCGACTTCGACGTGATGGACGGAAGCGGCCTGATTAACACGACCGTCGGAACCAGCACTTATGGCAACTGCACCAATGAATCGTGCATGATCAACATGGACCTTGACGAGCGCGGGCTGGTGGAGGATGTCCGCCGGCGCCTGGGGCTTTGGGTGAAGTATCAGGGAACGGTGGGCCTCAACGGCAACTTTACGGACCACGACGGCGTGCTCTATGGCGCCGGAGGCTTCGAGGTAGGGGCGACCTACAACCAGCACCACGGCTGGGCCTTGTGGCGGCTGGCGGACCATTTCCTGATGACCGGCGACCGCGAGTGGTTCGCGGGGGTGACCGACAACGTCATCCGCGGGGCGGACTGGGTGTTCCGCCAGCGGCGCAATACCATGAAACCGCTGCCGTTCTCGCGCGGTTGGGAGTACGGATTCCTGCCGGCCGGCAGCCTGGAGGACGTCACCGACTACCACTACTGGCTGAGCACAAACGCGCTGACCTGGCGCGGGACCGACACCGCCGCGGCCGCTCTGGAGAAGTTCGGCCACCCCGACGCCGCGCGCGTCCGCCGCGAGTCCAACGCCTATCGGAAAGATCTGATCGCCGGCTTCGAGCGGATGCGCCGGCTCAGCCCGCTGGTCCACCTGCGCGATGGACGCTGGGTTCCGCACTATCCCAGCCGCCTCTACCGCCGCGGCAGGGACTACGGCTGGATACGCGAGGTGCTGGAAGGTTCCGTCTACCTGCTGATCTCCGGCCTGTACGACCCGTGCAGCAAGCAAGCCTCATGGATCCTCGATGACTTCCAGGACAACCGCTACATGAATCCTCCCTATGGCTACGGGCTGCCGGATCCGGCGCATTGGTTCGACCGCGGCGGGTTCTCCGTGCAACCCAACCTCCTGGCCGGGTTGATTCCACACCTGGAGCGCAACGAGATAGAGGTGTACCTGTGGATGTTCTTCAATGCCTGGAACGCCTGCTACCGGGAAGAGATCCAGGCGATGGTGGAGCATCCCATGCCCTGGCTGGGCTGGTCCAACTACGCGCAGTACAAGACCTCCGATCAGTCCAACGCGGTGTCGTGGCTGCGATACATTTTCGTCTACTCCCGCGGCAGGCGGTTGCACCTGGGAAGGGCAATCCCGCGGGATTGGCTGCGGAAGGGTAACGACATCTGGGCCAACGACGTGGCGACGCGTTTCGGCAAGGTCAGCGTCCGTTACCGCTCAGCCGGCGACGATGGCAGGATCACTGCGGAGGTCTCGCTGGACCTCCGCGAGCAACCCGAAGAGCTGCTGCTGCGGTTCCGACATCCGGAAAAGAAGCCGATGAAGTCGGTCCTGGTCAACGGCCGGCCACACAAGCGGTTCGACGCCGCCAAAGAAGACGTGGACATCCGCGGAATGACAGGCAGGCTCCTGGTGGAGGCCGTCTATTGAAACCGCGATGAGATTCGTTCCTGAGGAAGTTGACGGTTCGATGGACGTCCTCATTCGCCCAAAGGAGTATCACGAAGCGTTTGCAGGTCCCCTGAAAGGCTTCCGGCCCGACTTGCCTCTGGAGGAAGCAAGGCCGCCCGGCAGATGGGACAAGAGATACGTCACGCTGGTCCGCCAGTACATCCGCTGGAACCAGATCGAAAGGAATGCCGAAGACGGGGCGGACCTGATCCGCCGCTTCTGCGACGAACGTTGGGGGCAACTGCCCGCGCGCAACATCAAGGTCATTCCGAGGGTATTCCTTCACTGGCCCCCTAACGGCAACTTCTGGCCCGAAGACCTGGAGGCGGGGGACTATTCCAGCGTGCGCTTCCTGGACCGCCTGGCCGGGATGATCCACAAGCTCGGCCAGGCGTGGGACGACGACCCGCGCGTGGCCTACGTCGAGACGGGCATGATCGGGCCTTGCGGAGAGCAATGGAACCCCTCGCCAAGTCCCGAATTGACGAAGGTAATGGGAGACGCCTACGTCTCGGCGTTTAAGTGCAAACTGCTGATGAATCGCTATCCCTGGCAATTCCAGGACTATCCCTTCGGGACTTTCTGGGACTCCTGGGGCACGCACAAAGATACGGCGGCGATGGTGGCGGAACTGGAATCCCCGCGCCTGGCAGGACGGTGGAAGACTGCCGTCAGGGGCGGGGAGATATCCTACAATTTCGGCCAACCGCCCGGTGAGGATCCCAACGACACGATGACCGACGACGGCCACGTCGCCTGGGTTGAGTGCGTCATCCGCCGGCTGCACTGGAACCACCTGGGCTGGGTGTCCCGCTACGATCCGAGCCTGCCCAAGGCTGCCGCCAACGCCGCGCGGCTTCAGAAGGTCTTCGGGCACCGTTTTGTCATTGACGAGGTTCGCTATCCCGCCTCGGTCGCACCGGGCGGCGGCTTCGACGTGTCCTTTGCGGTCCGCAACGTTGGTTCCGGCCCGTTCTACTACAACTGGCCGGTGGAACTGAGCCTGCTGGATGAGACAAAGAGGACGCCGCTCTGGCGGGCGACATTCGAGGGTGTTGACATCCGCCGTTGGCTGAGCGGGGATCGTTGGCTTCGATGGGGAAGCTGGGACCAGGGCCTGAAGCGGTTCGTGGTCGATGACGCACCGGAGCGATATGCCGATCCGCCGCCGCGATACGAAGTCCGCGGCGTGTTCAAGGCGCCTTGCGACCTATCCAAAGGGCGATACGTCCTGGCGCTGGCGATCCTGGACCCCG
>Ga0315279_10010492_pt1 | contig 10881 bp, 17 predicted proteins | sample YL17G06_20_MG_FD_203694 | JGI IMG/M metagenome (GOLD analysis project Ga0315279, IMG submission 203694) | Sediment microbial communities from Yellowstone Lake, YNP, Wyoming, USA - YL17G06_20 | ecosystem: Environmental > Aquatic > Freshwater > Lake > Sediment | place: USA: Wyoming | collected...
CAAGAAAAAGCGTAGTTGGTTCTGATAAGCAAAGACAGCTTAGGCAAAAGAAGCGCGCGTTTAACCTTAATGCCTTTTCAGTACCACTAATAAATCTAATGATAGGTGTAGTAAAAATAGACCTTAGATGAACAAGTGATTTATTAGCAAATGATGGTCCTTAGCGTTCTGATACATCAGAAAGTGATGGTAAGCTTGGACAAAAACAGAAGGATGCTAGAACACTGTGCTAACTTTGTGAGAGACTCAGAGTCTCTCGTTCTGGTGCTCAAATAGAATGAGGTAGAGAGTAGTAAAGTTCTCCTTATGTTGTCTTAGTGTCATCCTTTTTATCTGTGTCATCCTTCTTACTTTCTAGCTTTTCCAGTCTTCTTAGTAAGTCACTTATCGTGGTGCTGTTGTTAGCTGTCTCAGTGGTTACGTATCCAAGTTTCTTTTCTAAGGTCTGTATTATCGTATCCTTAGCTGCTAATGACTTCTGCTGTTCTTGGAGTGCAAACTCTAGCTGTTCTATCTTAGCATGGTTCTGATTGCCATTGATGATTATGGAAGGCATAGCTCTAGCGTAGATTTCTCTAAGTTGGTCTGTACTGATGTATGCACCTTCAGATATTTTCTTACCTACTATCTGTTTCCATTGAGATTCAGAACAAATAGCTGATAGTCTGTCTATCAGGTAAGCTCTTAGTGCATGAAACCTTACTATCCTAGGACCAGCTACCAGATGAGCATTGTTAAACATCCTTTTCAGACTTAGCGTTAGTACCTGTTCGTCACTGAAGTCTAGCACTCTGTCAGTGTCCTTAGCGTTAGGGTATTTCTCTAAGATAGCTTTGACCACTGTCACAGCGTCAGAACTTAAGAAAGGGTTAGCTCTGACATTCTCCTTGATAGTGTTTCTAGTGCCTAAGCTCACTGGTGCATCCTCTTCTAGATGACAAGCTCTGTAGTCTCCAAAAGTAATAGCCATAAAGTCTATGGCTCTGAGACCAAAAGAAGCACCAGCTAACAGAATGTACTTCTCTGTTAGGTCTCCTTGTTCTGACATCTTAGCTAAGTCTTCTTTAGTGAATCGGTAATTCTCTTGTACTAGTGGAGACTCTGTTAGGTGTTTTCTCTCTGATCTAATGAACACCAAGGGCATACGTTTACTAGCGTAATATCCTCTGATACAACCGCAAGCAGTACGACACGTATTAGGAGCTTTACCTAGACTAGCTAACCACTGTTGAAACCCTAGAACCTTTTTCTCTGTCTGTGCTTCATTGTCTGCTTTTCTAAACTCTAGTGATTCTTTACCATTCATCTTAGAGTAGTCTATCCAGTACCTAACATACATGGCATAGGTGTTTCTAGTGCTAGGTTTCTGACTGTCTATGAATGTCTGAAACTCTGTGTCTAGCTGTATCTTACTTCTCTCTGTCCTTGGTCTATTCATGTCTTAACACCTTCACTCTGAAGTATTCCTGCTGCCTTGGAGAACTTGGAGAAGCTGAAGCGTTCATTATCTCTCTGGAACATCTGAGCCAGTTCTTGCGCTATTTCATACTTCCCTACTACCTTACTATCTCTGAGACACTGAGCTATAGCTATGTAGTGTCTCTTACTAAACATATTGTCCATCTTACCACATCCTTTTTTATGTCTACTAATAGGTACACTAACTAATAGGCTAATATCCCTTCACTTTGCATGATAGCAACATCAAAAGGCTATAGGTCTAAAGTCGAACACAGTACTAAATCATGTAAACTAACCAGTCTCTTATTCTGTTGCTACTATCACATACTACGTAGTCTCTAATGCTCTCTCGTTCACAGATCAGAACTAAGACTCTCTCACGTTCGCTAAGTCTCTCTCTGTCTCACTCTATCGCTTTAACTGACTACGTAAGTATATGATGCTCTGCTTTAGAAGGACATTCTGTTTTAGCTTTAGTAGACCAGTGGCTATGTATGGTCTCTGCATGGTCTGTCTGTTCATGGTCTGACATGGGTGATAGATCAGAACCAGTGTGAAGTCTACCGTTCATAGAGTTAATCATTGATACGTCTGTTCTGAAAATATCCTTTTTCCTAAAATTAATTGCTGGTGCAACTTTCCGTACCACACTATCCCTCATACTGAATATTATGTTGTGTATTCTCATAGCTATTACACCCAAAGGTACTTATCCATGTAGGTACACTATCTGAAAACTATGTATGGTTTCTTTGGAAAGTGTACGTGTTTTGGTGTCTCCTTTACGTCAAAGGGTACTCTGAATATCGCTAAGGCAAGACTGTCTACTCTGTTATCACCAGCACGTTTCTTGGGTCTGTACTTAACTAGCTCTTGGTACAGCTTCATAAACTCAGGTTTGGGTATTATGAGTTCACCTGTACGAATAGCTGTCTGTAGCTGTGTCAATAGGTCTTCTTTGTACAGTCTACTCTCTATGAACAGTAACTTTGGATAGTAGCTTTTCAGAGAATTAAATAGCTCTGCTGGTAAGCTATCACACTTCACTATCTTTGGGTTAATCTTCTTGCACACGTTACTAATCTCTTCAGCATTAAATCTCTTCCATGTCTCTTGATAAACAACTTTGATCTTGTTACTGGACCTACGCTTCTCTACTGTTGTCAGACAGGTTACATTTGGTAGTCCATAGCCTAAGTCTATACCTACCTCTAACCAGCTATCAGGTCTATTCTCTCTATGAGCTTCACACTCTATGAAGCACTTGTCTACCATCTTCTTACTGAAGAAACTACGTTCTGCCTTACTAGGAATACGTGCTTGTACCTCACGTGCATAAGCTTCATGTGTTAATGTGGTCTTCAGTCTCTCAATGCTCTTACGCATCCAAGGACACACCTCTGAGCTATACTGTTTGAGCACAAAGGAAAACTTCTCAGGACTGGTGATAACATCTATGAAGTACCCTGTATCTACTGAAGGTGTGCTAATGAGGATAACTTTGCTAATATCTCCACTGACTACAGGTAGTGCTGCATCCTTAATCACTTCATCCTTGATAAGACAGACCTCATCTATAATCAGTATATCGCATCTGTTACCTCTCACTCTTCTGCTAGTAGGTAAGACTGTCTCAACAGTACTTCTATTCCTAAGCATAAACCCTTCTTTTGGAACATCTTTGACTATTCCACTCTGTACTAGCTTGTCTCTCAGGTCTTTGTTCCTATGAAAGATATTGTCTAAGTTTGAGTACATGGCATCTTGACCAGAGACAAGTAGTATAGCTATTGGTCTGCCTATGTGATCTGCGTAGACATCTGCGAACCATAATGCTGTTACTGCACACATCAATGACTTACTGAATCCTCTACCAGCACAGATAGCTACGTTCTGAATAGTAATATCTGCTAAGTTCTCAAGAACTTCTACCTGTTCTTTTGTTGCTGTGAGACCAGTTACTCTATTGAAATAGTTTACAAGAGTCTCCATGCTTATTCACCATACGCTATTTCTCTTGATAAGTTGTCCAAGTTTACATCTATGCTTCATGGCTAGGGAATACATCCTGTTGAGACTCATCATATCCACAGACCTCACACTGATAGAAAAATATCTCAGCGTGTGCTATTGGGTCTGGTGTGATCTTCTTGATCTGAGCCTTGTCTGCATTACAGACAGGACATGAACCACCACGACCAGCGTCATTATCTATTACTCTTGTCGTCATTTTCATTCACCTCTATGTCTGTCAATATAGTCTTTCATTGTGCGCTTTCTTAGCTTCTCTTCCTCAAGATGTTTGAGATACTCGTCTGTCAATAAGGGGGGATTGTGTTTAGGTTTCTCAGAATGTGCTAGTGCGTATAGTTCATCGTCTGTGATCTCTGGTGCTAACTTTGTCTTTTTCTTAAAACACATTGCCTAGTCCTCTAGTTTGATCTTAAGGTCTGCATACTGTCCAGATTTCTTAAGCTGGTACAGACCCATGTTCCGTATCAGGAAGGTGTATCCTATTGGTAGTTTTGTTTCTGGGTCTACGCTTACAGTTGGTGTTTCTTTGAACCTTTCTAAGTCATAATCGTGTATTCCTTTGACTACCCATTTGCCATTCTGTTTAACAAACTTGAGACCCATTTGTTCACATTCATAGTGAACTACTTTCTTGAATGTTGGTACAACTTGAGGATATTCATAGTGTAGATCAGAGTATTCTTGTAGAAGCTTCAGTCTTTGTTCTGTCTTAAGATTACCAGATTCTAGAATTGCTTTACGTAGTTCTCTATGCCTTGGTAGTTCACCGTCAAACTCTCTATTGTAAGCATCTCGATTCTTCTTAGCTTCCTGTTCTGCTAGTCTTTCTTTGGCTTCATACTCTTCTTTTTCTCTACGACCTTGAGCTTCTAGTGCCATTTGTTCCGATAGTGCTTTAGCGTCTAATCCTGCTTGTACATCTACTGGGTCTTTTGGTGTTTCTGGTACTTCTGGTATAAGCTCAATAGGTTTCTTACTATTGAGATAACTATCGTATTGACTTCTATTCTGAAGGTTTATCTTCTGAAGTTCACTAACCTCTTTATCGTTAGGTATTCTACCTAGAACCTCAAAAAAGTGTGGAAAGTCCCCTTTCTTTTGTTCATCGTTCATCGTTTCTTCACCTTCCTGTCTAGTCCTTTACATAGTACTTCTATTTCTGTGTCTCTATCATTACATAGTTTCTTTATCTGTATCATTTTTATCACTCTGATTCTACATCTTGTACTGGTCTAACAGTTACGTGGATATGATTCTTCTTAAGTTCATCAGCTTGTTTTGCTGTGAGGTTATCCAGAGAAGTGAGCACTAGCTCTAGTTCTATACCATCTATAACCTCAAAGTATGTCAATGACGCTACGTATCTCTCAAACCTGTCTGAGTCCATCTTCCAGTGTCCATCCTTCCAATTCGTACATTCTATGACTTTCTGTATCCTACCATCTGGTAAGGATATTATTACAAGGTCCACACCACTGTGCGTTTCTGGGTTTGTTAGCACCAAGTACCCTAGCTTCTCATACTCTTCTGCCAGTCTCAGCACACGTACAGCACCAATGGCTAAACTTGTACGATTATCCTTAATCTGTTCCATTTCAAACAAACCTCAAATAAGCTCCCGAACGCTTAAAGGACTGAATAGACAGGTAGTACATAGCTGGTGAAACTGTGAGTTGTGCTAATACTATTAGCAATAGTATTGTCAAATGTGCTCATCTTGTCCACCCATACCTCAAAAGTTGTTTATTCCTTTAGGTCCTTTAGCATAAGGTCTCTGATACGCTGGTCTCCATTCTTAGAATATTTCCTTTTCCATGCGTATATGAGTACCTTATCCATTTTAATAGTTTTAACCTTCATTGGCATAATAGATTATCCTCTAATAATACACTAATGCGTAATACCGTAATACTTTCTAATAAGCATATCTGTACGCTTGGATATACCATAACTGAACTTCAGCTTAGGTTTATTCTTGAGCTTGAGATTACGATGTCTATCATATCCTCTTGGTTTATCCTTGTACTTTTCATATCGTAGATGATCTAAGTAAGCTCTACCTCTCTTAGCACACAATTCAGAACAGTATTGCCTAAAGCTAGAATTGATAGGTAAAGGTCCAGAACAGTATCTACAAACTTTGATACTTTTCAAATAGACTCTGGTAGCTCTCTTCATACCTCTAAATGTCTTTTTCTTCATTGTTCATCACTCTGTTTAGTATGAAAGAGTCTCTACGCTGCCCTACTAAGTAATACGCAGCGTAGTATATAAACCTAACTCACATATTGTTACTAGTTAGGTAGCGTACATATACTTTAGTTATGTACGTCTTCATGTTGAAGTGTCTTTAGCTAGGTACAAGAGAGTGTCTGAAAACTTAGCGATAAGAAAAAGAAAGGGAGATTCTATTCTGCTTTCTCTACTATGATGAATACCTTATTGTCTGCTAAGCTCACTTTGAACCCTAGGGTTTCATAGGTACTGCCTTTTATTCTAGCTTTGAACCCATAGTATGCAGACTTAGGAAGTAGCTTCTCAGGTAGGTCTACTCTCACAGATGTTTGACTAGAGTTCTTAACAGCTTCTAAGATACCATTGTAGAATTTACCGTTCTCTGTGGTTCTTGTCAGCTTAGGTATTTCTGGATGTATCATAGCTGAATAGTCTATTTCAGTAGTGGTGGTTTTCTTTACCACATTTGACACCTACTATTAAGTACACTACTCATCTTATAAATGTTCTCTAGAATGATACCTATGGTAGTTAGTGCCTAAGTTTTCTCAGCCTCATTCTTTGATCTCAGAAGACCCTTTTCTACCGCATGAGACACTGAGCCATATTCTCTGTTTTCTTCTCTTCGTATTGTTCTTTCAGCTTGACTACTCTTTCATTTGCTTCCTTGCCCACAGAATCAGAAACGCCAAAAGAATACCTAAGAATAATGATGATAAGATCATTGTTAGCGTCCAATCAAAATTAGGTCCGTACGTGCTTTTGAACCACTCAACAAAATAAGCTGACCATAGCCCGCCTACGATACCAAACAACCCACCCAACACGACACCAACAACAAGCATACCTGATTCTCTTCGTATCCGCCTTTCTTCATTCGTTTTTGAATCTCTAGGTAGGTTTTCCTTTGTATTTTCTGAAGAATTAGGTAAGTTCAGAGCAGAACTATCGTTCTTATCCTTCGTATGTTTCACTATGTAACTGACTAATAGCATGAAAATGACAGCACAGACGATGAAAAAAGTCAATCGCCAATCGTTTGCCGATAGCAAGTCTTTGTAGGGTTCATTATTGGACAAAATATCAATTGCGTAATAGTCTATTCCTAAGAGAGTGAAGGAGAAAGTCAATGCCACCAATCCAACAATTATCAGTCGGACTACTCGCTGTAATCCAGAGAATAGTGTATTCATTCGTTTGACATTGCCTTTAACTACATCTTCCCAACTGTGTGCAATTTTAAAAATGATGAAATCCAACGGCTTTTTGTCATACTCTATCATAAATTCTCCGAAGTCTACGCAGTCGAAATACTTCGGACCAAGCAAATGAACACACTCTGCTAAAGCGATAACGAAAAGGATCAGACTTACAACAAAAAAAAGAAAGAATGGAACGGCGATCATGTTCGATAATACAACGTAGCCTACACCAGTCAAAATTGGGATTACTGCGGACAAGACACCTATGAAAAGGCTAATCTTTGTGTTGGTTCTTTCATAAGACCGTGTTGAAATCTCGTCTGCTTTCACTACTGCATCGTAGTAGAACTGAGCTTTTTTCAATTCGCCGTTCTCATTTTCTGGGGGCATTGGAATTGTCACCTATTCTTTCTTCTCTTCGCTGTGTTTCTTTTCTAGACTTATGTATCTAAAACGTTTGTCTGGCTTGTGTTTGTCATCTTTGTCTTTGCTTTTCTCACTCATTCTTGAACCCTTAGTTAGTCTTCTGTTGCTGTGCTATAAGTTTTTGTGTTTTTTACTTTTGAGCATTCTGGGCATGACATTGTTGACAAATTGCAAAAGCTATTATACGAGTTACACCCAACAGACAAACCGCAATTCAATCAAGCTTGAAAGGGGTGATGGAATATGCCGTATTATCGTAAGAAGAAAGGAAGTGACGCTTGGCATTGGTGCACGAACTGTGAAGACTATCCAACATCAGATTATGAACAAGAATGGCACCCTAACCTAGAAAGACCGAAGACTGGTGAACTCGACAATCAATGTCGGGGGAAAGAAAAAGCTGGTAACTGCATAACATAGACTGCCTATCCATAAGCAAACCCATCCTCTTTCTTCTAGCTACGGATACTCTTGTCCTATTTCATTGAATTTAGGCTAGAGATGTTTGCCTTCTGTTGTTGTGCAGATTAAGATTTCTGTGTTGTGGTTTTCAAGGGTCCTTTCCGAGTTTTCTTGAAAGGTTGTGAGGCAAGTGAATGCTAGCAGTCTCTTCTTATTGCCTCTATTCGTTCTTCATAAGTGACTATTGGAAATGGAAAACTTCCGTCAAATGTCACGTGTGTAGGTGCTCGTATATTGCCTCGTGACAGCTTGAGAAGAGTAGATATTGCTGGGTCTTTTTGACCTTGAACCGTAAAGGCAAAGTTGTCTGCCTCTAACTCGAACTTTCCTTTAGTATCTTCTTCTGGTGTTTTCTTTCCAGTTGCAAGAACATAGAGAGCCTTTGCAAATTCAAGATATTGTTTTGCTTTTGGCTTAGAAACCTCGAACATATCAGCAATCATGTCAATTATCCATGATTTTGTTAACCAGACAAAAGAACTTCCTACAACGTGATTTTTCATGATATGCCCCATTTCATGCAGAACGACATATTCTAACTCTTCTTGTGTCAGAACACTCAACAGACCTTCTGATACGAACACAAGACCTATGGGAGTGTTGAACGCTTGAAATCCTAGACAGAACGCTGGAGAGTCATCTTTTGTTTCTTTGAAACTCAGACCACTGACAAAATGCTGTGGATGACCCATTCTTAGAAAGTAGCTATTTACAATAGTCTGTAACTTAGTATCGTTCTTGGCAACATTCAGAATCCTTTCCAAACTACTTACCATGGTTGAACCTTCTGTGAAATAGTATCCTCAAGGGCAACTATTAGTTTTTCGGTTCTATGCTTTCAACTTTTCTTCACGTACTACATACTCTTTAGTATAGACAAAACCTAGGTTGTTGCTTTAGGATGAATCTTAGCTTTAGTTCTCTCAATTCTAGCTCCATATGTCAATGACAGACAGACTACGATGAAAACTTCTAGGGACCCTTTGAAATCTTTGAAGGTTTAGGCTTTTGATTGTTGAAGCTTCTGTTCTCTCTTTTTCATTTCGTTGTATAGATATTCATATTCAGCAAGCAGTTGGGGATGTCCTTCTCTCCTATAGCCTTCTATTATGGGCTTCCTTTTTTCCCATGCAAGCAGGATGGCTCCTTCGAGCAGGTCATCAACCAGACCAATGCTTACCAGTTTCCTCTTGACAAGCAATCCTATGCCTTCAAAGAAGCTATTCACCGTAGTTCCTGCAGCCTTAACCTCAGCATTGGTTCCATACCGTTTCCTATAGTCCGCATAGTCCTCATATTCCAAACCCATTATCATCTGATACTCCTTTTGAAATTCTGTGCTTCCGAATTTGTCATATAGTCTCATGACCAAATCTGTCTGTCTGACTTTGCTCTGATGCCTAATCTGGAGAGCATAATATATGACTCCAGCTATCACACTTGCAGACGCTAACATTATTGAAACAGTCTGTATGTCAACCACTCTTGACACCCAGAAGACAAGATTAAGTCAATTAGTATTAAAGACTACATCATGAAGAGACATCAAAAGGAAAAGAAGCTCAATAGTAGCTTATTATATTGCCAACGGATAGTATCTTTCTACTTCTTCTCTATCCTTGTCAGTATCTTTGGTTCTTTCCATTCTTCTCTGAGGATGCTGAGTATATAGAAATCTGCCCAGACTCCCATGACAAAGACAGACTTTCGAAGTATCCCTTCCTTCTTGAAACCAGTCTTTTCTAGGACCTTCTGTGATGCTTTGTTCTCTACGTGGGTTACTGCCTGAATCCTAACGATGTCCTTAGACAGAAACAGGTACTCCACCATCAGTTGGACAGCTTCGGTGCAGTATCCTTTTCCTCTTTCAGTGGGAATCAGAACATAGCCTATTTCCAACATATTTCCCCAGAGAAAGTGATGCATGAAACCCACTTTGGTTCCATCCTTCGTCTCTATGAAGAACCATTTTCCGCCCTCAGCAAGCTCTTTGTCATACCATTTCTCAATGTTTCCTTTTGATAGCTGTCCCAAACCTTTGTATTCTCCCCAAAATTCTGGTTCGCTAAACCATTCAGCTAATATCGGAAAATCTTCCTTCTCAATAACTCTCAAATTGACAGTCTTACCTTCAAGCAACCTCTCACCATCTGTCGTGTTCTCAGTATCAGTTCTTATGATTTATGGAAGACTCTCTAAGCACAGAATAGTTCGTATTACGATGAAAAACTTCTAGGGAATCCCTGTAATCTTGGCTTTAGTTCTCTATGGTCTTGTCTGGTTCTGGTATTGCTTTAGTGGAGAACTTTCCTATTTTCGTTAACCCCAAACTCAAGAGAGAGTTTAAAAGAGGATTGGTTCAATCTCCTGTTGGGGTACGAGTTTGAGTCAGACATCTGTTCAAGCTGACAAAAAGACACGTTTTCCAATAGCTGGAGGTATCCTAATCCTCATTGCTGCTGGCATATCTCTTTTCGTTGCAATAGTTGGAATGGTCTTCCTACAGAGTCATATCAACATTGATTTCGACTTCATTGACTATAACTCTGAAGCGTGGATAATGTCCTTCTTTGGGCTTTGTGGATTTATCTTCGGATTGCCTAGCTCAATATTCTCAATAAAAAGAATGCACTGTGGATTTTCAATATTCGGCATAGGTATAGTGGTGACTTCTGCACTATTATTAGGTGTATACGCCAAGTCGTTTGTTGTAAGCTTCTTTTGTTGGTTGCCAATAATACTTCTTTCACTAACGAGTCTGGTTTTTGTCTCAATCAGCAAGAGAGAGTTCTCCTAAAAGCATCTGAACCAACTGCTAAAAGGAGAGGAAGGAAATGCAACGTTCACTTTATTTTTTCTTAGTCAGTAACCATAGAAAAACGACCATGTAAAATCATAAATCATTACTGCATAAAGTCTATTTTATTTAGTAGTATCTAATGTTCCACTTTCCCATTAAACGTCAAATTCTCAAATCGAGCTCGGAAAAAAGAAAAACCCGTCCCAATGCGCCAACTAGCGCGCGACTGGCTTCAAGAAAGCGTCATATAGCCCGAGCAGC
>Ga0315279_10010493_pt1 | contig 10881 bp, 6 predicted proteins | sample YL17G06_20_MG_FD_203694 | JGI IMG/M metagenome (GOLD analysis project Ga0315279, IMG submission 203694) | Sediment microbial communities from Yellowstone Lake, YNP, Wyoming, USA - YL17G06_20 | ecosystem: Environmental > Aquatic > Freshwater > Lake > Sediment | place: USA: Wyoming | collected...
CGTTTCAAAAGGTTTAAATAGGGGAAATCGCCAAAAACACTTATTGCGGGGAGGAAGCCTGCCCACGATGCCAAACCTTGGCCCACGGGCCAGGGGGAGCCGCGGAGAAACCCAGCGGTTGGGGAAGGCCGCGGATGGGTGCGCGGGTAGTCGCGCGCTCGGACTAAAGGGTCGGAAAAAGGCTGCAGGATGAAAAGAGCAGTCTAACTGCCACGGAGTAGTCAGGCGGTCGACTCCCCGTTTACATCGACTTCTTCAGCTTTGCCATTTCTCTGCCGACGTCGCCGAGACCAAGCTCCTCGAACTTCGCGCGGGGGATCCATCCTGTGCTCGGGTCCCACCCTCTGAGCTGGTAGTACTCCTGAAGCATGTAGTCGAGCTCCACGACATGGCCTTTCGGCGGACCCTCGGGTGCGGGCGTCTTCGTCAGACGGCTCGGAAGCCTGTCGTCCTTGCACGTTATCCCCTCCCTTATGTCGAATGCCCTCTCGAGGTTGAAGATGCGCTCCCCGACCGTGCGGAGGGAGTTTGCAGAGTACTGGATCCCCGTCAGCGCCGTGAGGGCCTTCGCATAGTCCTCAAAGTAAAAGACGGGCGGCCAGCAGGCACCGAACTTGCACGTGACCAGCGAGTCCACGATTGCGCAGAAGTTCTCGCCGTCCCTCACCATCAGCGCCTTGTACTTCGGGTTCAGGCGGTCGGCCCCCTCAGGCATGACCTTCTTTCCGAACCTCCTCTCTATCTCCTCGACGAACCCGACCTCGCTCAGCACCTCGAACGAAGTCAGGTGGTCCGCGCCCCGGTTCGCGGTGGCGTGCGACAGCCCCATAGACTTCTGCGCCCGCCCATCCTGAGCGGCCTCGTCCATCCCCTTGACGACCATTGTGAACTCCTCGGCTGCCGGCCCGAACCTCTTGGAGAATATCGCTGTACCCTCCGCGAGCTGGTTCCCGAACCCCTCGCGCTTCGTCAGCTTTTCAATGCACTCTATGACTGCCTCAGCGTTGCCCCACGTCAGATCTATCCCGTCCGTGTTCTCCTTTGTGAGGAGCCCGCGCTCGTAGCACTCCATCGCGAAGCCTATGACCCCGCCGCAAGAAATCGTGTCGAGGCCGTAGATGTTGCAAAGCCTGTTCGCGTAGAGCAGGGCCTCGAGGTCGGAGCTCCCGCACCTGCCGCCGAGGCTTGAAAGCGTCTCGTACTCGACCTTCCCTTCAAGAGGCCGCCCCTCGTGCTTCGTCTTCAGAAAAGTCTCGCACCGCAGAGGGCAGGAGAAACATGCGCGGTCCCTGAGCTTGAACTCCCTGAATGTCCTCTCCCCTCCGATATCTGCTGCCTCGTGGAAAACCCCGCTCTGGAAGTTCCTTGTGGGGAAGCGCCCTATCTCGTTCATCAGCTCGACGAGGATGGTCGTCCCGTACTTCGTGGTAGATGACGCAAACTTGTGGGACACGACCCTCTTCCGGGCATCCTCCGCTAGTTTCGCGAATTCTTCCAGGTTTGCGACAGGGACTGAAGAGTCACCGTGGACGACCACTGCCTTCAGGAGCTTCGACCCCATGACTGCTCCGAGCCCCGTGCGTGCAGCCGCGCGATAGTCGTGCATTATGGCCGCGAACCTGACGAGTTTCTCTCCGGCCTGACCTATCGACACCACCTGGGCCTCATTTCCATATTCTTCCCTCAGCGCACACTCGGTCTCGACCGCGTCAAGCCCCCAGAGCCCCTTCGCGCTTTTCAGCTGCGCGTCGCCGTTCTCCACTGTGAGGTAAACGGGCTCCTCGGACCTCCCGCGCACGATGATCGCGTCGAATCCGGAGTACTTCAGCTCGGAGCCCCATCTGCCCCCTGAGTTGGCCTCGCCGTAGACTCCTGTGAGCGGTGACTTTGCAGCGGCCTCGTAACGTCCAGTCTGAGACCAAATCGTCCCGTTGATCGGCCCTACAGCGAATATCAGCACGTTATCCGGGCCGAGCGGATCAATCCCCGGCTGCAGGAGATCAAAAAGGAGCCTGGCGCAGAAGCCGTTCCCCCCTATGCAGTTAGCCGCGAGCTCTTTGCTGAGCTTCTGAGGCACGGCTTTCCCCCGGGTCAGGTCTACTTCCAGCACCTTCCCCATGTAGCCGCCTATCGGATACTCCGTCATGGGCTCGTGGAGAGTTGTCATGGGGTGGTAAAAATATTTCCGAAGCAAAAGCTTAAGCAAACACCGGAGAGGTCTAAAGGGTAAAATGATAGAAATCCGTTTTCACGGACGCGGCGGACAGGGTGCCGTGACTGCGGCGAGGCTTCTGGCCGAGGCTGCCTTTTTGGAAGGTAAGTACACCCAAGCTTTTCCATTCTTCGGGGCCGAGCGCAGGGGCGCTCCTGTGGTGGCATTTGCGAGGATTGACAACAAGCCCATCCGAATAAGGACTCAGGTCTACGAGCCGAACCACGTGGTCGTGCTCGATCCCCTTCTTCCTCAGACGGTGGACGTCGCCGCCGGGTTAAAAAAAGGAGGCATAGTCGTCCTGAACTGCAACGCTGTATCAGAGCACCTCAGGGGCGCTCGGGTGGCCCTCGTGGACGCGACGTCGATAGCGATGGAAACCATCGGGGTCTCAATAGCAAACACCGCGATGCTAGGGGCCCTCGCGAAGGCCACAGGCGTCGTGAGGCTAGACTCCGCGGTTGAAGTGGTGAAGAAAAGGTTCAAGGGACCAGCGGCTGAAAAGAACGCGGCCGCTGTCAGGAAAGCATACGATCAAACGGTGGTGTCTTGAAAGCCGGAGCTGTGATAACCGAGCCGGGCTCTTCCGAGAAGAAGCACACGGGGAGCTGGAGGACTTTCAGGCCCGTGATAGACCCGAAGAAGTGCACGGCCTGCACCATATGCTGGATGTACTGCCCTGAGCCCGCCATAATCAAGGGGAAACCGCACTCCGTAGACTACCGATACTGCAAGGGTTGTGGGATATGCGCGCGCGAGTGTCCAGTGAAGGCGATAACGATGGTAAGGGAGGCTCCTTGTGAGAAAACTCCTTGACGGGAACGAGGCGGCTGCTCTGGCGGCCAAGCTGGCGAGAGTCAAGGTAATCCCAGCCTACCCGATAACACCCCAGACGACGGTGGTCGAGCACCTTGCAGACTTCGTTGCGAACGGCGAGCTCGATGCGGAGTTCATGAAAGTTGAATCTGAACACAGCGCCATGAGCGCGTGCATAGGTGCCGCGGCGACGGGGGCGAGGTCATTCACGGCCACGTCCTCCCAGGGGCTGATGCTGATGAGCGAGATGCTCTTCGTTGCGGCCGGCCTCAGGCTCCCGATAGTCATGACGAACGCCAACAGGTCACTCTCCGCCCCGCTCAGCATCTGGTGCGACCAGCAGGACTCGATGGCCGTCAGGGACTCCGGGTGGGTCCAGCTCTACTGCGAGAACAACCAGGAAATAATGGACACGACCCTCCAGGCGTTCAGGATAGCCGAAGAAACTCTGCTGCCCGTGATGGTCTGCTATGACGGTTACATCCTCTCCCACACCGCCGAGCCGGTTGAAGTTCCTGATCAGAATGAGGTCGATGGGTTCATCCCGCCCTACAAGTACCCGTACCCGCTCAACCCTGAGAATCCCGTGACAATAGGCGCCGTGGGAGTCCCTGATTACTACATGGAGTTCAGGTACATGCTGCAGAAGGCTATGCGCGCGTCTCAAAAGGAGATTGTCAATGTTGGCAAGGACTTCAAAAAGAAGTTCGGGCGGGGCTACGGGCTGGTCGAGCGCTACCACAGCGACGACGCAAAAATACTGCTTCTCACGATCGGCTCTTTGAGCAGCAGCGCCAAGGACATCGTCGACCGCTACCGGAAGAGGGGAGAGAAGATCGGGCTGGTGCGCGTGCGGTCATTCAGGCCGTTCCCAGTTGGTGAACTGATAGACGCCATCGGGCACGCGAAGGCCGTCGCTGTCATAGAAAAGGACGTGTCGCTCGGCTCGGCCGGAGGGCTCTTCCTCGACGCTGCGGCATCTTTCATAAACGTTAAGCCAAAGCCGCTCATGCTCAACTTCATCTGCGGTCTGGCTGGACGGGACGTCTCACCGCTCCAGATAAGAGAGGCCGTGCGGGAGGCTGCAAAGGCCGCCGAGAACGGCAAGGTGAAGCACGCCGTCAGGTGGCTCGGGCTGAGGGAGAAACTTGTGGGGTTGGAAAAATGAGCGTCGTCTCTGACATTGAACTAGTTGCTCCTGGGCATGGGGCCTGCGCCGGCTGCGGCTGCATACTCACGATGCGCCACATAATGAAGGCTCTCGGCAAGGATGTAGTCATAAGCATGGCCACCGGGTGCATGGAGGTTTCCACGTCCCCCTACCCGTACACCTCTTGGAGAGTCCCATGGGTCCACGCTGCATTCGAGAACGCGGCGGCCGTTGCGTCCGGAGTTGCTCGAGCGCTGAAGGTCCTTGGCAAGTCCAACGTGAAGTCCGTTGCCATCGCCGGGGACGGCGGAACAGCTGATATAGGGCTTCAGGCACTCTCAGGGGCCGTAGAGCGCGGCGAGAACATTCTCTACATCTGCTACGACAACGAGGCGTACATGAACACGGGAATTCAGAGGAGCGGGGTGACTCCTTTCGGGGCCTGGACGACCACCACCCCCATCGGCAAGGTGACCAGGGGATCGGACCGGCCGAAGAAAGACCTTCCGGCGATAATGTTGGCTCACGGTATCCCTTACGTTGCCACGGCCTCTGTGGCTTACATCCCTGACTTGATAAAGAAAGTGCAAAAGGCGGCGGCGATAAACGGCCCCACATACATCCACGTTCACACGTCATGCGTCCCTGGCTGGAGGATTGAAAGCGACATGGCGATCGAGATCCCGCGTCTGGCGGTCCTGACTGGGGCATGGGTGCTTTACGAGGTCGAGAACGGCAACCTCAACGTGACGTTCAAGCCCAAGAGAAGGCCGATCTCCGACTACCTGAAGACCCAAGGGCGGTTCAGGCACCTCACTGAGCAGGAGATAGCAGAGATTCAGCGCAGGGTCGACGAGCAGTGCAAAAAGTTTGGAATAGATTAATTTCTTAAAAATTTCTCCAGAAAACCAGAAGCTTTGTAAGTCTGCGCTCCTTGGTCTTAAGTTTCTTGGTCCCCACTGCGAGGAACCTCCAGATTACTCCCACCGCCACGACCGCCAGCACTATCGCCCCTGCGGCTATGACGCCGAGAGGAAGCGTGGGCACGGACGCTTGCGTGGGCATCGTCGAAATCGCGATTGTGTGCGATGAGAAACTCGGGATGGAGACCAGCACCTGGGTGCCTGTCTCTCCGAACGCCGTATAGTATTCCGCCACGTTCTCGTTGGTCGGGTCGAGCACGTCAGCGTAGCTGTCCGCGAGCGCTGCCTCAACCCCGTCGAAGTACACCACGATGTTGCCCTGGTACAGCGGGACAGATTGGTTGTCTATGTTGAGCACTATTGTTTTGCCCGCAGCCACATCCGAGGTCACTGTCAACCTGATGTTCTCGCCGGAAATCACGCTAACCGTGACTGAGACGTCTCCGTTCCTGTACGTCACATCAGACTGACCAGCTGCGACGGTTATGTATGCACCGAGGTTCCCGTTCGCGAAGGAGTTCTCAAGCGCCTGCACTTGCGCGTTGTCGACTTCGATCCCGAGCGCGGTGCTCTGCGTCAGCAGGTTATCCTTCAGGTTTTCCAGCACCTGTATCGTTTCATGAAGCAGCACGTTCCCAGTCGCGCTGGCGGACGCTGAAGAGAAGTTGTCGCCTCCCGCAAAGTTCGCCGTTATCATCAACGATGTCGAGGAGGTGGTGGTCGGAGCAGTGTATGTCACTGTGGCGTTGCCAGAGCTGTTCGTCGTGGTGCTGGAGGAGGAAAGGCTCCCGACGGCCGCACTCCAGGTTATTGTCTTGCCTGAAAGCAGGGCGCCATTGCCGGACAAAGTCGCTGTCAGTGTCACGGAATTATCGGACTCAACAGTGAAGCTGGATGGGGAGATTGACAGGGAAGTGGTGACTGTGGTCGACAAGATGGGGGAGATGACGCCCGTCGAACTCCCCGAGCTTGAATAGTAGCCCGTGTTGCCGCCAAAGGAGGCCGTCACGGTCACGGTCGTCTGGTTGTCCACCGTTGGGGAAGTGTAGATGAACATCAACTGTCCGGAACTGCTCGTGGTGCCGCTCGCTACAGACAGGCTGCCGGTCGTGGCGCTCAACGTCAAAGTCTCCCCAGAAATGGCAGTGCCGTTCGAGTCCTTCAAGACCGCCGTCAGGGTAGTGGACCCTCCCGACGTGAGAGCGAAGCTCGATGGCGTGATTGATATGGTTGGGGTGGTCTTGACGATCGGCGGCGGCGAGTAAGCTGGCGCGTTCTCGTTCTCTGCTGCCGAAGTGGTAAACGTTTTGTCAGGTGAACTCTCTGCGTTGTTGTTGCTGTCGGCGGATTTCACGCGGTAATGGTACGTGGTGCCTGCTGTAAGGGATGACAGGCTAGCGGAGTGGCTGGTGGTAGAAGTTGAGGTGGAGGACGTGCTCCCGTACGAAGACGTGCTCCCGTATTCAACCGTGCTGTCCGCGCTCCCGGCCGTCGTCCAGCTTATGCTGGCAGATGTTGCGGTGATGGAAGCGGACGCAACGTTAGTGATTATCGGGAAGCCGGCGCCGTTTTCATACGTGTTGTTTCGAAGAACGGTGTCCAAGCATGGATCCAGGTAAAGGCCATAATTGCCGTTGTTTTCGCTCACGGTGTTCTCGACGATGTCGTTGTCTGAATAGTAGAGGAAGATGCCAATGTTGTCGTTGTTTTCCACGGTGTTGGCCGAGACGGTGTTGTTGTCAGAGTTGTCGAGGTAAATCCCGTAGGAGCTGTTCTCCACTGTGTTGATTGAGATGGTGTTCTTGTTGTCTAGTTTGCTGAGGTAAATGCAGATGTTGTCGTTGTCGAACGTGTTGTTGGAAATTGTGCAGTTTTCTGACCCGTTGAGCTTGATGCCGTACTTTGAGTTGTTCTCCAACCTGTTGTTGTTAAAGATGCAGTTGTCGGCTGAAGTGCCGTATATGCCGTATGTGTTGTTGTCCACGTTCTCGCCAGCGACGTAGTTGTTGTCCGAGGCGGAGAGGTAGATGCCGTACGAGTTGTTCTCCAACCTGTTGTTGAGGACGATGTTCCTGTCCGAACCGGTCGCGATGTAGATGCCGACTGTGTCGTTGTCCACGTTGTTGCCAGAGAGGTAGTTGTTGTCCGAGGCGGAGAGGTAGATGCCGTTGCTGTTGTTATCAAAGGTGTTGTTCAAAATGTTATCGTTGTTTGAGTAGTCCAGGTAGACACCGTAAATGTTGTTCTCCAGGATGTTGCCTAAGATGGTGTTGTTATCCGAGTACCAGAGGTAGATGCCGTCATATGCGCCGTTCTCCAATGTATTGTTCAATATTGTGTTATTGTCCGAGGTGTCGAGCTTGATGCCGTAGCTGATGCTGTTCTCCACCGTGTTGTTGGAGACGGTGTTGTTGTCCGAGGATTCGAGGTATATGCCAGTATCTCCGTTGTTCTCCAGCGTGTTACTTGAGATGACGTTGTTGTCTGAGGTTTTGATGTAGATGGTGTTGTTGTTGTTTTCCATGTCGTTGCTTGAGATTGTGTTGTTGTCCGAGTTTTCGAGGTATATGCCGTAGCAGGCGATGTTCTCCACTATGTTGCTTGAGATGGTGTTGTTTTCTGATGTTAAGATGTCTGATGTTGAGATGTAAATTCCATACGGGCTGTTGTCCACTGTGTTGTTCTGGATGGTGTTGTTGTCTGAGCCCGAAGCGAGCTTGATGCCGGTGTCGGTGTTGTTGTCCACATGGTTGTTATTTACAGAGTTGTTGTCTGAGGTTTCGAGGTAGATGCCGAAGTTGGTGTTGTTATCCACGGTGTTGTTTGAGACCGTGTTGTTTTCTGAGGAGCCGAGGTAGATGCCGTCGTGACAGTTATCCACGGTGTTGTTGTCGATGTTGTCGTTGCCCGAGTTCTGGAGGTAGATGCCGTCGTGACAGTTATCCACGGTGTTTTTGGAGATGGTGTTGTTGTCCGAGTACCAGATGTAGATGCCGTCGGGACAGTTATCCACGGTGTTGTTGGAGATGGTGCTGTCGTCCGCGTTGGCGGTGGCAATGCCATAAGAGCCGCTGTTCTCCACCCTGTTGTTCGAGACTGTGTTGTTGTCTGAGGCGTCGAGGTAGATGCCGTAGTCGCTGTTATCCACCGTGTTGCCCGAAATGACGGTGTTGTCTGAGGCGCCGAGGGAGATGCCGAAGTCGGCGTTGTTCTCCATGGTGTTGCTCGAGATTATGTTGTTGTCTGAGCCCGAAGCGAGCTTGATGCCGTAGGAGGTGTTGTTGTCCACATGGTTGTTATTTACAGAGTTGTTGTCTGAGCCGTTGAGGTAGATGCCGAAGTTGGTGTTGTTCTCCACGGTGTTGTTTGAGATCGTGTTGTTTTCAGAGGCGTCTAGGTAGATGCCGTCGTGACAGTTATCCACGGTGTTGTTGTCGATGTTGTCGTTGCCTGAGTTCTGGAGGTAGATGCCGTCGTGACAGTTATCCACGGTGTTGTTGTCGATTTTGTTGTTGTCCGAGTACCAGAGGTAGATGCCGTATGGGTTGTTATCCACCCTGTTGTTGTCGATTTTGTTGTTGTCCGCGTTGGCGGTGGCAATGCCATAAGAGCCGCTGTTCTCCACCCTGTTGTTCGAGACTGTGTTGTTGTCTGAGGCGTCCAGGTAGATGCCGTAGTCGCTGTTATCCACCTTGTTGCCCGAAATGACGGTGTTGTCTGAGGTGTTGAGGGAGATGCCGATGCTGGTGTTGTTCTCCACGTTGTCGCCATAGATGGTGCAGCGGTTCGAACTATTGATGTAAATGCCGTAGCCATTGTTGTCTACCTTGTTATTCGAGATGTTTTCGTTGTCAGAGGCGTCGATGTAGATGCCGTACGGGTTGTTGTCCACATTGTTACCCGCGAGGAAGTTGTTGTCCGAGCTGTTGTAAATGTAAATGCCGATGTTGTCGTTGTTCTCCACCGTGTTGCCCGTTAAAGTGTTGTTGTCATCATTTTGCAAGAAGTATATGCCATAGTAGCTGTTGTCCACCCTGTTACTCGAGAGGATGTTTTTGGTTGAGCCGTTGAGTTCTATGTCGTAATAATTGTTATGCAAGTTGTCGCCGGAGATGGTGATGTTCTCCGAGCTGTAGAGGTAGATGCCCGCTTCGGAGCAGTTCTCCACCTTGTTGATCAAGATGTTTTCGTTGTCAGAGGCGCGCATGTAGATGCCATAGTAGCTGTTGTCTATTGTGTTCCCCCAGATGTTGTCGTTTTCAGAGCCGTAGACGTAGATGCCGTAATATCCGTTTTCGGCCGAAACATTGTGGACGGTGATATTATGCGCCAACGCGATAAGGACCTCCTGGACCACCAGGTTCTCCGCCACGACCCCCTTGGAATGCACGATCCCCAGCCACCCCACGTTGTTGTCGGCGCCGATTTGGAGATAGTTCTCTCCTACCTGTCCTGTCAGGTACATGACTGCCCGTCCATTCACCTTGTTCGAGTTGTCGTTGGGGATGTTCTCATAGAACTCCGAGAAAGAACTACCCTCAACGGTGAGGTTGTAAATGTTATAAGAAATTTTGTTTCCGCGGAGGGTGTTGCCGCCAGAGCAGTTGAGGTAGACGCCGTAGTTGGCGCCGTTGTCTACGATGTTGTTCTCAATGTAGTTGCTGCTGCAGGAGTCGAGTTCTATGCCAGAGTTGCTGTTGTTATTTATGGTGTTGAATGAGATGTTGTCGCTGCTGGAACTCCCTGAGAGGTAGATGCCGTCGAACGAGTTCTCCACAAGATTGCTTCTGACCTTGATCCTGTTGGCGCCATACACGTAGATGCACTTGCCGTTGCTGATGTTGTCGACGATGTTGTTGTCGATGTTGTCGTCGTATGAGGAGGCGATGTAGATGCCGTCGCCGCCAGAGCTGTTCTCCACGCGGTTGTTTTCAATGCGGTTGTTGTCAGCGCCAGTTTCAAGATAGATACCTACGGTAAAGTTCCCAATTTTGTTATGAGAAATAGTGTTGTTGTCCGCGGTGGTAAGCCAGACGCCGCGGCTGCCGACGCCGCTGCCCTTGATGGAGTTGTTGTCAAGGGTGTTGTTGTCACAACCGCTTAAGAACTGGACGCCATAGCAGTTGTTCTCGATGAAGTTGTTTTCCACGCGGCAGTTGTCCACGTTATTGTTGAGGTAAAGCCCTGTCCCATTGGTCACGTTCTTGATCGTGAAGCCGCCGATTGTGACGTTGCTTGCCGTCACCAGGAACACGTAGGTGTTGACGCTCGCGGTCTGCATTATCGTCGCCGAGGGCCCGTTCTCACCTCTGATCGTCAGGGACTTGTTCACTGTCAGGGACTCGGTGTATGTGCCGCTATCCACAATGATTGTGTCTCCATTCGATGCAGACGCTATTGCGGCGGCAATCGACGCTGACGCGTTAGCCCAAGAGGTCCCATCTTGGCCCGACCATCCGCCACCAGATTTTACGTACCAAGTGGTCCCGGCAGCCGCAACCGGGGCCGGTGAAGTTGCAACCACGGTGAACGTAACCAAACTGATAAGGACAGCAGCCTGCGCCATCACCAACATGGCCGAAAGTAAGGCCGAGCCTACTTGCCTCCCTCTAGAATCCATCCTCCTCACTCCCTCAAGAATTCCGTATTGACTATAAAAACCCATCTCCGAGGCAAAAATTCTGATTTTTTATATTTACGTAATATAATTTACCTGCTCAGCATGTCAACGATTACCAAAAATGAATTGTAGGCATTGTGCGCAATTATTGACCCGCCCA
>Ga0315279_10010494_pt1 | contig 10880 bp, 9 predicted proteins | sample YL17G06_20_MG_FD_203694 | JGI IMG/M metagenome (GOLD analysis project Ga0315279, IMG submission 203694) | Sediment microbial communities from Yellowstone Lake, YNP, Wyoming, USA - YL17G06_20 | ecosystem: Environmental > Aquatic > Freshwater > Lake > Sediment | place: USA: Wyoming | collected...
GGGAATCGGCCGGAAAATCGAAAAATCCCTATCGCCGGCCCGGCCGGGGGTTGCCGCGGGGGCCTCCACCCCAACAGTGCCGTTTGCGCGCGAAAACGAGGTAGGTGGCCAGTAAGTTATAGATGGCGCGCGATCCGCGCGCAGACGTGAAGCTGTTTGAAAACCGAATAGCGAGCAAGGTCCAAGCACGGCAGGTGCCACTGCTGCCTTTTGTGCAGCAGTGCTGACCTCTGCGCTAACCGGCACGGCTGCCAACGGCGCAGCCGTGGCACTAAGTCGTGGCGCCAGGCTGTTTGACAACCGAACAGACGGCAAGGTCCACGCATGGGTGTAAACACCTACGGCGGAGAGAAAAACGCGCGTGTTTTCGCGGGGCAAAACGGTAAGTTCCGTGCCAGGCGAGACTTAGCGGAAAACGATCGCGCAAGATTGCGCGCCATTGCGCACGAATGCGCACGATCCTGCACGATTTGGCGCGCATTAGGCCGCTTTGGCGCCGATTGGGCCGTTTCGGGCCGATTCGGGAAGGTCCGACGCCCGCCCGCCGGCGCGGCCGGGCGATTTGCCGGCCGAGACCGTTGCGGGATGCGTTGCGGACATGCTATGATAACCGGGTCAGTGCTTCGCCGGGCTCGGGCGGCCGGCGACACTTCGTCGCGTTCATGTCGGCAACGGGCAAGGAACTTCGGTCCCAGCGATGTTAGACTACTGCCATGCGTTATGACGCCGTGGTATTCGACCTGTTCGGCACGCTTGTGCCCACGCCGCCCATCGAGCCGTTCATGGAGGACCACCGCCGCACGGCCGCCAGCATCGGCGTGGACGCGGAGGCGTACATGCGGGCGTGGTCGTCGGTGGACATGGCGCTGAAGCGGTCGATAGGCATCTTCCCGACGATGGCGGCGGCTGTGAAGGCCGTGTGCGACGAGATGGGCGTGGCGGTCACCGAGGAGCAGTTGGCCCAGGCGTCGGCCAGCCGCATCGCCGCCACCAGGGAGGTGCTGCTGGCCCCGCGGCCCGACGCGATCGAGACGCTCGACCGGCTGACGGCGGCCGGCCTGAGACGCGGACTCATCAGCGACTGCAACGACGAGGTGGTGCAGATCTGGCCGGAGACGCCGTTCGCCAGGCGGATCCAGGCGGCCGTGTTCTCGTGCAAGGAGGGCATCAAGAAGCCCGACCGACGCCTCTACGAGCTGGTCAGCGGCAGACTGGGGCTGAACCCCGACCAGTGCCTGTTCATCGGCGACGGGGCGAGCCCGGAACTCACCGGGGCGCTCCAGGCCGGCATGGACGCAGTGCTGATCTGCCCGCCGGGCGAGGCCGACGTCATCCGCGCGCGCCAGGAGGTCCAGAACTGGTCCGGCCCGGTGGTGACATCCCTCATCGAGATACTCAAGCTGGTGTAGGATAGCAACGCCGGCGGACAGGACCACCGTCCGGCGAGGCGGTCACGCCTTCTCGCCAAGGGCCTCGATGTCGGCCTTGTCCTTCTGCCTGCCGACAGCCTTCTTGTTGGCGATCAACTCCTCCCGCCCGATGAAACACACCGGCACCTCCCCGTAGTGACCGCGGGCCTTCCCCGCATCGACCTCGTCCCAGGACACCCCGTCGATCGAGGTGACGATGTCGACGCGGGCCGGCGGCACCCCAAGCTGAACCGTTCGGCGAGGTTCGGTGAAGTCGCCGGCCGAGAGGCCCAGCGAGGCGAACCCGAAATCCGCCAGCGCCGCGATTATCCGCTCCGCGTTGTCTTGCCCCGGCCTGACGTAGAGGTCCAGATCGCCGGTCACGCGGGGAGCTCCATGCAGCGCCAGGGCGTAGCCCCCGACGATGACGTAGTCAACGCGGCGGGTGTTGAACGACGCGAGCAGTTCTTTGAAGTCGGGGTAGGCTTCCATAGACTTGCTTTCTGAGCAGTTCGACGGCCTCTATGCGCTCCTGGGGAGTCCTGCTGAGCCAGTAGGCCAGGTCGGCGGCGATGTCCTGGCACGGGTCGAGGGCCTGCTTCTTGACGACCTTGCGAATCATGCCAGTATTATCGGCTCGGGTGGGGCCGCGGTAAACGCGGTTTGGCCCGTTCCGGACGGCGTTCGGCCGCAGCGCCGAGCTTGCATGTCGAGGACATGGGGCGGATACTGTCCGCTCCGCGCCGGCCGGAGGGCCATTCGGCCGGCACGTGCGGAAACCCCGGCTTCCACTTGAGGTGCGGATGGCTCTGCTGGCCGCTTCGTTCCCGGACGTGCTCTGGCAGCTTTGGCACGTCTTCTACACCATCGTGCTGCCGGTGCTCGTGCTGGCGGGCGTGGGGTGGCTCATCCAGCGCAAGGCCGGGCTGGACATGGGCACGCTCATCCGGCTGAACTTCCACTTCGTCATACCGGTGATGATCTACTACTCGCTGGTGACCAGCTCCCTGACGTGGCGGGCGGCCGGCCAGGTCGTGGCCTTCTCCGTGGCGATGGTGGCCGCCCAGAGCGCTCTTGGCTGGCTGATCGGGTGGGCGAGGCGAGTCCCGCCGGACATGCGGCGCGTGCTGATCATGACCACCATGTCGTACAACTCCGGCAACTTCGGCATGCCGCTTCAGGACATGGCCTTCAGGCAGGCGGGGCTCGGCGACGCCGCCATGCTCTACCAGGCCTTCGTCATGATTACGCAGAACCTCAGCAACTTTACCTGGGGCATATTTGTGATCTCCGGCCACAGGAAGGACAGGGCCCTGCGGGACAACCTTCTGCACATCGTCACGTTCCCGCCGATCTGGGCGATGGCCGCTGGCCTGGCGACCGTGCAGATCAGGAACTGGATCGGCCCGGACGCAGCCGCGACGGTTGCCGCCAGGCTCGACCCGTTCTGGCAGGTGGCGCTCTACATAAAGGGCGCCTTCATCGCCGTGGCGCTCTGCACGCTGGGGGCGCAGCTCGCCCTGGTCAGCCGCGACCGCCGCCAGTACCCGGTAGGCCTTAGCGTCGTCCTGCGCCTGCTGGTCGGGCCGGCCATCGGTTTGGGCCTGATCTACGCCTTCGGCCTGACCGGCTTCCTCGCGCAGGTGATGCTGATAAGCACCGCCAGCCCCACGGCCGTCAATTGCATGCTGCTGGCGCTCCAGTTCGACAACCACCCGGACTACGCGGCCAGGGCGGTGTTCTACTCGACGCTGCTGTCGCCGATAACCGTCACGTTGGTGATCTGCCTGGCGCAAGGGGGCCTGCTGCCGGGGTTCTGAGCCGTCCAGCCACGCGGGCCACGTTGGGCGCAAGGGAGTTGCCTTGCGTCCGGCCCGGGGCGATAATCCCGCCCGAAGGAGAACATGTAATGTTCAGAGCATCCACGTTCGTCGTGCCCTGCCTGGCCGCCCTGGCGCTGGCGATTGCCACGTGCGGCTGCTCGGGCAAGGGAGGCACCGCATCGCCGCCGGCCAAGGCGGCCCCGGCCATCGAGCAGAAGCCAACCACTCAAGAGGAGCCCAAAGTGCCCGCCAAACCCGCGCCGGCCCGGCCGGTCGTGATCATCGAGACGTCGATGGGGACCATCAAGGCGGAACTCTGGCCCGACCTGGCCCCCGAGACGGCCGCCAACTTCCTGCGATACGTCGATGAGAAGTTTTACGACGGGCTGATATTCCACCGCGTGATTCCCGGCTTCATGATCCAGGGCGGGGGCTTCATGTCTGACATGCGGGAGAAGCCCGCCGGCACCGCGATCCGCAACGAGGCCGCCGCCACGCTCCGCAACGACCGTGGCACGCTGGCCATGGCCCGCACCAACCAGGTCAACAGCGCCACCAGCCAGTTCTTCATCAACCTGGTCAACAACGATGCCCTGAACCACAAGGACGGCACCCCGCAGGGCTTCGGCTACTGCGCGTTCGGCAAGGTAACCGAGGGGATGGACGTGGTGGACGAGATCGCCAAGGTCCAGACGGGCAACAGGCCGCCGCACCAGAACGTGCCCGTCGAGCCGGTCGTCATCAAGACCATCCGAAAGGCCGGTTGACCCGCGGCCAGCCGATGCGACCACCTTCGGCTCGGCCCCTCGACGTTGATCGGGGCGGTGAGCCTGTCGAACCGCAGGCCCGGCAAGCCATGCGGTGCAGGAGACAAGAATGTCCATCCTCGAAGAGAAGTTCGGTCTTTCCGGCAAGACGGCGGTCATCACCGGCGGCGGCGGCACGCTTTGCAGCGCGATGGCTGGGGGAATGGCCCGCGCCGGGGCGAACGTGATCCTCTGGGACATACGCGACGACGCCATGGCCGAGAAGGCCGACGTGATCGCCCATGCCTGCGGCGACAAGAAGCGGGTCGCCTGGGTCAACGTCAACCTGATGGACGAGGAGTCCATCGTAAAGGGCCTGAAGCAGTCGGCAGGCAAGTTCGGCAAGGTCGATATCCTGCTCAACGGGGCCGGCGGCAACAGGGGCAAGGCTCCGCTGGTCGAGGTCAAGCAGGAGGACTTCGAGTTCGTCTGGAAGCTGAACCTGCTGGCCGGGTGCGTTATGCCGACCAAGCACGTGGCCAAGTACTGGATCGACGCCGGCATCAAGGGCGTGGTCATCAACATCGCCTCGATGGCCGGCTTCAACCCGCTGTCGGGCGTCTGGGCGTATTCGGCGGCGAAGGCGGCCGTGATGAACCAGACAATGGCCCACGCCAAGGAGTTGGCCCGCTACGGGATCCGCGTCAACGCGATAGCGCCGGGCTTCTTCATCGCCGACCAGAACCGCAGGCTCCTGCTGAACGAGGACGGCTCGATGACGCAGCGCGGCAAGGACGTCATCGCCCACACGCCGATGGGCAGGTTCGGCCAGCCGGAGGACCTGCTGGCCGTGGCGATATTCCTGGCCGGCGACGGAGCGGGCTTCGTCTCGGGCATCACGCTGCCCGTCGACGGGGCGTACCTCTGCGACAATATCTAGCGATCCATCGCTGATGAAACGAAGAATGAGCCAGACGCGGCTCGCTTGACCGCGTTGGCCAGGACTGTGAATGCACCCGCCTGAGAGAAGGGAAGTGGACATGGCTCAGTACAGGGTCCTCATCGCGGACAGCCGCTACCCCGCGCACGACCAGGAGCGGGCCGTGCTGAAGGAGATCGGCGCGGAAGTGGCCGTCGAGCGAAGCGACGACGAGGCGAAGATAGCCGCCGCCGTCCGCGGCGTGGACGGGCTGATAGTCAACCTGGCGCCGATAACGGCGAAGATCGTGGCGGCAATGGACAGGTGCAAGTGCGTCTCGCGGTACGGCGTCGGCTACGACAACGTTGACGCTCCGGCGCTGAAGGCCAAGGGCGTCTTCCTGGCCAACGTTCCGGACTACTGCGGCGAGGACGTCTCCGACCACGCCTTCGCGCTGTTGATGGACTGCGTGAGGAAGGTCTCGCGCAAGGACAGGCTCGTCCGCCAGGGCCGGTGGAACCTCACGGGCATCCAGCCGGTCCACCGGATAGCCGGCAAGACGTTCGGCTTCGTGGGGTTCGGGATGATCGCCCGCGTGCTCCACAGGAAGCTGTCGGGCTTCAACCTTGGGCGCGTGCTGGCGGCCGACCCGTTCGTCTCTCCCGCCGACGCCGCCAGGTGGGGCGTGGAGCTGGTCGATCTGGCCGAACTGTGTCGGCAGTCGGACTACATCTCAGTGCACGCCCCGCTACTGCCGGCTACCAAGGGGCTGATCGGCAGGGAGCAGTTGGGGCTGATGAAGCGGTCGGCCATATTGGTCAACACGTCGCGCGGGCCGCTGGTGGACGAGGATTCGCTGGTGGAAGCCCTGAAGGCAGGGCTGATCGCCTGCGCGGGGCTGGATGTGTTCAGCTCCGAGCCGCTGGCGGCCGGCAGCGAGCTTCGCAAACTGGAGAACGTGACGCTCACCGATCACGCCGGCTGGTACTCGGAAGAGTCGATGGTCGAGCTGAAGACCAAGGCCGCCATGAACGTCGCCGACGCCCTGACCAAGGGCAAGCCGACGTATCCGGTCAAGATATGACGCGATGACCGAACGGGCCAGACGGGTGGGAATGGACGGACCTGGGGATGCTGGGCGGAAACGGATGGGTAGGCAACTTCACCGCGAGCCTGGCGGCGGATGCGCGCCGGCCGGGCAGGCGGAGCTACTGGCCCTCACGGACCGGTTCGAGGTCGGCCAGGGGCAGTTCCATCTCGAATATGCCGGACTGCACGACCGCAAGGCCCTTGTCGGCGTTCAGGCGGATGAGCGTGGCCCGCTTCCGGAAAGGCACCACGAATACCTGCGTTCCGGGCGTAGCCAACAGCAACTCCTCCCTGTTCCGGCGGGCGGCGGCAGAGTCCTCGTCTCGCCTCTGCATCGGGCGGTCGGGCGAGGGCTCCTTGGGGCGTTCCTGTTCCTTGGCCTCCTGCCGTGCGGGCCGTGCCTTAGCAGGATGCGACGCCCCGGCCTGATGAGGCCGGGCCTGCGCCTGCCTGCTTGCCTGCCTGCCTCCGGCGGGAAGGGCGGTCGCCTTGGGTTGCGAGGCCGGGGTCCCCAATCGCGACGAATCGCGAGCCGCCTTACCGGCAGGCAGGTTGGAGGCCCTGAACGGGCCGGTCTGTGGGAACAGGTCCTGCAACGGGATCACGACCCGATCCGGATCGCTATCGGGAACCAGCCCCAGGCGGGAGGTGTCTCTTCTGGGCGTCCTGGCGGGGGCATCCCCTCCTGGTGTATCGGCGTCGGGGTTCTGGCCGTCGTGGTCCTTGACGAGCTGGACGGTGACCCGCAGGCCGGGCAGGTCCACCTCGACGACTCGCCCTCGCCCCGGCTTCTGCGCGATCGGAACCACGTCGCCCACCTTCAGGCGGGCTATGGCGCCCAGCCACTGGTCGAACTGCTGGGCGCGGAATCTCTGCTGGCGGAGGCTCTCCTGGTACTCAGTCCGGGCCCTTGCCGTCTCCTCGCTGGCCTTGGCGGCGGCCTTGGCCTGGTCGAGTATCTGCTGGCGGATCGCGGCGATCTCCTTCCTGACGGCGGGCTGGCCGAGGTCCGGCATGAGCTCCTTGAGGGCCACCTCCACCTGCATGTTGCCGACGTCGACCAGCGCGTTCTGCGAGTGCAGCTCCATGCGGACAAGCCGGCCCGTCTTGTTGAGCGAGGGCACGAATATCTCGTCGCCGGCCTTCCATTCCGGCAGGGAGGCCAGCCAGGTCTCGAACTCCTGCTGGAGGGCGTGCAGGTCGGCCAGCTTGGCCTCGTACATCTCCTGCTGGTCCCTGGCCTGCATCTGGGCGGCGTGGGCCTCCTGGCGGGCCTCCTCGGCGACCTGCCTGGCCTGCCCGGTGGCGCGAATCGCCCGGCGAAACTGCTTGCCCTGGCTGTCCAGGTGCTTCCTGGCCGCAACGGTTATCTGCTTGGGCATGCCGAGCTTCCTGGCGACGGTTATGGCGTGCGACTCGCCTGGCGTGCCGATCCGCAGGTGGTAGGTAGGCGAGAGAGTGGCCGTGTCGAACTCCACGGAGGCGTTGTCCACCCGGTCGTGCGTGAAGGCGTAGGCCTTGAGGATGCTCAAGTGAGTGGTGACCATCCCCAGACACCCGATCCGCAGAAGCTCGTCGAGTATGGCCTGGCCGATGGCGCCGCCCTCGTCGGGATCGGTGCCGGCCCCAAGCTCGTCCAGGAGCACCAGGCAGTTCTTGTCGGCCTTGCGGAGGATGTACTTGATCCGCCTGACGTGCGCGCCGAACGTGCTGAGGGACTGCTGGAGCGATTGCTCGTCTCCGACGTCTATGAACACGTCGCGGAAGACGGGCATCGTTGAGCCGCGCTGGACCGGTATGTGCATTCCGGATTGCGCCATCACAGCCAGCAGCGCGACGGTCTTCAGCGTGACGGTCTTGCCGCCGGTGTTGGACCCGGTGATCACCAGCAGGTCGAAGTCGCTGCCGAGCCTGACGTCGATGGGCACCACCTCGTGAAGCTCCCTCGCCGGGCTGTCGGCATGCTCGGCCGCCCGCCGGCCGGCCCGCCACTGCTGGTCGACCAGCAGCGGATGGCGGGCCTGGTGGAACTGGAGCGGGCCGCGCTCGGTAAGATCGGGGGCGTGCATGTCGAACTGATAGGCGTACTGGGCCTTGGCGGCTATCAGGTCCACCTGGGCCAGCACGCGGAGGGTGGACCCGATCTGGGCGGCCACGGCCTGCACGCGCAGCGCAAGCTGGTTGAGCAGGCGGCGGATTTCGTCACGCTCGTCGTCGTACAGGTCGGCCAGGCGGTTGTTCAACTCCACGCAGGCGTTGGGCTCGACGAAGACGGTCGCTCCCGTGTTCGACTCGCGGTGAACGACGCCCGGAAGCCGGCCCCGGTTCTCGGCCTTTACCGGAAGCACGTACCGGTCGCCGTGGAGCGTCACGGTGACGTTCTGGAGCAGGCGAGCGACCTCGGCCTGCTTGAGGTAGCCGTAAATGACGTCGTGGATGTGCTGCGCCGTGGAGGCGATCTCCTGCCTGATGGAAGTCAGCCGTTGCGAGGCGTCGTCGCGGACGCTGCCGTCCGGGTCGATCATCGCCCTAATGGCCCGCGCTTCTCCGCTAAAGTCCCCTATGTGGGTGGAAAGCTCGTGCAGGTGCTCCAGTCCCTCCGCCAGCCTGTTGAGGTACGCCTTGACGTTGGCCGCGCCTTCCAGAGCCCCGGCGATCCGGGCGAAGTCCCCGCCGGTGCAGGGCCCGCCAGGGATGGCCTTCCCAAGCGAGTCGGTTATGTCGGTCACGCCGGCAAAGGGCGGCAGCCCCGCGTCTCGCACGGCCGCCACCATCTGGGAAGTCTGCTCAAGCCACAGTTTGGCGATCCGCGGGTTGCGCGAGGGGTTTACCCGCAAGGCCACGGCCTTGCCGATAGAGCAGCTACAGAACCCGGCCAGTATCCGCCGGACGCCGTCGAACTCGATCTTCCTGAGCGTGAACGAATCCACGATGTGACCTCTCACCAGATGAAACAAACATGCATTATATATGCGATTCCTGGCAGGCAAGGCAAAATCCTGCGCGGGATCAGGCTTCGCCCGCATTCCTCTTGCACTGCCATGGGCGCGACATTACCTTAAGCCTTCAGCCGGGCGCGAAGCGGCCGTCTGTCTGTTGCCTGGGGCAACGGTCCGGCGGCGGCATGCCCGCATAGTGAAAGGGCGAACCCATGACCGCGGTTTACATACTCCTGGGCTTGCTGGTGCTTGTGCTTCTGATGCTGATTGGCATCTACAACTCGCTCGTCCAGAAGCGGGTGCGCTGCCAGGAGGCCTGGAGCCAGATAGACGTCCAACTCAAGCGGCGATACGACCTGATACCTAATCTCGTCGAGACGGTCAAGGGCTACGCGGCCCACGAAAAGGGGACGCTCGAGCGCGTCATACAGGCCCGCAATAACGCCATGAGCGCCCAGGGCGTCCAGCAGCAGGGCCAGGCCGAGAACATGCTCACAGGCGCGCTGCGGCAGTTGTTCGCTCTGGCGGAAGCATATCCCAACCTCAAGGCCAACGAGAATTTCTTGCAGCTTCAGGAGGAGCTCGCCAGCACCGAGAACAAGATCGCCTTCTCGCGCCAGCACTACAACGACTCCTGCGCGGTCTACAACACGGCCAGGGAGACGTTCCCCAACAACGTCGTAGCCGGGGCCTTCAACTTCCAGAAGCGCGACTACTTCGAGATGGAAGAGCCCGCCCAGCGCGAGGCGCCGAAGGTCGAGTTCTGAACTGTCCGCCGGACGGGCGGAAGACGCTGGGTGGGCATTTGTTCGCCTGCCCGCGCTAGGCAGGCCGGCCTCTTCTAGGCCAACCAGACAACCATGGCGGCAGAGACCTTTCAGACTCTTATAGACCGCAACAAGTGGAACACCGTGCTGCTGATACTGTGCTTCACGTTGGTTTTCGTGGGCCTGGGCCTGCTGATAGGCTACGCCTGGGGAGGGGACTTGACGGCCGCCTGCGCGATCGCGGGCGTCGCGGCTGTAGTGGCGTTCCTGGTCACGTTGGCCAGCTATTTCGGTGGTTCGTCCGCTCTGCTGGGGCTCAGCAGCGCCAGGCAGATCGGCAAAGCCGACGACCCGCGACTGTTCAACGTGGTCGAGGAGCTCTGCCTGGCGGCCGGCATACCGGCCCCGAAGGTATACCTGATCGACGACACGGCCATGAACGCCTTCGCCACCGGCAGGGACCCCACGCACGCAGCCGTGGCGATAACCACGGGTCTTCGGGCACGTCTAAGCCGCGATGAGCTCCAGGGCGTGATGGCCCATGAACTCAGCCACGTAAGGCACTACGACATCCTCTACGCGACCCTCATAGCCGTAATGGTCGGCGTATTGGTGATGCTGTGCGATGTGTTCATGCGCAGCATGTGGTGGGGGGCGGGCAGCCGCAGGCGAAGGAGCAGCCGCTCCGGCGGCGGCGGGGCCGCGCTGCTGCTCGTGGTGGCGCTGGTCCTGGCGATCGTCGCGCCGATACTGGCCAAGATCATTCAACTGGCCATCTCCCGCCAGCGCGAGTACCTGGCCGACGCCGGCAGCGTCGAGCTCACGCGCAACCCGGAGGGCCTCGCCTCGGCCCTGGCCAAGCTCAGCGGCGACACGGAGGTCCTGGAAGTGGCCAACCGGGCCACGGCGCCGCTGTACATCGTCCACCCGATAAAGAAGTTCGAGGAGCGGGCGGCGAGCATCTTCGACACGCACCCTCCTGTCTCCGACCGGATTAGGCGGTTGATGTCGCTAACGGTCTGAGGCGGGCCACGCAAACCATGGACAACCAGACACTGGAGGCCGCCGGTTACATCTGCCGCTGGCTGCTGCTGGCGGCGGCCGGTTGCATCATGGCCGTCTTTGCCTGGGCGGCGGGACAGGCCGTGTCGGCCGCGTCCGTGGGCGAGCCCATCGAGGTCACGCTGT
>Ga0315279_10010496_pt1 | contig 10878 bp, 14 predicted proteins | sample YL17G06_20_MG_FD_203694 | JGI IMG/M metagenome (GOLD analysis project Ga0315279, IMG submission 203694) | Sediment microbial communities from Yellowstone Lake, YNP, Wyoming, USA - YL17G06_20 | ecosystem: Environmental > Aquatic > Freshwater > Lake > Sediment | place: USA: Wyoming | collected...
ATCTTTCATGAAGATTGGGGTGATGGGCAGTGGGGGCATCGGAGGCTACTTCGGCGGCTTGCTCGCCCGTGGGGGCGAGGACGTGACCTTCATCGCGCGAGGCGCCCACCTGGAGGCCATTCGGAAAAACGGCCTGCAGGTGAAAAGCGTCGCCGGCGACTTCCATATTCGCGCGAAGGCGACTCACGACCCGAACGCGGTCGGCCCGGTGGAGCTGATCCTCTTCTGCGTGAAGGGCTACGATACCGACGCCGCCGGATCCCAGATCCGCCCCATGGTTGGTCCCCAGACGGTCGCCCTATGCCTCCTGAACGGCGTGGACAATCGAGAGAGGCTAGCCGCCGTCCTGGGGGAAGAGCGCGTGATGGCCGGCGTGGTCCACATCCTCTCCACGATCAGCGCGCCGGGGGTGATCAGCCAGACGGCCGGTCCCCGGTCGCTCAAGTTCGGCGAGGAGGACGGTCGCGTCACACCCCGCGCAGAGCGGATCCTTGCCGTTCTGAAGGGCGCCGGCATCACTGCGGAGCTTTCGACGCAGATCCAGGTTGACCTCTGGGAGAAGTTCCTGTTCATCTGCGCCCAGGGAGGCGTCACGGCCCTCACGCGGCTCAGCACCGGCGAGATCCTGGCGTGCCCGGAGACGCTCGCCTTTTACCGTGGCGTGATGGAAGAGGTGGCGGCGGTGGCCCGGGCGAAGGGAGTCCGGCTGCCCACAGATGCGGTGGATCGGGCGGTGGCCTTCGCCCGCGGCCTGCAACCCGGAATGCGATCCTCGCTGGCCCACGACATGAGCCAGGGGAATCGCCTGGAGGTGGAGACGCTTGCCGGCACCGTGGTGCGCTACGGCCGCGAGGCGGGCGTGCCCACGCCCCTCAACTTCGCCATCTATGCCTGCCTGAAGCCGTACCACGAGAAGGCGCTGGCAGCCCGTCCGGCCTGAGGGCGATAGATCCGATCCGGCAATGCCCGCCCGCGCGGGATGAGGACACAGAATGCGATGGATGGAGCTGATTGAGGATCACCGGGTATTTCTGGTCCGATTGAACCCGGAGTTCTGGGTAGAGATCCAGGAGGGCGCGCTGAGATCGTGGGAGTTGCTCCGTCCGAGCAGGACCGAACGGCTCCCCGAGTTTCGATTTGGCGATGTGCTCCTGCTGTATCACCCGGAGCTACCGGATCAGCCCCCGCCCGAGCTGTCCCACGTCGTGACGGTCCGGCAGGAGCTGTCGAGCGACACCGGATACGGCCTCGGCCCGCTGTTCCGGATGACGCCCCCGATCGGGAGGGAGCGCATACTCTTTTCCTCCCAACGGGGCTCCCTACCCGATGTGTTCCGCCGTGCCGATGACCGGACGTTCGTCCTGACACTCCTGACGAACGAGCAGCGGGATCAGTTCTTGGACTACGTCCTGAACGCCGAGATCACCCTGGAAATCGAGGCGGGGAAGGGTGGCGCGCCGTCGGTGGCGCCGGTGGGCGAGAATCCGGTGATCGTCGAGTTCGAGTGGTGAGACTAGTCGGGATGCCTTCCTGGGCAAGGCGCCCCGCCTCTACGCTCGGTTGGGGCGCGGTGCGAATCAGGCGAGGCCTGCCGAGTGAGGTGCGATCGTGTTGACGTCCTTCACCCGGTTCGTGATCGTGCCGGATCCCGAGGCGCGACCCAGCCGCGCGTATCGCGCGGTCATCACGTGCACGGAGTGCGACTGGTCGACAGAGACCGAACTGCGCATTGACGAGGTGCAACGCCTGCTCTGCGGGGGCTGTGGGAACGTGGAGAAGGGCTACCTGGGGATCCCGGACGGATTCGTCGGGGTGCCTTGCCCCGAGTGCTGCCGGTCCGCCACCACGTTGGAGCGAGAGACGAGCGTCCTCGGCCGGCTCGAGGTGTTGTGCCTGTTTTGCCCGGAATGCGGCTGGGAGCTCTAACCCATGTTCTCGCTCGACGGCCGGCAGCTCGTCTTCGTGTCCACCCGCGGGTCCCGGTTCGAGAAGGATCCGCGCGCCCCGCGGGAGTTCAACGTCTTCCTGGCCGAGTGGGTGCCGTAGGATGCCCCTGCCCGCGTACCGGCGATTCGCCGAGGCCTATGACTGGGAAGGATCGCTGGATTTCAGCCGCCAGGCATTTCGACGGGTGACCACCGTCTGCCGCGAGCATGGGCTTTCGCCGGGGCGGCACCTGGATCTTGGCTGCGGCACGGGGACCCTGGCCATCCTGATGGCCAAAGCCGGCTGGACAGTGGTGGGACTGGACGCCTCGGAGGCCATGCTGGCACAGGCCAAGCAGAAGGCGCTGGATGCCGGCCAGGGGATCGAGTTCGTCCAGCAAGACATGCGGTCCCTCCGCATCGCGGAGCCGGTCGACTTGGTGACGTCCCTTTACGATACGCTGAACCACCTGCTCTTCGCCGAGGACCTGGAGGCCACGTTCCGTGGTGTGGCCAGCGCACTCTTGCCCGGTGGCCTCTTCGTCTTCGATGTGAATACCGAGGCGACCTTTCGCCAGATCTGGGGCGGACGTACGCACTTCATCGACACGCCGCACGCCTCCACGGTGTACCAGACGAGCTATGATCCCGACAGCCGATTGGCCAAAAGTCTGGTGACCGGCTTCCTCCGTCGCGGGGATCGCTATGAGAAGTTCGAAGAGGAGATCGTCGAGCGGTACTGGCCGCCGGAAGACATCGAGGGACACTTGGCAGCAGCTGGATTCCGCCCGACCCGGCGAGAGGCCTTCAATCCGTTTCCGCTCCCGGGCGGCGGCGACCTGAAGTGGTTGTGGGTAGTAGGAAGGTAGGATTCCCTCCGCTCGTGCAGCCTGGCGTGCCATGCCTGCAAATCTGACCCCGCAGTACCTCGAAGCGGACAAGCGTTTCAAGGCGGCCAAGACCGTCGAGGAAAAGGTTGCGGCCCTCGAGGAGATGCTCGCCCTCATTCCCAAGCACAAAGGGACGGAGCACCTCCAGGGGGACCTCAAGCGGCGGCTGGCCAAGCTGCGGGACGAGGCGGAGCAGGCCCGCCGCCGCCGGGGCGGATTCTCCACGTCGGTGGATCGGGAGGGGGCGGGGCAGGTCGTCCTGGTGGGACCTCCCAACGCGGGGAAGTCAGCCCTGGTGAAGTGTCTCAGCAACGCGCAGCCCGAGGTCGGCGACTACCCCTTCACCACGCGGCGCCCGATTGCCGGCATGATGCCGTTCATCAACATCCAGATCCAGCTCGTGGACCTGCCGGCCATCTCGGACGAGTACATGGAGCCCTGGGTCCCCAGTCTCGTCCGGCCGGCAGACCTGGCGTTGCTCGTCGTGGACGCGGCCAATCCCTCGCCGCTCGAGGATGTGGAGCAGGTGATTGCCATCCTGGGGCGAAGCAAGGTGGCGCTGGTCTCCCCGGGATCACCTCCGCCCCCCTTGGGCTGGGCGCACGTGGGGACGCTGCTCGTCGCCAACAAGGCGGATGCGCCGTCGGCCGAGGCCGCCCTGGATATCTTGCGGTCCTATTACAGTTCCCGGTTTCCGATTCACGCGGTGTCGGCGCAGGCCGGGTTGGGGCTGGAACCGCTCCGGCGCATGATCTACGACGGGCTGGGAATCGTGCGGGTGTACTCGAAGCCTCCGGGGAAGGAACCGTCCATGCAGTCCCCCGTCGTCCTCCCGCGGGGAAGCACGATCGTGGGGATGGCGGCGGCCATCCACAAAGATTTCGCCCGGCAGTTGAAGTTCGCCCGCGTGTGGGGCGGCACGAAGTTCAGCGGCCAGCGCGTCCAGCGGGACTATGTCGTCCAGGAAGGCGACGTCATCGAGTTGCACATATAGTCATGTGTGTCCGAAATCCGCCGACCTTCGCCCCGAGCCCGCTCCGCGGCGCCTGGGGCCTGCACCCACCCTCTCGGGTGGGTACCCGGAACCGGGCGGCCTGCACCCAGCCTGGCGGCCGGGTACCCGGGCGCCGCCGCCTGGGTACCCAGCGCAGACGCTGGGCGTGGGCGCGTCGCGCCGTGGGCGGGGTTACCACTGTATTCGCATGGGCTGAGGCCACGGCGCGACCCATTGCAGGGAGAAGGCGCAATGGGTTGCCCCGCCGGCCGCCGGGGACCCACCCACAGGGTGGGTGTGGCCCGCTGGCGCCTTGGAACGGACCGGGGCTTGGTTTCTGCGGGCGGATTTCGGACACGGTAGACTAAAAACATCCGGCCAAGAGATAGCCGGGCCTTGTCCTCAAGAGTGGACCATGGCCGTCGCATCCTCGCGCAGGTTTGACCGCGCTCGCAATGAGGCGTATATTGTGAATGGCGTCACATGGAAACGGGCGCCAAAGGAGTCACGATGAGCCCTTCCAGTGATTCTTCTGACAAGCCAGCCGAGGTCTGTCCCTACTGGCATCAGGTCGCAAACGACTTCGCCTCCATGTATCCGGCCGGTGGATACTGCATCGCGGGCTGCCACAAGCGGATCAAGATCATGGCCGGGAAGACCGTGGAGGACGTCTGCGCCATGAACTTTGCCGAGTGCGAGGGCTACCAGCGGTTGCTGGCCGAGGAAGAGGCAAAGCAGCGCCAGACTCCGGGGAATATCTTTCGTTAGGCTGCACCCAAATGCCCCGTTGTCGCGTCTGCGGCTCCCGGTCGCCGCTTACCGCGTCGAGCCTGGGGGCGTGCGCGCCGTGCATCCGGGCCGACTCGCCGGCGCTGCGCGCACACATTGCCCGCGCACACGCGCGGACCCGGCGCGCATTCCGACTCCCGCCTGAGCCGCCCCGCGACCCCGACGGCATCCTGTGTGACCTGTGTGTGAACCAGTGCCGGATCCCCCGCGATGGCCGGGGCTACTGTGGCCTGCGCCGGAACGCGGGCGGTCGCCTGGTCGGCGGCGCGCCGACGCAGGGGAACCTGAGATGGTATTTCGACCCCCTGCCCACGAATTGCGTGGCCGATTGGGTCTGTCCGGCCGGGACGGGCGTCGGGTATCCCACGTGGTCCCACCGTCCCGGGCCCGAGTACGGCTACACGAACCTCGCCGTCTTCTATCAGGCTTGCTCCTTCAACTGTCTGGGGTGTCAGAACTGGCATTACCGGGAGGCCACCGCCGCCGGGAAGGGTGTGACCCCGGCCGCGTTGGCGGCGCAGGTGGATGACCGCACGGCCTGCATCTGCTACTTCGGCGGCGATCCCAGCCCCCAGTTCCCGCATTCGGTGGCCACCTCGGTTCTGGCGCGGCGGCGGACGCCGAAGCGGATCCTGCGGATCTGCTGGGAGACGAACGGGACGATGCATCCGCGATGGCTGCGCCGGGCCATGGGCATCGCGCTGGCATCGGGGGGCTGCATCAAGTTTGACCTGAAGGCCTGGGACGAGGGCATCCACCGCGCCCTCACGGGCCTTTCCAATCGGTGGACGCTGGAGAACTTCCGGCTCGCGGCCGAGTTGGCCGGCGCGCGGCCGACGCCACCGGTCCTGGTGGCCAGCACCCTCCTGGTGCCGGGGTACGTGGACGCGGCGGAGGTGGGGGCGTTGGCTCGATTCCTCGCCGGCGTCAACCCGGACATCCCGTACAGCCTCCTGGCGTTCTCTCCCCAGTTCTACTTGCACGACCTTCCCGTGACCTCCCAGGCGCACGCCGAAGAAGCCCTGGCGGCTGCAAAGGCCGCCGGCTTGACCCGCGTGCGCATCGGGAATATCCATCTTTTGGGGGAGCCGTACAATCATCCGAGCCGCATGGCCGTCTGAATGGTGGGGAGGAGACAAGGCCTCGCACGTCCTGTCGTTCGGTGGAAGGGGTGACACGCGCCATGACGCAACGATACCGGGTCATCATTGTGGGGGCGGGACCGGCGGGGATCTTTGCCGCCCTGGAACTCACGCGCGACGGCGTGGACGGGGTCCTGCTCCTCGAGAAGGGACCGGACCTGGCTGAACGACAGCGCCTCGGCCGCGAGGGGTCCATGCTGGCCGGGTGGGGTGGGGCCGGCGCCTACAGCGACGGGAAGCTGGCGCTCTCCACCAAGATCGGCGGCTTCCTGGATCGGCACTGTACGCCGGGCCAGCTTGCCGAGCTGGTGGAGTACGTGGACGAGACCTACCGAGCCTTCGGCGCACCGACGGAGCTCTACGGGGCCGACGCCGAGGCGGTGGCGTCCCTCCAGCGCCAGGCGGCGCGGTTGGATATGAAGCTCATCCCGAGTCGCTACCGGCACCTGGGAACCGAGGGGTGTGAGGAGTTGCTGGGCAAGCTCCGGACTCACCTGGGCGGGCGGGTGGCGATCCGGTGCGGGACGCCGGTGGCCGGGGTGCTCGTCGAAAGCGGGAAAGCGGCCGGGGGCGTGCGGCTGGAGGACGGCACGGAGATCGCGGCGGACTATGTCATCCTGGCGCCCGGACGGTAGGGGTCGGCCTGGCTCGCCAAGGAGGCGGAGCGACTGGGGCTGCACACCACGATCAATCCCGTGGACATCGGCGTCCGGATCGAGGTCCCGGCCTCCGTCATGGAAGAGATCACGCGGGCCACCTACGAGGCCAAGATCATCTATTACACGCGACGCTTCGAGGACATGGTTCGCACCTTCTGCATGTGCCCGTACGGCGAGGTGATCCGAGAAGAGATGGGCGGCCTGTACACCGTGAACGGCCACAGCTACGCCCACCGCAAGACCGCCAACACCAACTTCGCGCTCCTGGTCAGCAAGACGTTCACGGAGCCCTTCCGCGAGCCCATCGCCTACGGCCAGCACATCGCCCGGCTGGCCAACATGCTGGGGGGCGAGGTGATCGTCCAGCGCCTGGGTGACCTGCGCCAGGGCCGGCGCTCCACGCCGCGTCGGATCGAGCGCGGCCTGGTGGAACCGACGCTCCACGAGGCCACCCCGGGCGACCTCAGCCTCGTGCTGCCGTACCGCTACCTGGCAAACATTTTGGAGATGCTGGAGGCGCTCGACCGGCTCGTCCCCGGCGTCAACTCGGTGCACACGCTGCTCTACGGGGTGGAGGTGAAGTTCTACTCGCTCCAGCTCCGGCTGGGTGCGGGCCTGGAGACGGAGATCGCGCACCTGTTCGCGGTGGGGGATGGCGCCGGGGTCAGCCGCGGTCTGGTCCAGGCCTCGGCCTCGGGCGTCCTGGCGGCGCGGAGCATCGCGGCGCGGGTGAAGGGGGAGAGGAGCTAGTGTCCCGTGTCCGAAGTTCGTTGAGGAATTACGCTCGGCCCCAGGGGCGTTCCTCGGGAGGCCGGGCCTCGTCGAGAACCGGCCAGCCTTGCTCCGGCGCCGCCGCAAGGTGCGGAAGCAGGCGGCGCCACACATCCACGCTCATCGCGTCGCTGTGCAGGAGCACCAGCGGTTCGCCGTCCCCGGCGGTTTCATAGTAGGTGTTGATGCCGTTCGCCTGGATGAAAGGCATGGTCCGACTCCGGGGATCGAGACGCGTATGAGTGTGATCGGCGCGCGCCTTACACGGGACCGGGCGGCTTGGCGTCGAGAAAGGTGGTTGCCTTGATGAGCAGGTCGCGAGCGTTCTTGAAGGTCAGGCGCTTCAGCGCCTCCTCGTAGGGGAGCCAGAGGCACCCCGAATGCTCGGAGGAGAGCGTGACGTTACCCGTGGCCGTCTCGGCCAGGAAGTAGATGACAACCTTCAGCATGCCCTCCCCGGCCTTGCGGTAGAAGTAGCGCATCCCCTCCTTGAAGCCTGGGATGAACCGGGCGTCGCGGATGCCGGTCTCTTCCTGGAGCTCGCGAGCGGCCGTGGTCTGCGGATCCTCCCCCTTCTCGATGTGCCCTTTCGGAAAATCCCAATGGGCTCCGTAATCGAGGAGCAGGTACTCCCGCTGTTCTCTGACTCGGAAGAGCACCACGCCGGCCGAGATCTCGCGACCCATCGGTCCTCCACCGTTCTTATACCCCGAAAGGCCGGCTGCTGCAAACTCCACCGCACGGCGAAAAGGCTTGAAAATTGCGTGACGGCAAGGGTAGAGTGTGCCGGGAGGAAACAGCTCATGCGTCGGAACTCGCCCAGCGTCGGCCGGAAGGTCCCCCGCAGTTCTTACGAGCGGGATCGGCGCGCCATCTTGAAGCTCGTGCCCAAGCTCCGCAAGATCAAGCCGGCGAAGGGACGCTGAAATGCCGACAGGCGGCGTGCAGAGGCGAAGAGTTCGCCTCCGTTCGCAGAGCGCCTGCAAAGGAGCACAACCGTGACCGAGCGTCTTCCCTCTCCGACCCGCGCGGATTTCCGCTTCTGGTGGCCCGTCACGGTCCGCTGGGGCGACATGGATGCCATGGGCCACGTAAACAACATCATCTATTTCCAGTATCTGGAATCCGCGCGGGTCGGCTACTTCGAGGCCTTCACGGGCTGGACCGGACGCGACGAGGGCGGCGGGCGGCAGGGGCCGGTCGTCGTGTCGCAGACGTTCAATTATCGTCTCCAGGTGTACTACCCGGCTGAGCTGGAGGTAGGGGTGCGCTGCCGGGAGATCCGGAACCGGAGCTTCGTCCTGGAGTACGGGATCTTCCGGAAGGGGACCGACGAGTTGGTCGGCGATGGAACCAGCGTGGTTGTCTGGCTGGATTACGGCACGAACAAGGCCATGCCGATGCCACCGCATCTTCGGCAGGCCCTCACCTCCGGTTGATCCGAGCATCTTCCCGCCGGGTTCGCCGAGGGCGGAGCATCGCGCCAGCCCTCAACCATTCGGGGAAGGCACTATGCGAACGGCGCCGGCTTCCCCAGCAGCCGCGCATACGCCTCCAGGTATTTTTCCCGCGTCTTGGCGACGATCTCGGCGGGCAGGGGCGGGGGCGGGGGCTTTTGTGGCCATTTGATGGAGAGCAGGTAATCGCGGAGGAACTGCTTGTCGAACGAGGGCTGGGGACCACCCGGCTGGTAGTGGTCCTTGGGCCAGAATCGCGAGGAGTCGGGGGTCAGGACCTCGTCCACCAGCATCAAGGTGTCGCCCGGCTGACCGAACTCGAACTTGGTGTCGGCCAGGATGATGCCGCGGGCCTCGGCGATGGAACGGGCCCGGCGATAGACCGCCAGGCTCAGGTCGCGGAGGCGCTCCGCCAGCCCGCCACCCAGATCCCGGACCATGTGATCGAAGGAAACGTTTACATCGTGCGTGCCCAGCTCTGCCTTGGTCGCCGGGGTGAAGATGGGCTCCTCCAGGCGATCCGACTCCACCAGGCCCTTGGGCAGACGGATGCCGCACACGCTGCCGCTCTCCCGATACTCCTTCCATCCCGAGCCGCTGAGGTATCCGCGGACCACGCACTCGAAGGGAACGACCCTGGCTTTCTTGACCAGCATGGATCGGTCCCGGAGACTCTCGGCGTACGCGCGGCAGGCGGGCGGAAAGGTCGCCACGTCCGTGCTGATCAGGTGATGCGGGGCGAGGTCGCCGATCTGGCTGAACCAGAAGGCGGAGATCTGCGTGAGGATCTTCCCCTTGTCCGGGATGGGATCATTCATCACCACGTCGAACGCCGAGATGCGATCCGAGGCGACGATCAAGAGGGTCTCCCCCAGATCGTAGATGTCCCGCACCTTCCCCCGGCCCTTGAGGTTGAGGTCCGGGAAGTTTGTCTGAAAGAGCGCTGTTCCCATAGGATCCTCCGTGGCACAAGCAGGGTTGGTCAAAAGCGGCGATATCCTACCACAGGGCTGCGATCGGCCGGAAGGAAATCTGGCATCGCACGGGGAGCGCGTTGGATGACCCTCGGAAAGTGGAGAGGGTCGATAGCATGGCGCCCGGTTGGGAGAAAATGTCCGCCGTCGTCACGAACTGCGCTTGCCTCATGTTGTGTATCGTGACGGTTGTGTTGCCGGCCTGCGCCCGCGTGATCGCGTGGCCGTCTCCGGAGCCGGATCCGGACTTCGTCCGGCGCCACATCGACTCCATGGAGACCAAGCCGTTCGATGGTGTGGTGCTCCAGGCACTGATCCCCGGATCGGATGGTGAGGCGCGGCCCTTCACCCGGAGCGTGCTGGAACGCCGGTACAACATCGAGGACTTCCGGTATTTCGTGGACACGGTGCGACAGGTCCCGTTTCGCCGCTTTCAGTACAACTTCCTGCGAATCAATCTGAATGCCACGGACCGCCCTTTTGACATGTTCGCCGACGACCGGTGGGACATCCTGGTCGCGAATTTTGCGATGGCGGCCAGGGCGGCGCGGGAGGCGGGCCTTCGCGGGCTCATGGTGGACCCGGAGGCGTACGCGGAGGCCGAGCCGGGAAAGGAGACCCCTCGATTCAACGTCTTCGATTTCCGCCTGCGCCGCACGACCGAGGAGTTTCCTGCGTATCGCCGGCAGGCGTTTCACCGCGGGCAGGCGATCGGCCGGGCCGCCGTCTCGGCATACTCGGGCATCACGCTCATCCTGGCTTTCGGCCCCGGCGCGACGTGCCTCGGGCGGGGGCCTCTGCCGGAGCGACTTTACGGCCTTCTGAGCGCCTTCGTGGATGGCCTGCTGGCCGGAGCCGGAGGGCAGGCGACCGTGGTCGAAGGGTTCGAGCTCTCCTACCCGTACCGGTCGTGCGATCGTTTTCAAGAGGCCTATGCCCAACTGCGGGGCCCCTGCCGGGACCTTTCCCTCGATCCCGCGAAGTACGATCGCTGGCTGGACATCGGATTCGGCCTCTGGTTGGACTTCGATTCCGTGAGTACGTGCAAGGATGCACGAGAGTCCGGGCGTCCCTGCCGGTGGTTCGACCCGTCGCTCTATCCGGTAGAGCAGCGGTATCTCGTGGACCCGGAGCAGTTTGCACGGGCCGTGGCATCCGCCAGGGCGGTCAGCGACGGCTACGTCTGGATCTACACCGAGGAACCGAAGTGGTGGACAGAGGAGAGCCCCCTCGGAAAGAACCTTCCGGATGCCTACGTCAGGGCGTTGCAGGGGGCA
>Ga0315279_10010497_pt1 | contig 10877 bp, 9 predicted proteins | sample YL17G06_20_MG_FD_203694 | JGI IMG/M metagenome (GOLD analysis project Ga0315279, IMG submission 203694) | Sediment microbial communities from Yellowstone Lake, YNP, Wyoming, USA - YL17G06_20 | ecosystem: Environmental > Aquatic > Freshwater > Lake > Sediment | place: USA: Wyoming | collected...
ACTGCCCGGTCATGATCGAGGCGTGCGAGGGCAGGGTGAGCGGGACCTGGCTGTAGGCGTTGGAGAAACGGACGCCGCCCTCGGCCAGGGCGTCCAGGTTGGGCGTCCGGCCCGCCGCATACCCGTAGCAGCCGAGCCGGTCGGCCCGGGTCGTATCGAGGGTGACCAGGACCACATTCATCCGCCCATCGCGGAGGACGGGGACGGGCTTGGGCCGGGTCGAGAAGAAAACGACGGCCGCGGCGGCGATCAACGCCGCGCCCGCCAGTGGAAGCCGGAGGCGGCGGATAAGGCTTCTCCGGGGCGCGGCGTTCCCGGCGCTCTTCGGAGAATGCTTGATCGGCGGGGCTTCGGTTTTACCCCCGGCCGCGGCCGGCTTCGCCGGGCCGCTCTTTTTCGGGGCCGTTCGTTTCTTCTTGGCCATGCGGGATGCCGTTGGAAATGGTAAATCCCTCCGGTCAGCGCTTAATGGCGGTGAGGATGTTCTTGGCCAGCGCGGCGCGCTCGCCTTCCGGCTCCAGGGTCAGGAATTTCTCGAACTTGGCCACGGCGTTGGCGTTGTCGGCCTTGTTCAGGTAGACGTAGCCGAGCTTGAGATACGGGTCGGGCCATTCGGGCTTGATCTGGGAGGCCAGCTCGAAGTACTTGAGGGCCTCGTCGAGTGCCTGGTTGGAGAAATAGATCTCGCCGACGTTGTAGGCCAGGATCTCGTCCTTGGGCGAGCAGGCGATAGACTGCTTGAAATAATCCTGGGCCGCTTCGAGCTTGTTCTGCTTGATCATGATGTTGCCCAGGCCGGCCAGGCCCTTGGCCGTCATCTCCTTACCCATGGCCGGGTCGGTCTTCGATCGCTCGATGATCTCGTTGTACAGGGCGGTCGCCTTCTCGAAATCGCCCTTTTCCCGATAGCAATCGGCGATATTGATGCGCACCTGGTAGGCGGCGGGATTCTTTTCGATGAACTGCTGGAACTGGCCGATGGCCTCGTCATACTTCTGCTCCCGGTAGAGCTGGTTGCCCTTTTCCAGGAAGGCAAAGGTGGATTCGTCCTGGATGAAGCCGCCGCCCGGCTTGTCGGCTTTCTTCAGTTTGATGGTGACCTTGGGATTGACGGAGAGCTGGCTGACATAAACCCCCTGGCTGACGGGATCGTACCCCGGGCCGAACGCGGTCAGGTTCCAGTTTCCGGTCCCCAGGCCGAGGAACGACCATTCGCCCTTCTTATTGGTGACCGTATCGAACTTTAGGTTTTCATTCTGAGAAAAAATAATCTGGATCTTGATGTTCTCCAAGGGATTGCCTCCCAGGTCGGTGCAAAAGCCGCCCAACCGTCCGACGCCGCGCCCGGCCTGGGCCGAAGCCAAGCCGGAGGCGATGAGGACCGCGGCCGCGAAGATAATCAAGCGATGGATCTGGGGGATTCTCATGTTTGCCTCCGCTCTATATCAATGCAAAGATCGTGCCATTGAAAGACGGCGCCGCGCATCTAATTCATTTATAATCAATCGCTTATGGATAGACCGCCGCTCGCCGGATGAAGCGCGGATGCGGCTTCGATACACCTGACCTCCGAATAAGACATTTTAACATTTTTAACCGGGAATAAAAAATCAAAGATCGAGAGGCATGCGCTTGGTCACCTTGGCCGTGTCGGAGGAGTTGGTCAGGGTCAGGACCATCCAATAATGGCCCGGGGCGAGGTCGACCGGGATCTCGATGACGTAATCGGAACCGGCGATCTTTTCCAGCTCGGTGGGGGCGAACTTCAGGGGATAGCTCTCACGGAATTCCCAAATGCTCTTCTCCGACGGGTCCTTGACGTCCAGGTGGGCGGTCAGGACCGCCGTCAGGCTGGTCCCCTCGCTCTTGAACCAGATCTCCCTGTAGGACAGCCTGATCCGGACGCGGGCCTTGCCCGGCGTCAGGACGGCCACATCCACCTTGCCGTCGAGGACGGACTTGGCCGCATCGCTCGGCAGCTGGGGCTTCCAGAACAGCTGGGTCTTCATGATTTCGGCCAGTTGGAGGGCGCTGTCCGGGTCGAGCCGGTAGCTGCCCGTCCAGCCGTCATCGATGAAGTAGATGGAGAAATATCCGTAATACCAATATTCGCAAGGCTTTCCGTAGAAAGTTTCGCCGCGCGGATAGGTCTCCCGATAGTCGGGCGGGCCGAGGAGGATATAGATCCGGCCGCGATCCTGGAGCCAGCCGGGCTCCCCGCCGCCGCCGGCCGTGAAGAAGTGATTAGCCTCCTCGATGCGCCGGAAATAGTCGTCTTTGAATTCGTTTTCCTCGGTGTCCGGGGTCGGATCGCGCTTTTTCCAGAATTCCTCGATGAAGCCCATCCGTTCCTGGGGCGGCAGGTTGAGGAACTCGCGCTTCTCCGCGGCCGTGATGAGGTAGCGGGCCTTGGACACGAATTCCCGGCTGTCGGGGTCGAGCGAACGGAGGAGCCGGGCGGTGGCGCACGAGGAGGCGGCCAGGACGATCAGGAGGAGCATGGCGGCCGCGGGGCGCCGGCCCCGCGATTCGAGGACTTTGACCGGGCTCGCGCAGGAAGGAGAGGGGCGAGGCGAACCCGGCATGGTCATTTTTTCTCCTTGAGCTTCTGGACGCGGGCCTTGAGCTCGGGCTGATTGGGATTGAGCTGGAGCGATTTCTCCCAAGCCACGAGCGCATCCACGGGGCCGCCGACATTGAGATAGCATTCACCGACGGCATTGAGAATCAGGATGTTCGCGCCGAAGTGATTGAGATAGCTTTTATAGTAATCGATGGCCGGGGCCAGCTCGCCCAGCGATTGGGCGGCCTGGCCGGCGATCTGGAAAAAATCCCACTTGCGGTCGTCGGCCAGGAAGGGGGCGATGACCGGCTTGATCCCAAGGTAGTCCTTGGAGAGAAGCAGGATCCGAGCGAAGTCGAGGGCGTACTTGGCCTGGTTGGGATCGCGCCGATAGGCGGCTTCGAGAAGGGGCCTGGCCTTTTCCGTCTCTTCGTTGTTCAGGTACTGGTTGCCCAGGATGTTGACGATCGAAGGATCGTTGGAAGGCGGCTGGGGCTTAGACAAGACGAACGGACGGGGCAGGTTGATCATGTTGGTGATGTAGAAGCGAAACTGGGACCCCAGGCGTTCGTTTTTGTCCGCGCCGCAAACGGCGATGCGAACCTGGTACTGGGCGGGAGAATAATCCGTCAGCGGGAACTCTTCATAGATATTGGAGAGATCGGCGATTTCGGAGAGGGCCCGGCTGTTCGATTTGAAAGGCTTGCCTTCCCTGAGGATGGAATAATCGATCGTCCCCGAGGCCTTAAGATCGGCCGGGACATTGCTCAGCTGAAAGAACAGGTAGATCGTCTCGCCCACCTGAAAATCGTTGCGGGGAGAGGGGACGAGCTGGATATCGTTGAGCAGAAAAGACTTGGCCGACCCTTTGAAACGGGAATTCTTATCCGATTTGTTTCCGACGATGGGCGCGCTCATGGAGAAGGCGTTCGCGGCGGGCACCAGGATATCGGCTTCGAGCGAGGAAAACTCCCGGGAGATGCGGTTCTTCCAGAGGAAATTGACCCTGTAGCGGCCGGGAATCAACGGGAAAAGATCCTGGTAGCTGAAGAGCTTTGATTTGATCCGGCTCATCTGCTCGGGGCTCACGTCGAGCGGGACGAGGCGGTCGAACTGATAGATCGTGCGGGTCGGATTGTCGGCCGAGGCGATCTTGCCGTTGATCTCCATCTCGGCGTGGAAGCCCTTCTCGTTGCTCTCGAAATTCAGTTTCTCGGGTTCGATGGCGTAGTGGACATAGAACTGGCCGTTCCTGTCGCGGACCACGGCGATCGTCGACTCGTTGCGGATGTAATTGGCCGTGTAATCCACGTCGACCATATCTTTGTAGCGAAGGAGCTTCTCGGCGTAGTCGTCCTTGACCTTTTCAAAGGGCGCGGCCGGAATGCTCTGGCGGAGAAGGATTTCGGAGGTCATGGCCGGTTTCGCCGAGTCCAGATATTCCCCCGGGATGAGGGAAACGGAAACCCGGGCCACGGCCGGTTCGATGCTCGCCAGCTGGGTGAAGGCGGCTTCGTAATTGGCCATATCGCCTTTGTAATGGACCAGCAGGCCCTGGGGACCGTCGTTGAGGGGCGAGTAGAGCTTCCATTCGGGAATCGAGCTGGGCTTATAAAAAACGACGTTGAAGGCGTTGACCATCCCGTATTCGGCCATGCCTTCAAAGAACCAGATCTGGGTGGGAAAGATATCCGGCAGGTTTTCGTATATCTCTTTGGACTTGGGCTCGCCCAGGATGATGTAGATGCGGCCCATGTCCGTGCGCCAGCCGGGCGTCGGTGTGCCCTTCCCCAGCCATTGGTTGGCGTAGGCAATGCGGCGGTAGTGCTCGTCCTTGTACTCGTTCTTGGGCGTGCCGGGTGTGGGGTCCCGCTGCTTCCAGAAGGCGGTGATGAAGATCTCCCGCTCCCGGTCGGATTCGAGCTGGAGGAAGACGTCGCGCTCCTTGGGCGTGATGATGTAGACGACGTCCTGCTCGATCCATTTGCGGTATTGAGACGGCAGTTCCTTGGGGCTTTTTTTCTTGTTTTGGCCCGCCGCGGATACGGCGGCCAGCCCGCACAACAGGATAAGGGCGAATATCAGGACGACGTGTCGTTTTTTCATCTTTTCATTATAAGCCGCGTTTTTCATGGGGTCAAACTCCGCCGGGATGTAAAGATTTTTTCCGCGCCGGGCGCGGGACCGGGAAATGTTTCTCCGGTCCCCTATGAAAAACGGCGTCACGCCCCTAAACGATGCAAATATCGTGCCTAAAACAGGGACATTTGGCCGGCCGAAGGAGGGGCTCCGTCCTCCCCGTCATCGAACAGCCGGATAACGCCGTATTCCCCGTCGCGGCCGGGCACGGCCCGGACCAGGCCTTTGCGCATGCGCTCGACGCCGCGGCCGACGCGCTCGGGCTGGAGACGAACGAGCGCCTCGACCGGAGTTTCGGTCAGGATGGTCTGCTCGTCCCCGAATTCGTGGATGAACCGGAAATAGAGCTCCCAGACGCCGGCGCAATCCGGAGATTTTTCGCAGGCCTGACCGATGATCTCGTTGAGGGGAATGAGGTTCTTGAAGGGAATCCCCAAGGCGGCCGGGGCCTCCTCCCGGTCGGCCAGGTCCTCGACGCGGTGCATGACGCCGATGGTCAGGGCTTTCCCGCAGGAGGGGCAGAGGTCGTTGTGGGCCCGCGATTCGCGCGGCGAGAAGCGCACGCCGCACTTGCGGTGGCCGTCGTAGTGGTACTTGCCCTCCTCGGGAAAAAATTCGACGGTGTAGAGGAACCGCGAGGGATCTTTTTCGCGGATGGCGTCGACGAGGCCGGCGTAGCTGAATTCGCCGTCAAAGACGTTGGCTTCCCGGCCCAGCTTGGCGGGCGAATGGGCGTCGGAGTTGGAGACCAGGGCGTATTTGTCCAGAACGGACAGGCGGCGGTTCATGGCCGGGTCCGAGGACAAGCCCGTCTCCATGGCGAAGATGCGCGGCGTCATTTCCTCGAAGCATTCCTCGACTGCGTCGAAGCCGGAATTGGCCCCGAAGAGAGAAAACCAGGGCGTCCAGATGTGGGCGGGGATGACGACGCAGCGGGGGCAGAGGTCCGTCACCAGGCGGACGAAGGCCTTGGCGTCCAGGCCGAGAATGGGCCGTCCGTCCGAGCGCAGGTTCCCCAGGCCGCCCAGCCGGGCGTTGATCTTCTCCGCGGACTCGAGGTCCGGCGCCAGCAGGAGAAGGTGCACTTTGCGGACCTTCCCTTTTTTGGAATAGATGAAGCTGATCTCGGTCGACAGGACGAAGTGGACGTCGTCCGTGGACAGGGCGAACCGGCGCAGCGATTCCCGGTCGGGGGGGCTGATTTTTTTCAGGCGCAGAAAACCGTTGCCCGCGGACTCGAGCTTTTGCTTGATCAGAAAAAACCATTCCGGGTGGGTGAAATCGGCGGTCGCCAGGAGCCGCAGCCCTTTGACCTTGCCCCAGGCAGCCAGGTTGTCCAGGGTCATGTCCCGCGAGGTGGCCCGGGAAAATTTTGAGTGGAGATGGAGGTCGGCGGCGTATTTCATGGGGTTCGGCCGTAGTGTAGAAAATCCGCCGTCCGAGAGCAAGAAATTTCCGAAAAAAACCCCCTCCCTCCAACCCAGGGGGTGGGGCGGAGGGGTCAAGGGACGAGCCTTCGGCTTGCCGTACTCGGCCGTAGCGTGTATCCAAGGGCGAGTACGCCGGAAGTTGACCCCCGGGCTAAGCCCGGGGCACCCGCCAGCGGTTTAAGCGCGCTCGCGGGTACTATGGGAACGGATCCCCTGGCCAAGCCTGGGGCACCCGCTAGCGGTCTAATACGCTAGCGGGTACGGTGGATAAGGATCCCCAGACAAAGTCTGGGGCCCCTGCCCCGGCCCCCGTGGGCCTGAACGCGGGGAGCGGGACGATTTACTTGACCGTGAAATCGACCTTTTTCTCGCAAGTCAGGCCGGAAACCTTGTCTGTGATCTTCAGGACGAGCGTATACGAGCCGGCCGGCAGGTCCCGGGTTTCGGAGCGTGTTTCCTCGCCTTTCTTTATTTGGAGGGTCTGCTTCATCTGGAGGGGCAGGCTAATGAGAGGCGAATCATAGGCGCCCGTAGCGTACTTGACGGCGATTTTATCGCCCTGCATGACCTCGAAATTGATCTCGATATCGTATTTGCCGCCTTCCTTGGGCTGGGAGCCGAAAATATAGAAGAACATGTCCAGGTTCTCGCCCACGGAGAAGACGTTGTCGATGTTGGGCGTCACCTGGAGCACGGAGTACATGAAGGAGCCCTTGTGAAGCTCGGCCTTGGTCTCGGGGGCCTGAAGATTCTTGTATTCCTTTCCGAAGAAGATGGGCGTCGTATCGAGGGACACGGTGAACGACTTGGGATCGGGCAGCTTGACGTCGGCGTACTGGATGCCGATCTTCTTGAGGTCCTGGGAGGCGATGGCGATCGAAGCGAGGTATTGACCGGGCATGAGGGGGTAGCCGACGGCGTACCATTCGTCCTTGGCCGGGTCGAAGCCGGCCTGGTCCGCCTCGATGGCCGCGGGGACATAGACTTCTTTGACCAGCGTAGTGGGCTTGTCATTCTCGACCTTAAAGAAGGCGAGGAACATATTGAACGTCGCCTTCAGCTTGAGGGCGGCCGGAGCGTCCGGATCGACGACCTGGGCCGCGGCCGGGGCGAAGCCCAGGTCGGAGTTCTTGATCTTCAGGAAGAAAACATTGTAGAAGGCCTGTTGGGCCGGCAGGTACAGGGTCTTGAACACCTCGAATGGAATGTCCATCCGGGCCTGCTTGGCGGCCAGGCCGGCCAGCATCAGCTCTTTGACTTCCTTGGGAATATAGACCTTGACCGGTTGGGGTTTCGCTTCTTTCTTATCCTTTTGGGCCGCAGGAGCGGCGGAAGCGGGAGCGGCCAGCCAGGCCAGGATGAGCCCCGCCAGAAGCATCGGAACGATTATTCTTTTCATGACCAGCATCCTCCTGTCGAAATGTTATATAAATCCTCTCATCGGCTTTGAAGCAATTAATATGCCAACCGATGCTTGATGGATTTGCCCTGTTTTCAATACGATGGCCTGATCATCCTTGTAAATATTGTTTACATGCTGTCCATGCTATAAACTTCTATCCTCGACGGCGGCCGGGGCCCCGAGCTTTGCCCGGGGGTCCAGTTCCGCCGTACTCGCCCGTGGATACAAGCCACGGGCGAGTGGCGAGCCGAAGGCTCGTCCCTTGACGGAAAAAAGGAATATATCAGAAATATTCGGGCCTGGCAATGGACGATCGGCGTCAGCGCCGATACTCGTCCACGGCCAGGCTGTGCTCGCGAAGCGTCCGGCTGAAATGATGGCTGCCGTCATGGCGGGCCACGAAATAGAGAAAATCGGTCTCCGCCGGATGGAGGGCGGCTTCCAGCGAAGCCCGGCCGGGATTGCTGATCGGCCCCGGCGGCAAACCGGGGTGAAGATAGGTGTTGTAAGGGGATTCATAGCGAAGGTCTTTGCCGTGCAGTTTTCCGTCGTACGTGCCGGCTTTCTTCAGGGCGTAGATGATCGTCGGGTCGCAGTCGAGCTTCATGCCCGCCTTGAGGCGGTTGTGAAAGACGGACGAAACCAGCGGCTTCTCCTCGGGACGACCCGTCTCCTTTTCGATGAGCGAAGCCAGGATGACCGTGTCCCGGACGCTCAGGCCCAGAGCGGCGGCCCGGCGGCGCCAGGGTTCGGCGAAAACCGTCCGGAATTGGTCGACCATTTTTTGAAGGATTTCCGCGGCGCCCATCCCCTTGGGCAGACGGTAGGTTTCGGGGAAGAGATAGCCTTCGAGATCGGTCGCCCGCGGATCGAGGAGCCCGAGCGGGGCCGTGTTCGCCGAGGCCGCGGCGAACTCCGCGGCCGTGCCGAATCCGGCGGCGGTGAAAAGCGGATATGTTTCCAGCGCCGTCAGTCCCTCGGCCACGGTCACGGGATGAAGGTAAACGAGCCCCCTGACGAGGGCCTCGATGACGGCTTGAGGCGCGGACGGCGCCGTCATTTCATACTGGCCCGCCTTCAACATCGCCCGGCCGAAAAACAGGCGGTAGCGCCAGACAAACGGCATCGTCTTGGTCAGGACGCCTTCTTTTTTGAGGGCCTCGGCGATCGACCGCACACCCCAGCCTCTTTCGATCTCGACCAGGACGGGCCGGGGCTGGAGCGAAGCCGTGCGCCGGGATTCCAGGGCCACCCAGACGCAGACGCCCAACAGGACGCCCTGCGCCAGGATGAGTCCGAATTTAATCGCTCGGGAGAGGCGTCTCATCGGGGCGACGGCTTTCCAGATAGCCCTGCAGGATCATGACGGCCGCGATCTGGTTGACCGCGGCGCGCTTGTTCTTGACCTTGATTTTTTGTTCCCGGACCGAGCGCAGGGCCTGGTGCGTGGTCAGGCGCTCGTCCCAGAATGCCACGGGGACGGAGGTCGCTTTTTCCAGCCAGGCGGCGAATTCCCTCGTTTTCTCCACGCGCGAACCGGAGGTGCCGTCCATGCGCAGGGGAAGTCCCAGGATGATCCGCCCTACCGCCTGATCGCGGACCAGGTCGCGGAAATAGCGGCGATTGTCCTCGTCCCGCGCCTGCAGGTGATAGGTGCCCAGTGGTTGGGCTATCATCTGGAGCACGTCGCTCAGGGCCAGCCCGACGTGGCGGTCGCCGTAGTCGACGCCGAGAACCCTCATGCGCCATCCTTGGCCGTGCAGCGCCGCTTGGCCCGATGCCGCTCGAATCCCAGGTCGATCAGCCGATCGAGGAGGCGGCCGAAGGGCAGGCCGCTCACGTCCCAGAGCTTGGGGTACATGCTGATCTCGGTGAATCCGGGGAGCGTGTTGATCTCGTTCACGTAGAGATCGCCCGTCCCGCTTTCCAGGAAAAAATCGACCCGGGCCAGGCCCTCGCCTTCGCAGGCCCGGAAGGCGGCGACCGCCTGGATCCGAATCTTTTCGACGACGGCCGCGGGCAGGTCGGCCGGAATGCCGAAGCGGGTCCGGCCGTCATCATACTTGTCCTTGTAGTCGTAGAATTCGTTGTGGGGAATGACTTCGCCGGGCAGGGACGCCTCGGGCGCGTCGTTGCCCAGGACGCTGCATTCGATTTCACGTCCGCGGATGCCGCGCTCGACCACGACCTTGCGGTCATACCGGAAGGCCAAATCGAGCGCCGGGCCCAGGCCGTCGAACGACTTGACCTTGGAAATCCCGACGCTGGAACCCAGGTTGGCCGGTTTGACGAAAACGGGCCAGGAAAATTCCCGGCGCAGGCGCGACAGGATGCTCGTGCGGGCCTTGGCCCATTCGAAATCCCGGACGACCCGCCAGGGGGAGACCAGAAGCCCCTGGGCCTGGAACAGGACTTTCATGACGGCCTTGTCCATACCCGCCGCGGAGGCCAGCACACCCGGCCCGATATAGGGGACATCGGCCAACTCGAGAAGGCCTTGGATCGTGCCGTCTTCACCATACGGCCCATGGAGCACGAGAAAATAGATGTCGGCCCGCACCGGCCGGCCGGAGGCTTGCGCCTGCCAGGGCAGGAAGGGGAAGGCCGGCCCGCGCTTCAATTCGGCGGGCGTTCTGAGAGGCGAGGCCACGGATTTCCAGCGTCCTTCCCGGTCAAGGTACAGGGACAAAACCCGATAGCGTGACGGGTCCAGGTTTTTATAGACGGCCGCTGCGGAGCGCAGGGACACTTCGTGCTCGGCCGAGCGGCCGCCGAAGAGCAGGGCAACGGTGATTTTCCTGGCCATGATGATTCGCCATTTTAATGGAGCCCCGGGCATTTGTCCACACCGGAAGTACGGCTGCCCCGGGCCTGGGGCAGCCGCCCGCGCCGATCGCCGCCGGGCTTAGAGACCGGTCTTGAAAATGCGGCTCGGAGTGAATTTGATGCGTTTTTTCTTGGGTATGGCGATGGTTTGCCCGGTCTTGGGATTCCGGCCTTGGCGGGCTTCGCGGGTCTTGATCTCGAAGCTGCCGAATCCGGACAGGTTCACTTTCCGCCCGGTTTTAAGGGCGCCCTTGACCGTATCGAGAAGGACGGAATAAGCTTTTTGGGCTTGCTGGTGGGTAATTCCCGCCTCATGCGCCATGCGAGCGGTGAAGTCTTTTTTTCCCATGGAATTCCTCCTTGGTTTTTGCTAACGAGTTGTAGTTAAATGGTAAGGCAGGATTTACAAAAAGTCAAGCGGGGGTTCACGGCAATCAGGAAATCGGAAGGCCTCGCCGGAATCGCCGCGTGAAATGTGTTAAAATAAGAACAGGAAATTTCCCAACCGAGGTGTCGG
>Ga0315279_10010499_pt1 | contig 10876 bp, 7 predicted proteins | sample YL17G06_20_MG_FD_203694 | JGI IMG/M metagenome (GOLD analysis project Ga0315279, IMG submission 203694) | Sediment microbial communities from Yellowstone Lake, YNP, Wyoming, USA - YL17G06_20 | ecosystem: Environmental > Aquatic > Freshwater > Lake > Sediment | place: USA: Wyoming | collected...
CGGCGGCGGAACAATAGAAGCACCGCGCGGCGTTGTGGTGCTGGGTGATCTGATAGACGACGGCGACCGCGGCTCGAACGGACGCAAAAGCAGCGAGGAACAGTACAGATTATTCCTGGCGGATTTCGGACTCGATGGCACCGATGGTCTGCTGAAGTTTCCCGCCTTCGAAGGCTGGGGGAACCACGACGGGCCGCCCGAAGGCAAGGAGAAATACGGCTTCAGTTCCCAAGGTCAGATCAGGAAACGCAACCAGGTTCGCAAGCAGAAGGACCTGCTCTCCAACCTCTCCGGTAATGGCCTGCATTACTCTTGGGACTGGGACGACGTCCACTTCGTGCAACTCAACCTCTACCCCGCAGACAAACAGCGCGAAGGCGTGCGTTACTCGCCGGTCTGGCACGATCCTCAAGGGTCGTTGAGTTTCCTGAAGACAGACTTGGCGGAAAAGGTGGGCCGCAGTGGACGGCCCGTCGTTCTCATGAGCCACTGCGGTTTCGATACTGACTGGTGGGTCAAGCAAGACTGGAAGGAAACCTACGACGCGGCCAAAGACTACAACGTCGTCCTCTACCTCTACGGCCACACAGGCACCGGCGTCCGCCAATGGGCGCCCGACGGTGAAGCGAGGAAGTGGGACTGTATCAACGATGGTCATACCGATGCCGGTTTCTTCGTCATCCAGATCACCGGCGACCGGCTCCGTGCCGGATACCGCTGCAAGTCAGGCCTGAAGTTTGCCAAAGCTCCTGATGGCGCTTCGCACCACGAGTGGGGCGGCGCCTGGGAGTGGAAATTCCCGTTGGAGAAGAGCTTGAAAAGTCGATGAGGGAAGCGCACATTTGCGCCTCGGCTCGGCGAGATGACCGGCCGCTCTTCCGCCACCCAGTGGGCTGGGGCTGGCAAAAAAGTCCGGCTGTTTGCCTTGACCCAGAACTCTGAACGTCTCTAATCTAGCCCGAACCGCCAAGGAGATACCCAGATGCCCACACAAGGCTACTTTCGTTACCCCTGCATCCACGGTGAGAACGTGGTGTTCGTCAGCGAGGATGACCTCTGGACGGTGCCGGCTGGCGGCGGCGTGGCGCGGCGGCTCACGTCCAGTCTAGGGCAGGTGTCGTATCCCGCGTTCTCGCCCGACGGCCAATGGCTGGCCTTCACGGGCCGGGACGAAGGGCCCGGCGAGGTCTACGTCATGCCCGCCAGCGGCGGCGAGCCACGGCGGCTGACACATCTGGGCGCCATGATCTGCGTTGTCGTGGGCTGGAGCCGCGACGGGCGGGTTCTTTTCGCCAGCAACGCCGGCCAGCCGTTCCTCAGCCTCACGCGGCTCTTCAGCATCGCGCTGGACGGCGGATTGCCGGAAATGCTGCCGACCGGCCCCGCCAGCAGCATTTCGTTTGGCCCGGACCGTGGCACGGCCGTCCCGGCCGTGCGCACGGGTGTCCCGACCGTGCGCACGGGCGGGACGCCCGTGCTACCTCCCTGCGTGATCGGGCGCAATGCGTGGGATCCGGCCAAGTGGAAGCGCTATCGCGGCGGGACCGCGGGCGATCTGTGGATTGACACGACAGGTTCAGGCAGGTTCCGGCGTCTAATCCAGCTCAAAGGCAACCCTTCGCGCCCGCTCTGGATCGGCGCCCGCGTGTACTTCCTGTGCGACCATGAGGGCTACGGGAACCTCTATTCCTGCCGGACTTCGGGTAAGGACTTGCAGCGGCACACCAGCCACCAGGATTTCTACGTGCGCCATCCCTCGAGCGATGGCCGGCGCATCGTCTACCATTGCGGCGCGGACTTGTACCTTTTCGATCCCGAGGCCGGCGAGACGCCAGCGCTACGTACGGCCGGCGAGACGCCGGCGCCACGTACGGCCGGCGAGACGCCAGCGCTACGTACGGCCGGCGAGACGCCAGCGCTACGTACGGCCGGCGAGACGCCGGCGCCACGTACGGCCGGCGCGTCGCGCAAAATCGAGGTTGAGTACCACAGCCCGCTGGCGCAGCGCAGCCGCAAGTTCGTGGAGGCGCCCAAGTACCTGGAGGACAGCGTGCTGCATCCCCAGGGCCACCTGCTGGCCGCGACCACGCGCGGCAAGCTCTTTACATTCGGGAACTGGGAAGGGCCGGCCATCCAGCACGGCGAGCCCGACGGCGTCCGCTACCGTCTGCCCCGCTGGCTCAACGACGGCAAGCGCGTGGCCGTGGTCAGCGACGCAGAGGGCGAGGAGAAGCTCGAAATCCACGACGCGAGCGGGCAAAGCGAGCCGCAGCGGCTGAACGGCCTGGACATCGGGTGCGCCATTGAATCCAAAGTTTCGCCCAAAGCCGACGAACTTCTGATCTCAAATCACCGAAATGAACTGGTCCTGGTGGACCTTAGTAGCGGGAACGCCCGCGTCCTGGACCGCAGTCCTTACCAGCAGATCACGGGGTTCGATTGGTCGCCCGACGGACGTTGGGCCGCCTACGGTTGCGCGCTCAGCCTGCACACTTCCGCCATCAAGCTCTGCGACACGCAAAGCGGCGAAATCTTTCCGATCACGCGCCCGGTGCTTCTGGATGTCGCTCCCGTCTTCGATCCCGAAGGCAAGTTCCTGTACTTCCTCTCCTACCGCGAGTTCGATCCGGTCTACGATAACCTGCATTTTGATCTCGGCTTCCCGCGCGGTGTCCGCCCGTACCTGGTGCTGCTGGGCAGGGACATGCTCTCGCCCTTCATGCCGGTCCCTAAACCGCGTGAGGACAAGGACGCGAAGAAAGATGGCGGCGCCGCATCCGGCTCCACCCCTGGCGTGGAAGGGAAAGAGAAGCCCGAGGTCAAAGTCGTCATTGACCTGGAGGGCATTACCGAACGCGTGCTGGCCTTCCCTGTGCCCGACGGGCGCTATCAACAGCTTGAAGCGCTCAAAGGCAAGGTGCTCTTCACCACCGTGCCCGTCGAAGGCACGCTGAAAGCGCCGCCCTGGCAGGGCAGCCCGGAACCGCCGGCCAAGGCGACGCTGGAGGTTTTCGACTTCGAGACGCAGAAGTCCGAGACGCTCGTCAGCGGCATTACTCAATTCGCGCTCTCCGGCGACCGCGGGACCATGCTGCTGCGCGTGGGGAACCGGCTGCGCGCGTTGAAGGCCGGCGAAAAGCCCGATGAAGGCGGCGGGAAAGACGGTTCCCCCAAGGACAAGGACGCCCCCGGCAAGAAGAGCGGCTGGATAGACCTGGGCCGCCTGCGCGTCTCCGTCAAGCCCGCGGCTGAATGGCGTCAGATGCTCCGCGAAGCCTGGCGCTTGCAGCGCGACCACTTCTGGACCGAGGACATGTCCAAGGTGGACTGGGAGTCCGTGTACCGGAACTACCTGCCGCTGGTTGAACGCATCGCCACGCGCGGCGAATTCGCCGACCTGGTGTGGGAAATGCAGGGCGAATTGGGCACGTCGCACGCCTATGAGTTCGGGGGCGACCTGAGACAGGAGCCGCGCTACGACATGGGGCATCTGGGCGCGGACTTCGCCTTCGACCCCTCACCCTTCCCTCTCCCCGGAGGGGGAGAGGGTGGGGTGAGGGGGGGCGTTTGGCGCATCACGCACATCGTTCGCGGCGACCCGTGGGACGAGGAGAAGCGCTCTCCGCTGGCCGCCCCGGCCGTCAATGCCCGCGAAGGCGATACGCTGCTGGCCATCGGCAGCCGCCGGCTGAGCCAGGCCGTGACGCCGCAGGAGCTTCTCGTCCACCTTTCAGCGTGCGAAGTGCAGATCACCCTCGGCGACAGCCAGGGCCAGTCCCCGCGCACCGTGACCGTCAAGACGCTGGCCAACGAGACGCCCGCGCGATACCGCGAGTGGGTTGAGCGCAACCGCGCGCTGGTGCATGAGCGCACAAAGGGGCGCGCAGGCTACGTCCACATTCCGAACATGATGCCGCCAGGCTACTCGGAATTCCACCGCTACTTCCTCGCTGAGATAGACCGCGAAGGTCTGATTGTGGACGTGCGCTTCAACGGCGGCGGCCACGTCTCCCAACTTATCCTGGAGAAGCTCGCGCGGCGGCGCATCGCCTACTGCAAGACGCGCTGGTCGGGGGTGGAACCTTATCCGGCCGATTCGGTCTTCGGGCCGCAGGTGGCGCTGACCAACGAATATGCAGGCTCCGACGGCGATATTTTCTCCCACGGCTTCAAACTGCTGAAGCTGGGGCCGCTGATCGGCAAGCGCACCTGGGGGGGCGTGATCGGCATCTGGCCGCGGCATCCACTGGTGGATAAAGGAGTCACCACGCAGCCGGAGTTCTCGTTCTGGTTCAAGGACGTGGGCTGGCGGGTCGAGAACTACGGCACGGACCCGGACATCGAGGTCGAGATGCGCCCGCAGGATTACGCCGCCGGCCGCGACCCGCAGATGGAGCGCGCCCTGCGTGAGATGGCGCGTCTCCTGAAGCAGGCCCCGCACCCCCCGGCGCTCGATAAGCGCCCCAGTTTGGCGCCGCCGAAGCTCAAGCGGGTGAACTGACATGGTGCTCCGCGACGCCGCGGGTATCTCCTGGACATGGCCTGCGCGGGAGGTTTTTTCAGGAAGCTGGGTGTCGAATTGAAGCAGCGTCGTTGCGGCCACGGCGCCGATCCGGCCCGACAAATCGAATGTACTGGAGTTCCCCCAGGCCGACGCGCACTTTGTGGGCCTTGTCGTTGATGCTTCGCAGAGCGAACCGTGCATGGATGAAGAAGAAGTTCAACCTGAGCGGCGCGCTTGCTCTTCCGGGCTTGAACTCGTCCTTTGCCTCAAGCGCGTCCCCTGCGACGCCATCATCGCTCCCACACCGATTTCAGCTCATACACTTCCAGACGCACCAGTTTCGTCTGACCTGCCTCGCTGAACAACGAGACCGCAGCGATGTTGCCGGGATTGCTGAACGCCTGGGTCAGGTACACGCGTCCGTCATTGCCGCAGACCTCAAGCGATGAACGGTCCATCAGAACCTGCATGCGCAATTTGCCGTCCACGGGTTTGAGCGGCATGTTCATGAGGCTGCCTTTCGCCACGTCATAGACGACCCGCGTGCCGGCGACTTCCACGCCAAAGGACTTCGCGTTGCCCACAGCGAACTCGGCCTGAATCTCGAACAGATTGCCCGAAACAGGCAGGGACAAAGGCCGGCCGGCGTCCAGCGTAATCTCTTCACGCGCGTGCTTCGTCATGCGAAGCGCCTCGATCTCCTTGACCGGCTTGGCATACATGCGGATGCCGTCCTCTGTCGAGCGCAGCGTCAGTTCGCAGGGGAACGTCATCATCTGGTTGAACGGCATGCCCTCCATAGCGATCTGGCCCCAGCCAATCTGGATGCGGCGGCCATCCGGCACGTCGTTGTATGTCTGCGAAGCGTAGAAGGCGCCCCAGTGGACCTGGTGCTTTCCGGCGTGCCCGGCAGCAAACATTTTTCCGTCAAAGCGTCCCACTGAGTACTTCGCATCCGCAGCGTACAGGACCCAGCGGGTGTTGCCGGCTTTCCCGTCCACGGGCAACTCGAATAGCTCAGGGCACTCAAAGTAGCCCTCGACGCGGCTCTGAAACGTCCAGGTCTTGAGGTCTGGCGAACTGTAGAACGCGATGAACCTTTTCTTCTCGAACTCATCGTAGACGGCCATCACCCAATGCCTGCCTGGCGCATACCAGATGAGCTTCGGGTCGCGCCCGGCATGCTTCACAACGGGATTGCCCTGATACTCCGCAAAAGTGCGCCCTCGGTCGTTGCTGTAAACAATGCATTCGCCTCTTCCAGTGCTGGTATAGGCCGCGACGATGACGTCCTCGTCTCCCGTCTTGAATCCCGCCGTGTTGTCCTTGTCAACAATCGCGCTGCCCGAGAATGCCCAGTCGCCGTGGCGATAGGGGTAGATCGCGATGGGCAGTTCCTGCCAATGCAGCAGGTCTTTGCTGACGGCGTGCGCCCAGTGCATGTTGCCCCATTTCCAGCCATATGGGTTATGCTGCAAGAAAAGATGGTATTCGCCCTTGTAGTAAACGAGTCCGTTGGGGTCGTTGAGCCAGCCGCGCCGCGCGGAGAAATGAAACTGCGGGCGCTTCTTCTCCTTGTACAAGTTTGCCGCGTCGGGAACGTCGTCAGCCTGGACAATGGATGCCAGCGCCTTTGAGTCGGCCGGCAGAGCCGGCACGGAAAGCGTCGCGACCGTTCCTTTATGCGGCCCAACGCACAGAAAGACCCAGAAGTCCGGTTGATCGTCCGCCAGTTCAATATCGCCTTCATCAATGACATGCCCGCCCGCGGCCACTTTCATGCGCTGCATCGGCGCGCCGTTCTTCACGGGCAGATGCAGGTACGCTTTCTCGATGGTCATCTCACGCAGCGCCGGCTTGGCCTGTTCGTCTTGGCGTTTCCGGTCGCTCTGAACAATGTGGTCCACGCTGATGTGCCCCCATCCCCCTGTCCGTTTGTCCACAAGCTGCAAGACCGCCTCTTTGCCAGCCAGCTCACCGACATCCCATGATTGCCAGCCGAGCCGCTCGCTGCCGCCGGGCTGAGTGTTCGAACCTGTGGCCGAGCGCACAACCTTCCCGTCCACCAGCAGGTTCATGCAGGTCTCGTCGCGAAATCCGCCGCCGCCGATCAGGAAGTTAATGTAACGACGCTCGACCTTGAACGGCGGCGAGGTCAACGTGCCGGACGACTTGTCGCCGCCGTGGAAGCTGCTGGCCAGCCCTTTGCCAGCAAAGCCGGTCACTTCCATTTGCCTGGGCAGCGTCCCATGGGCCGGGCCAGACCCGAATGCTTCTCCTTCCGCCTTCCAGTTGCCGTAGTCATTGCCCTCGAAGTCCTGAATGAGGATATCCTCGGCCGCGCCGGCCACGGCGCAACATACCAGCATGGCCACGGCCCTTGTTGCAGGGGAAACGCTTCGCATCGCTGCTCCCTATCTTTGCTCATCTGATTCATGCGCACTTCTTCAGCCGCGGACAAAGATCACTTTCCCCGTGTCCCCTCCTGCAAAGACTTGGTAGGCTTCCGCGGCCTGCTCAATGGTGAAGCGGTGCGTGATGAGTTCCTTGGCACGCAGGCCGTTCGCGAACAGGCGCAGGATCTCGCCGTATTCGCCGAGGGGGAAGCAACAGGAGCCGGAGAGGAAGATCTCCTTGCGGTTGAAGTGGTCCGAAGGCCGGATCACGGCTTTCTCGTTCTCGCCAATGATGGCCACGTGGCCGAAGGGCCGGCACAGGTCCAGCGCGGCGTGAAGGGGTTCGGCCTTGCCTGAACACTCCAGCGCGCGGTCGAGACCGTGGCCTTGGGTCAGCTCGCGGATTTGCTTGACTACGTCGCCATCCGCGGGATTGACCACGCGCCACGCGCCCAACTTTCTGGCCAGTTCGCGCCGGTAAGCAATGATGTCCACGCCGATGACCTTGGCGCCCAAGTGCGCGGCGACGAGCGTAGAGCCGAGGCCCATCGGGCCCAGGCCGAAGACGCCGACAGTGTGAGTGGCGTTCGCGGCGGTGCGTTTGAGCGCGTGGTAGGGCGTGCCGATGGGATCGAGGATCAGGCAGCCTTCATCGAAGGCGATGGATTCCGGCAGCGGCAGCAGCGAGGACTCATGCATGCGCACGAATTGAGCGTGTACGCCGTCGCGGGAGAAGCCGTAGACTCCCTTCATGGCGCGGCAGTAAGCCGTGTACCCGGCGCGGCACATGTCGCAGGCGCCGCAGGAGTGGAAGGCAGTAGTCGCGACGCGGTCGCCGGGCTTGACCGTTCTGGCTTTGTCCACGGCCACGACCACCCCGGCGCCCTCGTGCCCGGGAATCTGTTTCTTCTCGCCGGGCTTCTCGTAGAGCGCGTGCAGGTCGCTGCCGCAGATGGCAGCGGCTTCGACGCGCACGACCACCTCGTCGCCCTCAGGCTTCAGGTCCGGGAAGTCGCGGGTCTCTATTTTCAGGGCATCCAGGATTTTGGCAGCGCGCATGGGAATCCTCCTTTCAGGTTTCGGAAGAACGGACGTAACCATTCAGTGTCCGAGCCGCGCGCGTCAGCAAGCGGCCACAGGGATCGCTCCCTTACGGTCGCGGCTCGGACTGAACGATTACGAACGGACTCTGTTTCTAAAGGACCAGCGGCAGAAGGCAAGGGCGAAGACGCGGTATGCGCTGGGTGGGTAGCCGAAAAGTAAACCTGGGGTGGCCCCAAGCGAAGCACGGGGCCGCCAAGCTCACCGACCTTCGACCCGTGCTCTTACCTTCAGCAACAGCGCTGCCACTTGCCCCACTCGCTTGCGCAACACGGGCCAGTCGGGGTCTTCGAGATCATAGCCGGGATAACGGCCGGCGTAGTAGCGGTCCGCCAGCGCATCGCACAAGGGGCGGATTTCCGGCAGCAGATCGCAGTTTCGGGCCTGGAGTTCGCCAGCCAGTTCCATCAAATCATGAGTCTTGACCAGGATCCAGCCAAGCCGCAGAAGCTCCGCTTTGAGAATCTTCTCGATGACCTCCGCCAGTTTGCTCACGCCCATCTCATACCCGACCCGGTCTCGCGCCAGCAGCCGCACCCCCTCCAGGTCCGCCGCGGCGATAAACAGCCAATCCGCCGGGTTGTTCGAGTCAGTTTTCCGCGGCAATCAACACCCCCTCGCTGAGCACCGTCTTAAAGAAATGATCACCGCACGCCTTCTTCTCTTCGAGGCGCTGCGGAGAAATGGGAAGCAGCGTTAACGGCGGATGCGGCCAAACACTCCACAGCTCATGCCGGAACTCTTCCGCAGTGTCGAACTGCTGTTCCGCTCCGTCGGCAACGATGCATAGGTCCAAGTCGCTGTCCGGGCGAGCTTGGCCGCGGGCGTGCGAACCGAAGAGATAGACAGCGTGGATATGGCGTACGCGGTCAAAAGCTTCGAGACACCGTGCCACGGTCTCTCGTTGGGGCTGTAACTTCTGTGGCAGGTTGTCCAACAAAAGTCTCATGACCTATATTCTAACCGCTGCGCCGGAACAAGCAAGGTTGGCGGCTGCGATACTTCAAGTGGCGCCAACGGAGAGGTGCAAGCCGCGACAGTACCACCAGCCTTCTCAGCGCACGGCAGGCTTCATTTTGTCGAGTTCCTCAAGTTTAAGGCGCACGCTGAGAATGTACGGCTGCTCGTCCTTGTCCCAGTGGCCGTAAGTTGTCGTCACGAACGTGCCGTCGGGAAAAACTTCCACGCCGGGGTAGGCGCAGTCCCACTGGCGATGATTGTGCTTCAACCGCACGCGATACTGGCCCTCGCGGCCCTGGACAATGTCGTCGTACGTGCCCACCCAGCCGCACCAGTCGCCCTTGGTGGGCGTCTCCAGGGTCGTGTCGCGGAAGGATATGAACAAGCGGCCGTCCGGCGCGTACGCGCCCGTGTGGCGGTCGCCGGTCAAGGCGCCGGGAAGCTCGCGCGGCGGGGTCCAGGTCTTGCCTTCGTCATCCGAGAAGATCACGTGTGAGTTGCGGACGCGCTTGTTCTCGCGCAGCAGCATGGCCAACTGTTTGCCGTCGGGCGAACGGATCGCTCCCGGCTCGCACAGATGGACTTGGGCGCTCTTGAAGATCTCCTCGGGGAAGCTCCAGGTCAGCCCGCCGTCCTGCGAGAAGGTTTTGTACAGCGTCATGTCCGGAGTGGGCTTGCCGCCCTTGCGGAAGAACCGCCCGTCGTCGTGGAACATGGCCAGGTAGTTTCCCGGAGCGGTCTTCAGCGCCACGACGCAGCCCATCACCACGATGCCGCCCCAGTCGCCCAGCGGCGTCAGTTCGGACCAGGTTGCTCCGTCGTCCTCGGAAACCGCCATGCGCGCGGGATACAGGCCCGAAAAGAGGATGAGGCGCTTCTTGCCGTCCTTGTCAATCACGCGATGAATCGTCGGCACTTCCTTGCTAGTGGCCCAACTTGCGGGCACGGGCAGCCGCTCGCCCCAGCTCCGCCCGCCGTCGCCGGAGCGCTTCATCACAATCGCGCCCCTGCCGTGGCCTTTGGGGTAAACGGCAATGATCGTCTTGCCGTCCTCAAGCAAGACAGTGGTCACATGCCCAAGGTATTGGCCCTTCTCGCGGTCAACGACGACCTGGCGTTCAGCCTGTGAATCCAAGTCAAGCAGCGGAATGCTATAGCCGCGCGGCATGGGGCCTCCCTTGGCGGTTTGCTCCGGTTCAGCGGACCAGGCGGAAGACCATGCCAGAAGGCAGAGAAAGACACAGGGAACCAGGTCGTTTCTCATAGGACCGTCTTCGGCCGAAATGCACTTACCGCTGGAAGAACTTCGCGACAGGCACTCGGAAACCAGGCAGAATTTCGCCGGCGTCTATCTCGCCTTCGGGACCAATGGTGTACGGCGTGCCGCCGCGCGGGAAGACTTTGACCGTGGCCGTTTCCGGGAGGGCGACCCAGACCAGGTCCACGCCGAACTCGTGGTAGTCCTTGATCTTATCTACCATCCCCTCCCATGTGTCTTCCTCGCCGAAAACCTCGACGACCAGTTCCGGCGGCACGGTCAGAAAGCCTTTCTTGGGTTTGCCTGGGGGCAGGCGCTTGTAGGAGATGAAGACCACGTCGGCTCCGCGGGTACGGTGCTTTGCGCGGTTGACGTGGATGCCGAGCTCGTTAGTCAACACCCATCCCAGGTTCCGCACCTCCACGAAGTTGAAGAGCAGAGCAAAAATCCTGCCTACTACAAAGCCTTGCGGAAATCCAGCGGGCGACAATTCGATCACCTCCCCATCAACGAGCTCGCACACGCCTAGTTGGGGCGCGAGCTTTTCAAACTCTTCGCAGGTCAGCAGCGTTTTCACCAGCATGTGTCCACACCTCACTAGAGAGTATACCACGGGAACCGGGCTTTGGGCACGGCCACAATCCGGGAGGATTGTGG
>Ga0315279_10010500_pt1 | contig 10875 bp, 9 predicted proteins | sample YL17G06_20_MG_FD_203694 | JGI IMG/M metagenome (GOLD analysis project Ga0315279, IMG submission 203694) | Sediment microbial communities from Yellowstone Lake, YNP, Wyoming, USA - YL17G06_20 | ecosystem: Environmental > Aquatic > Freshwater > Lake > Sediment | place: USA: Wyoming | collected...
GCTGCCGGTACAGGCAATGCCGAACGCAGCGGCTCCCACCCCACCCCCCCAACCGACTCTCGTACCTGCGCCCGCGTCTGATTCGACGACCGCGAGCCTCCCGGAGCCCGCGGGCGGCCTGGTCTTGCAGGTGGCTGCGACGGAACCCTCCTGGGTGGCCATCGAAGCCGACGGTAAGGCGGCCTTCCAGCGCGTCCTGAGTCCCGGCGAAATCCAGACTCTCAAGGCCACGGAGTCTTTCGACGTGACCACTGGAAACGCATTGGGTATCATTCTGACACTTAACGGCGAAACCTTGAAGCCCTTAGGCCGGCGGGGCGAAGTTAAGTCGATTCATCTGACGCACAATGATGTGAAGAAAACTCTACCCTGAGGGACCGACCATTACGGACCGACTGATCGATTCCCTGCGCGAGGGCAAGGCCCCGCAAATCATTCGCCGGAAGGGCGCCGAGGGGACCCTCGCGCTCCCCCTTGACGAAAAGATCGAGGTCCTCGTGTTTCTCGCCGGCGATAAGGACGACACTATCCGCAACACGGCGTTCTATACGCTCCAGACGTGGAATGTCGCGGAGATCGTGACGGTGCTTTCCAATCCCGCCACACCGCTCGAGGTCCTCGACTTTGCGGTGAACCACATGATCGCCGGGCGGAAGGAACTGACTGACGCCCTGCTTCAGAACCTGGCGCTTCCCGACGACCTGCGGGAATGGGTCAAGCAGACCACCCTGGCGGAGCAGGAGGCAAGCCTGGTGGCGCCCACGCCCGTTCCTTCGCCGGAGGAGCAGGCTCCGGGGCCGGAGAAGACTCAGGAACGCGTGACTCTCATGCAGCGGATCGGGCGCATGAGCGCCGCGGAGAAGATCAAAACCGCCCTCACCGGCAACCAGGAGGAGCGGCTGCTGCTCATCCGGGACTCAAACAAGATCGTGTCCCGCGCCGTCCTCCAGTCGCCGAAGGTCACCGACCAAGAGATCGAGAATATTGCCTCGATGAAGAGCGTCACCGAGGAAGTACTCCGGCTGATCGCCACAAGCCGCAAATTTTTGAAGAGTTACGCCGTCGTGCGGGCGCTGATCAACAACCCGCGTTTACCCATCGACCTCGGCTTACATTTGCTCAATCGCTTGAATGAGCGAGACCTGAAAGGATTGATGCTTAACAAGAATATAGCCGAGGTTGTTCGCGGCATGGCCATGAAGGCCGTGAAAGCCAAAGAAGAGGCGACCAAGCCCAAATTGCCCGGCAAGGGGCACTAGGGATTCGTCGAGTCCAAGCCTGCCTGGTTGTTACTTACCCGCAAGGCGCGAAATGAAAAGTTGAATAAACCGTTGGGCGTCCGACTCGACGGCGACGTGGACGTTGGGCTCCACCTTCTCAATCCCGTCGATGGTGTAATGGTCGCCGCGCAGAACCTTTCGGTCCGAAGAATTGTGCTGGCTGGCAACGGTCTCGCCTCGAGTGTGCTCGCCGCGCGTCTCGACGTCGACACGCATATCCCGGGTGGTAATCAGGCTGCGGTCGATCACCGCGCCGACGGCCAGGGGATCATGCATCGCTGTCCCGTCCGCGCCCAGCCTTCCTGCCAGGTCCACCATGAAGCGCAGAACGCCGACCGCAAAGTCGTTCTCGCGGCCGTGAGTTTTCGCAAGCTGCTCCAGGTTCGCGTGTGTAAATAGCGTCTTCTCGGTAACGTTCAGGCCGACCATGGTCAGCGGCCAGCCAGCGTCGAAAACCACCTGCGCGGCTTCGGGGTCGTTAAAGATGTTGGCTTCTGCCGCTGCCGTCGCGTTGCCTCCGGAGATCGACCCGCCCATCAGGACTATCTCTTTGACGAGTGGAACAATCGAGGGATCCTTCGAAATCGCAAGGGCAATGTTCGTCAGCGGCCCAACCGGAACCAGCGTGATCTCGTGCGGGTATCGGTGCACAAGCTCGATGATGACGTCGGGGGCAAAGCGCGCGTCCGCGCTGCAGGCCGGCGCGGGGAGTTCAACATCGCCCAGCCCGTTCTTCCCGTGAAAGAACTCCGCGGTGACGAGTTTCTGGGCAAGCGGGCGTTGGGCGCCGCGGGCGACGATGATGTCGCATCGTCCAGCAAGCGAAACCAACTTCAGCGCATTCTCGAGGCCCCGGTGGACCACGACGTTCCCCGCCACGACGGTGAGAGCCTTCACGTCGAGTTCCGGCGAATTCAGCGCCAGCAGAATCGCCATGGCATCATCGGCCCCGGGGTCCGTGTCAATGATGATCTTGCGCGATGCCGGAGATGCCCCGAAAGATGATTCAGCGGAAAAAAGCAGAAGCCCTGCCAGGATTGCTGCACGTGCGAACCTCGTCATGAAAGCCTCCAGTTGCTCAGGCCCGCCCGGCAATGCGAACGGACAATCTGCGAATCCCCTCCCGGAAAACCTCGGGCGGCGGCAACAGACTGATCACAAGAAATCCATTCGAGGAGAAGTCATAGAAATGCCCCGGGTGCACGAAGACGGCATCACGCGACAACAGTTCGATGGCCCAATCCTCATCTGATTGTGTCGCTGGCACTTTCAGAACTGCGTACCACCCGCCCTCGGTCCTCAGTCGGCTTATGGGCAGGCTTGGCGAAAGGTGGGCATCCAGCCAGTTGAGATTCGTCCGGGCGCGCTCCAGGATCTGCGGCTGGAGGCCTCGTCGCGACTCGAGCAGCGTGGGCAACGCATGCGCGAGCGGCGCGCTCACCGAAAGGTAAGTGTCCGCGATGATCTCAAGCCGAGCCTGTGCCTGTCGGAGAGTGTCAGCCGGGCCATTGACGACCACCCACGCCAGTTTCATCTGGGGTAAGGCGGAAATCTTGGAGAGTCCGCTCAGGGTAAAGGTGAGCACGTCTGAAACCCCCGCGTGGCTCCCCACGCGCGCGGCGTCGGGCGTGAAAGCGTAGTCGGCGAAAACTTCATCCGCCACCAGCGCAAGTTCATGCTCCCGGCAACACTTGAGCAAGGACTGCAACTCATCACGGGTGACGAACGAGCCGGTGGGGTTGTTGGGATGGACCACCAGAATCGCACGCGCCTTACGTGCGGCCGAATTGAGGCTGGAGGCGAGCCTTTCGACGTCGATGCGCCAGCCGTCGTGGTAGGCGAGGGGATAGGGCATGAGTTCAAGGTCGTTGAGGCCTGCCAGGAAATCAAAGAGCGGGTAGCTGGGGCGAGGAACTAGAATGGCGTCGCCGGGATTTGCCAGCAAGCGAAACACATACGAATAAGCTTCACTCGTACTTGTGGTCAGAAAGATTTGCGCGGGGTCGAGATGGATGCTTCGCTCGGCATAGGTTCTTGCGACAGCCTGCCGCGCAAGGAGCAATCCGCGCGGGTCGGGCTCGTAGGTCATCGTGCGCGGGTCCGCCAGCGCGCGCAAAATTTCTCCGGCGTCGAAGGCGAAGCCGCAGCGCGTGGGGTTGGATTCGGTCAAGTCCAGAACCTGCACCCCTTGCTGGCGGCGCTCGTCCAGCAGTTTGGAAAGACGATTGGGGGTAAGGGACCAGCCTGTGCGCAATGCAAACATGGGTGCTGGGAAGAATGCCCTCGGGCTCGCGATTTGGCAAGAGTGACGTGGAGTTCCGGGCTTCAGCTCGGCACCAGGCGGTCCTACGGCCGCCGCAAGCGGAGGCAGGCAATTTCCGGTGGGCAACCGAAACGGATGGGAACGAGGACCTTGCCGATGCCGCGGCTCACATAGATCTGCGTGCCGTTGAGCCGATTCCATCCTTCGACGAAGCGCGTGCCCAGTTTGGAGCGGCCATAGACCGAACCGACCAGGGGAAGGCGCACTTGCCCGCCGTGCGTGTGGCCGGAAAGGACGAAGTCAATCCCGTGCTCCGCGGCCTGGCGAATCCCCACCGGGTTGTGGCAGAGCAGGATCTTGGGGTCGCGCGCGGGCACCGATCGCAGTGCCGCCGCCAGGTCGTCGGCACTCCACCACAGATCATCCACGCCGAGGACCCAGAGAGTCGCGGACCGTGCGCGCAATGCGCAGTGCGAATTGCGCAGCACGCGGATGCGCTGCGCGCGCAGGGCGTGTGTGATTTCATCGGCATCGACCTGGAAGTCGTGATTGCCCAGAACGGCAAATATTCCCAGCCGCGCGCGCAGTTTTCCCAACGCGCGCGCCACGGGCCAGATGTAGGAAGGGGAAAGCGTGACGTAATCGCCCGTCAGCGCCACCACATCGGGTCGCAACAGGTTGGCCAGGTGAACGGCGCGCTCGACGTCTTCGAGTGGTGTGAAAAGGCTGTGGTGGATGTCGGTGAGGTGGACGATCCGCAAGCCATTGTGGGCCGGAGGAAGACGCGGCAGCCAGATGTCGGTCTCGGTGATTTCCGGGTCGGGAGAAACGCCCGGTGGCGGGAGTTCGGATTCCCGGCTGTTCAAGGCGAGAGTAATCAGGCCGCGCCGTCGGAGAAATCGACGCGCGCTTAGAGTCCTTGCCAAACGAAGACCTCGCGCTTCACCATCCGGTTTTGGGGACTGCACGCCGGCAAGCGGCTCGGGCCGCTGGCCCCAAGCGCCAGCGCTTAACTCCTGCTCTTTTGCGCCAAAACCTCGGAGAAAATAGGGATCATCTGACCGTGGATAAGACCATTCGAAACGAAGATTTCACCGGTCTGAAGCCGGAACGAACCACCGGCGAGGTCGGTGACCTTTCCTCCGGCCTCCGCGACCAGCAGCGTTCCCGCGGCCATATCCCACGGGTTGAGTTTCAACTCCCAGAAACCATCGAAACGCCCCGCGGCCACGTAACAGAGGTCCAGCGCGGCCGACCCGGGACGCCGGACACCGTGGGAAAGCGTCGTGAAACGGGAAAAGAGCTGAGCGTTCAGTTCGTGATGGGAATCGAAGGGCGGAAAGCCGGTGGCCAGCAGGCTTTCAGCGAGGGTCGCATTCTTTGACACGGAAATCCGTTTGCCGTTCAAGAAAGCCCCCGCGCCGCTCTCGACGGTGTAGAGTTCCTCGCGCGTCGGATCGAAGACAACTCCGGCAATCACTTCGCCGCGGTGCGCCAATCCCAGCGTGACGCAAAAGACCGGAAACGCGTGGGCAAAATTCGTGGTGCCGTCCAGCGGGTCCACGTACCAACAGTAATCTGACTCGATCCTCTGCCCGCCGCCTTCCTCACCCACGACGGCGTGCCCGGGAAAGTGCTTGTGGAGTCGCTCGACGATCAGCGCTTCGGAGCGGCGGTCGGCCTCGGTGACCAGGTTCGAAGGGCTCTTGTAGGAAATCTCGAGAGGGGTTCTAAAATACTGAGCGAGCAAGGCGCCTGCCTCGCGCGCAATGTCAATGGCTGTCGTGAGGTAATCTTCCATAGGTGCTGATGCCGTCAGCTTTCAGCGATCATCAGTCCGTCGCGATCCCACCTCTCCCGCTAACCGCTGACGGCTGAAAGCTGCTTTTCCCTTCTCCTTCGGCCCACACGGCCCCGTCCGCGAAGTATTCCTTCTTCCAGATGGGAACGCTCTGCTTCAGCCGGTCGATGGCATATTGGCAGGCTTCGAACGCCGCGCGGCGGTGCGCGGAGGTGACAATAATGGCGACGCTGGTCTCCCCGATTTCGAGCCGGCCCAGGCGGTGAACCATTCCAATATGATCGATTGCGAATTTCTGCTTTGCATCGTCTCCTATTTCTTCCATTTTGCGAACCGCCATCGGCTCATACGCCTCGTACTCAAGGTAAAGCGTCTTGCGGCCACGAGAATGATTGCGGACGATACCCTCGAACACCACGACCGCGCCGTCTGCAGGCGCCTTCAGTTGGCGGGCGAGTTCATCAGTGGGGATAGGATCGCTAGTGATGCGGTAGAAATCGTCTTCCGACCCGCCACTCACTGGCGGCATGACCGCCACCTCGTCGCCCTCACGCAAAATTCGCGACCGGTCGGCGATTTCCTGGTTCACGGCGGTGAGGAGTGACCCTGTCATTTCGCTCAACCGGGGAAACCGGGTTTCGTAGCGCCCCAGGAGGTCGCCAAGGCTCTCGCCCGGAGCAACCTCCAGTTCCTCCTGCTCGAAGCCCGTCAAATCGTGGGCAAGCCCAAAAAAAAGGACGCTCACTCTCATGCGCATTCGGCCTGCACTCGACAGGGCGCCGAGATCCCCTGGAGGGACTTCTCGCCTCATTCAGCGACCGCCGACCGTTGAGATCTCTTCCAAATCTTTGACCGCCCGCTTCAAAGTCGCTGTGCCGCGGTCGATGACAACCTGAACCTGACGAAGTTGCTGGTTGGCCGCGGCCCAATCCTTGCGAGCCGCCGCCTCGCGAACCCCCGGCAAAACTACCGCAGAATATCCAGTATACACGCCCGGTGCGTAGAAGGCGTGGCGAAACCAGGCACGCCCCGGCAGGCCCTCGGGCAGCAGAAAACTGCGCTCCACTTCCATCAATGCCTGATTCACGGCCGCCAGAGACCCGCTCTTTTCTGCTCCCACCGCACTCACGACACTGAGCTTCTGGGCCAGTTTCTGGGCCGTCGCGGCCAACCGGCTCGCAGAGCGCTTTGCCTCGTCAAACTGCAACTTGCCCGCTCCGTCAGTCTTCTTGCTCTCTTCTTCGAGGTCGCTGAGATAGGTCTGAAGAGCTTTGCCGTAATCGTCATAATCGAAGGGCAAGATATCCGCGTTGGCGAGGCGTAGGGCGAGCAATCCGTAAACCTGCGCCGCGGCAACGCTGTAGCGGAAACTCGGGTCGCCGAAGTTCTGCATCCAGTTGAAGTTGTCGTAAGTGGAGTGGTAGACACCGTACGGGCCACCAAAGCTGATGTCGAGCGAAGGCACGCCCAGGTGCTGGAGGAACGGGGTATAGTCCGAGCCGCTGCCCAGGTCACCCACTCGTGCCTCTCCCGATTGCGCCATGGGCGGCGTGTTCAAAACCACGTAGGGTATTCCCCCCTCGCGCCGCATACTCTGAGCCTCCTCGGACCAAACAGCGAAAAGCGGGCGGCCGGTGGCCGGGTCTGTTACGTCGCGCGTGACTTCCCGAATAAGCCGGCTCAGGGAAGGCACGGCGGAGGCGCCGAAGTGGGTGCCGGAGACCCCGCTGTCCATGTTCAAATACGCGACGGCGCGGCGGCTCAGCGTTTCCGCGTGCTCTTCCACCCATTCGGTCGAGCCAATCAAGCCGAATTCCTCCGCGTCCCAACTTGCCAGGATAATCGTGCGTTGCGGCTTCCATCCCTGCTTTACGAGCTGCCCCAGGCCCCGGCCTACCGCCAGTAGAGGCGCGGTTCCGCTGTTCGGGTCCACCGCGCCATATGTCCAGGCGTCGCGGTGATTCCCGAGCACGACCCAGGAATCAGGCTCGGATGTTCCGGGGATGCGCGCCGTGACGTCCCAAATCGCTCGGGTTTGAAAATCCATGGCAAGTTTCAAATGGACCTTGGAGGCGCCGGGTCCAACGTGGTAGGTGAACGGGAGCGCGCCTTGCCAGGTACGTGGCGCCACCGGCCCGCCCAGGTTCTCCAGGATCGGTGAGGCGTCCTCGTAGGAAAGGGGTGTGGTGGGAATTCGCGGCAGCGTTGGTGCGTCCTTCAGGGCCAGCCGCTTCGCGCCCTTTGTGGCCGCGACATCGGGAGTCAGTGGATCGCCGGCGTAATCGGTCAGGTAGAGAATGGAACCGCGCTGCACGGCTGTTGCCGGGCGCCACGGCCCGCGAGGGTAGACGTCGCCTTGCCGGTATCCGTCGTCCGCCGGATCGGAATAAATGAGCACGCCCGCCGCGTGGTTTTGCTGCGCCACATAAGCCTTCACGCCGCGGAAACACTTGCCGTAGCGGACCAGGACGATGTTCCCCGTAACGTCGATCCCCAGTTCATTCAGGCGGTCGTAGTCCTCAGGCAGGCCGTAGTTGGCGTAGACGACGCGCGCGGTAACATCTCCGGAAGGCGAATAGGCGTTGTAGGCCGGAACTACGCGCGGATCATTCGTGTCTTTGTCCTGAATACGCCCGCCTTCCGGAGTTGGCCCTTCGCGCTTGAAAGGCTCGACCAGATCCACGATCACTTCCCGGGGCATGGGCAGCAACACTCGGTATTCCACGATTTCCGCATCCAGCCCTGCCGCGCGAAACTGCTCAAGCACGAATTGAGCGGTCTGGTAATCCTCCGGGGTTCCGGCAACGTGGGGCGCGGAGGTGAGCGCCCACAAATCCAGCCGCGCGCGCTCGGGCGTCGGCACGGCGCGAAACGCTTTCTCGATCTCATCCTGGCGAACCGCTCCAGCAGGGAAGAAGCCGCACAACTCCGGGGGCGACTGGCCTTCCAGCCAAGCCAGAGACATCCCTGCGACAACCAGGAGGCAAGCCAACCTTCGATAGGTCGAATTCATAATTAAGAATGTTTCTGCCCAGGCTCGGAAACTGACACTTCCACTGAAGGCGGCGGCCCACTCGCTTGCCTCAAATTCCGAAAAACGTCAGGTAGGGTTCGCCTCGCAAATCACGCAGGAGCAGCAGCGCTAATTCGCGCGCGTGGTAGTCGCCCCACAGGGATGATTCTCCACATGGAATCTTGCGCCCTGGCGGAATGTAATCCCAGCCCTTGGGGCGGTGGTAGACGGAGTGGAGAATCAAACCCTGGTGACTGGCTTCCCTCGAGAGATAGGGGTCGTCAAACAGTGTAATCGCAATCGTCAAGGCGGCCTGTTGATAGCGCCGGCTGTCTGCCACGCGGTCGGGAAATCGGGCGAGATTTGATCCGAGCCGCCACAATCCCTGCGCAGCGATGGCCGCCGCAGAACTATCCACAGGCTCCTGGTCGTTGAAGGGATCGCTGGGCTTGTTCAAATAGTCGCCGAGCAGCGCCAGATTGGGCGCACCGGTGTCCCAATAAGGAATGCCATCCGTGGGTGTCTGCTCCAGGTAGTAGTCACAGGTCGCCTCCGCGGCGCGAAGCAGCATGGCTTCGATCTTCTGTCGCCCACCGTGCGGCGCGAGTTCGCGGTCGGGGACAGTGACGAGAAATTCAAGCTGCTCGGCGAATCCGCACATGGCCCACGCCAGGCCGCGCGTCCAAGTGGTGAAGGGCGAATAGCCCTGCTGGGTGTTGGGGCACCGATAAGCTCCGTTATTGGGATTGAAGAGCGATTCGTGCGCGACGCGCCCGCGCACATCATACTGGTCGCGCCCCTCGCCGTAGTAAACGGAATGTTCGGCTGTGACTGACGCGTGATGAATCAAGCGCTCGAGCAAGGAGATGCGCTCATCCATCTCCCCCAGCAGGACGTGGCCCAGACGATGCGCCAGCGCCAGGGAGCGCAGGGAGCGTAGGGTGTCGATGAAGAGAGAATGCGGCCCGTGGAATGAGTAGATGTAACCCCGGCCATCGTCCGTGCGCACCCAGCGTGCTGCTTGCACGGCGCCACTCGTCTTCAGGGCTAGCTCATAGAAATCTTTTTCGAACTCCGCCGCCTCGAACTTTCCTTCCTTGAGCAGGCGCGCCAGGTTGCCATACGTGTTGACGATGTTGAAGCCGTGGTCGTGCACGCCGGTGTGGGAAATGTAGTTTCCCATCCGCTCGACCGTATTGCGTCTGCCGTAATCGAGGAACCAGGGATCACCTGTGGCGTCGAATTGCAGCAGCGCCGATCCGAACACGAATCCGAGCGTCCACTCCGTCCACCCTCTTGCCGTGTAACGGCCCTGCACGGTGAAGACCGGCGTGCCTTGGGAGAAATCCCAGGCCTTGTCGAGGGCGCAGATTTTTCCAGCCGACAACTCAAAAAGCCCTTCAAGCTTGGGCTTGAGATTCTCCAGGGTCAGGTGGGAATCGATGCGCATCCTGATTCAGAGACGGTGGAGGTGAAACCCTCCATCGACGTTGATGACTTCGCCCGTGGAAAATGGAAAGCGATCCTCCGCAATCGCGGCAACGGCCCGGCCCACGTCCTCGGGAGTGCCCCAGCGCCTCACCGGCCATGCGCCTTCCTCAATCATCCGATCGTATTTTTCTTTCACCACCGTGGTCATGTCGGTCGAAACCACGCCGGGACGGATTTCGTAAACGTTGATCCCGTGCTCCGCCAGGCGCACGGCGAAGAGCGGCGTCAGCATCGACAGGCCGGCCTTGCTGATGCAATAGTCGCCGCGATTGGTGCTGACCGCGTAGGCGGACACGGAGGAAATCGTCACGATTTTTGGCTTACGCAAAAGGGAGCGTAGCCGGGCAGGATCGGAGAGCCAGAAGTTGGCCACTGCCTGCGCGAGAAAATACGGACCCTTGAGGTTGATGGCGATGAGGCGGTCAAAACTCTCCTCGTCTGCTTCGAGGATATCCTTGCGGACGCGCGGCGCGACGCCCGCGTTGTTCACCAGCAGATCAATCCACCCAAAGCGTGCCCGCACTTCGGAGAGCAGCCTCGCGCGGTCTTCGGCCTGCGCAATGTCGGCCGCGAAGATGGCATACTCGGCCGGCGAAGAGCCCGGCGCAGCCGCCTCGCAAAGGCGTCTGCTTTCCTCGGCGGCGGCCTGATTGGCCCGGTAGTTGATCGCCACGCTGAAGCCGATACGTGCCAGTTCCACGGCAATTCCACGGCCGATGCCGCGCGATGAACCGGTCACCAGGGCGATTTGACCTATGGGCGTCATGCCGGGGCATTTTACTGGGTTGGAAACTTCGCTGCACGATAAATCGAAAGCTGTATTAAATTCATGACCACCCTGTGGACTTACGCTCGATGAAACAGGGCGGGCGTACCAAAGAGGCGCAAAGATGAAATCGCATACTGAATATTTGTGGTTCAATACTCGCAAGAAGCGGGAATTCATCAACATTACCGGCGAGCTCGAAAAAGCGCTGGCGAAAGCCCAGATCAAGGAAGGTCTGATCCTCGCCTCGGCGATGCACAT
>Ga0315279_10010501_pt1 | contig 10875 bp, 5 predicted proteins | sample YL17G06_20_MG_FD_203694 | JGI IMG/M metagenome (GOLD analysis project Ga0315279, IMG submission 203694) | Sediment microbial communities from Yellowstone Lake, YNP, Wyoming, USA - YL17G06_20 | ecosystem: Environmental > Aquatic > Freshwater > Lake > Sediment | place: USA: Wyoming | collected...
GATTAAAGACGCGACAGTCAATGCGCCAAATCCGAGGGCGCCGGTTGGAATGGTGATGTGAAGGGGTGTTTTAGGCCGCAGTAGTGTAAGCGCCCAATATACCAGGGTTAACAGAGCGCCAACCACTACCAATGTCCACTTATTTGTGTCATAAAAGTTTTGCGTCGTCGGGAGGAAAAAAATAGGGGTCAGGCCCAAAATGACGATAATACATTTCTTTGCCATGGTATTATCATAGCGAATATTTTACATTTGTAAATGTGGGAAGAAAGTGTAGAGATATATACAGATTATATTATTAATTTACAGATAAGTTATAGAATAGACTATTTGATATCAATATACCAAAAATGCAAGATCAAAATATATCAATCTATTCGAGTATTGCTTTTTTATTATGACATGAGATACTAACATGAGCATGAAACTATTGCGGCGCGGATTTACCCTGATGGAGGTTCTTATCGTGGTCGCCATCATTTGCCTCCTTTCCGTGATTGTACTTATGAACCTGCGTGGCCAAATAGCACGGGGTAACGATGCCAAACGGAAAATGGATTTGAATACGTTGAGCAAATTCTTTGAAGACTACTATAATGACCACAACGTGTTTCCGGATCAACCGGATTTCAACAGCTACCATTGCGGCAGCACTGATATGGCGCCGTATCTTACGAAAATTCCCTGCGATCCGGAATCCAAAACGCACTACGGGTATTTTCCGTCAGTGAACGGAGGATACAGGATCTGCGCCAAGTTATCCGACAAGACGGATCCTGCCATCGCCGCGATGAATTGCGGAGGGGCAGAGGGATGCGGCGTAGGCGGAGGATATAACTTTTGTCTGGCTTCCGGCGTCACGGCATCTGCAGTAGGCACGCTGGATGAGATTGTCGGAGGCGGAGGCACACCCACGCCTACGCCCGTTGGCGCCGGCGAAGGTACGCCCACACCCACACCCACACCCACACCCACGCTCATTGTGCCGACTCCTGTCGCCTGCACAAAGGGCGGAACTTGTGACAGTATGCCCGAACCATGGCTTTATTGTACGGTTTGGTGGTCTGGTTCTTGCCCGACAAATTTATGCGCTACTCCGGCTAACCGCTGCACAAAATAATGGTGTACAATAGAACCATATGAATAAGAAACAGGGATTTACTCTCATAGAACTTATGGTCGTCATGGCACTTCTGGCGATCCTTTTGGGAATCGGAGCTGGGGCGTTTGTCAGCTCGCTTAAAAAAGGCCGCGACAACACACGTAAGGCCAATCTTCGGGCCATCACGAGCGCGCTGGAGATGTACTACAATGATAAAGGGAAATATCCCGTCGGTGACAGCGCAGGGATGATAAAAGGTTGCGGGACTGATGCAGAACGCACGGTCTGCCCAGCAGCCAATGGTGCTTTTCAAGATGAAACTCCTACTCCTCCTTCTCCTCCTACTCTCTATATGGCGAAGCTTCCTACCGACCCAGTGAGTTCACTGAAATATTATTATGTTTCTGCAGGAGCATCGTATCAAATCTACGCGCATTTGGAAAACAGCCAGGATCCGCAATGTTTACAAAGTAATTGCCTTAATCCCACAGTGCCAGGTGGCGTAAGTTGTGGAACTAGTGTAGCATGTAATTACGGGATAAGCAGCGGGAATACAACACCATGAAAAAGGGTTTTACACTTATAGAAATCCTTGTCGTTATTGCTATTATTGCCTCTATTATTGCCATGGCGATCCCGAATTATCTCTCGGCCCGCCAGCGGGCGCAGGACATCAAGACAAAAAGTGAAATGGTACAACTCAAAAACGCGCTGCTGCTCTATTACAATGATTATAATAAGTATCCGCCCAGCGCCGCTCCCGGAAAGCTCATGGGATGCGGGGCCGCGGGAACTGCCATTTGTGACCGGACCGTTTGTGCCACCGTGGATTTTGCAGCCGGCGGAACCGGATGCGATAACATATATATGAAACAGTTGCCGACAGGATTGGGGTCAAGCATTTTGTACACTCGGACACTCAGCGGGGACGATTTCTGCCTGCGGGTTGTCCTGAATAATAAATCAGACACGGATAGCACTGCCAGCCAGAATCGCTGCGCAACCTCCTGCGGTGCCAGCTGCCCTGTCGTTGCCGGTTCGGGCCGCTACTGCGTCTGCGCGGATTAAGGGCTCGTCCGGAAATAACTTCATAGGTATTTACGGATACGGCCCTTTATGCAGCATCTTCAAATATAGAGATCATCAAGGTATTACCGGATGCTGCCTAACTTACTGCGGGCAGCGGACTGAAGGCGTGCCGCACATACCCAGACAATTAGGATCAGCAAACGTTTTAGGGCAAGGCTTTCGCATATCGTCGCTGTAATTGTTGCATATCCCGATCGGATCACACGCGTGTATGCCGGGCCCAAGGAGCGGGGTAGGGGTGGGAATAGGTGTTGGTGTGCGTTGAGATGTTGGTGTGGGTGAGGGAGTCGGGCGTTGGGTGGTTTGGATGGTGCCGCCCGGAAAATTAGTTTGGGGCATAGCTGTGGTCGTTGCCGCAGTGTTCGGTTTCATCATGCGTATAATCCAGAAACTTGCGCCAGTATACGCCACGAGACCCAGGACGACCAATGTGATAACAAGAGCCTTTTTCGGCGTCATTGATGTGCTTGTAACTGTTTTTGTTCTGTTTGCAGACCGACGTTACCGTCCCTTCCTTATTTTTTCTTATAGAGCCGCAGTCCTTGAAAGTTCGATTAGCAACGTCGCGTTTGCGACATAATGGATAAGGAAATACTTTCCGGATGCTGTGCCCGTGGCGAGAGTTGTAGTTCCCGTCTTGATCCCAGTCGAAAATGTCAACGTATAGGAACTCGTTCCGCTTGTCAGGATGATGAGATCAACGTACTGACCAGCAACCATACCCGTAGCCGTTATTGCTTCTGCCTGTGCGGGGGTCAAAGTGAAAACATTACTCAGTGCGCAATTGATAGCGACGTTTGCACTGGGTGTCAATGCAACAGGAGTCGTTGAGAAATTCCCGGCAACCGCCAGCGTCGCCCCCGGTGCCGTCGTCCCGATGCCGACGTAGCCGGCACTTGTAATTCTCATACTTTCTTGACCCGTACCTGCATTACGAGTCTGGAAAGCGAGATCGGCTGATACGGCTCCCGCGGTATGGCTGGTAAATATAGACGAGATTCCGGCGGAACTGATAAGGGCGGCACTAGTATCTTGAGTGGCAAAAATAATACCCGCCCTGTTGTTGTTGGTGGTGTCTATATTGTTAAGTTTGGCTTGTGTTGAAGCACCACTAGGTGAAAACGATGTAGGAACATACGCTGTAGAATTGCTACCTGAAATCTCCAAAAGTTGAAGTGGACTCGTCGTCCCGATGCCGACGTTGCCGTTATTTAAGATGATAACTTTCCCTGTTCCGATGGTTGTGGCACCTGTGTAAAAGTAAAGATCACCAGCTTGTTGTAAAAACATGGAAGTTTTTCCAGCCGCAGCATCAGGATTTATCCAGGTTGCACCGTTATAGTAGATATTTTGCCCAGAATATGTTGTCGAAGCGTATCCTCCTAAGAAGCTATTAGCTTTTCCTGCTCCTATTCCACCCGTAGCAATTACTCCAGTTGTATCTCCAAATTTTGAAACAAGACCAGTTCCCGCTACTTCAAGAGGATACCCCGGCCCCGTCGTCCCGATGCCGACGTTGCCGGCATTGACGGTGGCCAGAAGAACATCTCCATATGATCCTGACGGATGCTTCCAACCACCGTCGAGTATTAAATCTCCTCCGCTTTGATATCCACCCACCATAGATCCGGCGTCACCTGCTTTAATTGATAAGTTGTAGCCATTGGCATCGGCATTTTCCTGTGTGACATAAAAACTTCGAGCGGCTCCGTAGGTCAATGCTACATTTCCTGTGACTTCAAGTTTTTGTCCTGGACTCGTCGTCCCGATGCCGACGGAGTTGTTGACGATAAGGGAATAGTTGCTGCCGGAGGCGGCGGGATCAAGAAAGTATGCAGTGTTATCAACATCGATAAATTTAATACCGTTAAACGTCGCATTGGTGGCAAATACGGGTTGGGGGAAGATGAAATACAGGTAGCTGCGTTGGGTATAGAGGAATGCCAAACAGAGGATACTTAATATGCCACTGACAAATCCAACCAACCGAGCAGGCTTCATATATATACAGTAGTTCGAAATGTTTCTTTATGTCAAGTAGCGCTGAATTGACGCTAATTCCGTTTGACAATAAGCGGAATTAATGCTATATTAGTGGGGTATGTACATTCCCCGGTCACTCAAAAAACAGATTATAGAAAAAATCATGCACACCACCAAAGGTATCGTGCTTTATGGAGCCCGCCAGACCGGCAAAACGACGCTCGTGACGGATATCATTGCCGAGTTGAAACTCCGCGCACTTACCATAAATGGCGATCAACATAGATATATAGACACACTCACCAGTAGAGATTCTCAAAAAATACAGGGCTTAGTCCACGGATACGATCTTTTGTTTGTGGACGAGGCTCAACGAATTCCGGAAATCGGCATAAACCTCAAAATCATTCTTGATACGCTCCCGAAACTCAAAGTTATTGTGACGGGATCATCCTCGCTTGATTTGGCGAGCAGAATAAGTGAACCGTTGACCGGACGGGTCTGGGTATATAGGCTGTATCCGATTGCAACTCATGAGCTGACGACCCTCTATAATCCTGTTGAGCTGGACGCGATGACGGAAGAGAGACTCATCTATGGCTCATACCCCGACCTTTTTTCTATCGTGGGTGATCGGCAGAAATGTGAGTATCTCGAAAATGTGAGTGACGCATATCTGTATCGAGACCTATTAGAATTCGGGGGAATCCGCAATTCCGGGAAAATCCGTGACCTTCTGAAGCTCCTTGCATTCCAGGTGGGATCGCAGGTTTCTCTCTCGGAATTAGGGGCGACATTGGGACTAGGCAAAGATAGTGTCGCCCGGTATATTGACCTATTGGAAAAATCTTATGTGATTTTCCGGCTTGGGGGGTTCAGACGAAATTTGCGAAAAGAAGTCGCCAAAATGGATAAGATTTATTTTTATGATACCGGTATCAGGAATATCCTCATCGATAACATGAATCCGATTAAAGACCGCAACGATGCCGGACAGCTGTGGGAAAATTTCCTCATTGTAGAGCGAATGAAATTTCTTGCATATACCGGACAACACGCCTCAATGTATTTTTGGCGGACATACACAGGAGCAGAACTCGACTATGTGGAACAAGCAGGCGGCAGACTTTCGGGATTTGAGATTAAATGGGCCAAAAAGAGCGCAAAAAAGCCTCAAAGTTGGCAATCTACGTATACGACGGCGTCATATACCCTGATAAACAGGGAAACATATCTTCAGTTTATTACCAAACGGGGCAACACAGTTTAATTGACTATCCACCAGTTAAAGTCCATGTTCTGATTCCAACTGCTGCTGATGCCGACGGTGAAACCAACACCGGGTTGTTTTGTGACCACGTATAAGACGTGATTGTCCGGGTTTGTGACTGGTGTGAGATAGATAAAGCTGGTACTTGTTACTTTTGATGTCGTGATATCTACTTGTGTTTGGAAAGCGGGAAGCGTGGCGATGCCGATCGTTCCATTGCCCGTAAGGCTGCCGGATTCGGTAGCGCCCACGGGTGAGGCGTCAGCAATATAAAGTTTACTGGTCATGAGTCCGCCGGACAGGGTTGCATTGCCGCCGGCATCAAAGGCAACGACCGGCATATTGTCCGCGCCCGCGATGATCAATTGTCCGAATGAGCTGACAAGCTGTCCGGAGCCCGATGCACCGGCTTGAGAGTGGGCAAGGTTGACCGTCACGTTTCCGCTGCCTAACGGTGAGATCGTGTTGGTCGCGATGGTCCCGGCAACGGCAAGATTGCCGGAAAGTGCGACATTGCCGTGGGTATCAACGATAATGGCTCCGTCCATGATATTGACATCCGCAAGTTTCCCTTTGTTGAGATACAATGTGTCACCTGCAGATTCAATTCTTGTGCCGGTAAACAAAAGCGAGCCGTCGACCATAAGCGAATCGGAAATGGTGGTGGCACCCAGGGTCGTTGCCCCGAGTACTCCCAGGGATGAGGTAATCGTGACGTCTTTATCAATTTGGATGTTGGCAGAAGGCGAAGCATCCGGCGGGGGAGAGAGCATGTCTGCCGACGGCGCCTGCCCTGAGCTTGCCGAAGGGGTTGCGTTAAAGATATTCATGACATTCGTTATATAGGTTGCCGATGCGGTCGTTGTTTTCAGTTCTTCAAAGGAACCGAATTTGCTGATAATACGATCGGCATAGAGTGTATTGGTGCGCAGTTCGTTAGTCACGGCGGGGGCAAACCAGGTGACGTTTATGAACGTCATAATTTTCCCTACAAAAATATGAGCCTGCCCTGAGGGATCCGAAGGGTCAGGAAGTTTGAAACAGGGCTTGGTGGTATTTGTCCCGTCATCCGCGGGCCAGACGATACTATCGGGCGATGCAGCTACGGGACAGGCGGCATCGGTCGGCGCAAAGGGTTCAAGGGCCTTCCCAACCGTCATGCCGGCGTTGACGGCTTTGGTGCCGACACCGGGGATCGAGCTTGACGTCACGGCATCGCCATTCCCGATTGCGCCGTTTTCATTTGAAACTATCGCCGGAACCCGTCCGGATATCGCAACCGGTGTGAGCATGCTTTCATCCGCAATGCCGCTGCCGAGAGTCATCGCAGGATTGGTTGAGACGATGCCGATGATGGCGGCGCTTGCGGTTGCCCTTTCGACTGCAGAATCGTTCACCGGTGATATTTGGACTATTGTACCGGGCGGGAGTTGAGCCGAAGCGAAATAATTTTCCGCTATGTCAACTGCATTTGTCGTCGCTTGAGGTATGACACGGACAGAATCGACATATGCCGTAGCCGCGATACCGCTCACCAGGCCACCGGCGCGTGCCCAACTCGTTCCGACGTCAATCGTTTGCGTTGATGATTTTTCTGTGTAGGCGGTCGACGTATTGCGGCTCGTAAGATGCGCTGTTGGGTTTGTGAATGTCTGACAATCGGATTTTGTTGCAAAGTCCCAAAGCCCCAGCTGGAACGCGCCGCCATTTAATGCGACAGAGCCGCGGGCCATGGCATTGACGTGGTAGGTGGCGCCGTCAGTGACCGGGAAACACGTAGAGTAAAATTGGATCGTGTTGGCGGCATTTGTTTTATTGACAGCCATGGCCGCCGATCCCTGGATGAAGTTCGTCGTATCGCGGCTGCAGGAGCCGGTACTAGCGCCGGTATTGGTACAACTCCATGCGTCCGGCATGGACGGATTCACCTGTGCCAATTCGAATCCGGCATTGGCAACCATACTTCCCTGATCCGGCGTGGCGTTGATGCCGCCGGTTTGGCTCACGTCGCCCTCAAACGTCGTGGTTTGGTTGACAACAAGCGAGTTTGTTTGCAGCGTGCCTGCGATCGTCGCGTTGCCGATACTGTCAAAGGTCGCAGATGGCGAACCGACGTTATTGGTAATTGAGAATGTTTGTGTGTTTCCAAGTTTTACTGCCACAGAGTCGGAGGATAGTGGAGAGATGATATTTGTTTTTACTTCACCAATCTCTGCAACCGGTGAAACGACTTTTTGTGCATCAACCACGCCTGCGGTGAGGTTTGCAATCGCCGCCTGTGAAAATATACCGACGTTATAGATAAGCTGGGCCAGTGAATTCTGCACCTGGTAGAGGACGCCGCTCGTCGTCCCCGTGGGAGTGATGGTGATACCCGTGAGTCCGTCAGCACTCGGCGTGGCAATGGGGCCGGTATTTGGAATCGGTGTGATAAGCGGCGTCAGGTCAAAGCCCGTTACCCCGCCGTTTCTGGTATTGGCCCATTGAAGAGTGTCAAAGCGTGGTGCGGTAAGCCGGTAGGAAATCCGCGACGGAAGGGACGAGTAGATGGCAAGTTTAAAGTTCGTTATATCCAGGTCGTACCACACGCGCGCATTCCCTTCGGGATTCAGAAGGACGACGAGATTGTTGATGTTGGTTTTCAAATCCGTTGCTTTAGTAAACAGCCAAATATCACTCCCCACTGGTTGATTGCCAAAATCGATGATTGAACGGTATCCGACACCCGGAACGAGTTCATTGGTGACGACAACACCGGTTGTTTCTTCTTTAACACCGGTCATAGCCGGAAGGAACGTGGCGTACTTAGCCCCGTCAATGGTATACGCAGGATCATACGTTCCGGCCGTGATTTTACCCGTACCGCCCCCGACTGTTACGTCGCCTCCGAAAAATGCCGCACCGGCGGTGTTCATAGATGAGTCAGTTGTCGTCGTGCCAGCTGAGGCAGGATTCACATAGTAGGCGGTGTCGTTAGTATCTATAAACTTCGTGGCATAGATTTGGCCATTGTCACCATTAAGAATAATGAGTGCTGTGGCTGTGGCTGTCGTTGATCGATCAGCAGCTAAATTAGTGCTCCCCAGTGCAATACTCCGGTTGACGACAGGGTAGGGGTAGATGAGATTATTGGTTTGGGTAAACAAATTTTCTCCATTAGCGCCAACTTGTCCTGTGCCGCCGGTTGGTCCGTTGGCCCCGGTGGCACCCGTTCTCCCGGTTGGCCCATTGGCACCGGTTGCACCGGTACTTCCCGTACTTCCGGTTGAGCCCGTGGGTCCATTGGCACCGGTAGCTCCGGTGGTTCCGGTTGGACCGGCGATGCCCGTTGCTCCAGTTGCTCCCGTGCGTCCCGTTGGTCCGGCTCCTCCGGTGGCACCTGTGGGTCCGGCTTCTCCGGTTGCTCCGGTGGCTCCGGTTCGTCCCGTTGGTCCGGCAGCTCCTCCTCCGCCCGCTCCTGTAGGTCCGGTAGCACCCGTTGGTCCGTTGGTACCGGTCGCACCGGTCGGGCCTTTGTCTCCGGTGGCTCCCGTACTTCCGGTCGCTCCCGTGCGTCCCGTTGGTCCGGCAGATCCTGTAGCTCCGGTAGCTCCGGTGGTTCCCGTAGCACCGGTTGGTCCGGCGCCTCCTGTGGCACCGGTTGGTCCGGCTCCTCCGGTGGCTCCGGTAGCTCCCGTGCGTCCCGTTGGTCCTTCCTCTCCGGTAGCTCCGGTAGCACCCGTGGTTCCCGTGGGTCCATTGGCTCCGGTTGCGCCGGTTGGTCCTGCTCCTCCGGTGGCACCGGTAGCTCCTGTACGTCCAGTTGGTCCTTCGTCTCCGGTGGCTCCCGTGGCTCCGGTAGTTCCTGTGGGTCCGGCTCCTCCCGTGGCTCCGGTGGGTCCAGCCGTACCTGTGGCTCCGGTTGAGCCCGTGGTTCCGGTTGGTCCGGCAACACCTGTTGCGCCGGTTGGTCCGGCTCCTCCGGTGGCTCCGGTTGCTCCTGTACGTCCAGTTGGTCCTTCTTCTCCCGTGGCTCCGGTGGCGCCAGTGGTTCCTGTCGGTCCGGCCACACCGGTTGCTCCGGTTGGTCCAGCTGATCCTGTAGCTCCGGTAGCTCCTGTACGTCCAGTTGGTCCTTCTTCTCCCGTGGCTCCGGTGGCGCCCGTGGTACCGGTAGGTCCATTCACGCCTGTTCCACCGGTCGGTCCGGCCACACCCGTAGCTCCCGTTGATCCCGTACTCCCGGTGGGTCCGGCACCACCGGTGGCACCGGTTGGTCCATTCACGCCTGTGGCGCCGGTTGAGCCGGTTGAACCCGTAGGTCCGGCTCCTCCCGTGGCGCCGGTAGCACCCGTGCGTCCAGTCGGTCCGTTATCTCCGGTTGAACCGGTCGGTCCGGCACCTCCCGTGGCGCCGGTAGCACCCGTGCGTCCCGTCGGTCCGTTATCTCCGGTGGCGCCGGTACTTCCCGTGGCTCCGGTCCGTCCCGTTGGTCCGTTATCTCCGGTTGAACCCGTAGGTCCGGCTCCTCCCGTGGCGCCGGTAGCACCCGTGCGTCCCGTTGGTCCATTTGCTCCTGTAGCTCCGGTGGCTCCCGTCGTTCCGGTGGCACCGGTGGGTCCGGCTCCTCCGGTAGCACCGGTCGGCCCGGCTCCTCCCGTGGCACCGGTGGCTCCCGTGCGTCCTGTTGGTCCTTCCTCGCCGGTAGCTCCGGTAGCACCCGTGGTTCCCGTGGGCCCGTTGGCACCGGTTGCGCCGGTGGGTCCGGCAACACCCGTGGCTCCCGTTGATCCCGTATTCCCGGTAGGTCCGGCAACACCGGTGGCTCCCGTTGATCCCGTATTCCCGGTAGGTCCGGCTCCTCCCGTGGCTCCGGTGGGTCCAGCCGTACCTGTGGCGCCGGTTGAGCCCGTGGTTCCGGTTGGTCCGGCACCTCCCGTGGCTCCGGTCGCTCCGGTGCGTCCCGTTGGTCCTTCTTCTCCGGTGGCACCTGTGGCTCCGGTAGTTCCCGTGGGTCCGGCTCCACCCGTGGCACCGGTACTCCCTGTGGATCCCGTGGGTCCGGCTCCACCGGTGGCACCGGTACTCCCTGTGGATCCCGTGGGTCCGGCAACACCGGTTGCTCCGGTTGGCCCGGCAACACCGGTGGCACCTGTTGATCCTGTACTTCCTGTAGGTCCGTTCGCGCCGGTTGCTCCGGTACTTCCCGTTGAACCTGTGGGCCCGTTGGCTCCCGTGGCACCGGTACTTCCGGTTGTTCCGGTTGGCCCATTGGCTCCGGTTGCACCCGTGGGTCCGGCAACACCCGTGGCACCGGTTGCTCCCGTTCTGCCTGTTGGCCCGTTATCACCTGTTGCGCCGGTTGAGCCTGTACTCCCAGTGGGCCCACCGATTCCGGTTGCACCCGTGGGTCCGGCTACACCCGTGGCACCGGTTGCTCCCGTTCTGCCTG
>Ga0315279_10010505_pt1 | contig 10871 bp, 6 predicted proteins | sample YL17G06_20_MG_FD_203694 | JGI IMG/M metagenome (GOLD analysis project Ga0315279, IMG submission 203694) | Sediment microbial communities from Yellowstone Lake, YNP, Wyoming, USA - YL17G06_20 | ecosystem: Environmental > Aquatic > Freshwater > Lake > Sediment | place: USA: Wyoming | collected...
CGCCGCACCGCCTCCGCCTCTTCAGGCACAATCACCGGGGGCTCATCAGGGCTGGTCCTGCGATAGCCGAAGGGAATATCGCCCAACGGCAGGCCCTTCCGTGCGCGGGTCGCCATCCCTCGAGCCACGTTGTCCGATAGCTGCACAGAGTAGAACTCTGACCACAGGTCAGACATGCCGCCCATCAGGAATCCAGCGGGCGTTCGCTCCCCCACGCCGGGCTCAGTCCTGGATTTGATCTGCACCCCGTGATCGTTGAGCAGTTCACGGTAAAGCGTTGCGTCCCGCATCGATCGAGCGAACCGATCGACCTTGAGTACCAGCACGGCGTCGAATGAGGCTGCCTGAGCGTCGGCGATCATTTCCTGGAAACCGGTGCGGCCTTCCGCGGTCGTCCCGCTGGCACCCGCATCTTCATACACCTTGGCGATCTCCCAGCCCTGAGACTGCGCCCAGGCGACGAGTTCATTGCGCTGGGAGTCGAGTGAGTGTCCCTTGATTTGCTCCGAAGTTGAGACCCGCAGGTAGAGTGCGACGCGCCGGACTTCGCGGTACTTAGGAAAACGCTTCACTTGACGACCCTTAGTCGCGCGCGATTCACCGCACGTTCTCCATTCAATCTGAGCGAGACACCTGCGAGCAACGCGCACATCGCCTCAACCTCCGGCTCGAGGCCCGAGTTGCCAGGGCCCGCCACCTCGCCGCCAGGTGTGTAGTAACGCTCTGTTACGACGGAGTTAGCAAGTCCCTTCCACGTGGAGTTCGCAAAGGATTTGCGGGCGTGGGTGCCCGCCTCTTCACCTCGTTCGTTGCCCGTAACTCCACGCTCTCCCATAGAGAAACCCCCGAGAGGCCCGGCCCAGCGGTGGGCGCTCATCGGGGGTCGCTCGACGCCAGATGGGCGGCTACATCGATCTGTTTTCGCTGGGCCTGGACCTCAAAGGTCCTTCACAACACAAGGCGTGAAATGCGAGGGAACAATGTGACTTTTGACGGAACAACCGCTCGGCGAGGAAGATTTTCTTAGAGAACCCAGTCAGTGGGTGTTTCGGGGCGGTAGCTGCAGAAGGCGCCGGTTCTTATCGCGTTGCGCAGATGGCGGCCGAGCGCTTCATGCTCTTTCTCGATCCGTTCCACTGCTTTGCCTACTTGCTTGGTGACGTTCACCCGTGCTCTCTCAGCCGGGGACCCGGTCCTGCGCTCTCGCCCACCCAAGCCAAACGCGGCGCGAAGCTGCTCGAGGATCAAGTCGCGCTGCTCCTTCAGATTGGCTGCCCGTTCCACATCATTGTTGCGCTCGGCCTCGTTGATTTCTTCGTCTAGTTCCCGGATGGCCGTCTGATACTCGGTTCTCGCCTGAGCGTCGAGCAGTCGCTCCCGGCCCTCGCCCCCAGAAAGGGTGAGGCCATCCTCCGCGAGTTGGTCCGTTGTCATGCCGGGGTAGCCGCCGGCCTCGGGCTGCTGTGTTCCCTCCACAAGGGCCACCAGGTCAAGCACGTGAAACTCTCGGTCGGGGTAGCGCAACAGGTGGGCAATGTATCGAACGCCTCTTGTGTCCCTAAGACGACAGACGTGTTCTGGGTCGCCGATCGTCCAGTACTCGCCTTCTCTGCGGAAGGTGTTCCCCGAAGGTTCTGTAGACAGCTGGCCGGGTCTGATGGCCTCCCAAATGGCCGGGTCGTTCAGAAGGAACAGATCATCATGCGTGCCAAGTCGAACGACGTGGACGTTGAGCGATTCGAGGTGACGAAGGTCTGAGGGCGCCGCGGCGAATGTCGGACACACGACGGCGATCCGATTGCCTGTCCCTGGCAGCCGATTGGACAACGACAGCAAGATGGTCTGTGCAGAGCGCCGCTCATGGAGAAGCCCGAGAACAAACGATGCCCAGGCCCCGTTTCGCTCGCCCTCTCCGAGGAAGAACAGGCGGTCGTGCAACGTGCCGGGCGCGCCACGCAACCCGTTCGCCTCCTGGAACCTCTCGGCGAAGGTCTGTAGGTCGAGGCGCCAGCGGGCGAGATCGTCCGGGCCCAGTTCGATGGCGTCGAACTCGGGGTCCTCGTCATCGAAGGCTTCGATCTTGCCTTCGTCACAAACCACGGAGAGGGTTCGTCCGTGCAAGGTGTAGGAACCGCCCTCCAACTGCGTTTGGACACGGCTGAGCAGCCTCTCCCTCTTCGCCCATTCGAAGTCTGCCGGGAAGCGTTCTACCAACTCCTTCTCATAGAAGACCGCCGACGGGCTCTTCTCCATCCGGGCCAGCATCCAGCGGATCACAGCAGTTTGACCTTCTGCTGCACAAGGTAACCCTCGATGATATCCGCGTACCGCTTCTGGGCGAGGTCGGTGCGGGACGGCGGCTCGATCTCGAAGGTGATCTTCGCCGGGTTTTCGCCATCCGGGTGCAGGTGGAAGCGAAACTTGGCGAGCGTCAGTTCCCCGGAGGCGAGCGAGAGTCCGTTCAAGTCGCGTGAGAAGGTCTGAAGAACGTCGCTGGACTTCACCTCGATTACTGGGTCGCCTGAACCGAACAGCTTGAGCCGCACCTTCAGTAGCTCGATGCGGGTGATGGGACCGTCCCCACCAAAGTCAAACTTGCCATGTTGGAGGGGGGCCAGCGAAAAGGCACCTTTGTTCATGGCTTCCTCGAAGAGGCTCTCGTCGCGGGCGATGCACTTGGCGAATGCGCGGAGGTATTGGCGGCGGTCTTTGTCGAGGCTCGCCTTGATGCTGAGGAGGGCATCCTCCGGGTCGTAGATCAGGATGTCCTCCGAGGCAGGGCGGAAGCTGTTGAGGGCTATCCTGTCACCCTCCCAGTAGGCGATGGTTCGTATGTAGGAGCCATGCGAGACCAGGATGACCGTATCTCCCGCATCCTCGAAGTGGCGGACGTTGCAGACGTCACCCTTCGCCAGGTCGGCGAACCAGCGCCTGACCTCGTCACGAAGCGCCTCCAGTTCGCTCTCCCTGATCACCACACGGTCTGAAGGGATCTTGTGCACGCTAAGTCTCGAAGACGAGGCGTAGAGAAGATAGCGAGCCCAGGCGAACTCGAAGGCATCCCTGTGGTCGAGGAAGAGGCGCATCGCCAACTCCTGCCTCGGCTTGTCCGGGTCAAAATCCAGGTTGAACTTCCGGTGGGCGCGAACCACCAGGTTCATCCCCTGTTCGCAGATGTCGTTGACCCGCCGGAAATCCTCAAGAATGACGCCTTTCGCCTGAGCGTTCTCGGGGCGGTTGAGAAACTCTTCCATCGAGTCACTGTTGATGAAGACCCAGCCAGAGGGTTGGGTCTCCCACTTAAGGGCAGCGAAGTACCGCTGGAACAGGTCCCACGGGACGGTGCGGACAAACTTCTTGAGCGTAAGGCCGCGGTGCTTGGGCATGTGTCTATCCTTTTGAACAGATCTCCGGTCTCTGAGAGGATCATACTACAGGCGGAGAAGGGATGCACGCCTGTCGCGCTCGAGCCCCTCACACACCCAGGGCCGCCGCCACCTTGTGCCAGCTTCTGTCCTCCTGCCCCTCGAGCCGCCTCAAGTACACCGTTGTCACGGCCAGCGAGCTGTGGTCCAGGAAGCGGCTGACCTCCTCGACCGACTCGCCGGCGTCGCGCCTCAACTTGGCCGCAGAGTGGCGCAGGATGTGGACCCCGGCGGGCGGGAGGCCAGCCTTGCGCAGGTAGCGTCGCAGGTTCCCGTAGAACGTGCCGCTGGTCAGGCCGCGGCCGTTAGCGGCGGGGCTGCCGGACGGCCACAGCGACTGGGAGGGGTCCATGGTGGCCAGGCTCTTCCCCCAGGCCGCGAGCGCCCTCTCGATGGCCTCGAAGGCTGGCCTGGGCAGCTCCCGCTTCGCCCGCTTGCCACCCTTGCCTCGGTAGGTGTAGTAGGCGGTGCCGTTCTCGCAGGAGATGTCGCCGCGCTTGAGGCCCAACACCTCCGACCGGCGCCGGCCGGTAAGCGTCAACGTGAGGATGATGGCGCGGTCCCGCAGCCCGACCGGCGTGTCCGGGATGACGGCCAGAAGCCTGCGGATCTCCTCCGCAGTGAGTCCGCGGGGTGGGGAAGGCTCGACCCTGGGGCGCTCCAGCTGGTCGCAGGGGTTGGACGCGACGAGCCCCATGCGGATGAGGAACCGGTAGAACGAGCTGACGCAGGCCATCCGGGCGCCGATGGTCACTGCGGACGGCTCCCGGCCCGACGGCCCGACGCCGTGGGCGAAGGCGAACACCTCCCGGCTGGTGACCTGATCGGGCGCCTTTCGTACGGTGCCGAAGAATTGCTGGAGCATGCGAGAGTAGCCGTCCACCGTGCGGCGGGAGCCGCTGCGGCGCTCCTTCTCGGCAAGGAAGGCGTAGAGGGCGCGCTCCCAGGCGGGTAGGGATTCGTCGAAGGGGACGAGCGTGGCGACCATGGTCGTTTCCTCCTGTTCTTGAAGTCAGCGACCATGTTCGCTCTGTGTGGCAGGAAGTCAAGTCACGATGGCGCAATGGTGCGCGGTTGTTCGGTCTCCCTTTCTGTCTGCGGGGTGTTCCCCTACTGAAGCGGAGAAGATTGAACCGCCCCCTGCAGCAGAACTCTTGACCCGGCGAAGCAGAGGGGCATATGATCCGGCCCACGGAGTCCATGTCCCGCTTTTGGGTAACGCGGCGAGAATCTATCTGCTATGGACCTTGTCGAAATAATTGTTACCTCAGTTGGCGGGTTGATCGTCGCCCTGGTCGGCGCAATCCTCGGTGCGTGGCTTTGGGGATGGCTCATAAGACCGCGCGTTGCGAACCGTGGGGTACGCGTCATTCTGAACTTTGATCCTGGCGAAGACGTCGTATTCGTTTTCCCCACTCGCCGACCGGTTGAACAACGCAAGTTCAACCAGATAGCTTGGGAAGACGCCCGGGCCATTGACTACGTGCTCCGGGCGCTGGCAAAGCGGAACTGGCCGATGAGCAGAATCGGAATGCGTGGGGCCGATCACTTTGATCCCAATCGGGACTGGAACAAGAATTTGGTCATCATATGCAGTCCGAAAAGCAATGCCGTATGCCAAGCGGCCCTCGACGAGCTAGCACGTGGACGATCACTCGAGTGTAAGTTTGGGTTCAAGCCGGCAGACAGGCCAGAAGACTGGGAGATAGTGTTTGATGACTTTTCGGCGAAGTCCCCGTCTCACGAAGAAGAGCGACAGGGCAAAACGGAACTGACGGACTACGCACTGTTGGCCAAGGTGGCGAATCCTCGGAACCCCCACACCAAGATGCTCTTCGTTTCGGGCATAAGGGCGTTCGGTACGTGGGGCGCCGCAAAGTATCTGGTTGAACACGTGAACGATCTGTACCGCCTATTCAAACATCGAGACTTCGCGGTGGTGCTCAAGGTCACTTACAGCGTCAACGGATGGCGGATCGATCACGTTGAGCCGACCCATCTTCATGCCTGCGAGGCCTAGTACGAGCCGTGCCCCCCGGCCCGCTTCGTCAGGCCCCAAAACATCCCTGGGTCCAATGCCTGGGACCCACCATGACCTGATCGTGTCGGTCTGCCAGGATGATGAGATTGGGAATTGAGCACCAGTCGGGATTTGCTCCACTGGCGAACAGCGGAGAAGGGAAAGCTCCTCCGAGGTGCACGGCATACCATGATGCTGCCAAATGGAGGTGATCCCGCGCCTCATCGATAGACCCCTGCGAAGTGCTATAATCGCCTCCGCTAGCGTTGTCGGGCTGGCATACCTTCTGGGCCACCTAGAATGCCGAACCAGCACGTTGCAGACCAAGTACTCCAGCGTCTACGCTCGCTGACCAGCTACGATGCCCTCATCGAGCTGCTGACCACGCTGGGCTTCGACTACGACGGCCACGAGGTCTCGATCGCTGATTGGCCCCCGGTCCTGCGTGCGGCTGTCCAAGAGCTTCGCGTCGCCGCCCGCCACGGCTCCTTCGTCGTCTTCCATGCCCGCATTCCCGAGAGCGGCATGCTCGGCGTGGAGCGCCAGGTCACTGCGCGCCTCCTGCGTCTGGAGCCTCACGCCCTTCTCGTCTTCACCGACCCCTCCTGCCGCCTGTGGCATGTCGTGCACGTCCGCTTCGACCCGCAGGCCGAGCGCCGGCGCCAGTTGCGTCGGTTCGTGGTCGACGTGCGCGACTCGGGCCGCCGGGCGGAACGGCTGAGGACCACGGCCGAACGGCTGTCGCTCCTGCACATCGAGCCGGGCGAACACCTGTCGGCTCCCGATCTCCAGAAGAAGTGCGACGAGGCCTTCCGGATCAGCGAGGTCACGAAGGGCTTCCTACGTGCCTTCGTTCAGGTCGTCGACGGGCTCACAGAACGGCTGAAGGCGGCCAATCCCGGCCTGCTGCCTACCGACCAAGACGCTCTGCGTCAGGCCCAGCTCCTGATGGACCGTCTGGTCTTCCTTTACTTCGTGCAGAAGAAGGGGTGGCTCAACGGCGAGCAGGACTATCTCTTCAGGCGCTACGACAAGTGCTTCCGCGAAGATCGTGACGCCCCCACCTATTACCAGGGCTACCTGCTGCCGCTGTTCCGGGGTCTATCACACCGGAGCGCCGAGCGACCGCGCAATGAGCAGGGAGAGGAAGAAGCCATTCCCTTCTTGAACGGCGGGCTCTTCGAGTTGCTCCTGTCCTATGGCACCGCCAACCCGCCCATCGACGAACGGCTGCATGTGCCCAATAGCGCTCTCTTCGACGTGTTCGAAGGCTTCCTGGAGCGCTACAACTTCACCACCACCGAGGACACGCCTCTCGATGTGGAAGTGGCTGTCAACCCGGAGGTTATCGGCACCATCTTCGAGACCTTCGTGCTCACCTCGGAGCAAGAGCCGGAGACCAATGCTCCCGACCGCCGCAAGGCCACCGGCAGCTTCTACACCCCGCGTATCGTGGTGCACTTCATCTGCCGCGCCGTCCTGCGGTTCTATCTAGCGGAACGCACCGGCATGGACCAGCAGGTCATCAAACGGCTCATCGAGTTCGCGCCGGCGGAGCAGCTCACTGAAGAGGAGGAGCGAAAGCTTACCGAGCTTGTTTCCGAGCAGGAGGCCACCAATCTGCGCCAGGCCGCTCTCACCCTTCGCGCCTGCGACCCGGCGGTGGGTTCCGGCGCCTTCCCCGTCGGCCTGCTTCAGGAGATGGTCAAGCTCATTACCCTCCTCGACTTGCGCCTGCACGGTCGAATGCAGATCAGCCGGCGGAACTACGCCTACGACCTCAAGAAGCGGATGATCGAGGAGTGTCTCTATGGGGTGGACATCCAGGAGCAGGCAGTGCAGATCTGCGAGCTGCGCCTCTGGCTTTCCCTGGTGGTGGACTACCAGGTGGACGAGAGGCTGCCGCTGCGCGAGCGTATCGCGAGCATAGACGCACTGCCTAACCTAACCTTCCGCGTGCGGGTGGGCGATTCTCTCCTGGACCAGGTCTTCGGGCGTGACTGGACGTGGGCCTCCGAGGCGGGCCACGAAGACGTCATCGACCGGATCAAGGAGGCTAAGCGCCTCTACTTTGACACGCAGCTACCAGAGGGCAAGCGGGAGCTAGAGAGACAGATCGTGGCCCTCCAGCTCCGGCTCATGGAGCGCTTCCTGATGCGAGAGGCCAGTGCTGTCGGGGCGAACCTGCCCATGCTTTCGGGCCTCACGACCCGCAGGCAGCAGGCGGAACTGGAGAGGACACGCCAGCGGTTAGACGAGATCGCCAGCCTCGTCCGTCGATGCCAGGAGGCTCAACGCGAGTTGGCGGCGCCGGCCCGGGCCGACGATCGGGAGGACGTTCGTCGTTTTGACGCCATCCGTCGTGAATTGCGCACGTCCTTTATCTGGAGGCTGGATTTCGGCGAGGTGTTCGACGGCGGCGGCGGCTTCGACATCGTCTTTGGCAACCCGCCGTTCGTCACCGCCCGCAACCCGCAGATGCGGGAGCGCTACCGCGCCCGCTGGCCCACGAGCTGCTACAAGAAGTACCACATGCTGGCCCCCTTCACCGAGTTGGCGCTGACCGCTCTCTTGCGGCCCAACGGCCAGTTCGGCTACATCATGTCCAACGCCTTCGCCACCCGCGACTTCGGCAAGCCGCTGGTGGAGCAGGTCCTTCAACACCTGGAGCTGCGCAACGTGGTGGACTGCTCCGGCCTGATGTTCCCCGGCCACGGCACACCCACCTGCATCCTCCTGGGCCACTCCATCCGGAGCAAGCCGGAGCTGCCGACCCTGCTCTGTGGCACCAAGCCCGGCATGGGCCAGCTCCACGAGGAGGCGGAGGAGACGGAGCTCTGGGCGGAGATTGAGGCAGGGTGGGAGGTCGCTGGATTTGAGGGGCGACGCGTCGCCACAGCGGAGCTCGATGTCTCCGTGGCGAGAGCGCACCCGTGGGCGCTCAACGCCTCTGGCGTGGGGACGAAGGAACTCATGGAGGAGGCCGCTGGGCCACTCAGGGAGCTGTTGGCGGACGATGTGGGCGTCGCTACGATGACGAACAGCGACGAAGTCTTCAACAATCCACCCGAGTTCTTTCGGCGTGTCGCTCCGGTCCCCCGACGGTTGAGATGGTACATCGAGGGCGATGACGTTAGGGATTGGAGTGTGCTCGCCACACAGTCGGTGCTGGCACCGTACGATGACGGTGGCGACGTTGTGCAACCCCAGGAGCTTGGCGAGGCAGCCAACGCCTATTTGGCCCGCTTTAGGTGCCACCTTGGGAGTCGAGTCTCTTTTGGCAGCAAGACTTTCGATGAGTTGGGACGACCCTGGTACTCATTCGAGCGGTGGAATGCAGCCAAGTATCGGCGGCCGCGACTAGTCTGCTGTGGCATCGCTACGCACCTGCATTGCGTGCAACCGGATGATGCCTGGGCCACCAAGCAGACCGTCCAAGTGGTGCCGCTGCCGGACTTCTCCGACCAGACCGTTCTCTGCTCAGGACTGAACTCGTCTGCCGCGCTCTTCTGGCTCAAGCAGATCTGCTTCTGCAAGCGTGAGAGCGCTGACGCGGAGGCCGACACCTACTACGAATTCTTCGGAAATAAGCTTGTGAAACTCCCAGTGTCGCGCGCTCTCCCGAGAAACACACCTGTCTGTCGGCGAGCAGAGGCCCTGGCCCAGCGCTGCTCGGATCTGGGGGCCCTCATCCCTGGCCTTCACCCTCGCAAGCTGTTCGAGCACCCGGGCGAGGGCTACACCGACTGGTATCGCCAGATCCGGGGCTACCAGCCGCCTCACCAGTGCCTCAACACCGGCTGGCAGTCGGCGGCTGAGCTGCGCGACGCCTGGCGCTGGGCGGTGGAGGAGATGCGGCGCTTGCGCCGCCAGATGGTCGCCCTCCAGGAGGAGATGGACTGGCTGATGTACGGCGCCTATGGCCTCCTTACGCTGGATCATCCGGTCGTCAACCTGACCGGCCCCGAGGACCCCATGCCCATCGAGCAGATGGACCGGGCCTATCGCCTCCTCCAGCACGAGCGGGACATCCCCGCCGACTGGCCGGCCTCTCAACGAGCTCTATGGCAGGCCCGGCTCCAGGCCATAGCTGAGAACGAGCACGTGGGACGCATCGAGCAGCCAGCCTACAAGCGTCGCTGGGAGGAACCCTTCGACGACGGCGACTTCCTGCAAGCCTACGAGTGGTGGCTGCGGGAGAAGGCCGAGTGGGTCCTTGAGCACCTCCACGGCGGCGGACCCGTGGAACTGACTGCCTGGGCGACGGAGTTGCGCCAAGATCCCCGCGTGCGCGCCGCCCACGAGGTGGCGCTTGAAATCGGCTCCCAGCGCGGCGATGCCGCCTACATCCGCGAGCGCGAGCGGGGCGATTTCGCCGCTCACTTGAAGCGCATCATAGAGGAGGGGGCCGTGCCCGACGACCGAGCCGCCTTCAAGAAGAAGCATGCGAAGCTGCGCGGCATCGACCCGAGCCGTCACCTGCCCAGCGGCGTCCCGCGGGAGCGTTTCCGCTCGCTGACCGCCCGGTCCGGCTGGTACAAGTGGGCAGGCCAGGACATCTGGAGCGGCGTCAGGGGAGACGTGTGGGATGACTGAACGCCTCATCGACAACCGAAGCACCCGGCTGGTCGAGGCCATCAACGCCGTGCTGCCGTATGCGCGGGCGACCCGGTTCATCACCGGCTACCTGTTCGTATCTGGGCTCCAGCCTATCGCCGATGGGCTGCGCCAGTTGGAGCACATCAAACTCCTCATCGGCACCACCACCAGCCGCGAGACCATCGAGCAGCTCGCTCTGGGCTACCGCCGCCGCGAGCTTGTCGAGGAGAAGCTGCGGCAGCAGCGGCACGTGAACGTTGACCGGGCGATAACCGACACCGTGCTCGCCATTCGCCAGTCCATCAGCGAGATGCAGCCGGGCGAGCGCGAGGCCCACACCATCAGCGTCCTCGCCGAACTCATCGCGGACGAGAAGCTGGACGTGCGGGTCTACACCCGTGGCGTCCTCCACGCCAAGGCCTACGTCTTCGATTACCGCAACCCACAGCCCAACTCGCGGGGCATCGGGATCGTGGGCTCCAGTAACCTAACGGAGCCAGGGCTTGCTAGCAACACCGAGCTTAACGTCCAGGTGGACGACAACGCTGACATCATCACTGGCGAAGGCCTGCACCGCGACCTCTGCGAGTGGTTCGACGAGCTCTGGAACGAGGCCAAGCCCTTCAGCCCAGAGCTCATGACGGAGCTGAAGGAGAGCTGGGCGCTATCCGTCGCCCGACCCTACGATGTCTACCTGAAGATGCTGTTCGAACTGGTGCGCGGACGGCTGGAAGGGGACGAAGCGCGTCTGGTGCTGCCGGGGGAGATCCCCCTGGCCGCGTACCAGAAGGTCGCCGTGCAGCAGGCTATCCGCATGGTGGACCAGT
>Ga0315279_10010507_pt1 | contig 10870 bp, 9 predicted proteins | sample YL17G06_20_MG_FD_203694 | JGI IMG/M metagenome (GOLD analysis project Ga0315279, IMG submission 203694) | Sediment microbial communities from Yellowstone Lake, YNP, Wyoming, USA - YL17G06_20 | ecosystem: Environmental > Aquatic > Freshwater > Lake > Sediment | place: USA: Wyoming | collected...
AGCTCGTGACTTCGTTGAGGCGGCTCTGCGGCCGGACGAATTCGGGGTGCTCGGCGTAGAGGGTTAGAAGAAGCTCCTGATAGGCCGAAAGACGGAAAAAGTAGGTTTCTTCGGAGACGACGGAAGTTTTTTTACCGCAGTCCGGGCAGGTCTTGCACCCTTCCGCCTCGAGGGGCACGTCGTCGGCCAGGAAATTCTCGTCGGAGACGCAGTACCAGCCTTTGTATTCGCCCTTGTAGATGTCGCCCTTGTCGACGAGCATCTGGAAGAGCTTCTGGACACCCTTCTCGTGGAAGTCCATGGTCGTCCGGATGAAGAAGTCGTGCGAAATGTCGAGGGCCTTCCACAGGTCCTGGGCCCGGCCGACGACCGAGTCGGCCAGGGCCTTGGGGGTCAGACCCCGCTCGGCCGCCGCCTTCTCGATCTTCTGGCCGTGTTCGTCGGTCCCGGTCATGAAGAAGACATCCTTCCCGGCCAGTTTCTGGAACCGGGCCAGGGCGTCGGCGATGATCGTCGTATAGGCATGCCCGATGTGGGGCACGTCGTTGACGTAGTAGATCGGCGTCGTTATATAAAATGTTCTTTTAGAATTCTTTTCCACTGACCGGCCCTCCTCGGATGAGCATTATGGCTTCGGCGCGCGTGGCCGGGTTCTTCCGGAACGAGCCGCGGACGGCCGAAGTCACGGTGATGGACTTGGGCTTTTTCGCCCCGCGCATGGACATGCACATGTGCTCGGCTTCGATGACGACCAAGACGCCCAGGGGCTTGAGGTGCTCGTCGAGCAGGTCGGCGATCTGTTTCGTCAACCGCTCCTGGACCTGAAGCCGCCTGGACAGGACCTCCACCACCCGGGCGATCTTGCTCAGACCGACGATCCGCCCGGATTTCGGGATATAGGCCACGTGGGCCACTCCCGCGAAGGGGAGAAGATGGTGCTCGCACATCGAGTAGAGGGGGATGTTCTTGATGAGGACCATTTCGTCGTGCTTTTCGTCCTCGATGACGCGGAGGCTCTGCGTCGCCTCGCGCTCCGTGCCGCCGAGGATGTCGGTGAGCATCCGGGCCACCCGGCGGGGCGTCGCCCGGATACCTGGACGGCGGGGGTCCTCGCCCACGCCCTCGAGGACGAGCGTCACGCCCTTTTCGATCTTCTTGATGTCCATGATGGTTCCTCCGTCCTCTCGCCGTCCCGCCGCTCGCTCTTCTTGGCGAACTCGCTGACGGCCAGGCGGGCGATCTCCTTGAGCGGCCGCTTCGTTTTCCGGGCGGCCTTCAGAAGGTCCTCGTACTCCGGCTGGACGTTGACCGGCCGACCGCCGAACGAGGCGATCTTGATGCCGACCTTCTCGCCGCCGACCCGGACGGTCCGGAATTCCCGCTCGAGGACGCGCCGCCCGACGGGGTAGTAGCGGACGCCGATCGACGTCGTTTCCCGGAAGACGGCCTCGATGAGAGCGTCCATTTTATCGACGCCCGCGAGCAGGGTCAGCTTCGTGCCCAGGCGATTTTTCTTCATGACCACGGGGGAGAGGGTGGCGTCCATGGCCCCCTCTTCGAAAGCCCTCTCCAGGAAGTGGGCCAGCAGCTGAGGCGAAGCGTCATCCAGTGTCGCCTCGATGATGTAGACGTGCCTCGCCTCGTCGAAACTCCGGGCTTGGCCGTAAAAAGCCCTCAGGACATTCGGGATCTCGGGGAATTCCTTCGTCCCCGCGCCACAGCCGATCCTCTTGTAAACGAGCTCGGGGAGCTTGGTGAACCGCTTGGCCAGGGTCGAAACGATGGCCGCTCCGGTCGGCGTGACGAGTTCGGACTCGACCCAGGCCGAGTAGACCGGCACGTTTTTCAGGAGTTCGGACACCGCGGGCGGAGGGACGGGGAGAACGCCGTGGGACGTCTTGACCCACCCGGAGCCGACGTTGAGGGGTGAACAATAAACGTCGCCGATGCCCAACTCGTCGAGGAGGAACGCGGCGCCGACGACATCGACGAGGGCGTCGTCGGCCCCGGCCTCGTGGAGATGGATCTCCTTGAACCTCCGGCCGTGGACGCTGGCCTCGGCCTCGAAGAGCCGCTTGAAGACGGCCAGGGCCTTCTCCTTGACGGCCGGCGCGAAGCGGCTCCGCAGGATGACGCGCTCGACGTCGGCGAACGTCCGCTCGACGTGCTCGTGCGTCTTGATATGGACGTCGACCTTGAGCGCGCCAAAGCCGCCGCGGCGGACCCGGCGGACGGAGATGTCCACGGGCAAACGGAGCCCGGCCATCTTCTCCTTGAACAGGGCCTGGTCTACGCCCAGGTCGAGGAGTGCTCCGAGGATCATATCGCCGCTCAACCCCGAAGACCCGTCAAAATAGGCATAGTTCATGGCTTTGTCCATTCCCGCAGCTGCCTGTCCAGAACGGGCAGGATCTCTCCGGCCTTTCCCGGGAAAAAGAAGTTGGCATGCGGAGTCAGCGAAGTCGGCTCGAGGTTGACCTCTATGATTTTGGCTCCCGCCCGGGCCGCGGCGTAGGGAAGAGAGGCGGCCGGGTGAACGACGGCCGACGTCCCGATGACGAACATGACTTGACAGGACTCGCTCAAATCGGTGGCCCGGTCGAGGACGACGGGGTCGAGCGATTCTCCGAACCAGACGATATGGGGCCGCAAGAAGGAGCCACAGTTCGGACAGACGGGAGGGATGTGCGGCAGGGGATTGTCCCTGACCTCCTCGACCGTCCCTTCCCGGGTGCAACGCAGTTTCCAGATGTTGCCGTGGAGCTCGACGACGTTCTGCGAGCCGGCCTTTGCATGGAGGCCGTCAACGTTCTGGGTGATGACGGCCATCTCCCCGAACAGTCTTTCCCAGCCGGCGATGACCCGGTGCCCGGCGTTCGGCTCGACGGGCGCGATGAGGCCGCGCCGCCAGTCGTACCACTCCCAGACGAGTTTCGGGTCGCGCTCGAAGGCCTCGGGCGTGGCCAGGGTCTCGGCCTTGTGCTGTTTCCATAGTCCGTCCTTGCCCCGGAACGTGGGGACGCCGGACTCCGCGGAAATTCCCGCGCCCGTGAGCACGGCGACCCGGCCGGCCCCGGCGAGGAATTCCACGACCTCTTCGACCTGATATTCGCCCATGGATGCCCGTTTCGCCCCTTAGAATATCGTTTTCCCCGGCAAAAAGCAAAAGCTCGGGAGGCCTCTTTCCCAATCTTGACTTGCCTTCGCCGAAAAGGGTATATCAGTCTGAGGAGCATTCATGCCCGGGACCCAAAAAACCCAGAAGCCTCAGGCCTCCATCGGCATCCTGGGCGGCACGGGGCTCTACGAGATCGACGGCATCAAAAACACTCGCGAGGTCCGCCTCCGGACGCCGTTCGGGGAGCCCTCCGGCCCCTTCGTCGTCGGGACGCTCGAAAACCGGCGAGTGGCCTTCCTGGCCCGCCACGGCAAGGGCCACCGGCTGCTTCCCGGCGAGGTCAATTACCGGGCCAACATCTTCGGATTCAAGAAGTTAGGCGTCGAACGGATCATTTCGGTCAACTCCGTGGGTTCTCTCCGCGAAGACATCCGGCCCCGCGACATCGTCCTGGCCGACCAGTTCTTCGACCGGACCCGCCGGCCGAACACGTTCTTCGGCGAGGGCATCGTCGCCCACGTCAGCTTCGGCCAGCCCGTCTGCCCGGAACTCGTCAAGGTTCTTTATGAAACTGCGGTGGGGCAGGGAATGAGGGCGCACCGCGGCGGCACCTACATATGCATCGACGGCCCCGCGTTCTCCAGCAAGGCCGAGTCTCTCACCTACAGGTCGTGGGGAGCGGACGTCGTCGGCATGACCAGTGCCACGGAGGCCAGGCTCTGCCGCGAGGCCGAGATCTGCTATGCGACACTGAGCCTGGCTACGGACTACGACGTCTGGCATGAAACCGAGAAGCCGGTCACCGTCGAGCTCATCCTCCAGAACCTATCGCACAACATCGGCAACGCTAAAATCGTGATCAAAAAAGCGCTGGCAGCGCTCGGCGGCGAAGGCGCCCGCGCCTGCGATTGCGGCTCGTCCCTGCGGAACACCATCGTGACCGACCCGGCCGCGATCCCGGCCGCGGCGCGGCGGAAGCTCGGCATCCTCGTCGATAAATACCTGCCTTAGGTTTGGGGAAGACCATGAGTCTCGTCATCGTCGGTTCGGTCGCCTTCGACACCATCCGGACGCCCTGGGGCTCGCGCGAGAGGATCGTCGGCGGGTCGGGGACCTACTGTTCGCTCGCGGCGAGCTACTTCACCCGGCCCCGCATCGTCGGTGTCGTCGGCCGGGACTTCCCGCGAAAAACCCTGGCTCTCCTCAAGTCGCGCGGCGTCGACCTCAAGGGCCTCAAGGTCAAGGCCGGGAAGACCTTCCACTGGGAAGGGAGGTACGAAGAGGACCCCAACCGTCGAACGACCCTCCGGACGGAGCTCAACGTCTTCGCCGACTTCCGGCCGGAGATCCCCGCGCCCTACAGGGGCTCACGCATCGTCTATCTGGCCAACCTCAACCCGGAGCACCACGACTTCGTCCTGGGCCAATTCCGCAAGCCGGCCTTGGTCGCCATGGACACCATCCGTCTCTGGATCGACACCAAGAGAGAAGTCCTCCTCAAGGAGCTCGGCCGGGTTGACATCTTTTTTGCCAACGATGAGGAGGCCCGGCTCATCACCGGGGAGATGAACCTCATCAGTGCGGGTAAGGCCCTCGTCGGGCTCGGCCCGTCGCTCGTCCTACTGAAGAAGGGGGAGCACGGGGCGCTCGTCTTCGGCCGGGATTTCGTCTTCGGCGTCCTGGCCCATCCGTGCGAGCGCGTCATCGACCCGACCGGGGCCGGTGACAGCTTCGCCGGCGGCTTCTTGGGCTGCCTCGACAAGACGCCCGGGCTGGCCGGAAAGAACGTCCGCCGGGCGGCTGTCTACGGCAGCGTCATGGCTTCTTTTGCCATCGAGGATTTCGGGATCGGGCGTTTTCTGACCCTCGACCAAAGCCAGGTCGAGGAGCGATTCAAGCAATTCCGCAAGCTCTCGACATTCTAGAATACGATAGGCCCCCGGGATCGCTGGGGGCGGCTGTGGAGGAAAGAAATGGCTGACATCAAGGCCCCCATGGAGCCTTTCCGCATCAAGGTCGTGGAACCCATCCGCCCGGTAGCGCGCCGGGAGCGCGAGGCCCTGCTCGGGCAGTCCGGGTTCAACATCTTCGGCATCCCGGCCGAGAAGGTGACCATCGACCTTCTGACGGATTCCGGGACTTCGGCCATGAGCGACGACCAGTGGGCCGGCATCATGTCCGGGGACGAGTCCTACGCCGGAGCGCGAAATTTCTTCCATCTCGAAGATTCGGTCCGTTCGATCTTCGGCTTCCGCCACGTCATCCCCACCCATCAGGGGAGAGCGGCGGAAAGGATCCTCTTCGGTTCGGCCGTCAAGAAGGGCGATAGCGTCCCCAACAACATCCATTTCGACACGACCCGGGCCAACGTCGAGGTCCTCGGGGCGCGGGCCGAGAACCTGGTCGCCGCCGAGGCCTATGATCCCGATTCGCCCCACCCGTTCAAGGGCGACATGGACGTTGAAAAGCTCAAGAAATTCATCGACAGGCGCGGCGTCGAGAGGATCCCGCTGGTCATGATGACGGTCACCAACAACAGCGGCGGCGGACAGCCCGTCTCCCTGAAGAATATCAAGCTTGTGAGCGAGGTCTGCGCCCACCACGGCATCCCCTTCTTCTTCGACGCCTGCCGCTTCGCCGAGAACGCTTTTTTCATCAAGAAACGCGAGAAGGCCTACGCCAAGAAGAGCGTCCTTGAGATAGCCCAGGAGATGTTCTCCTATGCCGACGGGGCGACCATGAGCGGCAAGAAGGACGCCCTGGTCAACATCGGCGGGTTCGTCACCCTCGACGACGACGCCCTGGCAGAAAAGATCAAGAACCTCCTCATCATTAGCGAAGGGTTCCCGACCTACGGCGGCCTGGCCGGTCGCGACCTGGAGGCCATGGCCCGCGGCCTCAAGGAAGGCCTTGACGAGGAATACCTTGAGCACCGAACCGCCCAGGTCGCCTACCTCGGCGGCCTTCTCGACCAGGCCGGGGTGCCCGTCTTCAAGCCGTTCGGGGGCCATGCCGTCTACATCCTGGCCGACCGGTTCCTGCCCCACATCCCGCGCACGAAATACCCGGGTTGGGCCCTGACGGTCGCCCTCTACAGGGAGTTCGGCATCCGGGCGGTCGAGATCGGCGGGGTGATGTTCGGGCAGAAGACGGGCAAGGGGAAACAGGAGGTCTATCCCGAGTTGGAGCTGGTCCGGCTGGCCATCCCGCGTCGGGTCTACACGGCCTCGCACCTGCGGTTTGTCGCCGAGTCCCTGATCGAACTCCACAAAAACCGCGACAAGGTCAGGGGGCTGCGTATCGTCCGCGAGTCGCCCTTCCTGCGGCACTTTACGGCGCAACTCGAGGAAATCTAGGAAAAAGAGGGACAGTCCCCAGGCGAGGGGACAGTCCCCTTTTTCAGGTCTTGATCCGGCCGGCGGACTCGACGCGGAGGTCGAGACTGCCGATCCCGGCGTCGACCTCGACTTCGATGACGACGGCGCTCTTTCCGTAAGCCTCGTTGACGTAAGAGCCGCCTTGCTTGGTCAGGCCGTGGGTATCGATCGAGCCGAGGCCGCCGTCGACCTTGACCCGCACGCCGACCTCGAAGGGCAGATAGATCTTACCGCTGCCGACGCCGCCGTCGATCTTGACGTTGAAACTCTTCTGGTGCGGGCCCTGGAGGTCGAGGGTCATCTCGCCGACACCCATATCGATCTCGACCCGCTGGAGCTTCAGGCCCCGGAGGTCGATGTCACTCTGTCCGGCTCCGAGGTCGATGTCGAGGTCGAGAGGAACCGCCTTGCTCAAATTGAAGTCCCAGCGGTTACGGATCCGGCCGAAGGGCACGCTGTTCCGGCGGGCGCGCCGGACCTCGAGCATGCCCTTGTCGCCGAAGCGGCGATACTCGACGACCGGACGGTCCCTGTCCCGCCTGTATTCGAACGATGCTTCGAGGAGGGCCTCCTGTTCGGCGCCGCGGACGCGGAGCTCGCCGGCATTCATATGCAGGCCGACTTCGGCCCGGGTCGCCCCTTCGAGCGCGACGGTTTGGGAATCCCTCATGACGTCGCGGGGCTCGTCGCAAGCGGCGACAATGGCCGCCAGGGCGATGATGATCAACACTATTTTCAGGCGGGAAGCGTTCATCGATAGGCCTCCTGGGTGTCGTTTGCGTCTCATCCCTTTATACGAAGGAGACGGGCCCGGAGTTCCCAGTCTCACGGGGCCTTGACCTTTTTCGCCGGGAGGTCCATCCCCCCCTGGTGCAGGACGAGTCCCGTGACGCGGCCGCCGGCGTCCTTGACGAAATCGACCTGGGCGTCGACGACCTTGAGGAAGAACCTCGTCTCCGACTCGGGAAAGAGCTCGATCTCGGGCTGACCTGTGGCCTGGGAGATGAGTTTATCCCCCCGCCTGAGGATGGTGATGATGAAATCCGGGGCCAGTTCGTAGTCGCCGGCATAGAGGTCGTAGATCTTCGGGTCGACGACGGCCACTTTCCTCGGAGAGGGAATAGGTTTGGCGGTCTTCGAATAGACCTGGGCGGGTCCGATCCGGGACTCGATGCGGACCCTGATCACGTTTCCGGCGGCGTCCTTCACGGCCAGGATCCGGGCCGGATTGTCCCCGGTGAAGAACTCCGCCGCCGAGGCGGCCAGCAGCTCGCTTTTCGCGCCGCCCTGCCTCTGGGCGAAGAGCTTGTTCCCATCGCGGCTGATGTAGAATTCCTGTTTCCTTTCGCCCACGTAAACGCCGGTGAGAGGGTCGAGGTTCTTGGCGGCGAGGCCGACGGCCTTGCGTTCGGGCTCGGCGAAGCCCAGCGCCAGCCAGGCGATCTTGACCGCCCGGGGCTCGGGGCCGCGTCCTTCGACGGCACTGTTGGTCAGGATGGCCAGGAAGATCTTGTCTTCGGGAAAGGTCATCTCGTAGCTCGTAAAGCCGTTGATCCCGCCGCCGTGCTCGATGGATCGATGGCCGCCGAAATCGGCGGCGAACCAGCCGAAGCCGTAGCCCGAGGATTCCCCGTTCTTGAGCTTGTAGGGCGTGAAGGCTTTGTCGAGCCATTCCTTTTTGACAAGCTTGCCCGAGAAGACGGCCTCGCTCCAGACGGCCAGGTCGTCGACGTTCGAGAGGAGGGAGCCCGCGGCATAGGGCTGGGTCATGCTGAGGTAGGGGGCGTTGACGAAGCCGCCCTTGCCCATCTGGTAGCCGGGGACGCGGCGCGGGATGACCCGCTCGGTCGACCCGTAGCAGGAGCTTTTCATCCCCAGGGGCTTGAAGATGTGGCCATCGACGAACTGTTCGTAGCTCTCGCCGGAGACCTTATCGATGATGGCCCCGAGAAGGACATACCCGGAATTGTTGTAGGCCCAGCTCTCGCCGGGCTCGAACTGCATGGGCTTGTCCTTGAACAGGTCGACGAGCTCCTTCACGGAGAAATCCTTCCGCCAGAGCGGCAGCCATTCCGCCATGTCCGTGTAGCTCTGGATGCCGGATGTGTGGGTCAACAGGTGTTCGATGGTGATCTTCCGGCCCTGTGTCGGGTAATCCGGCAGGAACTTCGTGATCTCGTCCTGGAGGCCGAGTCTGCCTTCCTGCGCCAGTATGAGAATGGAGACGGCCGTGAACTGTTTGGTGATGGACCCCAGCCGGAAGACCATGTCGGGCTCGACGGGGACTTGGAGCTCGAGATCGGCCAGGCCATATCCCTTGCGGATGACCGTCTGGCCGTTCTTCCGGACGATGATGGCCGCCCCCGGCTGCCCGGGTTGATAGACCTCGGACATGACCGCGTCGATCTTTTTCATCAAGTCTTCCCGGCCCGCCGTCTGGGCGGACAGGACATGCGTTGCGGCCGCGAGCGATAAAACGACGGCCATGCTCAGGGCGAACGGGCGCTTCTTCATCATGATTCGTTCTCCTCTCTCTGGACCTCCACGTTATAACAAGACGTATCCCTCGCGCAAATCGTTCTTGCCGATTCATCGAGTATTGCGTTTTTCGCTCGGAGGGGATAAGAACAAGGAAGAATGGAGGGACGATCATGCATAAGCCCTTTCGGCAATTAATCACGGGAACGGTCGCCGCGGCGCTCGTCGCCTTGATCGTTCTATCTCTTTCCGGAGGACAGGACCTCGACGGACTGATGAAGCTCAAGCCGGGACGGTCCCGGGCCGCGACCTCGACCGACCCGAGCTTCACCGGGAACGCCGACCGCGTCAAATACATCGCTCCCGGGGAGACTCGGGTCCTGGCCGACATCGAGGGGCCGGGTGTCGTCCGCCACATCTGGCTGACCTTCAGCGAGGCCCGGCCGAACTGGCTCGAAGCCGGCGGGTCGGCCGCGCCCGACGAGATCGTTCTCCGGATGTACTGGGACGGGGCCAAGGAGCCGGCCGTCGAGGCGCCGCTCGGCGACTTCTTCGGGGCCGGCTTCGGCAAGCGCTTCGAGCTCGTCTCCCTCCCGGTCCAGGTCGAGGCGGGCGGCGACGGCTACAACTGCTTCTGGCCCATGCCGTTCTTCAAGCGCGGCCTCATCACCGTGACCAACGAGGGTGCCAAGAACGTCCGCTCATTCTATTACCACATCGATTACACCGAGGACCCCGGCCTGCCGCGGGACACGGCCTATTTCTGCGCCCAGTACAACCAGGCTTTTCCCGAAAAAATGGGACAGGACTACCTCATCGCCGACCTCGCGGGGAAGGGCCAGTATGTCGGGACGGTGATGTCCATCCGGGCCCGGAGCCCCTACTGGTTCGGTGAAGGAGATGCCCGTTTCTATATCGACGGCGAAACGAAACCCTCGATCCAGGGCACGGGGACCGAAGACTATTTTCTGATGGCCTGGGGCATGTCCAAGGGCCTTTATCCCTATTTCGGATGCACCCATTGGAGTCCGGAGGCGGAGATCCCGGGCACGGAATACGGCATGTATCGCTGGCACGTCGCCGACCCCGTCCGATTCTCCGAGTCCCTCCGCTTCGAGATCGAGCATACGGGCTGGATGGCGGCCGACGAGACGGAAAGCGGCAAGGTCGAGGGCCACGTCGAGCGCGAAGACGACATCGCCACGGTGGCCTTCTGGTACCAAGCCGGCCAGCCCATGAGGTTCACGAAGCTCCCGCCCCTCGCCGAGCGCCGCTTCCCGAACCTGGACGTCATCGTCGAAGGAAAAACGCTCCTGGCCGCTTCCCGGAAGATCAGGGGAGCCGCCGAACTCCAAAAAGGCTATGACTGGACGGGGGAGGGGCAGCTCTTTTTCAAGCCGACCGCGGACCGGCCCGGCCTCGATGTCACGTTCGATGTGGTCCAAGAGGAATACCGGGCCCTCGTCCTGCGGCTGACCTACGCCGCGGACTACGGCGCCTTCAGGGTCCTTCTCGACGGCAAGAACGTTCCGCTCGCCGAGGACGGCTCGGCCCCGTCCGAAAGCCCCGTCTTCGATTTCTATTCCCGGGACCTCGAGGTCAAGGACGTCTACCTGGGCAGCTTCAAACTCGCGCCCGGAAAGCACACTCTCCGGTTCGAGGGCGTGGGCCGGAACGCGCTCTCTAAGGGGAACTATCTCGGCCTGGACTCGGTCAGGCTGCGCGAGCGCTGGGACCGCAAGAGGAAACTCCTGACCTGAGAAACCCGCGCTAGGCGCGCTTGGCCGGCTGTTCGATTTGACCGCCGGGTTCGAAATCTGATTAATTGGTCAGGCCATGAAAAACGCCAAGGTTTTCATTTCGCTTCTGCTGATGGGCGGCCTGCTCTTCCTGTCTT
>Ga0315279_10010508_pt1 | contig 10868 bp, 1 predicted proteins | sample YL17G06_20_MG_FD_203694 | JGI IMG/M metagenome (GOLD analysis project Ga0315279, IMG submission 203694) | Sediment microbial communities from Yellowstone Lake, YNP, Wyoming, USA - YL17G06_20 | ecosystem: Environmental > Aquatic > Freshwater > Lake > Sediment | place: USA: Wyoming | collected...
CTCCTTGCCGTCATTGTCGCTGTCGTCGCAGGCGTCGCCAATGGAGTCCGGCTTGGGCCCCAGGTCGGCGTTCTCGACCAACCCGTCGGTATCGAGCTGGTTGCCCACGCCCGGGCCGTCGGCCACCAGCGGGCAGATATCCTGGCGGTTGTTGTAGCCGTCGTTGTCCTCATCTTCGAGAAGTCCGACATCGTCGTACACCGCCGGGAAGGGGTCGCAGCTGTTGGGCAGGCCGTCGCAGTCCTGGTCGCCCGCCGCACCAACCACGCAGTTACCAACTGAAATGGAGCCCGTTGTCCGCGGGTTCCAGGTCGGGTCCGGTGTGTAGAAACAGGGGTCCAGGTCGTTCTCCAAGCCGTCACCGTCGAAGTCGCGCTCGCTCTGGCTGTAGGTGCGGTTCAGGTGCGTGTCCGTGGCCAGAATGCCTGTGTTGTCCGGCGGGTTTGTCTGGGAGACGAGGTCAAAAGAGTCGCCGATGAACCAGCCGTAGGCCCCGTAATGGGAAGGGTTGGTGACCGGATCTGGCGGGTTGCTGCCAGCCGCCGTCTTCCCGTAGAGGGTGGTGATGCTCGTCAGGGGCGTGCAGAAGTCGCTGACGGCCCCAGGATTCTCCTGCTGGTCGATCGGGTTATTCAGAACAGTTAGTATGCCCCAGCCCAGCTCAGGGCCCATCTGGGCCTTGATAGCGGGGAGCTGCGCGATCTGGCCGGGGGTGAGGATAACAATCTGGATGAGCATCCAACTGGTGGACACCAGCTTGTGGCCGGCGTAGCGCGCATACGGCACCAGGGGCGGCTTGACGCCTGCCCCGTCCGGGTCGAGCATCAGATTCAGGAAGTGGGGGTACTTCTGGAGGTAGTCCGGGATGTCGTCGGCGTTGGCGTCGGGAGGGAGGGTCGCGGTATTCGTCCAGGCGCTCTCGGCTGGGGTGAGCGTATCGCTGGTGTTGAGGCTGGCGTTGAACAGCTTGAAGGCCGGCCCTATGCTGCTGAGGCATCTCCCATTGAGCAAGCCGAGGGTAGTAGTGCTAGAAAGCTCGCCCATCCACGAGGCGATGAGGAAGTCGCCGCCCGGTTCCGTCTGCCCGGCGATGGGGCCGAAGTTGAACATCGAGGAGTCCTCGTAGTTGTAGTCGGGGGTGGGGATGGACACAGTCGTGATGGTGTTCGAGGCGACACCCGCCGTGTTGGTGCCTACCGTGTAGATATTCGTGGGCCTATAGCTACCAGCCTCGCTGCCACTCGAAGCGAATAACCCGAGGGTTAACGCTACTAGGGCAAAGAGGCCAAGTGCGACGATGCGCTTGCCGGCCATGATGGCTCCTCCCATTCTGAACAGCGGTTGTCGGACGACGACGCCCGCATCCCCTCCATATAAGCCAACAGTAGGGCGGCTGCCACCGCCCTTCGGCTATCAGCTTAGGAGCCTATATTCGGGTGCGGGTGCTTTCCTGCACCACCCGCCCCGCCTGCCCCCGGCCGGCGGAAGGCAGGGCTTATGTCCTCTGTTTATGGAAACCCTACTAATTAAACACCCGCTCGGTCGGCTTGTCAAGGCTTTATGACGACTTCTCAGGCGAAAAGTGGTAAGAAATTAGTGAACTCACAAATCTTGAATTGTACCGCTATTGACGCTGCTCAAGGGAACCACAGCACCGCCTGGCCGGCCGAGGGGGTCAGGACGCCTGGACGGCGCTGCCGGGCAGCCCGTGGGCACCAGCGCTGCATTGCCTGAGCGGCGACTGAGGCCCCTCCTGGCCTTGGAGAACAGGAGTGATAGGGGCGAGGCCCTCTCGCGGAAGGCCTCGCCCTTGTCTTGCGCTCGTTCGTCGGGCACTACGTGCACGTCTGCCCGATCTTGCCGACGAACTGGAACACGTCGCCGGTTACGGTGATGTCGCCGCTCATGTCAAGGTCGAGGCGTTGCCTCCAGTTGGGGCTGGGGCTCGGCGGCCCGTGCGCCCCGACGCGGCCGACGTAGGCGAACACATCGCCGGTAACCGTGATGTCCTTGGTGATGTCGTTGTCCAGCGGCCAGGCATCGTCAGACGTACTGTCGGGGCAGTTGTCCCTGGCGTCGGTGGGCAGGTAGCACTCGATGTTGTCGTTGAACTTATCGAGGTCGGTGTCCACGCCGGCAGGGCACTCTTGCCCCCAGATCTGGAACGCCAGGTCGATCGACATGCCGGCCATGGGGTGCATGGGCGGGTACACTAGGGGTTGCCAGCTAGATGGGCCGATTGGCTCCGTGCCCATCGCCCAGACGCCGTCGTCATTCCAGTGGTCGAGCGAGGTCTTCCAGCCGAACAATGCGGGAGTCGTGGGCATAGCCTGGACGTCGAGCCAGTAGACGGTGCCCACTGCCTGCTGGAACCAGTACGGCGTGGGAATGTGGCAGCTGTACAACCAGATCTGGGTGTCCGCGAAGGGCTCGTAGTACCCAGTAGGCTCAAACCAGCCTTCCTGGCCCACGCTCCAGAGCTGAGCCGTACACTCGCCCGGGCCGAACATGTGCATCCAAAGCAGATCTTTCGGGTGGCTGTAGGATTGCCCCGCCGCAACGTCCGAGTGGAGGCTGAGGGTGAACGACACCATGTTGGGGTCGCCTATAGGCCCAGGCAGCTCATCTTGGTACCACGACCCCCAGAAGTCGATCTCCGTGATCATGCCGCTCTCGGTGCACTGGAAGTCGTCGGCCAAGACGAAGGGCTGGTAGGCACTGACGTCCAACCCCATGGGGCTCTGATCGGGCATCTGCGCCCACTTGGTTTCCTGCGTTCCCTCTGTGCAGTTGACCAGCACGTTGGTGGTGCGAGAGTTGTCGGACTGGTCGGGGTCCTCCCATCGCTCATGCGGCGGGTCGGGGTTGATGGGGAACTCGGCGTTGATCAGGGTGACGGTGTAGGGGCCGCCCGCCGTGTTACAGGTGAGCTCCAGGTTCCGCGTCAATGCGAGGTTGACGCTTATGGCTGTAAGGTCTACCTGGAACTGAAGCACCTCGTCGCTCGGCTGAGTGTCGCCCGGCTGAGCTATCCAGCGGGCGCTGACCTCGCCGCCCTGTGGCTCCTGGGCGGTCCAGGTGACATCGGACCAGGCCGCCTGCGGCCCGGCGTTGTGCTTCACCTCGTCCGCGGCGATCTGGAAGGGCTCGCCAACATTGCCGCTCTGCGGCGAGGGCGCCGACCAGCTCAGGATCTCGATGTCGGCGTTGTGCAGGGAGTGGACGACCATGGTGGCCTTCCACCAGTTGTTGGCCAGGCTGGGATCTATATCCGCGTCCAGCGGCTTGGGCTCGATCTTGTTGTAGAAGGTGAAGGTGAAGTCGCCGGGTTCCCAGCAGTCGAACTCGAAGAAGCGCAGCAGGGAAAGCTGCCCTCCCGCCGGCTCCTCCAGCCCCCAGTCGGCCGTCTGGAAGTGGAGGTCGCTCTCGATAGTGTTGGGGTCGCCGTCGCCGGGGACCTTCTGAATGTAGTGGGGGTCGCTCGGATCAATGATGGTTCCCCCGGTCTGGGTCATTGGGTCTAAGGGGTCGGTGAAGGTGTCCGCAGTGGTGAGGGTATCGACGAATCCGCCGGGGCTGGCCTGGGGAATCCAACGGCCCTCGCAGCCCGCCGGCACATCGGCCAGGAACGAGACGTAGGCGTCGTCCGGGACGTCGGGGCCCAGGTTCACGTCCAGCGAGGTGACGCTCACCTTGACGTTGGTAGTCTTGAGGTACTTGAAGTCTGGGTCAGTCGTGGCGTACTCGTAGTTGCTGGTGCGGGCGAGCGGCTCCTCGCTGAGCAGAATGAGCTCGTTGCCCGGCTGGGGGTCGTTGGAGCCGTCGTCGAGGACGACGTCGGCGACCTGCTTGTTCACCACAAGCGGCGACACGAAGATCATGTCGTAGATCGTCCAGCCGGTGCCGCCACAGGTAATCTGGAACGGGGCACCGGGGTTGACCACCGTGCACACGTCGTATGGGCTTGGGTTGTTGCCAGAGGCGTTGTTGTGCGAGGGGTTGGCGTTGTTCCACGTATCGCTGTGCGGAGCCACCGGCGGGTTCGCGTTGCGCGTCCAGGGGTCGGAGATGGTGACCGTGCCCGGCGCGGGCACCGTGTTGTAGCCTACGCCGGTGACCACGTGCGCCGTCTCGAGGGAGGAGGGAAGCGTGGGCTCCATCCACAGCAGCACGTCGTGACCAGAGGAGCTGAGTTCCGTCTGGTAGTCCGTGAATGTGGGCGGCTGCTGCACCTGATCTACGCCGGGCACGCCGCCGGCGCCGCCGGGGCCGCAGGGTGAGCGGGCGGGATGCCCGGGGTTTGTCCTGTTAACTGTCCATCCGCTACCGGGCGGGCAGCGTATGGGGTCGATGATGTCGTGGACCTTCAGGCCGCTGCCGTAGAGGTTCACGTAGTCCCTGAGGCCGATGAGGTAGTCCCACTTCTCCACGCCGTCGGCATAGAAGGAGGTGTTCTCGCCGGCCTCCCAGATGCCGTCCTGGATGACGCTATCCTGGAACGTCGTGTTGGCGATCTTGGCCAGGAGCGTCATGTAGCCGACCGGCACCCCCCCGTGGCCCTGAAGGGCGTCCTGGGAATCGTACCAGGGGTTGCCGAGGGGGGTCCAGCTCGGGACCCAGATGGCCTCCCAGGGGTGCCCCACACCACCCAACAGGCCATCCTGCCGGCCACCCTGCGCAGGGTCGTGCGCATACCACCAGAAGGAGTTGGCAGCAGCTCCTACCCAGCACCAGTTCTTCGAGTGCTGGCCGAAGTCGGGCACGTTGGCCTTCGTGAAGCTCGCCAGCGGCGCTTGTGCCTGCGCCGTGCCGCTAAAGCCGTGCAGTAGAGCGAGGGTGAGGAGGGGAGCTGCTACCGCCAGAATCAATGCACCGAGTGCTGCGCCGATCAGCTTCTTGCTCATGGCAGGTTCCTTTCTGGGGACAACCTGCCATTGCAGGCCGGCGGTGCAATAGCATTCCCCCGCGGCTTTCGTTATGTTGATCTACGCCCGAATAACATAATTATGATAGCCGTTTTCCAGAATCTGTCAACCCTCTGGAAACCTGGCGACAGCGATTCTAGAGTTTTTTAGGCCATTCGGAGAGCCTGGTGGCCTGCGACCAATGCACTCGCCTTTAGCCCGCCGGCGTTGCCAAAGGCGGGAGGTGGCTGCTATTGGGTGAGAAGAGCCCGCCACCGGCGGTCGTGGACTCGTCTTGGTTGGGGTTGTTCCCTGTGCTACCACCGTCGCCACGATAAGCGTGGCTGCAACCCGCTGAAGCCAAGCCGGGGCGAGGCGAATCTAGGCGCAGTCTTATCGGCGCAAGCGCTGCCTGTTGCTCCCGCCTCATGGGCGGCAGCGGCGGAAGGCGGTGGCCTCCCTCAGATCGAACCCAGCCTGGCCAGGCAGCTACTCAGCCTGGGCACTATGGGATCAGGGCGGGCTGTCAAAGGCTTAGCTGCACGCCCGGCCGATCTTGCCTCCGTACAGGAAGATATCGCCGGTGACGGTAATTGCTCCGTCGCCGTCGAGGTCCAGGCGCTGCCACCAGTTGGGGTCGCCAGGCATAGCGCCGATCCGGCCGACAAAGTTGAAGACATCGGCGGTGACGGTAATCGCTCCGTCGTTATCGATGTCTAGCGGCCAGGCGGCGTCGGATGGGTCATCAGGGCAGGCATCCAGAGGGTCGGTGGCCAGGTAGACCTCCCGACCGTCAGTGAACCCGTCGTCATCGCTGTCAGCGCAGGCGTCGCCGATCCCATCGTCGTCGGTGTCCATCTGGTCGGGGTTAGCCACAAGGGGACAGTTGTCGGTGGCGTCGGGGATGGTGTCATCGTCGTCGTCTGAATCGCAGGCGTCGCCGCTGCCGTCCCCATCTGTGTCCTCCTGGCCTGGGTTGGCGACGAGAGGGCAGTTGTCGCAGGCGTCGCCGATGCCATCGCCGTCGGTGTCGGCCTGGTCGGTGTTGGCGACCAGGGGGCAGTTGTCGCTGGCATCGGGGATGGTGTCGCCATCATCGTCAGGGTCGCAGGCATCGCCGAGGCCGTCGCCGTCGGTGTCTGTCTGGGTGGGGTTGGCGATGAGAGGGCAGTTGTCGGTGGCGTTGGGTATGGTGTCGCCGTCGTCGTCTGGATCACAGGCGTCGCCTTGGCCGTCGCCGTCGGTGTCGGTCTGGGCGCTGTTGGCGACCAGGGGGCAGTTGTCGCTGGCGTCAGGGATGGTGTCGCCATCATCGTCTGGATCGCAGGCGTCGCCTTGGCCGTCGCCGTCGGTGTTGGCCTGATCGGGGTTGGCGACCAGGGGGCAGTTGTCGCTGGCGTCGGGGATGGTGTCGCCGTCATCGTCTGAATCGCAGGCGTCGCCTTGGCCGTCGCCGTCAGTGTCTAGCTGGCCAGGGTTGGGTACCAGGGGGCAGTTGTCGGTGGCGTCCAGGATGGTGTCGGCGTCGCTGTCGCCACCTGGGCATGGCTGGTCGATGTAGATCTTGGCGTCAAACGTAAGACCGTCAAAAACGTCGTCGTTGTTGATGTCGCCAATGGGATTATTGTTGACGTCAGTCAAGTGGGTCTCCGAGATGACGAGAGGAGAGACGCCTGGTGCGAGGGCGGAGATGGTGATGCGGGCCAGGACGCCGGAGCCGGAGTCCTGATAGGGGGGTGCGTTGAGATCAACGGCGGAGGCGTAGAAGGAGCCGTCGGAGTCTGGGGTAGGGTTGGACGCGTTGAAGATGCTGGAATGGCCATCGGCGGCCTGGAACATCTTGACGTTGATGTTGGTGATAGAGATGAGGGAAGGGTTGTAGTTGATGTAGGTGGCCCAGCCGAGAAGGTTGGCGACGTTGGTGATGAATAGGTCCACGGTGGTGGAGGAGCCGGAGGTGGCGGAGAAGCAGGCCTCGATGGAGCCGAGGGAGGTGGCGGTGTTGGCGGGCGACTGCGTGGGGTTGGCGTCGATGCCCACCGTGGTTGGCGGCAGGCCAGGGCAAAGCCCGTCCACGACAATCTGTGCATTGTAGATCGGCCCGTCGAAAACAGAGTCGCCGGTGTAATCGCCAATGTAGTTGCCGTTGACATCGGTGAGGGTGGGGCTGGAGATGGTGAGGGGCGAGACGCCCGGAGCGAGGGCGGAGATGGTGATGCGGGCGAGGACGCCGGAGCCGGAGTCCTGGCGCGGAGGAGCGTTGAGGTCGATGGCGGAGGCGTAGAAGGAGCCGTCGGAGTCTGGGATAGGGTCGGAGGCGTTGAAGATGTTGGATCGGCCGTCGGCGGCCTGGAACATCTTGACGTTGATCTTGGTGATAGCGATGAGGGATGGGTCATAGCTGATGCGGCTGGCCCAGCCGAGGAGGTCGGAGACGTCGGTGACGAAGAGGTCGATGTCGGCCTGTTGACCAGAGATTAGCGAAATGCAGGAATGCCTAGACCCGAGGGAGGTAGCGGTATTGGCCGGGTATTCCAATGGGTCGGCGTCGATGCCGAGGGTGGTGGGGATGGAAATGGCACCGCAGGGGTTGGAGAGACGGTTGTACTCCTGGATGTTGGTGAAGGTATCGCCGTCGGGGTCGGCGTTGGCGTCGTAGACCAGGGGGTCGAGGCAGTCGTAATGCTGCTCGTATGAGTCGGGCATGCCGTCGTTGTCATCGTCACCATCGACGCAGTTGGCCATGCTATCGCCGTCGGTGTTGGGGAAGCCTTCGTCGGTGAGGCCATCGAGGTCGTTGTCGACGCCGTCGCAGACCTCGGGGGTGCTACTGGGGTTGATGGGGTCGGAGCCGACGGCTAGTTCTTGTTCGTCGGAGAAGCCGTCGTTGTCGTCGTCGTAGTCGTTGCACTCATTGGCTAGGCCGTCGCCGTCGGAGTCGAGTTGGTCAACATAGACTAGGGCATTGAAGACGGAGCCCTCGAAGATGCCGTCGCCGTCGGTGTCGCCGATGGGCTGGCCGTTGACGTCGGTGAGGGTGGGGCTGGAGATGGTGAGGGGCGAGATGCCCGGCGCGAGAGCGGAGATGGTGATGCGGGCGAGGACGCCCGAGCCGGAGTCCTGGTACGGGGGGGCGTTGAGGTCGATGGCGGAGGCGTAGAAGGAGCCGTCGGCGTCAGGGGTAGGGTCGGAGGCATTGTAAACGTTCGAATGGCCATCGGCGGTCTGGAACATCCTGACGTTGATGCCGGTGACAGCGATGAGAGAGGGGTCGTAGTTGATATAGCTGGCCCAGCCGAGGAGGTCGGAGACATCGGTGACGAAGAGGTCGATGGTGGCAGAGCGGCTCGAGGAGCTGGAGAGGCAGGCCTGAACGGGGCCGAGGGAGGTGGCGGTGTTGCCGCTGGGGTCGGTGTCGATGCCAAGGGTGACGTCTAGGTCGCAGGCGTCGCCGATGCCGTCGCCATCGCTGTCGGCCTGGCCTGGATTGGCGACCAGCGGGCAATTGTCGGTAGAGTCAGGGACGCCGTCGCCGTCGTCGTCGCTGTCGCAGGGGTCGCCTTGGCCGTCGCCGTCGGTGTCCGTCTGGTCCGGGTTGTAGACCAGGGGGCAGTTGTCCGAGGGGTCGAGAAGGCCGTCGCCGTCACTGTCTCCCGAGCACGGTCTGTCAATGGCTATCTCAGCGTTGAAGACGGAGCCCTCGAAGATGCCGTTGCCATCGGTGTCGCCGATGGGCTGGCCGTTGACGTCGGTGAGGGTGGGGCTGGCGACGGTGAGGGGCGAGATGCCCGGTGCGAGGGCGGAGACGGTGATGCGGGCAAGGACGCCGGAGCCGGAGTCCTGGTAGGGCGGAGCGCTGAGGTCAACAGCGGAGGCGTAGAAGGAGCCGTCGGAGTCTGGCGTGGGGTCGGAGGCGTTGTAGACGTTCGAATGGCCGTCGGCGGCCTGGAACATCTTGACCTTGATGTTGGTGATGGAGATGAGGGAGGGGTTGTAGATGATGCGGCTGTTCCAGCCGAGGAGGTTGGAGACGTTGGTGATGAATAGGTCGATGGTGGTGGATGAGCCGGAGGAAATGGAGGTGCAGGCCTCGGTGGGGCCGAGGGAAGTGGCGGTGTTCCCCGTAGGGTCGGCGTCGATGCCGAGGGTGGTGGAGATGAAGATGGGGCTGCAGGGGTTAGAGTGCTGGTTGTACTCCTGGATGTTAGTGAAGGTATCGCCGTCGGGGTCGGCGTTGGCGTCGTAGACCAGGGGGTCGAGGCAGTTGTAGTACTGCTCGTAGGAATCGGGCATGCCGTCGTTGTCATCGTCGTCGTCGACGCAGTTGGCCAGGGTATCGCCGTCGGTGTTGGGGAAGCCTTCGTCGGTCAGGCCATCGAGGTCATTGTCGGCGCCGTCGCAGACTTCGGGGATGCTATCGGGGTTGAGGGGGTTGGAGCCGGCGGCTAGTTCTTGCTTGTCGGAGAAGCCGTCGTTGTCGTCGTCGGGGTCGCAGGCATTGGCTAGGCCGTCGCCGTCAGAGTCGAGTTGGTCAATATAGACTAGGGCATTGAAGGTCGAGCCGTCGAAGATGCCGTCGCCGTTGGTGTCGCCGATGGGCTGGCCGTTGATGTTGGTCAGGGAGGGGCTGGAGATGGTGAGGGACGAGGTGCCCGGTGCGCGGGCGGAGACGGTGATGCGGGCGAGGACGCCGGAGCCGGAGTCCTGGTAGGGCGGAGCGCTGAGGTCGACGGCGGAGGCGTAGAAGGAGCCGTCGGTGTCGGGGGTGCGGTCGGAGGCGTTGAAAACGGTGGAATGGCCGTCGGCGGCCTGGAACATCTTGACGTTGATGTTGGTGACGGAAATGAGCGAGGGGTCGTAGATGATGCGGGTGTTCCAGCCGAGGAGGTCTGAGACGTTGGTGACGAATAGGTCGATGGTGGTGGAGGAGCCGGAGGAGGCAGAGGTGCAGGCGTCGATGGAGCTGAGGGAGGTGGCGGTGTTGCCGCTGGGGTCGGCGTCGATGCCAAGGCTCAGCCCCGCAGGCACCTTGCAGGCGTCGCCGATGCCATCGCCGTCGCTGTCTTCTTGGGCTGGATTGACGATCAGGGGGCAGTTGTCGGTGGCGTCGGGGACGGTGTCGTTGTCGTCGTCGCTGTCGCAGGCGTTGCCTTGGTCGTCGCCGTCAGTGTCGATCTGATCTGGGTTGGGTGCAAGGGGGCAATTGTCGCCAGCATCAGCTATTCCGTCGTTGTCGTCGTCTGGGTCACAGATGTTGTCTAGCCCATCGGAGTCGGAGTCGAGCTGGTCAATGGTGATTTGGGCGTTGAAGGTTGAGCCGTCGAAGATGCCGTCGCCGTTGGTGTCGCCGATGGGCTGGCCGTTGACGTTGGTCAGGGAGGGGCTGGAGATGGTGAGGGACGAGATGCCCGGTGCGCGGGCGGAGACGGTGATGCGGGCGAGGACGCCGGAGCCGGAATCCTGGTAGGGGGGAGCGCTGAGGTCGACGGCGGAGGCGTAGAAGGAACCATCCGAGTCAGGGGTAGGCTCGGAGGCGTTGAAAACGGTGGAATGGCCGTCGGCGGCCTGGAACATCTTGACGTTGATGCTGGTGATAGAGATGAGGGAGGGGTTGTAGATGATGCGGCTGTTCCAGCCGAGGAGGTCAGAGACGTTGGTGATGAATAGGTCGATGGTGGTGGAGGAGCCGGAGGAGATGGAGGTGCAGGCATCGATGGGGCCGAGGGAAGAGGCGGTGCTGCCCCTGGGGTCGGCGTCGATGCCAAGGCTCAGCCCCGCAGGCGCTTCGCAGACGTTGCCGACGCCATCGCCGTCGGAGTCGGCCTGGTCCGGGTTGAACGCATTGGGGCAGTTGTCGCAGGCATCTCCGAAGCCGTCGCCGTCGGGATCCGCCTGGTCAGGGTTGGCGACTAGGGGGCAGTTGTCGGTGGTGTCGGGTATGGTGTCGTTGTCGTCATCGCCATC
>Ga0315279_10010511_pt1 | contig 10868 bp, 7 predicted proteins | sample YL17G06_20_MG_FD_203694 | JGI IMG/M metagenome (GOLD analysis project Ga0315279, IMG submission 203694) | Sediment microbial communities from Yellowstone Lake, YNP, Wyoming, USA - YL17G06_20 | ecosystem: Environmental > Aquatic > Freshwater > Lake > Sediment | place: USA: Wyoming | collected...
CGGCCAGCCGTTCCAGGTCTTTTTGTCTCACGCTATTGAGTTAGTCCCTGCAAGAGCCAGAAGGTTCAGTCTGGTTTGCCTATTCTCTGAAAACCACCGTCGCAAAGCGACCACTTTGAGCCCCTATGTGGAACTGAAGGCGCCAGACCATGTCTAGACAACCGCAGGCAATCCGAGCCGGTCGTGCGTTGCCGTCCGCAAGAAGGCGACCCAACCTGAGCCCTGATGGCGCCGCGTATGAAGAGCGAGAGATCAAGACGGGCTAAGAACCCCTCTCCCTGGCCCTTGACAAGGCGGAGCCTCGTAAAGGGCTGGAAGGGAGAGGGGACCACGCCCTAACTTTTGGCGGCCTTGCGGAGTTCGTCGGCCTGTTTGCGGACGAGGTCCTTCCAGTCGTCATACTTCTTCCTGATCTGGTCGGACTTCTGGACGAAGGGCTTGGCCTTGGGGTGGTCGCTGGGCATGATGCAAGTCTCGCAATTGCTACAGCTCCAGCGGTCGCCCAGCCACCAGTGCATGGTGACGCCGCGGGCTTGGCCGTCGCCGTCACCGTGGGCAGCGCCGCCCAGAGTCGCCGCCGTCCGCTTGGCCAGCACCGCCAGATGCCCCAGGGCATTTGCCAGCGGACACATGCCCAGCCGCGCCCATACCCAGCCGCGGCGCGGGCGAACTGCTGGGGCAGCGCGTCGGTCCTGGTCTTCCACGCCGGCAGTGGGGTCTGCTCCAGCTTGCGGATCAGGTCGGCCTCGGCGCCGACGGCCAGGGCCGGCAACTCGTCGATGCCTTCGTCGGCGAGTATTGTTTGGCGCTGGTCGGCCTTGAGCTTCTTCCAGTTGTCGCTGGCGGTCAGCGAGGCCATCTGCTCGTTGTAGGTCTTTTCGTACTCGGCATGGGCGGCGGTGACGGCGGCGCGGAGCGCATCGACGGCGGCCTTGCGGACATCCGGTACGGGGTCGCTCGCGTCGAGCAGCCGGCGCTCGGACTTCACCGCGTCGGCCTGCTTGCGGAGTTCGTCGGCTCCGGGCATGGAGTCGGCGTGCTTGAGCAGCGTGCAGAGCCTTTCCCAGGCCGGCTTGCGTTTGCCGGCGAGTTCGGCCAGCTTGCCCCAGTCCTTGGCCTGCTGGGCGAGCGTGTCGTGCTGTTTGAGGATTTCGGCCAGTTGCTCGGCCTCGCCGAAGCCGCGGAGCGTGTCGAGGTGAGCCGTGGCGCCAGGCGACAGCGACACGGGGGGCGGCAGCGCAGCGTGGGGTGTTAACGAAGACGGGCTTCCTCGTTCGGGGAAACCCGTGAAGCTCCGTGCAAGCAACCTGTTTCGTAACCTCCGGCAATCTTGGCGGTCCTGAATGCCGCCTTCGTCTTGGCGGTGTCCGCCTAGAAAGGCCACTTGGGTGGAACAAGAAGCGACGCTAGTGGATTACCCCAGGGACAATCAACCAGACAATGGCCACCGCCACTGCGATTCCGTGGATCAGAATCCCCCCAAGGAAGATGTTGGCCTGCTGCCCGGTGGGAAGGAGACGTTCTTGAAATCGGCCGACTCGAAGACCCTCGTCTGGAAGCTGAACTCCTTGATCTGGTTGGGGAGAAGCTTCGCGAAGTGGAAGACGGTGGTACGCACGCCTTCGGATGGCAAGACCTTCCCCGCGTACTCCGCCCTACCCCTGGCGGCCTCGACCACTCGGGAATTTTGTTGGCCCTCGCTCAAGACCTGCCCCACGTGCTCCGTCCCATCCTTGGCGACGGCGACCACTCGGCAATCCCGGTCTACGAAGGTATCGCTAAAGACCAACTTGGTCCCATCCTCGGTCTGCGAGGTGTCTATGAACTCCCCCCGCCCTTCCAGAGACACGAACGAGTTGCGGCAATCCGCGCCCCCCGCAGCCACCACGGTCCATCTGCCTGCGGCAATGCTAACTTGCACCGAGTCGATTTTCATGTTCTTGGGCACGCCAGCGACGGCAACATACAAGCCCGGGACAGGTTGCCCGTCCATCAAGGGGACGAGGGCAGTAAACACCCCGCCAGATGAAGGATCATGATCATAGGGCGGCGATCCCGATCCGTCTGGGCCTAACGGGAAGCCCCAGCGTACTCGCACGTCGGCGTCTTCCAGATGCTCCAGCTTTATGGCCACTTCCACGGTTCCCGGCTGGGCGGCCTGTTTGTCGAGTAATTGCTGCAAGTTCGCACGGTCCCTTTCAGAGCGACCTGCCGGCAGGCCAAGTCTCTGGTACGGCGAACTGGCCAAGGGCTTCCCGTCCGGGCTCCACCACTGTTTGCCCGTCGAGGGGTAACTCGCTAGGCCTACCAGTTCGACAGAGACCCCATTATCCAGGCGTACCTGCATTGGTGCCTGGGGCTGCGTGGCGGGCTGGGTGGCGGGGACGGTGGGAGCAACGGCCACCTCGAACTCGACGGCGTTTGTGTCTACCACGAGGTTCTCGTTTGAACTGCCGCCGTCACAGAAGAAGAGCACGCGAAGCGTATGCCGGCCGGGTTTGAGATCCAGCGGCTTGTTGCCCTCCTTAGTCCGCCAGTTATCGGTCAGGGCAACTGGGATGTCTCTGTATTCACGTCCAGGTGCAAGAACTGAGGATATCACGCTTGTTTCACCCACCCAACGATACCGGGTTCCGTCCAAGTCCAGTTCGCAAACCTCCTGTGCTCGGGCAACGCTGTATTCGCCTTTGCCAATGTTGCGAATGTCGGCCCTAAAAGTGGGTGTTTGCCCGGCCACCCAAAGCCTCTTGTCTGCCCGCAACCGAATCCGAACGCCATCATTGGCTGGGCCCCAATCATCCGTCGGCTGCGTGGCGGGCGCACTGCCCGAGGCCGTTGGCCGGGAGCCGCCTTGCGAGGCGAGGGGCTCGCGCTTCCCGCCCGCGCCGCCGACGCGCCACGCGCCGCTGAGGACCCAAGCGTCGCCCTCCAGCCCCTCCTCCTTCCTCATGCGCTGCCGCTCGTCATCGCTGAGCTTGCCGTCCTTGTCCAGGTCATACTTGACCCGAACCTTCTCCCAGTACGCCTGGGACTCCTGGGCTGTCACCTGCCCATCGCCGTCGCTATCCATGCCCAGACGGCGCTTCGCCTCTCCCGTGAGTACGCACCAATCCGCTACCATACGTTCGTCGTCGCTCAGCTTCCCATCGCCATCACTGTCCCAGCGGTTGATCCATTCGGCGTGAAGCATCGCCGACTCCGCCTGAAGCTTCGCCGACCCGGCCTGCAACTGTTCGGCTTCTTCCGCGCTGAACCTGCCGTCGCCGTCCTTGTCCCAGTTCTTATTCCATTCCTGCTGGGCCTTCTGGAACTCTTCCTGCAGCTTGACCAAGTCCTCCTTCAGCTTGGCCACGTCTTGCTGCCACTTGGCCCCTTCATTAGCGTCCAGCGCCCCGTTCTTGTTGGCATCGTATCGCAGGACCCACCATTGCTCTGCCTCCTCCCGTGCTCGCGGGCCGCTGGGCTGGCTGCCCGCACCCGGGCGATCGAGCTTGGGCGGCCTGATTCCCTGGGCCAGGAACGCGTTGGCCTCGTGGCGCTCTGTGCCGGTCAGCTTGCCGTCCTTGTCCTTGTCGAACTCAGCCAGCAGCACCTTCTGTACTCCTATGCGATAGTCCACGGCCCTCGCCAAGTTGAGACGGGTGCCGCCTTTGGCGGCCGCCTCCCAGCAATCGTAGGGGCGCACGAACGAGTTGGGCATGCCCGCAGCCGTATTCCATTCCTCCTGGGTCAGTACTCTGTCTGCGCCGGCCGCCGCGTAGAACCGTTTGGCCTCGTCGCTCTGGGAGTAGTTGTCCATCAGGTCTGGCAGGTAGTCCGTCACAGGCCCGCTCGCCGGCCTGGCCGCCCGGACGGCTGCCCCGGCCGGGGCCGTTTGCGGCAAGCCGGGTAGCGTGGCGGGCGAAGTGGCCGGGGACGTGTCGGGCTGGGTGGCGGTCATCTTGTCCACGTGGTCCGTCTTGGGACCTCGCTGCGACGAGCAAGACACGCCCACGGCAATGCCGACGGCAATGATCGTCGCCAGCGCCAGTACGCCGCTGAGGCATCGGCCGAACGACAACGCCCCCGGCCTTTCGGCTCCCAGCACCCGGCGGATGCGGGGCAGCAGCTTGCCGCCGGTTGCAGCGGCGGCGAAGGCTGGCTTCCGCACCCCAAGCTCGGCTACCTTCGCCAGGGCACGGACGTAGCCATGGCGGTCTCCGCACACGCCGACGGCCAGGTCGTCGCAGCACTGCTCGCTTTCCTGGCGAATCTGCCGCGAGACCCACCAGACGGCCGGGTGGTAGAACAGCAGCGTTTCCATCACCGCCTGGAGCGCCTGCACCAGGCAGTCCCAGCGGCGGATGTGAGCTAGCTCGTGGGCCAAGACCGCCTCCAACTGCCGCGGCGTCAGACCCGTGATCACGCCCACGGGAAGAAGGACCACCGGGCGGAGCCATCCGGCCACGACTGGCACAGCCACCCGCAACGATTCGAGCAAGCCCACGGGCCGGCGAATGTGCAGCCGCTGGATCAGCTCATCGAAGGTCGCCTGGATCGCCGAGCCGGCCGGCCGCGTACCGAATCGCCTCAGTCGCCACACCTGAAGCCATCCGCCAACGTGCCAGAAGGACATGGCCAGCACCCCCGCAAGCCAGACAATGGTCGCCCACGGCAAGGCCGGCCTGAGCAGACACTCAAGCTGCCGATGCCAGGGGGCAGGGGCGGCCTGCCCACGAGCTGCCGGCGAAGATGGCGTGCGAGTGTTTATGGACGCCTCTGGGTCGGTAAGGGGCCCGGCCGGCAAGACCTGAGGCGCCGGCGGCCAAACAACCTCGACCGCTACGGCGACCGGCGCTACCTGCGGAAGCGTGGGCGCCTCCACGGAGACCGCCAATGCCGTCACCACCGGCAGCACGGCCATAAGGGCCAGAGCCGCACAGCACACAGCCCAGCGCGCCTGGGCGGAACGATTTCGAAGCAGCGATAGCGTGACGGCCAGCACCAGCGCCACGGCCGCGCCCTGCCAGAGGAAATGGATCAGAGACCATCCGATCCGCTGGGCTACCGAATTGCAGAACAGCTCAGTCAGCGTGTTCATCGCTTCTCTCCCCATGTTCGTTCAGGAATCGCCGGATATCAGCCAGTTCGTCGTCGCTGATATTTGTAGCGGTCAAGGCCGCCACGAGCTTGCGGGCGGCCCCGCCGAACGCGCGTTCCAGCAGGTCCGAGACCAGCCGCTGCTGCATCTCGGCCTCCGGTATGGCGGCTTGGTAGATATGGGGCCGGCGAACATCCTCGCGCGTCACCAGGCCCTTGCCGAACATGATGTGGAGCAGCTTAAGCGTCGTGTTGAAGGTGGTCTGCTTCTGGCCGGCTGTGATGACCTCGTGGACCTGTCGCACCGTGCTGGGCCCCAGGCGCCAGAGCACACGCAGGATTTCCAGTTCGGCATCCGTCGGCCGGTTGGGCTTGGTCCTTGTCCGCGACTTCGACATTGGGCGTCCTTTCATGCCGTGTGTTCCTCATTGAATAGACGCACTTGTAAACGAAGAGTTTCGGTTTTGCAACGACAATCTTCGTTGTAATGGCCGCTATTTGACTTATGTGATTTAACTATCAGTAGTTACTCACCAAGAAAAACGCGCCTCCCGGATTCTCAGCCTCGAAGAGTGATGGAACGAATCGGGACGGTTATGCTCTGTATAGAACACCAGACTTTTCTCTTGCGCGTTGCTTCATAAGGACTTAGATAGTGGTCCATGCAGACCGGCAAGAGTGCGCTCGCCGTGGCACCGATTGCGCTGCGGGCGGCTTGGGATGCGCTGGCCGACTTTGCGCATCCCAAGAGCCCCAAGAACTCCGTAGAGCTCGCAGCTTGGTGCGAGCGGAATGCTCCATCGACAGAATCTCTTCGAGCCTGAGCCTCAGAGCCGAAGGCCCCCGCAGAGCCCCGCCCCCGCGGGTCGGGAACCTGCGGGCCCTATTTATGAAAGGCTGCCACGCGTCAAGGGCCTCTAGCAGTTTCCTTTTCTTGTGTTTTCCGGCCGTTCTCATAGGCTGGATCTCCCGCGCAGCGCGGCGAGACCTCCGCAAAGGTTGTTCCACCTTGAACGACCTCTTTTTTGTTGTTGTTTCTTCTTCATCTTCTCGTTCACGCACCGGAGGAGGGCTCATTCGTCCCACCTATTCATTTGTCAACAACTGCCTGCCGGGGGCCACGGGTACCTCGCGGGCGGCCACACGATCTCGTCCGGTGCGGGCGGCGCAGTTGCCAAGAGGTCTCAAGCCTGCACGGCAGGGACCATAGGGCCATAGCGCTGACCGGAACAAGTGGCAAGGCGTGGCGCCAGTGGGGCGGTGTACCGTAAGACCGCCACGAAATCCCTCCTGCCCCATAGCCTTTGGGCCGGTCTGATCATTCAATTCTCGAAGCCCCAAGAAAGGTGTTGACACAAGAGTATGAGTGTACTAGTATACTAGTACAATGGTTCGGTTCAGGCTGGACAAGGCAAGTCCCACGCCGCTCTATCGGCAGATCGTGGATATGGTCCTGGCGGGGATTTCCGGAGGGGCGTTGCCTCCGGGCGAGAGGCTGCCGACGATTCGGGAGCTTGCCGTGCAACTGGAAGTCAATCCCAACACGATCGTCAAGGCGTACCGGCAACTGGAAATGATGGGGATGTTGGATTCGCAGCAGGGCTCGGGCGTTTACATCAAGGCCTTGCCGGTCGTCAGGAGCGAAAAAGCGGACCGCCAGGCGGTAGAGGCGTTGTGCCGTGACTTCATTGGCCGGGCACAGTTGTTGAACATCCGCCTGCCGGAACTGATCAGAAACCTGGTGCGGATGCGGCGGGAGTTGGCCGTCGCTGCTTCGGCAAAGCGAAGATGAAAGGAGACTACCCGATGACCGCGGAACTGTCGCAGCTGTTGCAGGACCACTCAGCAAGGGAGATGCAGCGAATGAAGATGCGAGCCCCGATCACGTTGTTGACGGGGCTGATCCTCCTGGCGTTGGTGGGGGTGGAGGTGGCCTTTGTGTTCCCTCGGCGACAGAATGGCCTGTTCTCGATGACGGGCCTGGCAGTAGCCGCCAGCGGGTTGATCCTGATGGCGTTGTGGCATCTGTCGGCCCAGTTGCTGGCCGAGTGGGATCGTGCGGTGGTGCTCCGGTTGGGTCACTTCCACGCCGTCAAGGGGCCGGGCTTCTTCATGGTCATTCCCTTCATGGACAGCATCGCCCGCGTGGTGGACATGCGGGTGCGAACGACCATGTTCTACAGTGACGCCAACCTGACGAAGGACACGGTGCCCGTCAGTATTGACGCGATCGCTTTCTGGCACGTGTGGGACTCGCGCAAGGCCGTGCTGGAGGTCGAGAGCTACTACCAGGCGATCGTGATGGCTGCACAGACGGCCCTGCGCGACATGGTGGGCGTGCACACGCTGGCGGAGCTGCTGGCCGAGCGCGAGAAGATCGGCCAGACGCTCCAGCAGATCCTGGCGGGCAAGACCGAGGCCTGGGGCATCAGCGTGTCGTCGACGGAGATTCGAGACATCAAGATCCCCGACAACTTGAAAGACGCGCTCTCCAAGCAGGCCCAGGCCGAGCGTGAGCGCCAGGCCCGGGGGATCCTGGGCGATGCGGAGATGGAGATCGCCCGCAAGTTCGCCGAGGCAGCCAAGGCCTACCTGGGAAACCCAGTGGCCTTGCAGCTTCGGGCGATGAACGTGCTGCACGAGGGCCTGCGGGCCGGGACCAACATCATGTTGGTTCCTAGCTCCGTCCTGGACACGATGAACCTTGGCGGCATCGCGGGGTTGACGGCGCTGGGGCACGTTTCGCCCGGCAAGTCGCCGGCCTCGCCACCCTCTCAACGGGCTGGCGGCGGTTCGTCGGCCACCACGGAGACCCGCTGAACGGAAGGACCCTCGCATGGCGCACCGGGTGCACATCGTGGAAGCCAACGGCGAGAGAGCTGCCGCCTCCGCGACAGCCAGCAACGGATCCGACGCAAGCGAAGGGAGAGAACCGAGAACTGAAGCATTGACGCCCCGGGCAGTCCGGGGCGGACCTACGCGTGGGCGCTGCGTTTTTGCCCCGCCCCCCGCCACGGTTTTGCTTCGCCCTTTACGCAAAGAGTGCCTCAACTGCCGGATGCCCGCCGAGGCCTTCTGGCGTCGCTCCGCTGCACTTACGGTGTGAATTCGCCCATGCTCTAACTCTTGGCGGCCTTGCGGAGTTCGTCGGCCTGCTTGCGGACGAGGTCCTTCCAGTCGTCATACTTCTTTCTGATCTGGTCGGATTTCTGGACGAAGGGCTTGGCCTTGGGGTGGTCGCTGGGCATGATGCAAGTCTCGCAATTGCTACAGCTCCAGCGGTCGCCCAGCCACCAGTGCATGGTGACGCCGCAGGACTTCTTGCCCGGGATTCGCCCCTGCGCGCAGGGCAGGTACTGGGCCTCACCCCAGCCGACAGCCTTGTGGAACGCCTCGCTGTTGGCTTTGCGCTCAGGGTCGTCCTGGAACATCTTGTCGAGCTTGGCGTAGGACTCGTTGCGCCACTTTTCGATCTGGACGGTAGTGGCCCCGGCGGCCGGCGCCGGCGCCAGGCCCTTCGGCAGGTTGTATCGCTTGACGGCCTTGTGGGTGTTCGACTTGTCCGGGGGGGTCTTGGCGTGCGGCTTGGGCTCCTCCGGCGGTGTCTGATCGCCGTCCGAGCCGGGCTTGGGTTCTTGGTCGGCTTTGGGCTGGTCGGGATCAGGCTGGTCCTCGACCGTCGTGGGCGGCTCTTCGGGCAGGTTCTCGCCGGGCGGCCAGCCGGGGATGTCGGGACTGTAGCGGACCTCCACCGCCTGCACCAGGGGCTCAAGCTCGATGTCCAGGAGGTCCTTGACGAGCGCGTCGGCGGCCTCGATGGCCTTGTCGTAGACGTCCGGGTCGTTCAGGTCGCCCTGCACGTCGATCATGGGGGGGTCCTGCTTGCGGAGGTTGGCCAGCACGTCGACGAGCATCATGCTGCGACAGTTGCTGACGTTCACCTTGGGGCCGCCGGGCTTGTGCTGGGCCGTGCGGAGGGCGATCAACTCATTCACTGGCTTGCTGACCGTAAGGCGGAGCACCACGTACTGCACCGCGTAGGCCTCCGGGTCCTTGGTGCCCCAGTCGATCCGCGCGCGGTTCTCCTCGTTGCCTGTGGTGGTCGGGTTCAGGGGCACCCCGTGGCCATGCACCAACTCGTGAATCAGGAGGCTGGCCCGCTCGGCGTACCAGATCTGCTCTTTCAGGCGGTTCTCATCCTGGTCGCTCGGGTGGGTTAATGACTCGGGGCATTCCCAGTACTTGGCCATAATGTGAATGGCAAATGGATCCACCCAATCCTGATGGTAGGCCCAGGCGTCGTGCTTCCAGGCTTTCGCGCCACCGAACCCCCAGGGCCGCTTGTAGTCCATGTTCTTCAGGTTGTCGCTGGCGGTTTCCAGGGGCAGCAGCACCCGCAGAAGCGTGGGATCGCTGAGGCTGTTCTGGTTGGCCTTTCGGAGCGAGTCCAGGTCGTTCGCCAGGTACTGCTGGACCTGCTCGATGGTCTTCTGGCGCTTGGGGCCCAGCAACTCCAGCGGGCGGAGTTCGTCTCGCGAGTTGAGCACCAGGCGGATTGGGCCCTCCTTGTCGGGGATCTCCGCAAGAGCCGACCCCGCCAGCGCCAGCACAAGCCAAGCCGGAAGCGTCGCGCGAAGAATCGTCATTGCATTCGCCTCCCGTCGAGGGCGTCGATCTTGTCGCCCACGAACTGCATCGCCACGAACATCACCACGCCGTCGGGGTACTCCGCGGCGCAGAGCAGGCCGACCGTTCCATCGTTATGGGGGACGCAATCAAGCAGCTTCAGGTCGCACCGGCCGTGCTCGGCGACCATCGCCTGAAGCTTGTTGGGTCCCGTGGCCCGCAGTTCCTCGCCGAGGCGGTCGGTCGCCATGGCCAGGCATTGATCCATCTCGGCGTCTCTCGCGCTCGCCCAGAAGCCCTGGGCGGCCTGGAAGTAGCTCTGGGCGAACTCCTGAAGCTGCCGGCGGGCCTCCTGCTGGCTCTCGTTGGCGGACGGCTCGTCGTCGGCGGACGGCTCGTCGTCAGTGGACGGCTCGTCGTCGGTGGATGGCTCGTCGTCGGTCTCGATGCTTCCGCCCTTCTTCCGGCCGAGCCCGTCGCGGTATCTCTCCTTCTCGGCCTCGACTTGCTTCTTGGAGAACTTGGCCAGCAGGGCGACGGCCCGGGCTTTCATGGCCGCGAACTCCTCGGCGTTTTCCGCCGCGCCGCCGGGCTGGGCGTCGGGATAGACCTTCTGGACCTCCTCCTCGGCCGCGGCGATCCGCTTGGGAAACAGCGGGTGCGTGTAGAACAGCTCGTCGAAGGCGCTGTCACCCTCCTGGGCCGTCTTGGACAGGTTGCGGAGGAACTCCACCGCGCCCCAGGGGTTGTACTCGGCCTTGCCCATGTAGCGGATGCCAAGGCGGTCGGCCTCGTATTCCTGCCCGCGGCTGTACCGCTTGTTCAACATGTCCAGGGCCATCTCGGTGGCCTTGGTGATAGGCTGGTCGAACTCCGTCTTTCCCCGGACGCGGTTCCAGACCTGCTTGGCGACCATCCCGGTGGCCTGGGTCAACTGCCGCTTCTTCACGCCATGCCTCGCGGCGGCGTGCCCGACCTCGTGGCCCAGGACGGCCGCTAACTGCCGCTCATTGTCCAGGCACGGGAACAGGCCGAGGTGCACGTAAACGTTGCCGCCAGGCATGGCCATCGCGTTGGGCCAGGGGGCGTTGACCACGTGAAACTCATAAGGCAGATGCCGCTCGCAGACGCCGGTGATCTTCTCGCCGACCTTCGTAAGGTAC
>Ga0315279_10010512_pt1 | contig 10867 bp, 7 predicted proteins | sample YL17G06_20_MG_FD_203694 | JGI IMG/M metagenome (GOLD analysis project Ga0315279, IMG submission 203694) | Sediment microbial communities from Yellowstone Lake, YNP, Wyoming, USA - YL17G06_20 | ecosystem: Environmental > Aquatic > Freshwater > Lake > Sediment | place: USA: Wyoming | collected...
TACACCTGGCGGGAGATGATGAAGACCCGCACGTTCTACCTGCTTTGGATAGAGTACGTTTGTGGAGCCATGGCTGGACTCATGATCATTGGCCACCTTGCCCGGATCGTGGCTGTTCAATCGAACAACGTCATTCAGACTGGCTTCTTATTTGTTGCACTGCTTGCCATCTTTAATGCAGGAGGTCGGCTCGTTGCAGGCGTGATGTCTGACTACATCGGAAGGATGAAGACGATTCTCTTGGTCTTTATCAGCCAGGCGATCATCATGTTTCTTTTTGGGCGATTTTCTACGATCACGGCTTTTGTGGTTGGTTCAGCCGTTGTCGGATTCAGTTATGGGGCCTGTCTTTCGGTATTTCCTGCAACGACGGCAGATCATTGGGGCACCAAGAACCTGGGGCTCAATTACGGCATCATGTTCACTGCATGGGGCGTAGGAGGCGTCTTTGGACCCATTTTGGCAGGGAAAGTGGCCGATGCCACAGGAAGTTATACGACAGCTTACATGATTTCGGCGGCTCTCTTGATATTCGCCGCCGTTCTCACTTTCTTCACCAAGGCTCCCGAGAAGGAAACGGTTAAGCAACCGGCTCTTCAGGTCGTTGCTGCAAAAGAAGTGCGAGTGAGTTGATCTCTGACCTATTTTCCTCCATGTCAAACAAATAGGCCCCCTCTCGGGGCTTTTTTGTTTGACCCGCCCTGTCGCTGAAAGAAAAGATTGACTTCCTGGTGTTGCGTCTCATAAATAGCTTCGATAAGTCACGCTCCCTGGCTTGGGCATTGGCAGGAACGAGACAGGCAACTTCAAAGGAATTATTTTATGTTTGACGGGACACCTAATATTTTATAAAAATAAGATTGCAACCGATCTGAGTCAGAGAAGTATCGGTGCGGGAAGGAGTTCTTAGATGGAAAAGAACCTAAAGAAAACACCCTTGAATGCATGGCACAAGGAGCACGGCGGGCAAATGGTCGAATTCGCGGGTTGGGAGATGCCTGTGACCTACAAACGGGGAATTATCGACGAGCATCTCACCACGCGAAAATACGGCGGTCTCTTCGATATCTCACACATGGGCCGTTTCTTGATTCGTGGAAAAGACACGATCCCTTTTCTCCAGCACGTTCTGACCAATAATGCCCTTGCTCTCGATCCGGGCATGGCTCAGTACACCTTGATCCCCAATGAAAGGGGCGGGGCCATTGACGATGCCTATCTCTACCGATTGAGTGAAGACGATCCCACCGAACCGTCCGGCTACCTTCTGGTCGTCAATGCCGCCAACAAAGACAAGGACTGGGAATGGTTCATGGAGCAGAAGAAGAAATTTCCACAGGTCACCGTTGAGGACAAGACCGATGCGATCGGCATGGTAGCGCTGCAGGGGCCAAGATCGAAGGAAGTTCTGGAAGACATTCTGCGACAGACTCGCTCAAGACTTCCCGATCCTTGGAGAAACCGATTGAAGGCTTGTCAGTTCAATGAGGCCTGGGTGACCATCCCAAGGACAGGCTACACCGGAGAACCTCTTTGCTTCGAGCTCTTCATTCCAACGGAACGTATGAAAGAGGTTTGGGAACATCTTCTCTCTGTGGGAGAAGGTCGCGGGATCGTTCCTGTAGGTTTGGGCGCACGAGATACCCTGAGACTCGAGGCAGGGCTTCCTCTCTATGGTCATGAGCTCGGGCTCGATGTCCAAGGGAAAGAAATTCCGATCTATGCCGTCCCTTCGGCGGCCCGATTGGCCATGAGCTTCTCGAGTCTCAAGGGTGAGTACATTGGCCGCGAAGCGCTGAGACAACAGTTTGAAGAAATCAAAGCACGAGAGAATCGTCTGCCTCTTCCCCCAAAAGAAAAACAGGCGGTTCCCAAGAGGATTCAACCTATTACTGTGACAGGACAGGGGATTGCCAGACAGGGATATGAAGTCTTCGCAAACGGAAGAACCGCAGGGCATGTCACAAGTGGAACCATGGTCCCCTACTGGGTCTTCCCGGATACAGGAATCCTTTCTGGACCTTCCGACGAGAAAAAGATGAGGCCCATCGCCTTGGCCTATCTCGATGCCGACTTGGAGGAAGGACAGAAGGTGGAGATTCAACATCGCGGAAAGTCTTTTGCAGCGGTGATTGTCGAAAGACACCTCTCGGGAGAGGCACCACCTTATGCGCGTCCTGTCTTTGTTGAAGAGGTTCGAGTCAAGAAACAAGCTGAAAGAGATCTCAAAGCGTTGGCGACACATCTGGTGAACCAAGCGACGCAGAACACCCTCTGGAGACAGAAAGAGACGATCAACTTGATTCCTTCTGAAACAACCCCTTCCCTGCTTGTCCGGCTGCTCACCATCATGGATCCCTCGGGTCGGTACGCCGAACACCGAGAGATGAAGGCCTTTGGAGGACACGAGGTCTTCTACTATCAGGGGACCAAGTTCATTGAAGAAGTGGAAGTCCGCCTCATCGAGGAACTCCGAGAATTCCTGGGCTGCTCTGAGGTGGAGACGCGAGTGATCAGTGGTCAGATGGCCAATGCTGCGGTTTTTAGCGGCATGGTTGACTACCTCAACCGATTGGATCGGAAAAGTGAACCGAGAAGAATCCGGAAGATCATCAACCACCATCTCGGCCGAGGAGGCCATCTGAGCGCCCAGTTTATGGGAGCGCTCAGGGATTTTGTCTCCATCGACCCAGTGACTGAAAGACCAGCAGTGGTTGAATTCCCAGTCTTGGAAGACAACCCGTATCAAATCGATCTGAAGAAATTGCCCGAGCTTCTCGATCTCCACAAACCGGAGCTCATCGTTCTGGGGAAGAGCATGATCATTCATAAGGAGCCCGTGAAGGAGATCGCTCAGATGATTTCCAAGATGAATCCAAGGCCTTTGATCCATTACGACATGGCCCATGTCTTGGGATTGGTGGGACCCACCTTCCAAGAACCTTTCAAGGAAGGAGCCGACATCGTTACAGGATCGACCCATAAGACCCTCTTTGGGTCCCAAAGAGGCGTTGTCGCCAGCAACATGTCCGAAGGAACAGAGTACGAGGAGCTTTGGGATGCCATTACACGCCGAGTGTTTCCTGGAAGCCTGAGCAATCACCATTTGGGGACGTTGCTCGGTCTTTTGATGGCGGTCTATGAAATGAACGTTTTTAAATTGGACTATCAAAAGGCTGTCATCTCCAATGCCAAGGCCTTTGCGAGAGCCCTGAAAGACCAAGGGTTGAAGGTGGAAGGAGATCCACGAATCGATTACACGGAAACCCACCAGGTGATCATCCGGGTGGGTTATGGGAAGGGACCTGAGGTGGCTGAACGACTGGAGCAGAACAATATCATCGTCAACTATCAGGCCGCCCCAGACGACGAAGGGTTTACCGCTGCCAGCTGTTTACGGACAGGCGTTCAGGAGATGACCCGATTTGGAATGAAGGAGAAAGACTTTGGAGAATTGGCCGAATACATGAGCCAGGTGACTCTGCACAACCGAAATGTGGCCCAAGAGGTCTCTCAATTCAGAAAGCGATTCGCTGAAATGAAATACTGCCTGCCGGAGAAAGAAGCAGTTTCGTTGGTAGAGAAACTGTGGGGAGCCCTAAGATAGAAACTGGTCATGACCTCTAATGTATTTTCCATATCAGCATGTTCTTGAAGAGAGGAGTTATCTGTACCTCGTAGTTGATAACGAAGGGAGGTTTTTGCTCTGTTTTAATCGTTACAAGTCCGAAATAATGGCAGAAACGTTGAAGGAAACGGACGGAGTACGCCATGTGGACAAGGTCCTCGGGCTCGCTGAAGGGATCTCCTTCCACCGTGGTCAAAATGGTAGGAAATGCTCTAATAAAGTCCTTGGTTAGCTTATCGGCTTGGACATGCGCCTCCGCCTTCCGATAGAGGAGACAGCAGGAAAAGAGAACTCCCTGTTGGATGATGTCCAGGCTCGGATAAAAATCCTGAGAACCCCAGTTGAACTTGTGAAGATATGTATCCATGAGATGAAAAAAATCGTCTGCGCCAAAACCACTGTTTACCACATTTCGTCCCCTGCGAGTCAGTGAAAACTTTTGGTTACGTTTCTTGATCCATCCGCCCACATCGAGGACATAGCGTAATGCCGATAATCTCCAGTCATCTTGCTCTGACATGATGGGATAATCGAAACCAGGAGCTTCGGGGAATACGCTGTGCATTTCTTGGGCGAATGCCCTTGGAAGATTACCCTTTACGGTAGCCTTGAGAGGCTCCAACTCACTAAGTCGCTTCAAGAAATAGACGGTCTCCCTTACGATCCGAACCTCTGTAATCTCCTCCCTGGAAATATTCTCGTTCAGCGTGACAATATCCGAAGTGTCTTCAAATGGCCGATAAAGAACACGATGCATCTGCTCTCGCGACAACCCCAGAAATTCAGGTACGGCCTCTGTATTTCTATTCGCTGACCAGGCGTCTAGAAAGTTTTGAGCCTCGTCGATGGACTGGAACTTTTTGTTTTCCAATGTCGAAAGCATCTCGTCAAGAATCTGGGTGGTTTTCGGGTTCTTTTTCTCAACCGGATCGGGCTCGTCTTCCAGAAGTCCCTTAATCTTATCTGGTTTTCGAGATTTGTATTTCTTCAAAAACTCGCAGTAGCCATTAAGCGGAAACGTACTTTGCGTCTTAAGCATGGGGAATAGGAATCTGATTAGAATAGCCATCAGAAGGTGAAGGGCCTCATGGCGAGTGCATTTGTTCTTGATCATGGCATTATAGAATTGAAACGCCTCGATGGGATCGCGGTCCTTGATCTGGTTCTCCATGATGGCGTGCAGAGTAACATGCAAGAACGGATTAGCCTCGCTTTCCGGATCGAACTCTCGATCAGCCACGACGTCGGCAAATTCAAACTGATTAAAATACTCCTCCGAGTGCTGGAGCATAATCTTGCCAAGTCGTTGCTCTTCCTCGTTCAAGTCTTCCAACTTTTCATCGCGGGCACATCGCCAGATGCGATGAAGATTCTCCCGATTCAGTTGCCGAAACGCTTCAAACGCAGAATCTTTCATCCAAGTTCCCTTCTTACAACATTGATCCCTGGAGTCTCTTTTGTCTTGCCTTCTCATTTATTTATTCGGCTTCGTCAAAATAAACCTGCTTCATCCTGACAAACACTGCCTATACATCAAGAAAGGGGCCGAAAAACAACCTTGAGTTGAGTCAGTCTTTACTGTAATTCCTCAAGGGAAAACCACACTTTACAACTTCAGCGGCCGCAGCATTTTTTGTATTTCTTGCCGCTGCCGCAAGAGCAAGGTTCGTTTCTCCCTATCTTCTGAGCAACATGCACGGGTTCAGCTTTGGGTTCAGACTTGGGGACAGCTTTTGGTTGGGAAAGTATTCTCTCATTATAGCGAGTGATGAATTGATGCAATTCATCTTGGTTCGTTACGTCCACCCCTGACTCCTTGGCGGCCATCACCAGGGACTTTGCCATTCCCCAGGTCTTAGGGTTGGATGCGTTCTTTTCGATTTGTTTGCTGATGGCCTGGACCTTTTGCGCGAGAATCAGAGCGTTCTTAAGCAGTTTTTTCTCTTGAGCAAAAGCGAAGAAGGCAGAGAGAACTGGCGCGATTGACTTGAAATAGGCGTCATCGGCGCTGATTTTCCTGGGGAGCGTCTCCAGACAGCACTCTTCAAGGTCTCCTTCATCCCATCCCTCCGGCGACGAGCTGTGATAAGAATACATGTATTCGGCGAAGGTATTCAGGATGAATTCTGATTCTTGTTTCTGATCTTCGCTCAATTGATCAAAATGCTTGCTTTTTGAGAATTCTGCGACCCATTTTGCATTTGGCCTTGGATTCTCTCCATCTCCTTATCCGAATAATCTCCGCCCATTGATGACCTCACGTCAGGGTTTTAATTTTCTAGGATACAACACAATTTTCCAAAACAAAAAGGCAAGTTCAACTGTTACCAGAACTTGCCCTCTTCATTTACATGCGCACTACGAAAATGCTTCGCTCCGTGCTCACGGCGCTCCCAGCGGTTTGCGCCGTTTTCGCTGAGCGGCTTTCAGTCGAGCAAGGGAGCGGCGCAACGCCCCTTCAGCAGCTGCGGCATCTGCAGTCAGAGGCCCTGCCTTCATCGTTTCCTGGGCACGCCTCTTTGCCTCCTCGGCACGTGCGATATCAACTTCATCAGCCCGTTCACAGGCATCGGCCAAGACAATCACTTTGTCAGGACGCACTTCGAGGAAGCCGCCGCTGACCGCGAGAACTTCTTCTTCCTTATCTTTTCGTATCAGGAGATCCCCGGGTTGAAGCATCGTCATCAAGGGAGCATGATGAGGAAGAATGCCCAACTGTCCCTGCACACCCCAGGCAATGAGCGCAGTGACGTCGTCAGAATAGACCATCCTCTCTGCAGTGACGATTTCCAATCGGAATGTAGCCATACGTCAAAACCAGATCATTGGAGTGTTGGAGTATTGGAGTATTGGAATACTGATCAAAATAAAAACCTCAACAAAAAGTGCAATATTTGTTTTCGTCGCACTGTTTTGTTCCCATCACTCCATCACTCCACTACTCCATCATTTCATTGTCTCATCACTCCATTATTACAGGTTATTTTACCCTCGCATCTTCTTGGCTTTTTCCGCCGCCTCGTCAATCGTGCCGACCAGATAGAAGGCTCCTTCAGGAAGATCGTCGTGTTTGCCCTCCAGGATCTCTTTATATCCCCTCACCGTCTCTTTGATGGGCACATACCTTCCCGGGGTGCCTGTAAACTGCTCAGCCACATGGAAGGGCTGTGAACAGAACCGTTGAATCTTCCTCGCCCTGGCGACTGTCAACTTATCTTCTTGGCTCAACTCTTCGATGCCGAGAATCGCGATGATGTCCTGCAATTCCCTGTATCGTTGCAGGGTCGCCTGCACCCCTCGAGCCACTCGGTAATGTTCTTCTCCCACAATCAGAGGATCAAGAATTCGGGAGGTGGATGTCAAGGGATCCACTGCCGGGTAGATTCCTAGTTCGGCGATGGAGCGCTCCAAGGCAACGACGGCGTCCAGATGACCGTAGGTCGCTACGATTCCGGGGTCGCTATAGTCATCCGCAGGAACGTAAATGGCCTGAAAGGACGTGATGGAGCCCTTCTTCGTCGAGGTAATCCTTTCCTCCAGGTCTCCAACGTCTGTGCCCAAGGTTGGCTGATAACCGACGGCGGATGGCATTCGTCCCAGCAGAGCAGAAAGCTCCATATTTGCCAGAACGTAACGATAGATATTATCGACGAACAGCAGCACATCCTGGCCTTCGATATCCCGAAAATATTCCGCAATGGTGACTCCCGTCAGGGCCACACGGGAGCGAACGCCCGGTGTTTCATTCATCTGACCGAAGACCATCACGGTCTTGTCCATAACGCCTGACCGCTGCATCTCCAGCCACAAGTCATTGCCTTCCCGGGAGCGTTCACCCACACCGGCAAAGACGGAAAATCCTCCATGCTCAGCGGCGATATTACGAATCAGTTCCATGATGATGACGGTCTTACCGACTCCGGCCCCTCCGTAAGCGCCGATCTTCCCACCCCGGGTAAAAGGGGTGATCAGGTCCATGACCTTGAGTCCGGTCTCGAGCATTTGAGGAACTGTCTCCTGCTCTGTCAGGGGAGGAGGTAAACGGTGAATCGGCCATTTCTCGTCGGCTTTCACCTCACCCCGACCATCAATCGCCTCGCCGAACACGTTAAACAATCTCCCCAGCGTTCCTCTCCCCACAGGAACACTGATGGGAGTTCCCATATCGACCGCTTCCGCTCCTCTCGCCAAACCGTCCGTGGCAGTCAACGAAACGCCACGCACCCAGTTGTTGCCGATATGAGCCTGTACCTCCACAATGACTTTATTTTCGCCCATAGGGATGACGATGCCGTTATTGATCGCCGGCAACTGATCCTTAGGGAACTCCATATCCACCACGGTTCCTATGACTTGTACGACTTTACCTTTCGCCATCTCCTTCGCTCCTTACCCCTGCTACGTCGTTAAAGCTTCAGCCCCTCCGCTGATATCACAGATCTCCTTTGTGATCATCTCCTGTCTCACTTTATTCAAAGACAAGGTTAAATCTTTGACCAGGTCTCCCGCATTGTCGCTCGCATTACGCATCGCAACCATCCGTGCCGACTGTTCGCTGGCGATCAATTCCAGAATCGCATGATACACTTCCATCTCCACAAATCGGGGCAATAACTCATTGAGGACGACAAAAGGATCAGGCTCGAAAATATATTCACCCACTTGTCCTCGAGGAAGTCTGGCGGGCTCAATGGGAAGAAGAACATCCATCGTCGGTTTCTGTAACATGGTCGAGACAAAACGGGGATAGGCAAGATAGACCCGATCGACCTCACCGTTGCTGTAATCCTCCGTGAGGACCCTTGCGATGGACAAGGTGTCCTGGAGGGTTGCGCGGTCGCCGAGCCCACTGAATTCAGCACGGACATTCAGCCTGGCAATCCGGGCGAAGGTTCTCGCCTTACGACCCACGGTAATAACGGTCACGGGAACATTTTGCTGCTGGATGAATTCACCTACAAGCCGGTTCAGGTTCGTGTTCAATCCCCCACAGAGTCCTCGATCGGTTCCCATATGGACAATCGCAATCTTTTTCACTTCACGTTTCTGGAATAAGGTCGCCACCCTCCCTTTGATGCGGGGTTCAATGGCCAGATCAGCAATCACCTCATGTATTTTTTCAGTATACGGGCGTCCGGCAATCGCCCGTTGCTGGGTTCTTCTCATCTTCGCCGTCGCCACCATCTCCATGGCACGACAAATCTTGGTGGTTCCCTGGATGCTCTTGATACGACGACGTAACGCCTGAATACTGGCCATCTAATTCGCGCTTCCTTGTTTGAACTCTGCGATCGCTTTCTTCAACTGATCTTCTGTTTCGGGTTTTATTTCATAGTCCGAATTGATTTTATCGATGATCTCCCGATGACGGGTCTCCATGAATCGGTGAAAATTCTCTTCCCAAGAGATGACTTTCTCTACAGGGACATCATCCATGTAGCCATGGGTGACCGCATAGAGGATGCTGACCTCTTTCCCGAGCGTCATGGGAATGTACTGGAGCTGCTTCAATACCTCTGTGATACGCTGGCCACGCCCCAGTTGATCCTTGGTTGCCTTGTCGAGCTCTTCACTCCCAAACTTGGCAAAGGCCTCTAACTCACGAAACTGGGCAAGCTCTAATCTTAGCTTTCCAGCGACCTGCCTCATGGCTTTCCGTTGAGCTGAACCACCGACCCGGGAGACCGATAATCCCACATTGATGGCCGGACGAATCCCGGCATTGAACAGATCCGGCTCAAGGTAAATTTGACCATCGGTAATGGAGATCACATTGGTCGGGATGTAAGCAGACATATCCCCAAGTTGCGTTTCGATAATAGGCAATGCCGTCAGGGAGCCCCCTCCGTATTCCTTTCCCAGCTTGGCCGCCCTCTCCAGCAGCCGGCTGTGCAGGTAGAAAATATCTCCGGGGTAGGCTTCCCTTCCTGGCGGACGGCGCAGCAGCAGGGAAAGCTGGCGATAGGCCCAGGCATGCTTATAGAGGTCATCGTAGATAATCAAGGCATCTTTACCCTGCTCCATAAACTCCTCACCCATCGCGCAGCCGGCATAAGGAGCAATGTACTGGAGCGGCGCAGGGTCGGAAGCATCCGCCTCCACGACAATCGTGTACTCCATGGCGCCGTATTTCTCGAGTATCGCTGTGGCCTGGGCCACTTTAGAGGTTTTCTGGCCGATGGCCACATAAATGCAAATCAGATTTTGCCCCTTCTGGGCAATGATCGTATCCAAAACAATGGCAGACTTCCCGGTAAATCGATCGCCGATAATCAGCTCACGCTGGCCTCGACCGATAGGAATCATACCGTCAATCGCCTTGATGCCAGTTAACACTGGCGTGTTGACGGGTGCCCTTTTCGTTACGTCGGGCGCCACCCTCTCTACTGGACGTGTCTTTTCTGCTTTAATGGGTCCTTTCCCGTCCAGGGGACGGCCCAACGCGTCGACCACCCTCCCGATGAGAGCCTCACCTACAGGGACTTCGATGACTCGACCCGTCGCTTTGACCTCATCTCCCTCTTTGATCTTGGTTCCCTCACCGAGAATGACCGCTCCAACATTGTCCTCTTCCAGATTCAAGGCCAAACCGGTAATCCCATGGGGAAATTGCAGCAATTCGTTGTAAGTCGCCTGTCCCAGCCCGTAGATGCGGGCGATCCCGTCACCGACTTGAATCACCGTTCCCACATTCGTGACACTCACAGTGGTGCCGAAACGCTCAATCTGCTCTTTAATGACAGACACAATATCTTGTTCGCGGGTTGCCATATGAAACCCTCTCTTAAAATGTGAAGCTCTCCGCCCTCAAGGGCGGGCCTTACGGGGCACTTGCCGGTCAAAGGCTCGTCACCGGGTCCCTTGCATCATGCTCTTTTTCAAACTTTCCAATTTCTGGCGGACGCTGCCGTCGATTAAGGTGTCCCCCATCCGAGCGATGAATCCTCCAATAATCGAGGGATCCACCTCACCCTCCATCACCACATTCCGATGAACGATTTCTCCGAGACGGCGAGAGATCGTTTTTTCCTCTTCCTCCCCGAGAGGGAGCGCCGTTGTCACTTGCGCCCGCTCAATGCCTTGATGGGCATCCACCAGGGCATTGAACTTCTGGAGGATATCACGGCTCCGCCCAAGCATTCCTTTATTCACGAGGAGAAGACCCAGGTTAAGAACCAGGGGATGCATTTCACCCAAGCGTTTCTGCAAGAGTGTCTTCTTTGCTGAAAATGGAAGCCG
>Ga0315279_10010513_pt1 | contig 10867 bp, 7 predicted proteins | sample YL17G06_20_MG_FD_203694 | JGI IMG/M metagenome (GOLD analysis project Ga0315279, IMG submission 203694) | Sediment microbial communities from Yellowstone Lake, YNP, Wyoming, USA - YL17G06_20 | ecosystem: Environmental > Aquatic > Freshwater > Lake > Sediment | place: USA: Wyoming | collected...
TTCTGAACCAACAAAATCCATGGAACAGAAACCACGCCGATAGTCCACAAGACATCTGTAGACAGGCGAAACGATATGGTGGGGCCGGTGGGATTTCACCCTACTATTTCGTGGGGTTAATCTGCTTCCCCCACCCGTCCGGCCCTGAATCGGTCATTCGTTCATCATTAGTTTGAACTTCGCGTCGAGCATTCTGCTGTACACTTCCAGCTTCACCAAGGCCTCCCATCTCGGGAGAACATCGTGTTGCTCCGAAGATTGTGTCACGCAACTCATTTTCTTCGGGGAGGGAATTTCTCGCCCAGTCCTTAACCGGTGAGAAGCTTGCAGTTTCTTCTGACAAGGTCCGTCGTCACCTTGTTTTCTTCCGTTTCTTTTGTCTGAAAGTTTTGACCCTGATCCGCTTCTTGCGCAGTACTGCGCGTAGCGCTTCGCGGTGTAGAAGTTCAATCATCTTTTCAGATGGGAGCGTAACGAGGTCGCCGAAGCCCAGGATCTCAGCCTGCTTGTAGCCTGCCGTCTGTAAGAACACCAGCCTGCCTGACCTCAAGAGGCCCTCTGCTTTCTCCCCGATCCTGCCGACCTCAGTCCCTGACATGCCAGCTACTTCCAATGAAAGAATTGCTACCGGTCTGTTATAACAGTTACAACTGCCCTGATACTGAACAATCTGTTGAACTGGTTCACCGCACATACTTGTTGGGGGGGTTTGATGTGACGAATGAGAGGTGGTTGAGGTGGGCTGTGGGACGATACTACCGCTCTCACGGGTACAGGGTCTCGATGAAGCCTGCTCGAGCGGGAAATGCAATCGTTGATGGGTTGCAGTCGGACCTGATGGCGAGCGCATAGCCATAGAAGTGAAGTCTCCACGAGATGACATCATTCACGGAGTCGGACAGTGCTACGAGGGTGTCTGCGCAGGCTACAGGCAGGCAGTTCTGGTCACAACACTACGTGTTGCCAGGAAGCTCAGGAAACGTGTCTTTCAAAGGAGAGGCATCAGGCTCATCGGCGTCGACGCGAAAGCACGGATCCACCGATACGACGCGGATGGATGGCGGTTACTGGGCTGACTTATCTGCTTCGCAGCTTGAAGCGGTGAAACTCGGAAGCTCCCCCGCAGAAGGTATCTGTTTCGGAACGGAAGCGGCAGCGCTCGCAACCATGATAATGAACGCGCACAGAAGAACGAGCATGCCGACTATGGCTACAGCAGACACACCGGTCGCCAACATGACTAGTCCTACAAGTAGTATGATGGATCTCTAACCTCACTAATAATTAAGGAGCCCATACGAACCAGCAACAGACGCTTGGCTACGTGTGCCTTCGTCATAGTATTAGGTTGCATCAGCACTTGGTATGACGTTGCGGTGAAAGGGGCTAAATTACCAGCGTGACGTACTCTGCGTCTGCGAGAATTCCCGCGTTGCAGCGGGATTGTCGAACTCTCAAGTGATTCAAGCCTTTTCAGGCCGTTCAAGAGTCTTCAAGCCATTCGAGACTTGAACTTCAAACCATGAGCATTCAAGCCTACCTTTCGATCTACCGGAACCAGCCAAGACAACCAACCAAATGTCGCGGAACTTGATGCCTTTCCCAGCTTTCGGCCAACCTCAAGCGCCCGCAGAGATGTCGCGAAATCGAGTTGCATGCAAGAGGGCACGAATGTCATGACAATTAGAAGCAGCCGGGGAGATCTGGGTGAAATCAAATCTGGGTAGATCCTTGCACGAAGCGACGAAGAGGATTGCAGACAGTGCATGTTCTTCGCGTCATGTATGAGGAAGGAGACAAGGGCTACTTTGCTCCACAAAGGATTGTGGACAAGAATCAGTTTGCTTATCACGCATGATTGATGACGATTAGTTCAACGTGCTAGTTGACACCGGCGTCTCTGTCAACCGGAAAAAAACGCTTCTCGAGTCACGAGAACGCCGTGAGAGATGCCGGGGTGTCGCACAGTGCGAAATCTGCGACGAATGAAACCTCTCTTGGCAAGATCTGGCGCTTGAACAGAATACAGTCACGCCATTTGCTCTATTGGATGGTTTCGTATTTCGTTGACGCGTCCCACAAGTGTTCAAAGAGAGCATACATTCCCCCAACGAACTGGAGGTTGTCCGTCCAGAGATCGATATCTCTTCTCACCGTGTTGCTCAATTCCGCATCGGTGATGGCCGGACCGAATAGCATTTCCTTCCTGTCGAATATGTCGAGATAGAAAAGAAGTCCATTGCTTCGCCTTAGCTCGACGTATTTCGAGAGACCGTCTGCGATTGCCGAATTTGATTTGTCTATCTCTGAGATGATTCTTATCTGCAAGTCCCGCTTTTTTTTTGCGGAGGCTAGAATGCGCGTCACACCGTCTTCTCTTGCTCTTTTGAGCGCGTCCTTGCTCATGATTGCAGCATATTCGAACTTGGCCTCCGAGATCATTTGTCTAGCTCTGAAACCTACGTTGTCAGCTCCCACGACTAGGCAGAATCCTCCTTCCGCAATGCTGTTCTGATCGAAGGGGTAAGCCTTGAAAATCTTGATCAAGCTGGCTTTTTTCCGCTCCAAGTCAACCAGTCGTTTCTTATATCGGCCGATCACGAGGGACAACCCTTGGTCGGGTGGGGTTGCACTGTACGTAGAAGGCGCGCCTGCGGTTCGATGCACTAGACCTTTCGCTGCAAGTTCGTGCAGTATCCGATAGATCTCGGGTCGAACGATCCCTGTGACCCTAGCCAATAGCTCAGCTCTCGCACTTCCCAGCCTTAAAAGCGCGAGATACACTCTTGACTGAAGAGCTGTAAAACCGAATTCGATTAGGTCTGCTTCCTGTTTTTCGCTCATAGTAGTATCATCGCGTTCTAACAGCACTCTTATCAAATGATCTGTAACTAATGTAACTTACGGTACTGCTGGCCAACCCTCTGGTCACAACAAAAGAAGTGAACATAACGCCGTTGGATGATGGCAACATCGTGGAGTTAGAAATTCAACAGCTGAGGCCTCCATCCTGGAGATTGAGGCCGCTCGGCGAGCAAAACATCTCAGAACTCATGCGATCGATACAGAACATGGGTATTCTTCAACCCGTAGTAGTTCGCGGGACACATGATGGCTATCAGGTTGTTTTCGGAAGTCACCGCATTGAGGCCTGCCGCCGGCTTGGTATGAAGAAGATTGCAGCGATTGTCAAACATTTCTCGGATGAAGAGGCATTCCTAGCACGCGTCACGGAGAATCTACTCCGGAACGCTGACATAAACCCGATTGAAGAAGCCGAAGGGTACCGAATGCTGGTAGGCAAAGGATGGGCGATCAGCGCAATAGCAAAAAAGGTGGGTAAATGTGACAGTTACATCTCTGAGCGGCTGGCTATGTTGCACAGGCTGGATTTTCGTTTGCGGGCACAGGTTTCAAGCGGGAGGGGCCTGTTGACGCCAAGTCATGCTGAACTTCTATCGCGCATACGCGACAAACATCGCCAGACCCAGATTGCAAAACTCATTGAAACCAGAAGGCTGAGTGTGAGAGTTTTAGAAGACCTGCTGAACGGTGTTCCCTTGCCAATGAAAGTGCAAGTAGAAGAGAGATCTGGCGACTGTTGGGTTCATATCCCGAACGACTTCACAAAGGCTCTTGGACTCAAGTCCGGCCAAAACCTACACATGTACATTCGAGGACGCAAACTTGTTCTGGAAACATCGACGACCCGCAAGAACGATGCCGAGCCTATTCGCGGAGGCCGTGTCCAGGGCCTCACAAAAGCCTAAAACCCCGCAATCCAACTGATTTCGCACGTGCGAATGATGGCACTCTAGCCTCAAACCCAAGGACCGTTTTCCGGGCTAGTTTGCGAGAAGAGTTGCTCTGCTCTCCCTTATGCCGCGAGTCCTGCTGACGTGGAAACCCAAGCTATACGAATCCGAACGGCATTGTTAGGCCTCCCAGGCGTTGCTCCGAGGGTCCTGCAAGGGAAGCTTGAGCCAACGAGCCACCTCCTGACCTATCTGCGGGTTGTTTTTCGGACTCTTGGCGTACAGTCTGTCCGCATGGATTTCGTTGGTTCAAAACGTCAAGCGTCACCTGGCCTGCCCGCCATGAATTCTCAGTGGGACTAGGCAACATGTTTGAAACATCACACGCATTTTGAGTCTGTTGACCCCATGAAGTGCGATTCGGACAAGAGCAAGGGCGACCTCCTATCGAATCAGCTAGACTCATTACTTGAGAATCGAAGGAAAACGCATAGATTGAACTGACTCGTCGGCCTCGGACTCGTCAAGGGAAAGCCACGATTGTTTTTGCACTTGAAAAGCCATATTTGGAGCGCCTTGGCATCCCTTGAAGATCCGAGAAACTGGGAGCGGGAGATTACGAAACCTGTGGTGTATGTGACTCGTCTAATTCCAGAAGAGGCACTCCGGAAGCTCTCACAGAGCTGTGACTATCGCATCTGGGAAAGCGAAATTGCCGTCCCACGCGATGTGCTCCTAAAGGAAGTGCCGAAGGTGGATGCACTTCTTTCTCTCCTAAGCGACAAGATTGACAGCCCAGTCATGGATGCCGCACCGAAACTGCGCGTAATCAGCAACATGGCCGTTGGATTCGATAACATAGACGTGCGCGAAGCAACGAGACGCAAAATCATGGTATGCAACACGCCCGGCGTGCTGACCGAGACTACTGCCGACTTCGCGTTTGCCCTACTACTCGCCGCCGCCCGCCGCATCACCGAGGGCGAACGAAACGTCAAGGAAGGAAAATGGAAAACCTGGGGGCCAATGATACTGCTTGGTCAAGACGTGCATCACGCCACGCTTGGCATTGTCGGGCTCGGAAGGATTGGAGCGGAGGTTGCTAAGCGAGGAAAAGGATTCGATATGAAGGTCATCTACTACGACACCGTCAGAAGACCTGATCTTGAGAAGAGGCTCGGCGTTGAGTATAGAGACCTGAAGGCTTTGCTTGCAGAGTCAGATTTTGTCACCATTCATACCCCGCTTCTGCCTGAGACTCATCACCTGATCAGCGAAGAACAGTTCAAGACCATGAAAAAGACCGCGATACTCGTCAACAGCGCCCGAGGACCAATCGTAGACCCGAAAGCACTCTACAACGCCCTGCACAACCGACAGATCACATACGCCGCCCTAGACGTAACCGAACCGGAACCGATACCACCCAACGATCCCCTCTTGACTCTCGACAACATACTGATCGTCCCCCACATCGCCAGCGCCTCAGTCGCAACCAGAACCAAGATGGCCACAATGGCAGTAGACAACCTACTCTCCGCCCTCAAAGGAGAAAAACCACCCCACATCGTCAACCCCGACGCGCTAAGCAAGCAAAGTACACAGCCGAGCCAACAAGAGATCTAAGACAACATGATTGATGGCGTCACCAAGTTAGAATCAGTCGCTGTCGCACAACCCTTCTGAAATCACAAGAAGGGCATGACAACGATTAACTACGAGCGCAGCGTGTACGCTTGCCCTGTCAGAGCGGAAGACCATGCCGAAACTTCGAGCAGGAACGTTTGTCGTCGAATCCCTAGTCAATGAGGATGTGAAGTATCTTTTTGGAATTCCCGGTGGGGGGATCGCTCCATTGTACAACGAGTTCTACGACTATCCGCAGATCAAGACAATTCTGACCCAGCATGAGCAAGGAGCCGGTTTCATGGCTGACGGATACTTTAGGGCATGCGGCCAAGTGGCTGCATGTGCAGCAACGGTTGGTCCTGGAGGAGTAAACCTAGCCTCTGGGCTACACCCGGCCTATCAGGACAACCAAGCCGTGCTCGCGTTCACCAATAACGTTCCAACCGAACAGTTTGGCAAAGGTGGAATTCAAGACGCAAGTGGCTGGGGTCCTCGATCGATATCACATGTTGGTATCTTCAAAGAGGTTACAAAGTGGAGTGTGCTCGTCACAAAACCCGACAGCGTCCCAGAAGTGATGAGACGCGCGTTCAGAATCATGCTCACTGGCAGGAAAGGTCCCGTCCACATCGATCTGGCCCAAGACGTGATAAGGGCAGAGATAGACGCGGAACTCCGACCCCCAAAGACGTACAGACCAACAGGTGCCGTTAGAGGAGACGCTACACTCGTCAAAGAAGCCGCTCGACTACTCGTCAACGCGACAGCTCCTGCAATCATGTCAGGAGGCGGAGTCATTGCGTCTGGAGCATCGCCGGAGCTAGTAGAGCTCGCGACAATGCTTGGCTGCCCGGTTGCGACCACAGCGATGGGCAAGGGGTCGTTCCCCGAAGACCACCCGCTTTCAGTGGGCGTTGTAGGTCTCTTCGGCCATGATGCGGCCAACGTGACGCTTCGAGGGGACAAGACCGACGTATTGCTTGCGATCGGATCAATCTTCCATCAGGTAACCACAACTGGTTGGATCAAGAACTTTGGGGGACAAAAGATAATCCAAGTCGACACTGATCCAACAGAGATTGGAAAGAATTACCCATTCGAAGTCGGCATAGTCGGCGATGCCAAAGCCGTGCTGCAAGACTTACTAGTGGAAGTGAAGGCGCTGACGTCGCGGCTACCCCCAGCGACGATGAAGGAATTCGAAGAGAGAAAGAAGGTGAGGCAGAAAGAGATACTTGCGCTGAAGGGTGAGCTCAGGTACTATGCAGAGCCTCAGAGCTTTTCTGACGCCATCCCGATGAAACCTCAGAGAGCTGTGAAGGAGATTCGGGAGTTCCTCAGCAAGGAGGCTATTGTGATGGCGGACTGCGGTAACAACCTCGCATGGGTAGAGAAATACTACCAAACCCTGATGCCCAGAGGCTTCCTTGCGGACGGCGGTCACACCGCGATGGGATTCAGCATCGCAGCCTCAATAGGGGCCAAGCTCGGCGCGCCCGACCGTCAAGTCGTCGATATTTGTGGAAACGCATGCTTCACGATGCTCAGCAAAGAGGTCAATACTGCCACAGCGTACAACGTCCCAGTTGTCTGGTGCATACTGAACGACATGAACCTCGGCATGATCATTCAAGGACAGAAGTTCGGCTACGGCATGTGGGAACCCGAAAGGTACATTGTCACTCAATCATATGTAATGGATTTCATAAAGTTCGCTGAAGCATGCCACGCCTACGGACAATTGGTCGAAAGACCGACCGAAATCAAAGACGCCCTCAAGAACGCGTTCGATTCAGGCAAACCATCAATCATAGATATCAGAATCGACCCCGACGAGGTTCCAGCCGGTGCACTAAAACGCTTTGAGGGCTTGGTCAAGAAGCATCCTGAACTGGGCACGAAGAAACTACCGACTCCCGCTTTCCCGAAGAGGACAGTGTGAGAAGGGCAGAATCAAGAGGTCATCTAGGAAAGCGGAAGAAGCCGAAAGCAACTGCACAGTGGGCTAACGCTCTTGGCATAACTTCGCAGTGACAGTGTTCTCTTGACCTGCCACCTCGCTTTCTTTTCCTGACCGAACTTGAATTGCTCGATTTGTCTTGGATTTGCGCATGATTCTGCTATTTGCGTAAGTGCTACGGGTGCAATCGCTGACTATGTCATGACCGAGATGCGATGCGTGAAGCGCGGTAGGCCCCCTAGTAGAGTCCAGTCCAATTGATGGAGCTCTGTTGTCATGTCAAGACTGCAGCACTGAGGAAACATATTGCAGTTGTAAGCCACTGTCGGAGTCCTGAAAGCGCGCTGCATCGATGTCAGTAGTCGGCACAACAATTCTGACTTGCTTTCTCGTGAAGTCATTTCGGGAAACGAGAACTCGTGGACATCATGGAAACACTTTTCAACTGCGCCTGTCCTCCTCACAAGTGGTGGGTATCTGGATTGGCAAAACGCGCTGTTCATCCATTCATACCGAACTCGGCTCCCAAAACAAAGCAGTCGATGCTCAAGGAGATCGGTGTAGAGAGCGTCGATGAACTCTATCACGACATACCAGAGAGATTCATGATGAAGAGAAATCTGGATCTTCCGAAAGCTTTGTCGGAGTATGAAGTCCGAAGCCAAGTCATGGCTCTACTGTCAAAGAACAAGAGCTTCTACGAAATGCCAAGTTTCTTGGGAGCTGGCTGCTGGCCCCATTACGTTCCTGCAGTCTGCGACGAGATCATCGGGCGAGGTGAGTTCCTGACATCATACACGGGAGATGCGTACATCGACCTTGGAAGGTTCCAGGCCCTTTTCGAGTTTCAGAGCATGATAGGCGAGCTCGTCGGATTAGATGCGGTGAGCTGGCCCATGTACGACTGGGCGACCGTTTGCGGCGAAGCCGCTCGCATGGCTTCAAGGATTACCGGTCGCCAAGAACTCCTCGCTCCGAAGACAATGAACCCCGAACGCTTGTCCGCAATGAAGAACTACTGTGAGCGTCTGATCGACGTGAAACTCATTGGGTATGACTCTGTGACAGGGCAACTTGACCTTGACGATTTGAAGAACAAGATCTCGTCGAAGACAGCAGCTGTCTACATTGAAAATCCATCGTACCTTGGATTCGTTGAAGCTCAAGGCGAAGAAATCTCCAACATAGCTCACGAGCGTGGAGCGCTAAGCGTAGTTGGGGTGGAGCCGCTCTCGCTAGGCGTGTTGGCTCCCCCTGGGGAATACGGCGCGGATATTGTAATTGGTGAAGGTCAGCCTCTGGGCGTTCACATGAACTATGGAGGCGGGGTCATGGGAATTCTCGCCTGTCGAGATGAGGAGCGATTTCTTGCCGAGATGCCCACGCTATTGTTGACCATAACTCGCACCCAACGCGATGATGAATACGGATTCGACTGGTGGGCTCTGCCCAAGAGGCTGCACTACGAATCAAGAGAGAAGGGCAAGAGCTTCACTGGCACTAATGCTGCCTTATGGGGAATAAGTGCTGCAGTGTACATGGCATTGCTAGGTCCTCAGGGAATACGCGAACTTGGGGAGGTGATCATGCAGAAATCACATTACGCCATGAAGCGGATATCCGAGATAAAGCGTATCAAGGTGCCAATCTTCAACTCCACCCACTTCGAGGAATTCACAATCAACTTTGACCGCACTAAGAAGACAGTGAGCAGCGTGAACAGAGCCCTTCTGAGACGCGGTATCCAAGGAGGAAAGAACATCACAAACGAGTTCCCTGAACTGGGCGAGAGCGCGCTGTGCTGCGTCACAGAGATACACACCAAAGAACAGATTGACAAACTTGCAGCTGCGCTGGAGGGCATTCTCCGGTGAGAGGTGATTCTACAATGAGACGTTATCACTCCGCCGTCTGGAATGAACCAGTGATCTTCGAGATGGGGCAAGAGGGCCAAAGAGGCCACGTCTTACCAACATCTGAAGATGAAATCAGGTCGGCATTTCCCAATGTTGGATCGCTCATACCGCCCCGAATGAGAAGGAAGCAACCTCCCAAGCTTCCTGAACTATCGGAACCAGAAACGCTGACACATTATCTGCATCTGTCGCAGCAGAATTTCGGTTTCGATTCGGGGATTGTCGCCGGCGTAGGAACTTGCACTATGAAATATAGCCCCAAAGTCAACGACCAACTGTGTAGAATGCCTCAATTTGCTGATATTCACCCCCTCCAAGATGAGGAGACGGTTCAGGGAATTCTCGAGATAATGTTCAAGCTCGGCAAGTGGTTGGAAGAGATAACCGGGATGGACGAAGTTAGTCTGCAGCCTGGCGGGGGCTCTCACGGTGTGTATACCAATGTCTGCATGATGAGAGCGTACCACAAGCTCAACAAGGAGCTTGACAAGAGAACAGAAGTCGTTGTACCTCTCCTCTCACATCCATGTAATCCTTCAAGCGCGGCTACGGCAGGTTTCAAGGTCATCACATTGGAACCCAATGAGGAGACTGGCTGCCCAGATATTGAGGCCTTGAAGGCTGCTGTCTCCGAGCACACGGCAGCTATGATGCTGACCGATCCCTACGACACTGGCGTCTTCGACAGCAACATCGGAGAATACGTCAAAATCGTTCATGAAGTTGGCGGGCTCATACTCCTCGACCAAGCGAATGCCAACAGCATACTAGGAGTGGTAAGGGCCAGAGATATGGGTGCGGATATGTGCCAAGTGAACTTGCACAAGTCATTCTCATCTCCCCACGGAGGTATGGGACCGGGTTCAGGCCCCGTTGGTGTGAAGGCGGAATTCAGCAAGTTCCTTCCTATTCCGGTGGTGGAATTCGATGGAAAGAAGTATCGCCTGGATTACGATAGGCCACATACCGTTGGAAAGACTAGGAGTTTCCTAGGAAACATACAGTGCGCCTTGAGGGCGTACGCATGGATCATGGCTCTCGGCCCCGAAGGCATAAGAGAAGTCGCCGAAATGGCTGTCGTGAACAACAATTACCTCATAAGGAAGCTCTCAGACGTTCGCGGTCTAAGTTTGCCGTATGCCAAGGGCCACCACAGGATGCAGGAGGCTAGGTTCAGCTGGGAGCAACTCAAGAAAGACACAGGAATAGGAACTGCGGAGTTGAACCAAAGGATAGAAGACTTCGGCGTGGCGAACTATTTCTTCAGTCATCATCCATGGGTAATCCCTGAGCCCATGACACTTGAGCCGACAGAATCGATTTCGAAGGCTGACCTAGACAGATTCTCCGACATCATACACCAACTATCTCAGGAGGCATACACAAGCCCGGAAATCATCAGGGGCGCACCCCGGAACTGTGCAATATCGTTGATCGACCAAACTCCGATGAAAGATCCCAAGAAGACATCTCTAACATGGAGGGCATACCTCAAGAAGCGAAACAAGAGCTAGGTAGACCATGTATCCGGCTACGAATCCTGTGAGGACTGAATAAATAGAATTCGGCACTCACTACTCATGTGCGAAGATAGTTGGTACGTACAT
>Ga0315279_10010516_pt1 | contig 10865 bp, 11 predicted proteins | sample YL17G06_20_MG_FD_203694 | JGI IMG/M metagenome (GOLD analysis project Ga0315279, IMG submission 203694) | Sediment microbial communities from Yellowstone Lake, YNP, Wyoming, USA - YL17G06_20 | ecosystem: Environmental > Aquatic > Freshwater > Lake > Sediment | place: USA: Wyoming | collected...
TAGGTCACAGGGGACGCCCTCGCCTTCTGTACCCATGGATATGGCGCGCTTACAGCGATGGTGCCAAACTCGAATGGCGTTCCACTGCCAACCCTGACTCCCGCTTTGACCTCCTTGGTGAGTCTATTCGGGTGTACGTTGCAGGGTGTGACTTCGTTCCATGTACTCGTCACACCAACAAATGGCCCAGCAATATCTTCATCTGTCAAACCCATCTGATTCCTCAACCCAAGGGTGTGCCATATGTTGTGATATAGCAGAAAGTACATCCATTCCAGAAACGCTTAAATTACGACCAACCGGACTGGCAGACCAAGGAATTTGAACTAATGTCCAAGAAATTGTTTGGTTGCATGGGCAAGATATTGAGGGTGGACCTGACAAAAGGTAGGACTTCTGTTGAAGACTTAAACATTGAATATGCCGACAAGTTCATTGGTGGCGCCGGATACGCCGCCCGCGTCATCTACGATATTGTAACGAGAGATGTAGATGCATTATCACCCGATAACGCTCTGTTTTTCGGAGCCGGCCCAATGGTCGGCTCAACTTTCCCCGGAGGAACCAAATGGACAGTATGCTATCGCTCTCCACTGACAGATATTTGGGGAGAGTCAAGTGCCAGTGGATCCTTCGGGGCCGAGATGAAACATGCAGGTTTCGACGGGATTTTGTTGACTGGCAAGGCAAAGAACCCAGTGTATCTAAGAGTGGTGGAGGGAAAGGCGGAGATAAAGAAGGCTGATCACCTTTGGGGAAGAGATACCGTAGTGACAGCTGATATCATAAAGTCAGATCTCGGAGACAAGGCTGTAAGAGTCGCCTCAATAGGACCCGCTGGAGAAAACCTGGTTAGAATAGCTTCCGTTATCTCCGATGAAGAGAGAGTCTGCGGAAGAACCGGCCCTGGCGCAGTTATGGGTTCTAAGAACCTCAAAGCGGTAGCGGTCAGAGGGCAGATCAAGATACCTCTGGCAGACGAGGACCAGGTTAGGAAGCTCTCAAATGAAGCCCGTATAGCAGTGAAGCCTCCAGTGGCTCCAGCCTATAGAGTAGGAAGAGTGGAAGCCCTTTCAGTCGACGGTACAGCGAAAGGTGTGGAGGGGTTAGAGAAGCAGGGAGGCTTGCCTGTCAAGAACTGGACGAAGGGAACCTTCCCCGAAGCCTCGAAAATAACAGGCACAACAATGACAAAGACGATCCTCGCAAGACCCGGGGCGTGCGCCTTATGCACTGTCATTACTTGCTGGAGATATGTGAGATTGAACAAAGACGAGCCGATTGAACACGGCCCAGAGTACGAGACTGTGGCGGCACTAGGTTCGCTATGCATGAATAGCGATCTTAATTCGATAGTAAGAGCCAACACGATGTGCAATAGGCTTGGCATCGACACGATGTCCACAGGCAGCGCGATAGCATTCGCGATGGAGTGTTATGAGAAAGGGATTCTAGAGAAGAAAGATGTTGACGGCCTAGACCTGTCATGGGGAAACAGTGACTCAATTGTAAGGCTGGTCGGATTGATTGGGTTGAAGAAGGGTTTCGGGGCCGTCTTGGGAGAAGGTGTGAAGAGAGCTTCAGCAAGAATAGGGAAAGGCTCGGAAGAATTCGCGATGCATGTTAAGGGTTTGGAGATTCCGATGCACGAACCCAGAAGATGGTGGACTATGGCTCTGGCCTATGCGACATCAAATATCGGGGCCGGCCACCATCAAGGGATGCCAGCCTTTCTTGAGTGGGGATATCTTCAACCTGAATTCGGCTACACAGAGAAACTGAAACCATTCGAGTTAGAGGGCAAGGCTGAGGCTACAAAGTTCCATCAAGATTTCCACGCCGCATTCACCGCCATGGGACATTGCGCCTTCACGATTGGAGGAGTCATACCTTTCACCATCGTCTCGAAAGCTTTCTCGGCTGTTACCGGCAAAGAGACTGATCATTACGGCCTCTTGACGTGTGGCGAACGAATCTGGAACATTAAACGTGCATTCAATCTAAAGATGGGCATCACTGAGAAAGACGATACACTTCCAAAGCGTTTTCTGGAGCCTCTGCCCGATGGCGCAGCCGCGCGAAAGGTGCCGCCTCTAAAAGAGATGCTCAAGAAATACTATGAGCTGAGGTCTTGGGAGAACGGGAAACCTACAAGGGCAAGACTGGAGGAGCTAGAGATGCCCTCGATCGCTAAGGACCTGTGGGGCTAGATAGAGATTGCGACAAGTAACTTCGGAGACTCAGAGAATGAAGGTTAATGTGAACCTCATAGGACATATCCGTGATCTTGTGGGAGAGAAAAACTTCGATATTGAGATTGAAGATCACACCCTAAGGGGCCTCATAAGAAAGATCTCAACCGTGTACGGTAAGGACTTGATGAAGTCAATTGTCAAGCAGCAGACGCAGGAATTCTTTGTTCTGATACTCGTAAACGGCATGGACGTTGACTTCCTCAAGAAACTGGATACGCCTTTGAAAGATGGAGACAGAATAGACATAATCCCGCCCGTCGCTGGCGGATGACCTAGCATCACACGTTTCTTCCGGGCCATCCAAGAGGGTCAATGCCAACGGCCATAGTGGGCGGAGGAATGCCGACCAGCGGCGAAGGCTATACTCAACCCTGCAAATGCGTGTATGCTTTCTGACAAGACATAGCCCACTATCGCGCCTGCAAAGGCGGCAAGCGCCGAAACGAAATTCAGGCCAAGAGCTACGCGCTTCTTCGAACCACCGTATACTAGCACCGCAAAGTCACCTATCTCCTGAGGTATCTCGTGAAAGACAACAGCGATCGATGTCGCAACCCCTAATGAGAAGTCAACCAAGAAGCTTACAGCTATCAGAGCTCCATCCGCAAAATTCTGGATGAAGTCCCCAATCAGGTTCAGATACACAAAGCCCTTGATCGAGGCTTTCTCACCGTCTGCGCTCAGCGAGACAGCACTTGCGGAGCCGCGGACATGCCCGTGGCCGTGAAACCAATGAATCGTCCTTTCGAGCACGAAGAACGCCATGAACCCGCCGGCGATAACGAGGTACCTGACCGATTCGTGGACCAACTCGGTGGCTTCAGCCAACAGATCAAAGTAGACCACACCGAGAATCGTTCCTGCTGCAAAGCTGATCACAACACTAAGGATGCGGTCAAGCGTCTTCTCATCGATAGAAATCGCAAACGCGCCTATTAGTGATAGCACGCTAACGGCCGCGACTGCCCCCCAGCGCATAAATCAGGCTCTCAACCAACCTGCTTCGCTTCCCCGCAAGGGTCTCAGCGGATGGTAAAATAGAGATCACTGACAAATGAGGAACGTGACAGTGCACAAGCGTTGAGTTCTTGAGCGTTGAGCGTGAGCGAAAGTTCGCAAACTGAGTTCTCCAACAACAGATAACCGAAGTCAATAGAGCATCGCTCGATTAGTTCTGTCAAGTTCTCGAAATACTTCTCTCTCTTGCGTTCTATGAAAAAGACGATAAAGGTGCGCTTGGAAGAAGATACGCAGAAAGCGGAGAAGCAAAGTGTGCGCTCATGAACTAAAATGGGAGGACATCAAACAGGCGATATTGGACTATGCCATGGAGAACTACCCTGAAGAAGAGCTGAGGAAAGCATACCCTGAGTTTCCCTACAGCTCTGCTGGCTTGAGCGATGAGCTGGCTTTCAGAGATTTCATTGACTGGTTTATTCTGGAAAGGGTCCAGCCCTCCACTGGAACCATACCCCCGTCTTCTGCCCAAGTAGCCTGAGCATCTTCACCTTCTTGACAAGGTCGTCACTATTCTGCGGAATGTGGGTGAACCTATTCACTTTCTCACCGGTGAGGTGAGATGTTGCAGTCATCAGATCCGAATACTCTGGGTCCTGACCGAGCGCGTATGTCAAGGCCACGGCGTTCTGCGATGGCTTTGTGAGTTGGAAGTCAGACGGGCTTTCGATCCGCTGACCGAAGAAGTACACTCGAAGTTTTAGCTGTCTGAGACTCTCGAGACACTCTTCAGCTGTCTTCACTTTGGTTCTTGTGCCACAGAACGATCCATCGGATCCTCGTTAGTGGGCATGCGCAGCGCAAGAAGTAAACAAGCGTTTGCATATTCGTGCTTTGTTGAACAACTTTGCCATCTTCTTGTTTGTCGGGGTGGTTCTGAGTCTTCTCTTTGTTGATCAACTCACAAGTTGTTCAACAAAGCAGCTTAAGATGAGAATCTCAAATATCTAGTATAGCTTGTGTGGGAGTAAGTTAATTCCCTAAGGGGAAAAGGATACATCAAGATGTTACTCTAGCGCGCCCAAGGGTTTCTTTTACGAACGCACTTGAAAAGAAAAGGGGTTAATTGAAAATAAGAAAAGGAAGGGGGGCTAATCGAGTAGCTCGTCCATGAAGGGAGCTGACGTTATTACTTCACGTCCCGTATCTGTAACTATGAGAACCTCTTCCATCGCCGTCTGGATGAACGTTCCCTTACCAATTGGCTTGTAGAGTCTCGGGTCGCTGGAGAAGCACATACCGGGCTTCAGCTCTAAGTTCCTTCGACTGGACCTCCCACCCAATTCATCGTAAGCCTTCGTTTTACGCGCGCGCATTGAAATCCTTCAATTGATGTATACGCTCGCGTATAGCGTGCGCGCGTTATCTGTAAATTAGAAAATCTAACTAAGCAGTCTTTCTACTTCTGAATACATCTAATATCTTAATTGCCCCTGCAGGCATCAGAACAATGATAACTATTTCTATCAATCCTAATGTAATTAATCTATAGGTTGCAATATAATGTAGAACGTATTCAGAGAGGAAAGTTACGATAAATGAGCCAATTATGGCTCCTGGAAACCTTCCCCATCCACCAATTATAATCATCGCAAAAAGCGTGAATAACACAGAAATATCTCCAAGTTGTAAAACTGAGATTGTTCCGAAATTATGAACATAAAAAGCTCCAGCTACTCCTGTAAAAAAACAACTAATTAAAAAAACTATTACCTTTGTAGAGTATGCATTTACCCCTCTGCTGACAGCATAAGGCTCAGATTCTCTCAGAGCGGCAAATGCTAAACTGATTCGTGAGTCAAGAATGCTATAAGTAGCGAGTAATGAGATTGAGAATAGCAATAGAATCAAGTAATAATTATTGATTAAAGTAAATGGGCGTCCCCCGAAAGAGTAGGGCGGTATTGAAACTAAACCTGCGATCCCTCCGGTGATTCCTGCAGGTCCGAAACTGAGAATAAAAATTCTTAAAATCTCATTAAAAGCCACAGTCAACAACGCGACATAAATACCTTTCAACCTTAAAGTTGGCAATCCCACAATTAGCGTGCTAGCTCCTGCAGTCACTACTCCTGCACAAAGCAATCCAATAAAAGGGTCGATTCCTAAATACTTCACCAACATTGCAGACGTATATCCACCAATAATAAAGAAAGACATCTGAGCTAGAGAAAATATTCCACAATAACCCATCAAAAGGTCCCAATTTGATGCAACCATACCCCACATCAAACTTAAAGTCAGGAGATAGATAAAAAAACGTTCATTTAAAAAAAATGGAAATAATGCAAGAACCACGATGAATATAATATATCCAAGTAATTTACGTTGCAGCCTCATCTATGCCCATTCTCCAAATAAACCAGTAGGTCTAATGATGAGGACAATCATCATAACTATAAAATCTACTGGATATATCCAAAATAGTCCAAGTAAGAAAAGTGTCGAAGATTCTAATAATCCAATAATATAAGCTGCCACGATAGTACCCTTAACACTTCCTAAACCCCCAAATATTATTATTACGAATGCGATTAGGAATGGTGTTCTACCAAGAGTAGGTGTTAGGAAAAATTCAGACCCTATCAAAACCCCGGCAACTCCAGCCAAGAGGGCACTGATGGCGAACGTCAATGTATATACCTCATTTACATTAATTCCAACCAGAGTTGCCCCATCCAAGTCTTGAGATACCGCGCGCATCGCCATGCCGATTTTTGTATTCTTTAAAAAAAACCATAAAATAAGTAAAGTTCCTATCGCCACCACTGAAATTAGTAATTCTTGGCCAGTTATCACATATCCTTCAAACGCCTCATAAGACCAGTTTATTAAGAGTGGAAGTTGTTTAAGCCGCGGGCCAAAAGTTATGAGTATAAAATTCTCTATCACTGTTCCGAACGCTAAAGTTGCTAGCATTGAACTGATCATTAAGGCAGCAGGTTTACGGCGTAAGCTAGTGATCATTCCTCTATCAGCGATAACCCCAATAATGAAGAAAATCGGGAGTGCTATTAGTATAGATATGATAAAATTATTGGTGATGCTTAAAAACCACCAAGTAATATAGGCTCCTAAAGTGAGAATCGCCCCATGAGAAAAATTAAGAACCCCTACTGTTCCCCATAGAAGGGATAATCCCATTGCCATCACAGCATATAACGATCCGAGAAAGAATCCGCTATACAAGACTGTAAGAGCATCTGCAGGAATCATTCTGAATCACATCATTACATCCTATCTTTTTATTTAAAACTTTTTAGAAGGCAAAATGAAAAGATCGAATCGATTGACACGGAATTCAGAGCAATTCGCGAACGTCGTACTGACGATAGGGAGATTCGCGCGAGCATCAAGAGGTTCTACCATGTAAATCCCGTGGAAGTTAGCGAGGATGGGCTGATCGTGAGAACCCTACAACACAGGGAAGTACTGGGCCGTGATCCACAGATTCGCGGATTTCCGGCCACCTGTGACGCTGGATACCTCTTTCCAAAGATGCCAACTGCAGTATTCGGTCCGGGAAGTCTATCACAGGCTCGACCAGACGAGTACGTTTCAATCAAAGATGTCCTAGATGCAGCTTTGGTCTACGCGGGGACCGCAATCAAGCTGCTGGAATAACTGAAAATGTAGCGTGAGATGCACGTCGAAGCCATCACGTGTCTTCACTCTCTGGATATGGGCGACCATTTTCCCTTCATATGCGGACAAACAACAAACAACAACCAACAGCTGGCATCTGGTCAACGCCGCTAGGGACGAATCTTGATCTAGGGTGCCACTCTTGAGGGCGGCTCTCCGTACCTTTGAGATCTGGTTTCTCTGAGGTCAAGCGGATTATTGTCGACATTTACCAGCACCGCAGTATGAGTAAGATCGAAGACAGCTGCCTATACACGATAAGGTCATTCACTTGTGAAGGCGCTCTGCTAGGCGGGTTCCACGCCGTCCATATGGGCAGATGTAGACGCAGAGATCACAGAGGCCTTCCCCGAGGAACCGCCCTCTCCGTTCAGAGTAATCGTTGCGGAGGTGGGCCCTGAACCTCACATCCCTAAGCTCAGAGCGGTCAAACCGGACCCCTGTGAAGGCTCGCACAGGGCATGCTTCGACGCATTCTCTGCGGCTTGACCGTCCGCATAGGATCTTCGACGACAACCTATTGGAGACAAATGCAGCATAATCCATGAGACTGAGGGGCTCATCTTGAACCTGAGAGAGCAATCAACAGAGCGAGAGCCAGCACCATTGTTGAGCACATTCTCGGGAAGATTCTAACAGACCGCTAGCACCGAGTCACTGTCAGAAGCTTCGTACTTCAGACTTTCTTGGTTCTGATCTTCCTCGCTGTCTTGTCAATCGCCGTCAACAATACGGTCGCACTCCTTCAGGGACCTACCGTACTAGTTTTCTTTGACTGGACTTCCCATACGTTGGATCTAAGGCGGTTCGCATCTGGCTTCCCGATTTCGTACTTGGATGGGTTCTCTCGGGTCTGCCGTTCCTTTACGTCTACCATATGTCTAGAAGGGATAGACTTCATTGCCCTCATCTGCCTAAAGCACACTCATATGGCGCGTCGTCACGGAGAATAATCGCATGTGTCAATCGATCACTGAAGATCCGCTCATGTGGCGAAGACCGTTCCCTAGTGTGCTAGGTCTTAATGTGCGGAGTGCAATGGTGGCTGTTCTCTCCAAAGGCTGTCTAAAGGCTCGTTCACAGTGGCAACACCGATGTTTGAACCCTCTCGATACGCGCTGGATAACGGGGACGGCTTTGGCTTAGATTGACGCTCAGCTGATGATCTGGCGGGTAGCCGAGCTCGCATCAGTTGTTCTGCCACCCTGAAGACCAGTAACGCGTTCCGCGAGGAGCTCCAAGGGGAAGCGGACAGTGGCGCCCGTGTGTAGTTCTATCTGCATCTTGCAGGTTTCGCTTTCGGTTAGGACGGTTGTGTCCGTCGATATCTTGTCTCGCAACTTCTGCGCGATTTCTTTGCTAATCTCAAAGTTCTCTCTAAACATTCCCCACACCCCAGCTCCTCCACAGCATTCATCAATTTGTCGAGGAATAATTCCCGCCGCTTTGAGGAGTTTCATGTTGACAGGGGCCAGGGACATGGCCCTTGAAAGGCAACAGCAGTGATAGTCAACGTGTTCTGGGATTTGATCGTCGAAACGGACGGCTCCTTTCCCGTATTCTTCAAGGAGCAATTCCATCGTATCAACTACGGCCTCGGAAACCGTTGAAGCTTCAGGGTCATCAAGTATGGTTCCATATCCTTCTTTGAGCAAATAGGACGCGGCAAGCGAGCTGCAAACGATCTGAGTGCCCTCTTCAGCGTAACGAGCCAATTGACCTAAATTGTAGCGCGCCAAGTTGCGAGCTTTGTCAAGTAGACCAAACTCAAGGCTCGGCATGCCGGATTCTTTCTGCGGAGGAACGATGACCTGGTAGCCAACGTGTTCAAGAAGCGCGACAACGGTTTTCGCAAGTGATGGATAGTTGTAATTGGCGTAAGAGTCCACAAAATACACGATCTTCTTCTTGCCAGGAGTGTTCGGTCTTTTTCGGAACCACGACTCAAACGACTGCCTCTGAAAAGGAGGAAGGCGGGTCCTAGCATCTATGTGGGTGCTCCATTCCATCAGCCGCTTCACAATTTGCCTACCCATGATCCAATTTGAAACGGGGGCCGCTGCGCTTCCCAAACGGTCAAACGTCCCGTAGTCGGCGAATATTCTGTGACCTAGGGTCAGAGCGTTCCATTTCTTTCGTTTGAGATATGCGTATCGCGCTTGAACCATCAAGTCAGGTATCGGAATGCCAGGAGGGCAGACAGAGACACAGCGTCTGCAAGAGAGACACAGGTCGATGAGCTTCTTGAAGTCAGCAGAGTACGGGTCAATATCGCCAACATTCTCAACCAATGACTGGACGAGGATCATCCTCCCTCTACTGGTTCGGGATTCCTTGAAGGCAGACGAAACATTGGACTCTGCACATACCGCGTTGCAGAATCCGCATCGTATGCATCGTTTTGCGTCACTCTTGATAGGGCCAAGGTCGGTAAGAAAGAGCGTGCGGCCTATGTCATAGCTCAATTCAAGCACCTAGAGATCGAAGATCTTCCCAGGATTCATGATGCAGTTCGGATCCACTAGCCGTTTGATAGACTTCATCAACTCTAGCGATTCGCCATGCTCAAGTTCCATGAAGCGCTTCTTCTCTACCCCTATCCCGTGTTCTCCTGAAGCGACGCCTCCCAACGAAATCGCGTAGGTCACAATCTCCTCGACGGCTCTCGCTGCTCTCTCCCAGAGTTCTTTGTCTGATCGGTCCGCCATCACGACTGGGTGAACATTGCCGTCGCCGCTGTGCCCGAAGCAGGCGAGCTTCACATCGTACTTCGCAGCTGCTTCATATGCGAATCTCACCATCGCAGTGATCTTGGAAATGGGGACAACGACGTCACCGATGATAGGATTCGGTGCGGACCTCGCCAGCGCTGGATATGCGCCTTTTCTTCCAGCCCACAATCTCTTTCGTTCATCAGCGTCTTTCGCGGTGTGAAGCTCGACTGCACCATTCTTCCTAAGAATATTCAAGGCCGACTCTAGCTCGTGGGCCGTGGAATCTTCTGTTCCGTGGAACTCTGTAAGCAACATTGCTGCAGTCTCCTTGAGGCCGAGTCCTTCATGCCGATTGACAGCAAGAATTGTTTCATGGTCCAGAAACTCCAAAGCAGAGGGGATCAGGCCGGACCGCATTATTTCGCTTACAGCCTCGGTTGTCGCGGAGACAGAATCAAAGTAGGCCACTGCGGTTTTCATTGCCGCAGGTAGGGTTCTGAGTTTCATGGTGATCTCAGTAATCACGCCTAGAGTGCCTTCGGATCCTACGAACAGGCGCACAAGATCATATCCGGTTGAGGATTTGATGGCATTCGAGCCTGAGCGAATAATCTGCCCGTTCGGTAGCACCACTTCGAGTTTCAGCACATAGTCACGGGTGACGCCATACTTCACGGCACCCATTCCTGAGGCGTTGTTGGCTACCATCCCACCTATTGTGCATACAGAGGAGCTGCCTGGATCAGGAGGAAAGAAGAGGTTGTAGGGCTGGAGCTCAGAGTTCAGTTTGTCATATACGAGTCCGGGTTGCACGACCGCCTGAAGATCTCGATCAAGGATTTTGACTATGCTGCTCATCTTCCGAAAGTTCAGGACTATTCCATGGCTCACTGGGAGAACGTTTCCCGCGAGGCTACTGCCGGCTCCTCTTGGCACGATCGGGAGTCTGCTCTCGTTGGCGTAGCCTAGAATCCTTGAGACTTGTTCAGTGGTTTCAGGCCATACCACAGCGTCTGGTTTCACCCACTCGCTTGGGAAGGAATCGACCGCATGTATCAGAAGCTCAGGTTCCTCCACGCTTACATTTGCCTCTCCAACAGTCCTCTTCAGGAACTCAAGGTCTCTCTTCTCGAATTTCGAAAAGTGCTCGGCCATTGTCTGGATTTTCCTCTGGACGGTCGGCGGCTCTTTCTTGTGCCAAGAAATAAAAAGGTCTTGGTTGGCAGCCTCGGTT
>Ga0315279_10010517_pt1 | contig 10865 bp, 11 predicted proteins | sample YL17G06_20_MG_FD_203694 | JGI IMG/M metagenome (GOLD analysis project Ga0315279, IMG submission 203694) | Sediment microbial communities from Yellowstone Lake, YNP, Wyoming, USA - YL17G06_20 | ecosystem: Environmental > Aquatic > Freshwater > Lake > Sediment | place: USA: Wyoming | collected...
GGCCAGGTACACCCCTTTTTTGCCTTGACATTCGTCCAGCCAATCTGTATCATGATTTCAGAATGAAGACCTGCAACGAGCGATATTACTTTAGCTACTACTACTTTAGCCGGTGGCCTGGTCTGCCACTTCCGCTGGGGTAATTCGCTCAAGGGTTGAGCCTAAAAAGGTGGAAATGCAGATCGGAGCGTTTCCACCTTTTTCATTTCTATCCGATATGAAAATCGTGGGAACCTCCGCTCACGATTTTTTTTGTCACTCGACAAATCGCCAAGATGCGCATCGACAATCCTACGGAGGTATCCTTGAGATCACACACCAATCCTGATATTGCCACGCCAGACGCGGCACGACCGTCCTCTCTCATCGGCAGGGTGGCTCCGGACGCGTTATCGGTTTGCATCAACCTATTTACTTCCCAACCAGAGGTGGAGAATGAATAACCTGAGGCTTGCGGCGCTGAACGAGCACAAGAAAACCGTTGTCACGGTCGGACGGGCACGCTTTGGAGAGGGGCTCGTCATTATCGCCGGTCCGTGCAGCGTCGAAAGTGAAGAACAGACAATGGAAACTGCGCAGGCAGTCAAAGAAGCCGGTGCTGACATGCTGCGCGGCGGTGCCTTCAAGCCGCGCACATCTCCGTATGCGTTCCAGGGGCTCGGCCTACAGGGACTGAAGATACTTGCCAAGGCCCGGGAAGCCACAGGACTCGCGTTCGTCAGCGAAGTGCTGGACACCAGGGATGTGTCGTGGGTAGCCGAGTACGCAGACATGCTGCAAATCGGCGCGCGCAACATGCAAAACTTCTCCTTGCTCAAGGAGGTAGGGAAACTGCAGAAACCAGTTCTGCTGAAACGCGGCATGCACTCCACTCTCGAAGAATGGTTGAACTGCGCTGAGTACATCATGAATGAAGGGAACGGCAATGTCGTTCTCTGTGAGCGTGGAATACGATCGTTCGAGACGTACACTCGCAACACGCTCGACCTGAGCGCCGTCCCGGCGGCCAAGGAGCTGAGCCACCTTCCCGTCATCACTGACCCAACCCACGGCACCGGCAAGGTGAGCTTGATAGAACCGATGAGTCTTGCGTCAATCGCCGCAGGCTCCGATGGATTGATGGTCGAGGTGCATCGAAATCCATCAGAGGCTCTCAGCGACAAGGATCAGGCGCTAACACCACAGCAGTTCGCCAGACTTGTTCAAAAAGCGCGGGCCCTCGAACGATTCATGGCGGAGATCCCATGAGAACGGCTGGCGTGCATTCGAAAGATGACTCCGTCCGGGTTGCCCCCGGTGCTGCCGTAATCTGCGTGAGCCTTGGAAACCGTTCGGTGGACGCTGTCGAAAGTGCCCTGCGAGGCTTCGACTTCGCGGAGGTCAGACTTGATCTGATACAGCCTGCCCTGAGTGAGCTTGAACGATTGTTTACACCTGGGAAGCGAATCATCGCAACGTGCCGGGCCGGATCTCTGAAGGACGAAGAACGGATTGCCCTCTTACGACGTGCGATCGAGCTGGGTGCAGCATTCGTGGATGTCGAGAAGGAGTCGACTGTCGCCTTCAAAGCCAAAGTCATGCAGGTTGCGCTGTCGCGGGGATGCAGAGTCATCATCTCGTCTCACGATCTCCGCAACACGCCGCCGGCGGAGGTCTTGCGGAGCACAATCCAGCAGTCCTTTGGTGAAGGTGCGGATTATGTCAAGATCGCCTGCACGGTCAACGCACCGCAGGACAATGCAACCCTTCTCGGATTGCTTTCCAATCCTGAATGGCAGCAAAGGTTGATTGTTGTGGGAATGGGTACACTCGGCCGCTTCTCTCGCATCATGGGCCCGCTCCTCGGGAGCCCATTCACCTTTGCTTCTTCCGGAGAAGGAAGTGAGACAGCTCCGGGTCAACCGACACGAAAGGAATTGCTTGAGATCTGGAAGTGCATGGGAGTCGCCAGATGAGTATCTGTGCAGTTGCGGGAATCCCGAAGCTGCGCAGCAAGGGTTCCGCCATCTCCATCGAGAGAATGAGGAATGAGATACGTCAGGCCAACTGAAGTCCACGGCACCATCGCTGCCCCACCCTCAAAAAGTGACGGGCAGCGTGCTGTGGCTGCGGCCCTGCTCGCAGCGGGAACAACCGTCATCGATCGGGTTAGGTGGTGCGATGACCTGCACGCAGCCGTCGAGGTGGCGGGGGATCTTGGCGCGATCATCGACCAGAGAGGAGACAGGTTGGAGATTCGTGGCGGATTAAGCCCACGAACGCGTGAACTGAACTGCGGCGAATCGGGTCTGTGCCTTCGCGTGTTTGCCCCCATCGCGGCTCTGTGCGGGGGCGAGATGACATTGCATGGCCGGGGCTCGTTGATGACTCGTCCGGCCAGCATGGTGGAATCTGCCCTCAGGCAGCTCGGTGTCACGTGCGAGAGTCGGAACGGATTCCCGCCGATCAGGCTGAAAGGACCTCTGAAGAGCGGCCACGTGAAGGTCGACGGAGGGAGTACCTCCCAGCACATCAGCGGCCTCCTCTTCGCCCTGCCGGTGGTGCAAGGCGATTCTCACGTTGAGGTTGCTAATCCGCAAAGCAAGCCATACCTGCAGATGACCCTCTCGACGCTCGAACGCTTTGGAGTGCGGATCGAGCACGACGAAGCACTGACGGACTTCTTCATCCGGGGAGGACAATCCTACACTCCGGTGCGCTATCGGCTCGAGGGAGACTGGTCGGGCGCGGCATTCATGCTTGTTGCGGGAGCGATCGCGGGCCGCGTGACAGTGGAGAATTTGGACCTGGATTCTTTGCAGGCCGACAGAGCTGTTCTCGATGCATTGAGACAGTGCGGCGCCGACGTCCTGTGCGACGCCGCGGCCGTCACCGTGCGGAAGAACGAACTGCTTGCTTTTGAATTCGATGCGCACGACTCACCGGACCTTGTTCCGGCGCTCGCGGTGCTCGCCTGCTACTGCCAGGGAACGAGCCTGATCACCGGAACTGACCGGCTGAAAATCAAAGAAAGCAACCGCACGCGTGCACTGATCTCAGAGTTGACAAAGATGGGGGCACACGTCAGCGAGCACGAGGATTGCCTGCGCATTACCGGAGCAGTGCTGAAGGGCACGCGTGTGCAAACTCAGAACGACCACCGCATTGCAATGGCCGCGGCCGTCGCCGCTCTCGGAGCGGAGCAAGAGGTCGTTCTCGATGACTCGGTATGCGTGTCGAAATCCTACCCTAATTTCTTTCAAGACCTCGAAACGATCGGAGTGAAGAAATGAATACAATTGGAAGAGTGTTTCGCGTTTCAATCTACGGCGAGTCGCACGGTCCATCGCTGGGTGTCCTCGTGGATGGAGTTCCACCCGGTCTCCCGCTATCCGCGGAGGATTTGACTGAAGATCTTGCCCGACGCCGAAGCGGACAGCCGGGAACAACCGCCAGACGCGAACAGGATGCTCCGATGTTCAAGAGCGGCATATTCAATGGAAAGTCAACGGGTGCTCCGTTGATGGTGCAGTTCGAGAACCTCGACGTCGATTCTTCGTCGTATGAATCGACCAAGACCCTCCCGCGGCCCGGCCACGCCGATTGGACCGCCTGGCAGAAGTTTCACGGCTTCAACGACTACCGCGGCGGCGGACATTTTTCGGGGCGTATCACCGCAGGTCTTGTGGCCGCAGGCGTCATCGCCAAGAAAATCATCGCGCCGGCAACCGTGAACGCCAGCGTTCTCGAGGTAGGCGGCAGCCGCGACTACGAGCCGCTGATCCGGGAAGCCCTGGCTGCCGGCGACTCCTTGGGCGGGGTGGTGGAATGTCGCGTCCGCCAACTTCCGGCCGGACTGGGTGAGCCGTTCTTTGACCCACTCGAGTCGCTGATCAGTCACATCGTATTTGCCATCCCGGCAATAAAAGGAATCGAGTTCGGTGCCGGATTTGCCGCTGCACGTATGCGCGGCAGCGAAATGAATGACAACATCATCGACCAGTCTGGAACAACGGCGACGAACAACGCCGGAGGTATCAACGGCGGCATCTCGAACGGGAACGAGATCGTTTTCCGCATTGCCGTGAAGCCGGCGTCAAGCATTGCACTCAGGCAACAGACCATCGACTTGCGGACGGGGCAACCGGCAGAAATCCAGGTGCGCGGGCGGCACGATGCGGCCATTGCACTGCGCGTCCCTGTCGTTTTGGAAGCAGCGACCGCGATCGCACTTGCTGATGCTCTTCTAATCTTGAAAACCGTGAATCCCTAGGAGAAGAACGCATGGAGCTGCACGAAATACGAACAACGATCGATCACATCGATCAGAAGCTGCTAAGACTGTTGGATCAACGGATGGAATTCGCCCTGCGCGCCAGGAAACGGAAGGATCATGTCAGCGACCCTGCACGCGAGCGGCAGGTGCTGAAGAACATCAGCAAGCCTGCCTCGGCACTTCTTGACAGCGGATTTCTCTCCAACGTTTTCCGTTCGATCATGGCGGAAAGCAAGAGACTCCAGGAGCAGAACCTTCAGCTGGTCGGATTCCAGGGCGAGCATGGTGCGTGGGGGGAGCTTGCCGTGCGCAGACTCGGCTCGGAAATGGTGCCGATTCCCTGTCTGGAATTCGGCGACGTCTTCTCGGGCGTTGCCGGCCACGACCTCGACTGCGGCATCGTGCCGGTGGAGAACTCTCTCGAAGGAGCAGTCACGGAAGTCAACGACATGCTGGTCGAGACTGATTTGAAGATCGTCGCCGAGGTCGTCATACCCATCCATCAGAACTTGCTTGCTCTGCCGGGTTGCGATTACCGCGAGATCAAAGTCGTCTATTCGCACCCGCAGGCACTCGGGCAGTGCCGGGCGTTTCTTTTGCGGAACAAACTCGAGCCGCGCCCCTTCTATGACACGGCAGGCGCTGCGCGCTGGCTGGCACACGAACGGCAGAATTCGGCCGGCGTCATCGCCAGCAGTCTCGCCGCCGAGCTCTACGGGCTCGAGATTATCAAGGAACGCATCGAAGACAACACCGAGAATTTCACGCGGTTCCTCCTGCTCTCCCGCGAGCCACGACCGGAGCCCGGTAACAAATGCACCGTTGTATTCTCGACTCAGCACCGGGCCGGCGCACTCTTCGAGGTCCTCCGCATCTTTGCCGAAAACACCATTAACCTTACGCGCATTGAGTCGCGTCCGATTCGGAAAAATCCTGGCGCATACGCCTTCCTGCTTGATTTCCTCGGCAACGAACATGACCCGGCGGTTCGAAAGACTTTGGAACGAATGAAAGAAGCGACAGCGTCGTTCAAGATCCTCGGTTTCTACCAGGAGGCGCAGCCATGAGAATCTGCCTTTTCGGTGTCGGCAAGATGGGATCGTGGTTAGCCATGCAGCTCAAGGACGGGCATAAACTGGCGGTTTTGGACATCGATTCGGCCAAATGCCAGGCGATCTCGGGCTGCGAGGTCATGACGGACCAAAACCAGATCGATGCGTTCAACCCTCAAGCGCTGATCAATTGCGTCAGTTTGCAGCACACGATTCCGGTCTATCGGAGCGTGGTTCCGCATCTCGGCCGGGAGTGTCTGCTTTGCGATGTCGCCTCCATCAAAGGGGACCTGCCGGAATTCTATCGTCAGTCTGGATTCCGCTTCGTTTCGTTGCACCCCATGTTTGGCCCAACGTTCGCGAACATCAAAGACCTGCAAAACGAGAACACCGTGATCATCAGCGAATCGGATCCCGAAGGGAAAGAACTGTTCCGGGAGTTGTTCAAAAAACTTGGAGTCAACATTTTCGAATACTCATTTGACGAACACGATCGCATGATGGCCTATTCGCTCACGCTCCCCTTCGTCTCGTCAATGGTGTTCTCTTCGTGTGTGAGCACGAGTGCGGTCCCCGGCACGACGTTTAGGAAACATCTTGACGTGGCGCGAGGGCTTCTGGCCGAGGACGATTTCCTTCTCGCCGAAATCATTTTCAATACACATTCCCTCGCTCAGCTGGAAAAAATCACGGGCCGGCTCAATTTCCTCTGGCATATCATCAGAAACCGGGATACCGAGGAGGCGCGTCGATTTTTCGACGTGCTGCGGAAGAACATCAAGTAGCAGCCGATCCCCTGATCGGCGTGATGGCAACAAATGTGCGGAACGGGGACCCCCGTGCAAACCCGTAGAAGCCGATCCCCTGATCGGCATCGTGGCAACAAATGTGCGGGTCTGGGGACCCCCCGTTGCGAACCCGTAGAAGCCGATCCCCTGATTGGCGTCGTGGCAACAAAAGTGCGGGTCAGGGGACCCGCTACTACTCGTACAATTTTGCCGATCGGAGCTGTTTCTCATCAAATGCGAAGAAATCGTGATCGAAGGCCCCTGTCTCCACAAAGGCTTCGAAATTGTGGTAGGGGAAATCTTTGGGAGGGATTCTGAGGTGCTTCCAAGAATTACTGAACAGGTACGAGAGGTGATTCTCGAAGTCGCAGTTTCGCGACGAGTTCCTTATACAATGGTCCATCGTTCCCGGTTGCCAGACTCGCTCTGAGAGCTTAAAGCGATTCGTCTTTCCCGACTCCACGAAACCGCGCTCTTCTATCCGATTCTTGATTGCCCGTGATGTGTATTTCTTGAAATCTCTGAGAAAAACAGAGAGGGACCAGGCCTCATCGACCTCGACCATTGCATGAATGTGATCCGGCATGATAGTGTAAGCGATAAGTCGTTTGACCCTCGTTTGATAGAATATGAGCGATTCGATCAGCAACTCTGGCACTGTCTCGAGGTGTAGCAAGGGTCGTCGCTTGAACGTGCAGAATGTCAGAAAATAGATGGAGCTGTCTTGAGTGTAGCGAGGCGGTTTCTTACGATAATGATTCATATTCCAGCCTAGATGTGCATTCCCGTGCGTGATCTCCTTACGGTAAGTAACGAAATGAGGTAACACGGATTGCGGCGGGTTATTCGATCAAACCGTAGAAGCCGATCCCCTGATTGGCATCGTGGCAACAAAAGTGCGGGTCAGGGGACCCGCTACTACGATGTGCGGGTCAACAATTATGCGGGTCTGGGACCCGCTACTACGCTTCCCTGGATCTTGCCGCTCTCGCCTGCTTTTCAATCCACGGATATGTGGACTTGATACCATCCTCAAGATAGACCTTCGCCTTCCAGCCAAGAGAGTAAATCCGATCGTTTGAGAAGTTGCGCGATTGCACTCCGACCGGGCCGGGCACGTGCTTGATGTTGATCCTCTTCCCGGCAACCTTGGCCACCGTGCTCACGAGCTCGTCCACCGATACATACTGCGGACAACCGATGTTTACCGCACCGTGCAGGTCGGAGTGCATCAACTGGTAAATGCCATCGACCATGTCACTCACATAGGTATATGAGCGAATCGCCGTGCCGTCGCCCCAGACCTCGATCGTGCCGCCGTCTTCGGCCTCAGCCACCTTCCGACACATTGCTGCGGGAGCTTTTTCCCGTCCACCGATCCACGTACCTTCCGGGCCGTAGCAGTTTTGGAAGCGAGCAATGCGAACCTGCATGCCGTAGCGGCGCTCATACGCCATGGCCACCCGTTCCGAGTAGATCTTCTCCCAGCCATATTCGTTATCCGGATGAGCCGGGACTGCTTCAGCCTCCGTCATCTCCGGCTCACCGGGCTTCATATCCCTATAGACACACACCGACGAAGAGAAGAAATACCGCGGCACGCCCATCCTGGCCGCCAGATCCGTCATGTAGATGTTGATGAGCGCGCTGTTGTGCATGATTTCGGTTTCGGCGGAGTGGATGAAGCCCATGCCGCCCATATCTGCCGCAAGTTGGTACACCTCATCGCAGGCGCCACCGTCAAGCGTGAGCGCCTTGCGGCAGTTCTCCTCGATGCGAAGGTCGAGCAGCAGGAATTCCTCTGCTGCATTCGGCGACCATTCGTGCGGCTTGATGTCCACACCGCGCACCCAGTAGCCTTCGCCCCTGAGCTTTTTGACGAGATGGCCTCCAATGAAACCGCCGGCACCGCAGACAAGAGCTTTTTTCATGAAGAAGTATTAGATAGTGAATTGTGAAGAGTAAATGATTGGTGAAAGGTGAAGATTGAATAGTAAAGAGTGAATAGTAAAAAGTGAAGAGTAAGCCGTGAACAGTGAATCGTAAACAGCGAACCGTGAGACGTGGAGAAGATATGCAAATGAATGAAAGAAAGAAAGTACTGAGATGGAGCGTGGGAGGTAAAAGTGTGAAGAAAATGGTGATTCGTAAGTCGTGAGTCGTGAACAGCAAGGGCGGACACATAGCGTGGAATGTAAGACGTGAGAAGTATTGGAGTAGGAAGTAGTGGAGTAGAAAGTAGGCACGAACTTTAGTTCGTGATGAGTGAAAAGTGAGGGGCGGGGGTAGATCTGGGATCGTAAACAGTCGAAAGTAGGGAGTATGCAGTAAGCAGACAGCGATAGGCAGCAGGCAGTAAGCAGAAAAAAAACCTCGTCAGTTCCAGTCCCGACGTAGTCGGGAAGAACTGTACTCGGCTTGGCACACCCCTCTCAGCCGTAGGCTGATCCGCCTCCGGCGGAGACTGCGCTCGGGGTGACGACAAAGTCAGTTCGAGTCCCGACGTAGTCGGGAAGAACTGTACTCGGCTTGGTGCACCCCTCGACGGAGTTTACCCCGGCGAAAGCCGGGGCTCGATGTGACTAGGATTTATTTGGTGCAGGGAGAGGACGATCAGGCGACAGCGTGAAGCGGAGGCTTCAGAGCTCGGACGCTTAGTGCGCACCCTTGCCGACGCGAACAACTGGAATCGTAGCGAATTGGATTTCGAGATCGAACTAGTGTTGTGTATCAGAATTTCCTTGAATAATTGCAGCGTGCCGATTCCATGTTTAGCGTCGAATTTCAGGCTTCTGTTGGTTCAGACATTTTCAACTTACTTGCGTGACGGGACACTAGTTGATGATCTCGAAAATGTTCCGCTTCTCCGTCACCCGCACCCGGACACGAATAGAGTCATCGCCCACCGCTAGCCGTCCGACGGCGCCAATCACACACTCTGAGTCAGACGCACTTACAACAAAGTAGCGTGCGTTGGCATTCTCTGTCATCGGAAACAACATTCGAATGGTCACTCCATCGAAGCTCCCGTTCCCTCCCCCCTGCTGCGTTCGTTTCAAATAGTACGCCCGCGCTCGTCCTGCAAAGCCGCCCAGGTCGGTCATGATGGCATCCCTGGATTGCTCGACGCCGCTCGTCTGGAACAGCGAAAATCCTGCGTAGATCGCGATACCGATGAGCAGCACTCCCAATAATACCAGCAGAAGCTGTGTTTGACTCATCCTTCACCTGTTTGTTATCGCGAAAGACGAAGTGAGCGACTATCCACGTTTAGAACGCGATCGTTCTTGCTAATCTTAAATGTTCTGATTTCCAGAATGAAAATCAATAAGTTCACACGGACACTTTGCCGAACCATGATGCAAGCTTTTTGGCGAGGAGCATGTCGGCCAGAGCACTCAAACCTCTTCTGTAGCAGCTTTGAGAAAAAGCCCCGCGCCGATGATGATATTCCGCCTGCACGAGGAGGCACGGTTTGAGCCAAGCGGAGATCTCAGGAGAGTTGCGATTCGCTCGCAGTTTTCGACGTGCGGTTCTTTCTTGGGCAGCCCCAGCGCACGGGGTGACAACAAAGTCAGTTCGAGCCCCGACTCTGACGCCATTCTGAGTCCCGCTTTTCGCGACGAACCTGCCCGCCAGGAACTTGCGCGGAAATGCGGCAGGCGGGGAATCTGACGCTCTATGTCATCCTGAGGCCCGCTTTTGAGGGCCGCCCGCCAGAACCTGCCCGCCTACGGCGTTCAGGCGGGCGCGGAGCGGGCTGGAAGGATCTGATTCATTCATTGGTTCAGATCCTTCACTTCGTCCCGCTTGAAAAACGAGCGGGACTCCGTTCAGGATGACGTCATTCTGTTCACCGTCGAGAACTGTCCCAGGCTGAGTACACCCCTCGACCCTTCGCCGTTGCTGAGGGCATGCTTCGCGCAGCTGTTTTTGTCCGGGGTGTCAGGGTCCCCCGCTCGAAAACAGCGGGGCAGGCATACCCTGACACCTTCCTTGAGCACGATTCACGTGAGTGGCAGGGAATGCCCGCCCCGCAGCCTTTGGCGGGGGTCCCTGCCAGCCAGGAAAAGATGAAAGCTGCGCCCGGGATGACTGTGCTTTTTTTTCTTGCGCGCACAAAGAGAACCTCAGTCGCTCCGTGCGCAAGAGAAGCGACCGTACTGGGCATTAGCCCTGCTGCTCTTTGGCGCGGGTGGCGGCCGCCTTCTCCGGTGCCGCTCGCTGCGCCTCGGTCTTCACGCTACGCGCAAGAACACCCAAACGCTCCAGCAGCTCTTTCTTCTCCTTCAGAGCCACCTTGGCAATCTTGATGAACTGCGATACCCAGTCGTTCAGCGCGTGGAGCGCGTTCTGCTGATCTCTGGTGGACTGTTGGGCCGTGCCCTTGGCTGCTTCCTGCTGCTGATTGGCCGTGTCGTACGCTACGATCTTCCCTCGCTCGGCTTGCAAACGCACCTCATCGTATCCGTACGAGGCAAGCGTGGATTTGACCTGGGGATCGGCGGCAACATTGTCGAACAAGGTGTACGCCGCTTTGAGGAAGCTGTCCATCGTCCGCGGCATGGGGCCGTTGAGTCCCAGAGAAACGAGGCGAGCCTGCTCGCGTTTAAACACCGCGCGGGCGACCGTCGCCAGGGACTGATATGCGTCGAACGCGAGACGCTCGGCCGTGTACAGATCTTGCGTCTTCACAGCTTGCGCCCCGGAAGCGGCCACCTGAGCGGAGGCGATGCTGGCGGCTGCTTCATACAGCTGTTTTCCCTCCTG
>Ga0315279_10010519_pt1 | contig 10865 bp, 11 predicted proteins | sample YL17G06_20_MG_FD_203694 | JGI IMG/M metagenome (GOLD analysis project Ga0315279, IMG submission 203694) | Sediment microbial communities from Yellowstone Lake, YNP, Wyoming, USA - YL17G06_20 | ecosystem: Environmental > Aquatic > Freshwater > Lake > Sediment | place: USA: Wyoming | collected...
ACCTGCAACTGTTCGAGCAGCGTCGTGCAGAAGCTCCTTAAACCAAGGCGCGACGTTTGGATGCTCAAGAATCATGCGCGTGACAGGACCTGAGTAGTTCTCTGCTATGTACTTCGCCATCGCTTCGGGAGTTGCAAGGGTTGGGCCTACAGGACCCTGACGACGAATGCCTGACACGCCAAGCTCAGGTATTTGCTCAATCACCTTTCCAGTTGGCGGAGGAGGAGCCTTAATCGCATATTCCCCGGTCAACTCTCTAACGCGAACGCTTGAGCCAAGAGCTCGGATAGTATCCCAGAGCTGTCGAAACATCGGATCGCGTTCTGATAGCTTTGCTAGATCTTCCACCTCTCCTGTGAACGCTCCCTGAACATACGAGCGCAACATTCGAGGAGCCATCCCTGCACTGCGAGCGTCGAGAATGTCTTGTGCAAAGACCGTCAGTGCATTGCGCTCGCTCGGATTGAGCACAGTTTGTCGACCATACGCGTCTGTGAATGGCTTCATCAACTCTTCTTGCAGCGCACGAAACGTCTGAGTAGTACGTCGAGGCTCAGTGAGCTCTCCAAGCAAAGTGCGAATCTTATAGAACTGATGTAGCGTCTCCTGCTGAGGCCTTCCTCCTGCAGGAATCTGTGTACCTGGAGGTATCCACATACGCTCAAGAGCGCCGCGGACTTTCTCTGTAGGTGTCCTAAAAGGCCACATCTTAGCTTCGATGTCACGAGCTGATGCTGTACGACCAAGACTAGGAGGCTCAGTCACAGCTGGTGGTCGTGCAACTTCAGGTGGAGGCAACGTCACTGTCTGCATCACGACTTCGTGGTCGGAGATCGGCTCTGCTGGAATACCTCTGTGACCTAGTTCTTCAGCGACGCCTTCTGCCTGACCTGGCTCAGTGGTTATGCGAGTGACAGGTTCGTGTCGAGACCGTATCTTCTCGCTAGCAAGTGCCTGAAAGCGTTTAGCAAGGCCTTCATGCCTAGGACCATATCGAATAGCAACAACGTCAGCGTTGAACTGCTCCGTTGCTTTAAGAAGATCATAGATCCTCACATGCTCGTTGCCTGGCACAACAGAAAGAGGCTTGATCTGCCCATTTGACTGTCGAAGGTCGACGACCACACCGTCCAACTTCGGATCAGAGACAATCTCGAGTGGACGCGCTTCACGACGCGTGGTGTGACTGCCAGTAAGGATGTCCTCTCCAATCACTCGCTCTGCTTCTGGAGGTAGTCGTTCACCAAGTGCTAGACGCTGTAGTGCCTCCTGCTCAGTCATGTTCACGCCTGCTTCTCGCAAGCGTCTAGTGAGTGACCTCATTGCAAAGTAGTCTACAGTACCTCCAAGAGCACCAAATCCAGCACCCCACACTAGACCACCCTGGAAGCCATGCCAGCGCGTGCCAGGCTCGGAAACCATCGCGTTGAACGCACCAAGGGTGAAAGATCCAGCAGCGACGTGACGTAGAAATTGATACAAGGGGCGCATTCTAGCTGCGCCTCCAAATATCTCGAAGAGTGGTCCAGCGGTGGCACTCCACGCCATCAACTGAGGAGCAGATTCACCAACGAGGCGAGATATTTCTGTCTTTAGCTCACCGCGTGGTGTATCACGTTTATATAGCCGCTCAGTCTTATCTCGAAGAGAGACGAAAGCTCTAAAGGCTTCCTCGTGATTCTTGAAGCCACTTTGTCGAGCAACCATATCAGCAATAGGTCGACCAACGCCAGGCAAGTTGCGGAGCACTCTAGCTCCCTCTACTCCTGCATTAAGGAGAAGTAAGGTGCTTTGCATTCGACTACGTTGGACCTCGGAGGTTAAGGGTGGGCGTTCGGTTCTGCGCAGAAACGCCCCGCGATACTGTTCTGGCTTTAGCCCATGACTTAGAAGGCGTTGAGTCACAGTTGTATCGAAGTAATGATTCCGTAGACGATCGTAAGTGTCCTGATCCAGCTCGTCAGGAAGTCCACGTGCGATAGTATCCCAGTCTTGTGGTTGAGTAGGCATTATCTTAGCAACCTGTCGATGTCCTCTGCGCTTGTAGGTGTCTCTGTACTCGGTCGCGTAGTCTCGACGCGTCGTCCGTAGCCGAGCCAACCTAATCCCCAATGACCCACAATCTTGGCATCAATATCGTAACCCATAGCACGAAGTTGTTGGACTAGCTCCACCTCTAGCTTACGACGATCGTCACCACTCGCATTCTTGATAAGCTCACGATAGACGCCAATCAGCTTCTGAGCCTGGTGATCCTGCGCTATCCGCTTGTGCTCTGCTTCTGCCTCTTCTCTCGATCGCTTCATCAGCGCAGTACGCTCTTGTGTCTCCTCGAGCTGTTTTCCGCGCAGTTCCTTCTGCTCGGCATACTGCTTTTTGGCCTCCATAAACTCGTCTGCCGCACGTCGATCAGCACCCTGACGCAACTTGAATTCTTGTTCCCTTTGCTTAGCTCCCAGTGACACCCACGTGCCTGGAATCGCACCTGTCTTAACAACAGCTGCAGCTTCTGTAGCAGTAACTGGTGTTCCGTCCTGATGCGCGAAGGCAGTAGAGATGTCAGCAACACGTCCAATCTGCGTAGGTGACATTCCTGACGTCTTCAGCTCTGGAGGTGGTGGGCCTCCAGTATACATCCATTCTGCAATCTTTGTGGCTGTCTCAGCTCCATATTCAGCAGTCAGACTTTGAGCTAGTGTTGCGATGGGCTGACGAAATGACTGTTTGATTGCCTCACTTTGCTGCTCAGGCGTCATCGCCTGAAACAGATTTTGAGGTCGATAGTTCGGATCTATCATGCCAGCAACACGCTGCAGGTTGGTCGCCTTCGCCATATCACCGGCTGAAGCTGCTTCAACCATCCCTGTCTCTAGCTTACTGCGTATTTGTGTTGACTGTGCTTCTGCCTGCGCTTTCTCTGTCTGCGCCTGCATCTGTTGCTGCTGCATCTGCGCTCGCACCTGCGCCTGCGCTTGTATCGCTCGAACTGACTCCTCAGTAACGTTGATATCGTATCCCTGCTTCAGTGAGCGAATCAAATCACGAGGATTTCCACCTAATCCAGCTTGCATCAGCTGCAACTGAGTCTGTGCACCCTGCTGCGCCTTAGTGCGTTTCTTCTCATAGTAATCCGAAATCGTTGCAGCAACTGCCTGCATCGTTTCGCCGAACACCTGACCAAACGACTGCTTGTAAGGCAGCGTTCCTTGAGGATTTGGAATATAAGCTCCACCCATAGATCACCTACTTCCCCTTTCCTGTGAGGAACGGCAACAGCGTTGTAAGCAACTGCGCCAGTCCCATCATAGTGCCTGGCACAGCACTTGGAGCATATCCAGGCTGGTAAACTGAGGTTCCAGCAGTTTGCAACATCCCTGCAAGACTCTGCGCCGCACCAAGCTCGAGCGTCTTTGTCTTGAGACCAAGATCTTCAAGCAGTGCGCCATACTCTGCTTCAACTTGTGATCGATAGTCAGTAAGTCCTCGCATGAGTGGCTCAGAGAAGCGAAGTCCCTGCGAACCAAACTTCTCAGTGATATCTGCCATGCCCTCTTCGACACCCCGCTCACGTGCACCTCTCATCGCCTCGAATATATCCTGGAAAGCAGTTCCCTTCGCGAAACTCTCCAGCGTAGATATTCCAGTCTTTCCTGCCTTAGTAACGCCTGCTCCATAGGCTGCCTGCGCTCCAGGAAACATAGGTGTAGGAGTGATTGCTCCTCCTCTACCTCCTCCTGCGGCGGCTCCCATAGCACCGCCAGCAATCATTGGGATGAGCCCAGGCAAGAGCGCTCCAACTGGCATATCACACCACCTTTGATCGCTTACGCGCCTCATACTCGTGACTTAGCATACCGAAGATGTCTACGTCATGGTATCGCCCATTTTTCAAGAACGACTGACGTAGACATCCTTCGAACCTAAATCCGGCACTCAGCGCGACGCGTTTCGCGATCGGGTTTGTCACCGGCACTACTGTAGTTAGACGTCGTAGTTTCCACTCTTCAAACGCGAGTCGGAATAGCTCTGTCATTGCCTCAGCTCGCTCACTTGGAGGTAGCGCACCCCACAGCACGTGATGCACAGTTGCTCCGAGAGGAGGTCGGAGTTCGTTTAGTTGGAGAACGCCAACGTCTCGAATGCGGAATAGCTTTGTCGTTGGGAGCATGCAAATCATAATCCACAGCTCTAGGCGATCCTTCGAGAAGTCGTCGAAGATCTCATCTCGATCTTTGAGATGGTTCCAGATGTCTTCCATCTCCTTACCGTCAGTCACGTCCACTTCTGTCAGAATACCAGAAGTGTGTATGCTAGGCTGCTCACGTTGCACTTCAGATACAGTTTTGTCGTTGTCCACGAACTGCCTCCTGCGTAGATGTCTCCTGCCTTATTTTTGTTGACAGGGATGAAAGCTACTGGAACGCGCCCGAGATTGTGCACTACTTCAAACTCAGTGTTTGCACCAGCAGGTGAGGTGCCTGTAGCCCAGACAGCGTTGATATTGTCTGAGCCGCCAGTAGGACTACCAAACGAGAGTTGTCCATTCACTGCTCGTGCTAGGTCCTCCCAGCTTTGGCGTATTACGGCAAAGACGCGCTGGAGGGCATCCTTGCGATCAAACGATCCTTCGAAGTGAAGCACACTAGGTACTTTCAAACGATCTTCCTCCAATGCGGAATTCGGGATACACTGCAAGAATCGAGAGCTTGCCTGCGTTAGCTGCGCGAGAGATCTGTACTGAGAGCAACTCTCCTTGAATAAGAGGGAGATCAGCGAAAGCGCGCTTTATCGCAGAGTCTGCAGTCACTGTTCCCAACGTGACGCTGATTGACACAGATTTGCGTGGAGTGTGCACAGTGACGGTGATAGTCGCAACACCAAGATCCTCATACATAATCCCAATACGCATCAGTACCTTCTCATAGTTGCGAAGACTCCAGGCATTGTGTACGAAGCTAAGTGATGCTGCATCCTCGCAATTGAGATCTGACGGATCCATTGATCGCATACGAGGAACCTGATCTAGCGTTGCGACTGTGCCGAGTACTAGCGCATATGCTAATCCTGGAATCGTGTACGCAGGAATCAACACTACTGCAGTGCCTTGCACAGAGACTAACGTAGGAGATGAAGTCGCGTCACTGAGGATACTCAGCGTTACAGGCAAGACACCTTCTTCAAGTGCGGTCGGCGCAAAGGTTAGATCGAACGTAGTTGATCCACTCGCAGCGATCGTCGCAGGAAGCGAGATGCCGCTTATACTATAAGGGTCATTCCCTCTGAGTGCGATAGTGAGGAAGCCTTTTGTAGAGGCTCCTGCAAGTGTAGCTGTCGTCGCTCCAAAAGCACCTGCAGCGACTCTTTCTCCTGTTGCTAAGCCAGCACCACCACCATCACCAAAAGCAGTACAAGCATCCTGACGTTCAGTGATACTAAGTAGATCAGTATTCGTCCAACCAGAGTACTGTGGTGTGTCAGTGTCAGCTCCCGTAGAAGCGATGACTACAATCAAGCATCCATCAACAGTAGTTGTGCCACCTGTTGCTGAAAGAGCAGTGTTAGAGACGTTGTCGACACCTCCAACGGTTATATTCCAAGGATTGCCTGATAGCGAGCAACCACGATATGCTATGATGAAGCAACAGATGTGATCACCTGGATCATTTGTGGTAGGAGCCTCTTGAAAACCGTTGTAGCGTGACCAGAACACAGTCAGTCGCGAGTCGGTAGAGTCTTGTGGTGAGTTAGTAACCTCTGTCCACTGTCCTCCCTTCGAGTCGGCGATAGTAACAGCCTCACCAGACTTGCTCTCAGCAACGAGTAGTAGAACATCGTCTTTTGCTATTCCAGCTGGTAGTGCAGGAGTTACTGCTCCTATGCCTGCTGCCTTCGCACCTGCAGCTACAAAAGACACTTGGTTGATCGCTGATACATGCAGATCAATGGTGCCTGGATTTGATATCGTGAATGTCTTGACTGCGGTGTCACCTTGCTTCACCTCTCCGAAGTCATACTGTGAAGGTTCGACTGCAATAGAGCCAGTACCAGCTGCAACTCCATTTCCTTTCAGTGCTACTAGTGCTGGACTGATCTCTCCACTGTTGTAGATCGTTAAGCTTCCGGTAATTGATCCAGTACCCCCTGGAGCGAACTGCATAACCCACGTACGAGACGCGCCTGCTGCGAGCCCAGTAGTGAGCCCAGATACCTTCGACATGCCAGTGCCTGTTATAGTTACTACACCAAACGTGAGAGATGCATCTCCGTAGTTTGTGAGAAGTAAGTTAAGCTGCTTCGGCGTTCCTACGAGAACGTCGCCAAAGTCAAGCAGACCTGGGGCGGCTCCTAAATACCCAAACTCACCGTGTCCACCGTAAGGCATTATGCCACCGCTACAGAGTTAAGTGCGGTAAGGCTTTCGCCCGGAACCCGAAGCCTCACCCAACTTCCTTCTTCAAGGTTGTACATCCAGATCACGTTGGGACCTGGTATTGCTAGCAGATATGAGAGCAACACAAATCCTTGACCGAAGCCAGGAATGATCTGTCCAATCACGTGATCTGTTGATGCGTATAGGTCAGCGAAGATTGCTGTCTTCACTGCTCTTCCAATGGGAGTAAACGACATACCGTCGAACGTGTAGACATCATCGTTTCCAACGAAAGCACCGAGGTTCCCATATACCGACACTGAATACGGGTAGGAGGTGCCAATTCCTCGAGGCGCGTTGGAGTATTGAATGAAGTAGAATGGAGCAGCTCCAGAGCCTGTAGGTTGCATTACGGTTACGCCGTTTGAGCGGAGTAAGTAACCGTAATATCCAAGAACCATCAATCCAGTGAGATCGTCTTGCACCTCGACGAGGTCTGCAAACCCAGCTGTGAAGTCGCCAGTCCAGACGTCTGGATCTCCGCTCGCTGACCACCTCACGCGATAAGGAAAGTCTTGTGCACCGGATGTTCCTGGAGCAGGCTCGGTAGTGTATGCTGCGACCAAGTGTCCACCAAGCACACCGAGGAACCGCGCTCCAGCACAAGCATTTGCGTCACCTACAGTGTCTGATCCATCAGCGTAGGAGATCTTCTGTCCTCCATTGCAAAAGTATATTCGTCGGAGGATACCAGCTAGTGCATAAGGTCGAAACGAGAGAGCTTGGAGGTCTCCAGTCAGCGTGTTGTAGGTATATCCTGCAGTCAGAGAGTATGCTGTCTTAGGAGTCAGGATAAGCGTGTGAAGATTGTTGAGCGTATCCTCGAAGGTGCTCAATCCTCGAATGGGATACCCATCAGGTGGAGCTGTCTGAAGACCTAGCTTCGGTCGCGTGATGATACGCTGAGCGCGAAGCATGAAGTTCAGCGAGTCTGCAAACGCGTTTGCTGGAGCAGAGATCTCAGACGGCGAGCGCACAATTCCTGGCCAAGGAGCTTCCAGCGGAAGCAGCTGCATTTGGTCAGCCGCGCGACGTCGAGGTGGTGTTGGACTTATTCCCATCAGCGTATCCGTGTGTAGGGAACCACGTATGGCGCAATCGCGTAGTTACTATCAGTACGCTCTGCTACACGCGCCATCATCTTCGCTTTGATCAATCCAGGACCTTTGCGTGGATCGCTGGCATCGCCATATATGAGTGCTTTCGTTTCTCCAATCTTCAGCGTGTCTTGCAAGTACTCCCATCCACGTAGTGCAGCACAGCGATCAAGAATCTCGAGCCAGTCATCTGGCATTAGTATTTGAGTAGTCTCGATATCGCTTGTAACGCTGGTAGCAACAACAACCTGTGGCTTTTGCCAATACGTCACTTGCAGGTTGTAAGCTGCGTTTGGAATTCGATCAAACCACAGATTGTATCCACGTCGGCCCCAGCGGCTTGGCATACCTACACCGATGCTTGAAGTACGTCGAAGTAGATTGTACTCTGTTGGTCCGTACATTGGAATATACTTGCCGTTTCCACCTGGGTCGATCGACACTTGCTTGACAGCACGACAATCAGCAGGTAGAGTTAGATACTGAGTGACTCCATCGTTTGGAGTTACCATCAGAACTGGACCGAGCTCGAGATCTTCGTAGTCGTAGCTGTTTCCGAGATCGACGTAGGCGTCTGAGAGCCATCCATCGATCTTAGGGTGTGTCTCAGTTCCTTGAATCATTGCAAGGTCTGAGCGATTCGATAATAGTGCTTGAACTTTCACGCGTCGATCTGCTATTGTAGCCATGTACTACCTCTTCTTACGACGATGCGGCTTCTGCCCCGTGGACTTAATGCAGATTCCGTAGGCTGCTGATGTCGACTTACCTTTTGCTTTAACCTTACGTACACATCGCATGAGTTTCGCTGGCATCGCTCCTCCTATTCTTTCTAGTTCGTCTGCCGATAGCGCAAAACGCTCCCGGTCATAATCTTGACGATTCCGGTTGTTTCAGCCGCGAAGCGGATGGCAAACATTCCCTCTACAGGGCCATTGCGGAAGATTCCAACGACATGCGCAAGTAAGTTGGCATTGGCAGTATCCACCGAAGCTGAGGGAGTCCCTGTATCGTAAGCCCTAGATGCCAGCATATTTCCACTGGCGTACAGAGTTAGAGCAATTGGAATATGAGCGTTCATCACCACAGCCAGCTTAGAGGCTGGTCCGTTCACGGCAAATTTGATTCCAGTCCCGGCTGTGTCCGACTGGAAAATGAGCCAAGCCTCAAAGATGTAATCCTTGTAAGCTAACGCCAAGAAGCTCAGCCCCGTCACGTCGGCAAAGTTCGTGGTGGAATTAGTCACGTCGCCGGTGGTCCTGACAATGTTCTCGGCTTCTCCACCCCCACCGGAATGAGAATGGAGTGTTGTAGCAGCACCACCTACCAACTCAGAGTGCGCGACCTTTTCGTTTACTGTCGACATTTAGACCGCCACGTTGTCGTAATCCACTGACAATTTGCCATCCGAAGCTCGTTCGACACTGACCACCTTGAACTGGCCTGTAGTTGGGTTAGTCTTAATGTACCCACGAGCGGTATCAGCCATAGCGTCCAGATTGGCCTTAGCTTGACCAGTAGCCACTTGAGCATTGGTCACACCAGCTGCAGCTGCCAATTCTGCGGTCGTTAGCTTGTTGGCGTCTGTTTCAGCGGTGAGCTTGGCCTTGATAGCGCCTGCTGCCAGCTTCGCTGTGGCAACCTCACCATCAGCGATAGGACGAGCTGCCGCCGCCACTGAACCGGCCCGCGTGATATTGGCCGTGGCCGAATTGACTTTACCCACAATCTGGTCGTCAGTGTATGACACTGCGTTCGGGTCAAGTGTCATAGTTGCGATTGCCATGTTAGCTCCTTCTCAGGGAACTGGAGTGGTGTCGTACTCCACGACCAGCTTTCCCTCACTGTCTACGTAAATGTTAGTCACTTTCCTGCCACCTGAGGGTGGAGTAGAAACACTCGCTGCAGGCTCATGCTTCCAAGCGTTGGTAGCTGCATTCCACACAAGCGTATCGCCGTCAGTGTAAGTGCCTCGACTGAAGATTACTTTCCTTTTCTCCTGTACCATACTACTTCCCCTCAGAAGAACAGCTCTTCCGGCACATCATACACTCGTCGGCCTAGTTCTGGCTCATCTTCAGACGATCGCAGTACAGCAGAGATAAGCGCTGGTCGACGATATACATCAAGATCGTCGTAACACTTCGGACATACCCAGAGTCCGAGCTGTAGCGTGAGTTGGTTGATAGGATATTCGAAGTCGCATTTCTCACAGCGCTTCCACGCTTCTCCTCGTACTCCTTGGTGTCGAGGCATTGTTAATCCTTCCTACATATTCGTCACGCCAGCGCTGAGCGCGTAGGCGTTGGTGCCGTCGAAGATGAAGTTCTGCGCGCTACACTTCGAGAGCGTGGACCCGATAGTCATCCCACCCAGCACGTTCGTGGGCCAGACGAACGTGCGGCTGCCCGTCGCGTCCTGGCAGATGATGAAATTGATGGTCTCGCCCGCCGTAGCATTCGAGAGCGTCGAACTGGTGACGTTCGCGGTCAGCGTGATCTTCTGCGTGTTGCCGAGCGAGGCGTCGAAAGTCGGCGTGGCAGAGAAGGTGACAGTGTTGAGGCCAAAGACAGCGGACTTTGCCACGTCGAGTTGGGCGTTCGCTCCAGGCGTTTTGCCGATGCCGACGTTGCCAGTGAATGCAACCCCACGATTCCAAACTTCTACCGTGTTGCCGCTTTCAAAATTCCCGAAAACAGTGGCAGCAAGAGCGTTTAGATTGATTCCGTCAACGATCCCGTCTTGTACAATATTAGAGATAATCCGCGTGTTTGTTGGTGTGGGAGCGGACGTGCTGAGTTCTATCGCATTCCGGTGCCCCGGCGTGGCAAGGCCGTACACCACGTTCCCCGCAATCCTCGTTTCATCCGATGCCACGGTTCCAGCGTCATTTGCTACGACAATGATGCCATCATATGTTCCCGCTGAACTTGTACTCGAGTTGTAAACGACGTTAGATAAAACCGCGGTCCGTGTAGCTCCCTTAACCGTGACTCCCACTTGACCAGACTGGTAAATCTTATTCCCGGTAAATGTGTTGTCAGACGGTGAGGTTGAACCACTAAAAAAGGCAATGAGGCCGTCTCGCGCCGGGCTAACGATTATGTTTCCAGATACTAAGTTGAAATTGCTTTTCCCCTCTACGGAGATTGCTGCCGAACCCGTGCTTCCTAAAGCCTGACTTGTAATAACATTGTCGCAAATCGAGTTGAATTGATTGGCCGCTTGAGCTGAGGTAGAATAGATCGGGATTGACGTTTCGTTGAAGGCATCTATTTCGTTTGAGCAAACGCTGTTGAAAGACGAACCACCCGAGATATAAACGGCATGGCGCCCTT
>Ga0315279_10010520_pt1 | contig 10864 bp, 7 predicted proteins | sample YL17G06_20_MG_FD_203694 | JGI IMG/M metagenome (GOLD analysis project Ga0315279, IMG submission 203694) | Sediment microbial communities from Yellowstone Lake, YNP, Wyoming, USA - YL17G06_20 | ecosystem: Environmental > Aquatic > Freshwater > Lake > Sediment | place: USA: Wyoming | collected...
GCGGGCGGCAACAAGACCGCGGCGGCGGCCGCGCTGGGCATGAAGCCATCGACCTTCCGCGACAAGCTGGCCAAACACGGGCTGGGGTGAACGTTTATTTCGATCGCGCGCCCGTGCTGGAAGCGCCGCTGGGCCTCTCTCCTTATCCGGGGCGAACATGGTTCGCTGGATCGTGGGCCAAGCTCGCGGGAATCCGTGGGCCGGCCGCGGAATCCCGTGAATTGCGGGAGCCCGCTCTCGGTGCGACCGGCGCCGTCGATGGCTCTGACTTCGGGCGCAGACAGGACATGCGAGAATACGGCGGGAACTCCGAGCGAGTGGCACGAGGATTGCTATCCTGCTGCGCCACGTGCCGTAGAGTCCCCGATTCTCAAGACCGCCTCGGAGGAAATCCATGGCTGTCGATCACGCTAGGGTCAATCCGGAACTGGAATTCCTGACGCAACTCGACGTAGCGCCGGGCCGGAAGACGGTCCTCAACTGCATGCAGTGTGGCATGTGCAGCGGTAGCTGCCCCTTGGCCAATGCGATGGAGTATCCCCCCCGGCAAATGATACTTCACGCGCGGTCGGGCTACCTGGACGACGTGCTCAAAAGCCCCTCGTTGTGGATGTGCATCGGCTGTTACACCTGTTCTTACCGCTGCCCGCGGGCGGTCGAGCTGGCGGACGGGCTGTGGCCCGCGATGCGTGACAAGGCGATGCAGAACGGCGTTCAGCCGCCCACCGAGGTTCGGGACGCGTTTCAAAACGTCTTTAAGTACGGGAATGCGTTGGGCCAGTCGCCGCGCAAACGGATGGGGTGGGCGGAGCAGCTCGATGTGCCGGTGCGCGACCTGTCGAAAGAGCGGGCACCCGTGGAAGTGCTTTGGCTGGTGTGCGACTATCCCGCCTACCATCCGCGGAACCGGGTGGTTACGCGCGCGTTTGCCCGGATCCTGACGGCGCTGGGCATCCGCTGGGGAGTGCTTGGCAACAAGGAGCGGGCCATCGGCGATTGCGAGCAGATCTTCGGCGAGGAGGGGCTCTTCGAGTCGCTTGTGGAGTACAACCGGGAGCTGTTCGGCAAGCATCAATTTGAGAAGATCGTCCTGCTGGACCCGCACAGCTACCGTTCGATGGAGAGGTTCTATCCGCGGTTCGGGGCGAAGTATCCCGTCGAGCATTACACCACCTTCCTGGCGCACCGGATGGATCAGGTCAAGGCGCTGTTGACCAGGCCGGTGGAGGCGACGGTGACCTACCACGACAACTGCTGCGTGGGCCGTCGTTGTGAGTGCTACGATCCACCGAGGGCGCTGTTGGAGGCGATTCCCGGGGTGAAGCTTGTGGAGATGGCCCATAACCGCGGGGACGCGCTGTGCTGCGGGGGCATGTGGCTGGACGCTCACATCGCCGCCCATGGCGGGGACCGGCTCAGCGACAGACGCATCCGAGAAGCGGCTGACACTCAGGCCGGCGTGCTCGCCGTCTCGTGTCCGTTCGAGCTGTCGCGATTCGAGGATTCTGCCAAGGTCGTGGGCCTGGAAGGCCGAATCAAGGTTCGCGACATCGTGGAGTTACTGGCCGAGTCGATGGATTTGGGTGAGAAGGAGACGCCATGAAGATTGCTGTGGTCGTTCGGCAAGTGCCGGACCTCATCGAACCGGTGGAGATTGCCGACTCGGGAAAAGCCGTGGACCTGGAGGGTGCCGCCTTCCGGGCCAACGAGGCCGACGATCTCGCGCTGGAACAAGCGATATTGATCAAGGAGAAGTTCGGCCCGAGCGCCGTCACCGTGGTGGCCCTGGACTTCGGCGACATCGACAACACGCTTTACGCGGCAGCGGCCAAGGGCGCCGACCGGATCATCAAGATCCCTTACGACCAGGCGCAGCCTCCGGCCCCGAAGCAGGCGGCGGCGATGTACGCCGAGGTGATTCGCAGCCTGGGGGCGGACTTGGTCTTGGTGGGCACCTACGCTCACGATGAGCTGGAGAGCACGCTGGCTCCGCTCGTGGCCTTGAAGCTGGACTTGCCCTTCGTCGGCGTCGTCCGGGGGGTCCGCCCGTCCGCGGATGGTTCCATCGCCACGGTGTTCAAGGAGTTTCCCGGAGCGGCCGTGGCCAAGATGAACGTCAAGCTGCCGGCTCTGCTTGGCATTCTGAGCGCCGACGAGCCGCCGCGTTATGTCCCGGTCAGCCGCATTCGATCGGCCATGAAGACGGCCAAGATCGAAGAGCAGGAGGTGGGGGCCGCCGCTTTGACCTCTGTGGCGACGATCCAGCGCCTGCATCACCCCGCCGTGGGCCAGCGGGCCGAGATCCTGCAAGGATCCGTGGACCAGGTGGCCGCCAAGATCGTCAGCATCCTCAGGGAAAAAGGAGTACTCAAATGAGCAGCCAGGACATCCTTGTAGTTGCCGAGACGAACCGTGGTCAGTTGGCGGACACGTCGCTGGAAATGCTCGGCGCCGCCCGCCAGATCGCCGCCGGGACGGGCGGCAAGGTCATCGCGGTGCTGTTAGGCGCCGACGGCTCCGCTTATGCCGAGGGCCTGTCGGCCGCGGATCGCATCCTGCTGATCAACGATCCCTTGCTGGCCGGCTTCTCGCCCCGGCCGTACGTGGCGGTGCTGGAGAGCCTCCTCAAGACGGAGAGCCCGCGGGCGGTGCTGATCGGCAGCACATCGATCGGTCTGGACGTCGGCCCGCTGCTCGGCGGGAAACTCGATGTCCCGGTGATCAACGGTTGCCAGAGCGTCTCGGTCGGAGGCGGGGTATTGACAGTGACGGCCAGCTTTTTCGGGGGCAAGCTGCTGGCGGATGTTGCGATCACCGCCGCGCCCGTGATTCTGCTCGTGGCCCCCGGGGCCTTCCGGCCGACGGAGCAAAAGGGCGCAGCCCAAGTGGAGACGAAGGGGAGTCCGGTCCCCTTGGACGCCGGCCCGGCCGTGTTCGAGGAAATGATCCTGCCGGATACCACGGACGTGGACATTACGCAGCAGGACGTGCTCGTGGCGGTAGGCCGCGGCATTCAGCAGCAAGACAACGTGGAGGTCGCCGAAGCGCTGGCGGCGTCGCTGGGCGGGGCGCTGGCGGCGTCGCGTCCGATCGTGGACCAGGGATGGCTGCCGATGACCCGGCAGGTCGGCAAGTCGGGGATGACCGTCAAGCCGAAGTGTCTTATCGCCCTCGGAATCAGCGGGGCGCCCGAACACGTCGAAGGGATGAAGGATTCGGGGCTGATCATCGCCGTGAACACCGACCCAAACGCACCGATCTTCGATGTGGCTCACTACGGCGTCGTGGCCGATTTGCTGGAAGTCGCACCGGCGCTGACCGACGCGATCAAAGCAGGGTAGGAGGCGGGCGATGGTCCATCACGAGAACTCTTGGCTCCTGGCGAGTCTGCCGACGTCGCAAAGGATCCTCGGCGTGTACGGGGCGGTGTGGCTGATCCTTCTGGCAGCGATCGCCGCAGCCGTCTTTGCCTGGCGCATGTACCGCTTGCTGCGCGTCCTGGCGCAGGGCCGCCGGCAGAAGCGGATCGACCACCTCGGCCAGCGCCTCTGGCTGTTCCTGAAGGAAGTGATAGGCCAGTCGCGGATGTGGACCGGCGAGTCCATCATCAACTGGGCCCACCCGCTGATCTTCTGGGGCTTCTGCTGCTTCGTCCTCGCTTCGGCGTTGATGTTCACCGGCGGGATGCTGAACCCGTTTCTGCCTCCAGGCTTGCAGATACCCCAGGCCGAAGAGATCCCCGTCCTGGGCACGATCGTTGACGTGTTCGCCGTGTTGGTTCTGATCGCGCTGGTGGCGTCGTCGATCCGCCGCTACGTTTTCACTCCGCCCGGTCTGCAGCGCACCTGGGACGCAACAATAGTCGTGTCGCTGATCGCCGCGCTGATGGTCACGTTCCTGTTTTCGGAAGCGGGCACGCACACGCGGGAGGCGGCGGCCAAGGCGGCCGGGGAGGCGACGGAGGGCTGGGGCCAGACGTGGCTGCCTGCCGGGACCATGACGGCCCGCCTCCTGGCGGGCGTCGGGGTGCCCGCGACGACCGTGATCTCGATCGGCCTTGCCTGCTGGTGGATCCATCTGTTCATCCTTCTGGTCTTCCTGGCGTACTTGCCCTACTCGAAGCACATGCACCTGATATGGGCCCCGTTCGCAGTGTTCTTTGGCGAGCTGCCGCGGCAAAAAGGAACGCTCGAGGCGCCGTCCGCCGCAGCGGGGGCACCGAGCGAGGGGGAGGAAGCAGCCGCAACGGTGGCCGGTCAGTTGCGGGCGTTCACTTGGCGGCAACTGCTGAACGCCTACACCTGTGCCGAGTGCGGCCGCTGCGAGCGGGTCTGTCCCGCGTTCGCCAGCGGGGCCAGGCTCTCGCCGCGACAGATCGTCCACGACCTCAAGGAATTCGTGCTTGACGAGGGGGTCAAGGCGGTCAGCGGCGCCGGAGCCGACGGCGAAGGCAAGAGCAGGAAACTGGTCGGCGACATGGTCAAGCCGGAGGCGATCTGGGCCTGCACGACCTGCTACTCGTGCATGGAGATGTGTCCCGTGCGCAACGAGCATGTGCCGTTGATCGTGGAGATGCGGCGGAAACTGGTCGAGCAGGGCAAGCTGGACGGGACCCTGCAAGAGACGCTGATCTCGCTGCAGCGCTACGGCAATTCGCAGGGCACGTCGCCGCGCAAGCGGTTCGATTGGGCCAAGGACGTGCCCCAGCCGATCAAGGACGCGGAGAAGGAGCCGGTCGAGACGCTCTGGTTCCTGGGCGACTACGCCGCCTATCATCCGTCGTCGGCGCGCGTCTCGCGGATGGTGGCCTTGGTGTTCCAGGCGATGGGCCTCGACTTCGGGTGCCTCTTGAAGAGCGAGAGATCGGCCGGCAACGATGTCCGGCGCGCGGGCGAAGAGGGACTGTTCGAGATGCTCGCCGAGCAGAACGTGCAGGCGCTCGGCAAGGCCCAGTTCCGGCGGATTGTGACCACCGATCCCCACACGTACCACACCCTGAAGCACGACTATCGGCGGTTCGGGCTGGACAAGCCGGTCTACCACTACTCGGAGCTTTTGGACGAGGCCATCCGGCAGGGGCGGCTGAGCCTGAAACAGAAGCTGGAGGGCACCGTCGTGCTACACGACGCCTGCTATCTGGGCCGGTACAACGGGATCTACGATCCCCCGCGGCGCGTGCTGGACGCCCTGGGCCTGAAGCGACTGGAGATGCCGCGCAGCCGGGAGCACAGTTTCTGCTGCGGGGCCGGCGGCGGGAAGATCTGGATGGAAGAGGACGAGGCCGTCAAGGAACGACCCGCCGTCAACCGGATCCGCGAAGCCCTGGCGATCAGCGGCGTCACGCACTTCGTCGTCGTTTGCCCGAAGGACCTCGGCATGTTCGAGGACGCCGTGAAGACGGTCGGCCAAGAGGACCGCTTGAAGGTGGTCGACCTGGGAGAACTCGTTTTCGAAGCCATTTAGCATACTTCTTGGGTCGGAGCCGAAAAGAATGAACTCAGCCGAGAAAGCCGCCAGGATCGGCGTCTACGTATGCCACTGCGGCAGCAACATCGCCGGGATGGTGGACGTCGAAGGGGTCGCGAAGTGGGCGGGCGTGAGTCTCAAGGACGTCGCCGTCTCGCGGGACTATAAGTTCATGTGCTCCTCGCTCGGCCAGCAGATGATCGAGGAGGACATCAAAAACCAACAGCTTAACCGCGTGGTGGTCGCCGCGTGCTCGCCCCACCTGCACGAGAAGACCTTCCGCCGGGCCTGCCAGAACGCCGGCCTGAATCCCTATCTCTTCCACATGTGCAACGTCCGCGAGCACGTCTCCTGGGTCTCCAAAGACAAGACCGCGGCCACTGAGAAGGTCAAGGCCCTGGTCTCCGCCGCCGTCCGGCGCGTCAAGGAGCAGCAGCCGCTGGAGCCGATGTACGTCAAGGTCAATCCCGCCACGCTGGTCGTCGGCGGCGGGATCGCCGGCTTGCAGGCCACGCTCGAGCTGGCCGACGCCGGCCACCACGTCTACCTGGTTGAGCGCGAGCCGTCGATCGGCGGCCACATGGCCCAATTCGACAAGACCTTCCCCACGCTCGATTGCTCGGCGTGCATCCTGACGCCCAAGATGTCCGAGGTCGGGCAGCACGAGAACGTGACTTTGATGACGTATTCGGAGCTGGAGGAAGTCAGCGGCTCGGTGGGGAACTTCAAGGTCAAGGTCCGCCGCAAGGCCCGCTACGTCGACGAGGAAAAGTGTACCGGCTGCGGCCGGTGCATCGAGGGTTGCCCTACCCAATACCGCCCCTATCACTATCCGGAGAGCGCCGCGGGCGACGGCCAAAGCTACGGGCTGCCGGTGGAACCCGAACTGGACCCGGAAGTCAAAGCCGTGATCGACTGGTCTCTGGAGGTTCAACGGCCGGAGGAGTCCGCCCTGATCTCCATACTCCAGGACATCAACCGCGACGTCGGCTACCTTCCCGAGGCGGCGCTCCGCTACGTGAGCCGGAAGACGAAGGTGCCTCTCTTGGCCGTTTACCACGTGGCTACGTTCTACAAGGCGTTTAGTCTCACGCCGCGGGGCAAGCACCGGATCCGGGTGTGTCTTGGAACGGCCTGCCACGTGCGTGGCGCGCCGCTGTTGTTGGAGGCTTTGAAGAGCCGTCTGGGGATCGAACCGGGCCAAACGACGCCGGACGGAAAGTTCACGCTGGAAACGGTGAACTGTTTGGGCACTTGTGCGATGGGGCCGGTGGTGGTCGCGGACGAGGAGTACCTGACGCTTCGCCCGGGCGACGTGCAACGCGCGATCAATCGCCTCGAACCCAAGGAGCCCGCGGAAGCCCGAGGAGACATGACCCATGAGTCCTAAACGTCTACTGCACCCCGGCGACCTTGCCGGCCTTCGCAAGGAGCTCATCGCCAGCGAGCCGCAGAAAGCGATCGTCGTTTCGTGCGGCACCTGCGGCGTTTCCCGCGGTGGAACCAAGCTGGTCGAGGAAATATCCGGGGCCCTGGCGCGAGCGGGCACCAACGGACAGGTGCGGTTGCGGGTCACCGGATGCCTGGGCTATTGCGACAGGGAGCCGATCGTCATCGTCCGCCCGCAAGGCTTCTTCTACCCGCAGCCGAAGATTTCGGACGTGAAGGAGATTGTGGAAAAGAGCGTTCTTGCCGGGGAGCCCGTCGAGCGACTCTTCATGAAGGATCCTCAGACCGGCCGGCCGTATCGGACGAAAGAGGAGATTCCTTTCTACAAGGAGCAGACCCCCGCCGTTTTCGGCGCGAACTTCGAGCTCGATCCCACGAGCATCGAGGATTACATACGGATCGGAGGGTACAGTGCCGTGGTCAAGGCGCTGACCACGATGACGCCGGACGAGATCATTCAAGAAGTCAGGCGATCGGGGCTGCGCGGGCGCGGCGGCGCGGGCTTTCCCACCGGAGTCAAGTGGGCCTCTTGCCGCAAGGCGGAGGGCGAGCTCAAGTACGTGATCTGCAACGCCGACGAGGGCGACCCGGGCGCCTACGCCAACCGCGGGCTCATGGAGGGCAATCCGCACAGCGTGATCGAGGGGATGATCATCGGCGCCTATGCCATCGGGGCCAGTGAGGGCTTCGTCTACGTCCGCACGGAGTATCCGATGGCGGTGCTCTTGGTGACCAAGGCCGTCGAGGAGGCGCGCAAGCTGGGATTGTTGGGCGAGAAGATACTCGGCACGGAGTTCAGCCTGGATATCAAGGTGAACCGCGGCGGCGGGGCCTTTGTGTGCGGCGAGTCGACGGCCCTGATGGCTTCCATCGAAGGCCGGGCCGGCGAGCCGCGGTCCAAGCACGTCCACACGGTGGAACGGGGGCTTTGGGACAAGCCGTCCACGCTGAACAACGTCGAGACCTGGTCCAATATCCCGCTGATCGTCAATCGTGGCGCCGACTGGTTCACCCGCATCGGGACGGGAGACGTTTCCAAGAACCCCTGGGGCGGCAGCAAAGGCACCAAGATTTTCTCATTGGTCGGCAAGGTCAACAACACGGGACTGGTCGAAGTGCCGATGGGAATCACCTTGCGGGAGATCATCTACAACATCGGCGGCGGAATCAAGGGAGGAAAGAAGTTCAAGGGGGTGCAGACGGGCGGCCCGTCGGGCGGGATCCTGGCCGAGCGGCATTTGGATCTGCCGATCGACTACGACCAACTGGTGGAAGCCGGCTCGATGATGGGCTCCGGCGGCATGATCGTGATGGACGAAGACAACTGCATGGTGGATTTTGCCCGGTTCTTCCTCTCGTTCCTCGAGGACGAATCGTGCGGGAAGTGTACCCCGTGCCGGGAAGGGATCACGCAGATGCGGCAAATCCTCGAGCTCATCGGCTCCGGCAAGGCGAGGATGGAACACTTGGATTTGCTGAAGGACCTGGCCGACGTCGTGGTGGACGCCTCCCTATGCCAGTTGGGCACGACGGCACCCAATCCGGTCCTGACCACTCTCGCATATTTCCGCGATGAATACGAGGCGCATATCCGCGAGGGGCGGTGTCCGGCGGGCGTGTGCAAAGGGCTGACCACTTACCGCATTGACCCCGAAAGGTGCAACGGTTGCTCGGTCTGTGCCCGACAGTGCCCGGCGGGGGCCATCCAAGGAAAGACCAAACAACCCCACGCGATCATTGCGGAGAAGTGCTCGAAGTGCGGGATTTGCTTTGATGTCTGCAAATCGAACGCGGTCGTCCGTAATTAGTCATGGAACCAGTCATGATAAACCTAGTCATCAACGGCAAAGAACTAAGGGCTGAGCGGGGCCGAACCATTCTGGAGGTGGCTCGCGAGGCGGGGATCCACATTCCAACGCTCTGCAATCACGAATCTCTTCCGCCTTATGCCGCGTGCCGTTTCTGTATCGTGGAGGTCACGTACAAAGGCGCCACGCGCTACCGCGCTTCCTGCATCTACCCGGTGGATGAAGGAATGGAGGTCAAGACGCACTCGGAGCGCGTGCTGAAGATACGCCGCATTCTGGCGGAGCTGATGCTGGCGCGCTGCCCGGAATCGGACGTGATCCGCGACATCGCTTACGACGTCGGCGTGGGCAGTTGCCGGTTTGAGCGCCCCCGCGGCGAAAACAGTCCCTGCCGCATCTGCGGGGCCTGCAAGATCCGCGAAGAGATGCGATTGGCTCCGCCGGACGGCATGCCGAGCACCTTCGTCAGCAAGGGAGGCTGCATCCTGTGCGGAATGTGCGTCAGGCTCTGCGACGACGTGATGAAGATCGGCGCGCTGGCGTTTGAAGGGCGCGGTGAGAGGCGGCGCGTGACCACGCCCTTCCGCACACCGTCGGAATTCTGCATTAGCTGCGGCGCCTGCAGCTCGATATGTCCGACGGGCGCGATCGAGTTGTTACGCATTCGCGCCCAGCATCCGACGCCGATTCCGTCCGAGTTCGATCAAGGGCTCGCCAACCGCAAACCCATCTATACGCCGTTCCCCCAAGCCGTGCCGCGCGTGCCGGTCATCGACAAGGAAACCTGCGTCAACTTCAAGACCGGCGGGTGCAAAGTCTGCGAATACTCCTGCCAGACGCAAGCCATCGACCACACCATGCAGGACACCTTCGAAGAGATCGAAGTAGGCAACATCATCATCGCCACCGGCTGGAAGCTCTTCGACTGCTCGCGGATCTCGCACTACGGCTACGGGCGGCTGGCCAACGTCTTTACGAACATGGAGTTCGAGCGGCTCTGCAACGCGGCGGGCCCGACCAACGGCAAGATCCTCCTCCGCGACGGCAAGACCGAGCCAAAGACCGTGGCCATCGTCCACTGCGTCGGCAGCCGCGACGCCACCACCAACCCCTACTGCTCGGCCGTCTGTTGCATGGCGGCGCTGAAGTTCGGGCACCTCGTGCTGGAAAAGACCAACGCCGAGGTGTACTCCTTCTACATCGACATGCGAACCAATCAGAAGGGATACGAGGAGTTCTACGAGCGGCTTCAGGAAGAGGGCATGCAGTTCGTGCGCGGCAAGGTGGCCGAGGTCACCAACCTCGCCCGGACGCCGCAGGAGGAGGGCAAGCTGATCGTCCTCGTCGATGACACGCTGCTGGGCAAGCAGCGACGCATCCCGGTGGACATGGTGGTGCTCATGGGGGCCCTCCAGCCGCACGCCGACGCCAAGGAGTTGGGTCTGAAGTGCGGCATCTCGTGCAGCGCGGCCGGCTGGTACACGGAGCGGCACCCCAAGCTGGACCCGGTGGCCACCATGACCGATGGCGTCTTCGTGGCCGGGGTTTGCCAGGGGGCCAAGGATATCCCCGCGTCCGTCGCCCAAGGCGCTGCCGCCGCCGCCCGCATCCAAGGCATGATCACCAAGGGGGAGGTGATGATCGAGCCGATCGTGGCCTCGATCAACGAAGAGGCCTGCTCCGGCTGCCGGATCTGCAACAACGTGTGCCCCTATAATGCCATCGAGTTCGACCAGGAAAAGGAGGTCAGCCGCGTGATCACGGCCCTCTGCAAGGGCTGCGGCACCTGCGTGGCCGCCTGCCCCGGCGGCGTGATCACCGGGGCGCACTTCAGCAACGCCCAGATCGTCGCCGAGATCGAAGGCATCCTGTGGGACGCGGCCGGCGGAAACGGCTCGGCGAAAGCGGCCAAGGGGGAGACGGCGGGGGTTGCGTGAGTCGGAAGAGTGCAAAATGGAAAATGCAAAATGCAAATTGCAAATCGCAGACTGCAAATTGCAAATCGAGAATTGGAATTGAAAACTGAGGGGTACAACGATAGCGGAGAGCGAACGAGGATTGCACAGACCACTTCGCACGATCCGGCCGCACCAACGCAATTTACAATTTGCATTTTACAATTTGCATTTTGCACTCCTTCT
>Ga0315279_10010521_pt1 | contig 10864 bp, 13 predicted proteins | sample YL17G06_20_MG_FD_203694 | JGI IMG/M metagenome (GOLD analysis project Ga0315279, IMG submission 203694) | Sediment microbial communities from Yellowstone Lake, YNP, Wyoming, USA - YL17G06_20 | ecosystem: Environmental > Aquatic > Freshwater > Lake > Sediment | place: USA: Wyoming | collected...
GAGAGGTGACGCGCGTTGCCGGTAGCCGGCTTCATCCTGGCGTTCCTTTCCATAATGTACCTGTCCATGAAGAAAGTCAGCATAGCCCGGGTTATGTTCCTCGGGACGGTCATCATGGCTCTCGCGTCAGGCATGGGGCCTTCGCAGGTCACAGGCACGGTCTGGACAGCCTTCAAGGACCGGGCGACCCTGGAACTAGCCGGGGCCGTCCTCGCCATCGGGATCTTCTCCACGGTCATGAAGGAGTTCAGCTTCCTGGGCAGGACGGTGAACGGGCTGACCGTCTTCCTGGGCAACGTCAAGGCAGCCATAATGTCGGTGCCCGCCCTCATCGGGTCAATGCCGGTCCTCGGCGGCGCTGCGCTGTCGGCACCCCTCGTGGACAAGCTCGGGGACTCGCTGGACTTGTCCCCAGACAAGAAAGCCGCAGCTAACCTCGCGTTCCGCCACGGCACCATGTTCATCTTCCCGTTTTCCCCGGGAATCATCCTGGCGTCGAAGCTCACCGGTTTCCCTGTCTCCGCCCTGCTCTCGCGCTTGTGGCCCATGTCAGTCGCTATCTGGGGCATCGGGTACCTGGCGCTCCTCAGGAAGGCCAGGCCTGCCTCTCTAGCGTCGCCGGGCGGCGTCTCCACGGGCCAGACAGCCGCTGCCGGGTCGCCGTCCGTCCGGACGCAGAGCAGGCTGGAGGGCCTGGGAGAGTTCCTCCTGTACGGCGGGCCCCTCATCGCGGCGCTGATCTTCGGCCTCGTCCTCAAGTGGCCGCTCTGGCTGTCGCTGGCGGCAGGGACGGCCCTCGCCTGCGGGCTCGCTCTGGTCCAGAGAAAGCCGGTGCCTCCGGTAAAGACGCTGCTCAACGGCGCGAACCTCACCCAGGTGGCGGGCATGTTCTGGATCATGTCCTTCAAGGCGTTCGTGACCGCTTCGCCGGTCTTCCCGTCCCTCATAGCCAAAGCCACGACCAAGGGAGTTTCTCCGGCGCTCATGGCTATCTTGATACCGCTGGCCTTCGGCTACGGCAGCGCGTCCCAGACCACGACCATCGGCGTCCTCATGCCTCCCCTGGTCCCCGCCAGCATCCCAGGGGCGGCGAGGCTGTACATGGCCTGCCTGGTGTATGCGTCCAGCTTCACGTCGTACTTCTTCTCGCCGCTCCACATGTGCCAGGTGCTGACCTGCCAGTATTTCAAGGTGGACATCCTGAGGGTTTACAAGTTGAACTGGCCCATACTCGCGGGCCTCGGGGCTGTGGTGGCGACGTACTACGTCCTCATAGGCCGGCTGATGTAGAGGGAACCTCAACGTCCCCCCGAGCGCTCTGCACTCGGCCCTGCTACTCGATGAGCGTCAGCAGCTCCTTCATCCTGGTGGCATTCACCGCCGCCTGCCCCCTGTGGCAGTTGTTGTACAGGACGTAGGTATCACCGGCCTCCTCATCCATCCGCCGTATCTCGGGGACCCAGGGCCTCATCTCTTCGTCGGTATAGAGGTAGTCGTAACGCTCCCATGCTTCCTCGTGGTTCCACCACTTGGCGGCGTTCCTGCCATGGAACCGGAGGTACCCCACGTCCGAGGTGACCAGCGACACCTCGGGGAACAGCCCCCTCAGGTTGGGCTCGTCGACGCAGCAGAACCCGGTGCCGCTGTCCCGGAGGGCTTTGTACACGTCCTCCCTCGCCCAGCCCGCGTTCCTGAACTCGACCACCGGCCGGGCGACCGTCACCCTTTCCCCGAGCGAGGTCACGTAGTCCAGGGCGTCGGGGCCATACTTGAAGCCCCAGGGGAACTGGTACAGGATGCAGCCCAGGTTGCCGGACTCGGCCATCGGCGCGACCCCTTCGGAGAATGTGGCTGTCTCCTTGGCGAGGTCATCGCTTGAAGCAGGGATCTCGTGGGTCAGGGTCTTGTGAGCCTTCACAGTGAAACGGAAGTCCACGGGCACCTTCTTGGCCATAGCCTGCATGGTCCCGGGGACAGGCTGGCGGTAGTACGTGAAGTCCAGTTCCACGCAGTTGAACTTCCCCGCGTAGTACCTGAGGAAATCCTGGGGCTTGGTGCCTTCCGGGTAGAACACTCCCGTCCAATCAGGGTAGCTGAACCCGGCTGTGCCCACGTACAACACGGCTGCTCTCTCCTACTCTCCCGAGATGTACTTCTCCTGGGGCCTCGACCAGGTGTAAATCTCATCCTCGCGGAAGAACAGAGCTATCTCCTTCGCCGCCGACTCCGCCGAGTCCGACCCGTGCACCAGGTTGTTCGATATGTTCAGAGCGAGGTCGCCTCTGATAGTGCCGGGCGCCGCGTTTGCAGGGTCGGTCACGCCCATGGCTTGCCTGACCGCGGCGATGGCGTCCGGCCCCTCCCACACGATGGCGACGACAGGGAGGGCCGTGATGTACTCGATGAGCCCCTTGAAGAACGGTTTCCCCTCGTGGACGGCGTAGTGCTTCCTCGCGAGGGCTTCGTCCATCCATATCATCTTCATGGCCGCGAGCCGCAGGCCTTTCTTCTCGATCCTGCCGATGATCTCACCGGCGAGGGAACGCGCCACCGCGTCGGGTTTCAGCAGTACCAGAGTCCTTTCAGCCAAGTCACGTCTCTCCTTTTGCCCTTACCGCTCCGACACCGCTCCGGGATGCGGCACCCGGACGCCGTCCTGAGAGTTTGTATTCCTCCGCGAATAGAATAAACCCTGGCGGTTTTCATCTCCAGGGCTTATTCCTTCACAGTTCCGTCTTCGTCTCTACTGTCTCGTAAAATAACTATCACCTTTCTTGAGAGGCATTCTAGCTCGCGCGCTCTGCGGGCCTCGAGAAGATCCCCCGCTTGACCTCGGTAGCCGTTACCTGCTTGGATCCGAACTCCTTCACGATAGCGTCCACGACCGCCCATGGGTCCACGCGCTCCCCGCAAGTGAACACGTCGAGCGCCGCGTAGCCCAGCTCAGGCCAGGTGTGGATCGCGATGTGAGACTCGGAAATGACGACAACGCCGCTCACCCCCTGCGGTGAAAACCGGTGGAATGCAGTTTCTCTCACTTCCGCTCCGGCGGAGAGAGCCGCACTGACCAAGATCTCCCGGATCTCATCGAGGTCGTTGAGTATGCGGAACTCACACCCGTAGACCTCAGCCAGAATGTGACGGCCCAGCCCCTGCATCTTTAGTCCCAGCCCCCTTTCAAATGCCGCGGACAAGCGCGGTTACTAGAGGAGATGCTTCGTAGCCCAAAAGACGAACCAATGAGATTCTAGGGAAACCGGAACCTTGTTGTCAACCCGGACGCGACCCTCCTCGGTGGTCCAGAAGACCTCTCCCGGCCAGTCTGTTTACCGGGGCGGAACGCGCCTGACTTCCCATTATACTCCTTATACTCCAGCTGGTAGCCTGCCATGCGGGTGAACCGCGAGGTTGTCTGGTAGTCCGGCACGGCGACGGAAATCTCAGCGGTAGACGGCCAGTCCCCCGGGGGGAGCGGTGTATATGGCCGGGTGCTTCCCCGCCGCCTGGAGCCGGGACGCGACGGCGTCCCTGGCCATGGCCGGGGTATTGCATTGGATGCTGAGGTGAGCGAGCACGACCTCCCTGGTCCTGGCCGTGACCATCCTCGACAGCGAGTCCGCCGCCTGCTCGTTGGATAGATGACCGAGGTCGCCGAGGACCCTCCGGATGATGAAATAGGGGCGGCCCGAAGTCCTCTCCATCTCCACGTCGTGGTTGGACTCGAAGACCAAGTGCTCCAGACCCGTGAGGAGCGTCTCCACCCCGTACGGGACGTGCCCCAGGTCCATGGCGAACCCGGCCCTCTCGCCTCCCGACTCCACCACGAACCCCAAAGGTTCCCTGGCATCGTGGGGCTTGGCGAAGGCCGATACCGTGAGGCCCGACACCAGCACCGACTGACCGGGAGATATGACCCTGACCAGGTCCAGGGCGATGCGCCGGGCCATGTTCTCCCGGTACCACTCCCAGAACCCCTGGGATGCGTAGACGGGGATGCCGAACCTCTGGGCCACGGGCGTGGCGAGGCACATGGCTCTGATGTGGTCGGAGTGCTCGTGGGTGATGAAGAGCGCGGAGACATCCCGGGGCTCCATCCCGAGCTCCCGCAGACTGCCGGTCAGGCGGCGCAGTGAGATCCCGCAATCGACCAGTATGGGGCGAAACGCATCGTCCCAGACCAGGTACGCGTTACCGCACGTGCTGGAACTCGAGAGTGACGCCAGGTACAATCGCTTCACCGGTCCTGACCGCCCTGTTCTCCCGGGGTTATTCTCCACGCCGGCGACCGATCCTGCAGGTTTCTTTCGCCCAGCCCTCACCCAAACCCCTGAAAGAGGGGTGCGCCGCATGCCCGGCGAAATGTCCGGCAGAGGTTCAAGAGAAGAGAGGTGGACCCCAGTTGCCCAGGAAAGGCAGCGTGGAACCGAAGGTCCTCGAGAGAGATCCTGATAAGGCGATCTACCGGTTCTCTGCAAGCAACCCCGCCTGCATGAAGGCCCGTCCGGGCGAGACAGTCATATTCGATACCCTGGATTGCTTCGGAGGTCAGATAAGGAGCGAGGAAGACAAGTTCGAGAAGGTGGGCTGGGACAGGATCAACCCGGCCACAGGCCCCCTCTACGTGGAAGGGGCCTCGAAGGGCGACACTCTCTGCGTCCAGATCCTGGACATCCAGGTGGATAGCCCGGGAGTCATCGTGGCGGTGCCGGGCATGGGGGCAGCCGGGGATAGAGTGAGAGAGTCAGTCACGACGCTGGTCCCGATCAAGAACGGGCTGGCCCACCTCCCCAGAGACATCATCCTCGAGGTGAAGCCCATGATCGGCGTCATCGGGACCGCCCCGCTCGAGGGGGAAGTCCCGTGCGGCACGCCTGGCCCTCACGGCGGGAACATGGACACCTCCGTCATCGCGCGGGGGGCAGGCGTATACCTCCCGGTCAACGTCGACGGCGCCCTGCTCGCCATGGGCGATCTGCATGCCCTCATGGGTGACGGAGAGGTGCTGATCTGCGGCATAGAGGTCTCGGGCAGGGTGAAGGTCACGACCCGAGTGATCAAGAAGCGTTCTCTCCCCTGCCCTGTGGTCGAAACCGAGAATGCCTTCTACGTAGTGTGGTCGGCGGAGACCCTGGATGAGGCCGCCAGCGGAGCGCTTTACCGGAGCATCGACCTGCTCGACGAGGCGCTCAGCTGCAGCCCCGAGGAGTCTCTGGCGCTCCTTTCGGTGAAGGGCAACCTCCAGGTCTCTCAGGTGGTCGACCCGCTCAAGACAGCGAGGATGGAGATACCCAAGGTCATCCTGAAGGGCCGGAGCCTGGTAGGCGCGTAGCGTAGGACCATGGCGCATCAGCGCAGCGGAGCGTCCGGCGGAAATTCACCCGATCCGGCAGCCGGGCCGATGATCCTGATAAGGTGATCCTATGAAAGAGGAAGACAGCCTGCTTCCCGAACCTTGGCTTGCGGCGGACGAAGATCCCCTGACCGGGCTGCCCAACCTGCTGGCGCTCATTTCCGACCTGCCTGGAAAGACAGGGGACAGCGGCGGCGTCGCCGTCGGATTCGACATCCGGGGACTCGGCGCCATAAACCAGGAACGGGGCCGGGATGCCGGCGACAGGGCGCTGGTCTCCTTCGCCAGGTGCCTGGTCCGCGCGGCGTCGTCCCTGGGTCCCGAGCGCCTGAGCCTTTACAGGCTGGGCGGAGACGAATTCTGCGCCATCATCCGCGGGGATGCCGGCGACGCTGCAAGGCTGCTTCAGGCCCTCTCGGCCAGCGGGGGCGCGCCTCCCTTCAAGCACAGCGTCGTCGAGCTTTCCCCGGATAGCGGTTCCTCCAGCGAGGCTTTCATCGACATATGGCTACCCCTGGAGCACGGGCTGCAGACCCGCGCAGGGTCGCAGGAAGACCCCCTGAGGCACGTCGCGCGGCGGCTTGTCGAGCAGGTCAAGGAGACGCTGGAGCAGCTCAAGGCGAGCCGCCGCATGGCTCACACTGACGACGTGTCGGGCCTCCCCAACCAGAGGGCCGCCAGGTACATCATGAGAGAGCACCTCGCCAGGTACAAGGAGACCGGCAGGAAGCTGAGCCTGCTGTTCGTGGACGGCGACAACCTGCGCAAGTACAACGAGAACCTGGGCTACGGGCCCGGGAACGAGATGATACGGAGGCTGGGCTCCGTCCTCTCCGGCGCCACGCTTCCCGGCGAGTTGGTGGCCAGGTGGCTGTCCGGGGACGAGTTCATGGTCATACTCCCGGGGTACGCGAAGAAGGAGGCCATGGACAAGGCCGAGTCCCTGTGCAAGAGCGTGAGGGAGGAATCGGAAAGCTGGATCTACCCGACCACGGTCTCGGTGGGCGTGGCTACGTTCCCCGACGACGACGACGACCTCGAGAGCCTGCTGTCCAAGATCGAGGAAGCCAACTCGAAGGCCAAGGCGCTGGGAAGGGACAGGGTCTGCGGGGTCTGACCATCGGCGCGCGACGCGAGTGACACCTGCCACGCAGGATGCCACCTGCACCAGGGATGTGCCCTAGACGTTGAAGCGGATGTCGAGGATGTCCCCGTCCTTCACGACGTAGTCCTTGCCCTCGAGCCGCAGAAGCCCCTTCTCCTTGCAGGCTTTCATCGACCCGTTCTCGCGCAGGTCGTCGTAAGAGGCCACTTCCGCCCTTATGAATCCCTTCTCCATGTCCGTGTGTATCTTGCCGGCCGCCTCTTTGGCGGGCAGCCCCTTCGCGATGGTCCACGCCCGGACCTCGTCTCTTCCCAGCGTGAAGAACGAGATGAGCCCCAGGCAGCGGTAGGCCGCTTTGGCGATCCTCGCGACGCCGGTCTCCGCGAGCCCGTACTCCTTGAGGAATGAAAGCCTGTCCGCCTCCGGGAGAGCGGCAATCTCAGGCTCGACCTCCCCGCAGAAGACGACCACCGGGTAGTCCATCTCCCGCGCTTTCTCCTGCAGAGTGGCGCGTCCCGGGTAGTCCCCGGTCGAGAGCGAGCTTTCCGAGACGTTCACCGCCATTATCATGGGTTTCATCGTGAAGAAAGCGTAGTTTGCCAGGAAGCCCTCCTCCTGGGGTTCGAAGTCGATCTTCCGCAGCGGGACGTTCCCGTCCAGCACCGTCCTGCACTTCTCGAGGAAACGCACCTCCGCCTGGGACAGCGGCTTGGCCTTGTGCGAACCGATCCTATCCAGCCTGCCTTCGACCCACGCCAAGTCGGCCAAGAAGAACTCGGTTTCCAGGTCGTCCACTATGGTGAGCACAGAAGCAGGGTTGTCGGCCACGAATGCGGCGATCACCACGATGAGGGCGTCCAGACTCCGGACTGCGTTCAGGAGGTCCTGCCCCTTGTGGGGTTGGACGTCCTGTACCTCGGTCCTGGCGTATATGGTCCTCTCGGGCTTGAACAGCCGGGAGAGCCAGTCCAACCTCCCGTCAGGGATCTCCATCACTCCGACGCTCTGGACAGCCCCCTTTAGCGGCGCGTCGCCCCTGGTCTGAGTCAGGAGCTTCATGAGCGTCGTCTTGCCCGATTTGGGAAGCCCTACTATGCCTATGTTCATGGCGAGCCTGCCTCCACGCGGTGACTTGCCTCCATGGGCCAATTGTAATCCCGGAGGCGGAACCCCTCAACTATCGCCGGCTGGCGCGTAGGCCGCAGCGCGACTTGGCTGCGCGTCGACCTCAGAGGTCTTGCGTTGCGGTGGGCGGAAGCGTCCGGGGGCGGGCCGTGCCCACCCCCGGGTCCGCTGGGACAACAGCGGGGCGAGGACCTAGTTGCCGCAGCAGAGGCAGATGATCAGGATGATCAGGATCAGGATGAGGAGCCAGGTCCAATCGAAGCCGGGGCCGCACTGGATCCCTGCCATCAACGGCACCTCCCCCAAAGGTGGATTCGTAGCGTCAACATCTTATGTGCCGCGTCCGGCGCGTGACACTGGCCGCCGGCGGCCTCGGACCGCGTCCTCCCGCGGCCCCGGTCACCTGGATATGTCGCCTGGAATATCATGTCGTGACCTTGCGAGGGAGGGACCCATTACGGCTCTCGGGGGGGTGACGAAATGCCTTTTAGTCTCAAGAGGGGGAACCTGGTGCAGAACGGCGGGTTCGAACAAGGGCTGGCAGGCTGGTTAGGGGCGGCCAACGTGGGGATCGTGCCTTCAGCGCTGTCTCACAGCGGGATGATTGCCGCGGCCATGGGAAAACCCGACGGCACCGCCCCGGCTGACATACTCCAGGACGTGCCCGCGCTCCCGAGGCGCACCTACAAGTGCCAGTTCTTCGTCGCCGGCGTGAGGCCGGGCCCGGCTGACCTCAGCGTGGACATCCGGTGGATGTGCGCCGGGGCGGGCGACGCCGGGTGCGCCCTGGAGTGCGGTCCCGTCCTCGTCTGGGGAGTGACCATCGGCCCCGCAGCGCTCGGGGCCTGGAAGGCGGTCATCGCCTACACAGACGCGGCACCGCCCGGCACAGAGGCGGCGCGCATCGTCTTCTCGAAAGGGCCGGGGACCGCGCAATGCAACTACCTCCTGGTCGATGACGTTATCTTCGTCGAGCGTGACTGAGAAAAGGAGGCGCTCAGCTGATGCTCACAATACCCAAAGGGAACCTCGTGAAGAACCCGGGGTTCGAGCTGGGACTCCAGTTCTGGGAGGCGCCGCAGGTGCTCCCGCACCCCGGGTACCAGAACGTCTGCGTGCTGGGGCTCTTCCCCCACTCGGGGCTCGCGTCGCTCTGCATGGGCTTCTACGACCAGACGCACCCGGCGGTGGTGTACCAGGACGTCCGGGTAACGCCGGGAAACCACTACGAGCTGGACTTCTCGGTATCGGGGATCTCTCCGTCGGCCGCAGCCTTCCAGGCGGAGGTCCGTTGGCTGGACGAGGACCAGGACGACATCGGGGTTGCGCTGGCCATCTTCGTCCCCGAAGTTGGCCCTGCGGAGGCAGGCGCCTGGACCCTACACAGCGGCATAACCGAGGAGGCGCCCCTCGCCGCGAGGCGCGCGAGGGTCTCCTTCGGCAAGGGGATCGTAAGCACGCTCATCCTCGTGGACGATGTCCTGTTCTTCAAGAGCGAGTGATCGCCAGGAGGTGTGACAATGCTGTCTGCGCCCAAAGGGAACCTCATCACCAACGGCGACTTCGAGGAGGGAGCGCCCGGCGCGCCTCCCGTCGACTGGATCTCCGCCAACGTCCTCACGGTGGGTGACTGCCTCGCCTTCACCGGCAAACAGGCTGCGTCCCTGGGAGGGGCGGATCCCTCCTGCCCTGCGGTGCTCTACCAGGACGTCAGCGTCACCCCGCTGCACAGGTACCAGCTTTCCTTCCAGCTGGGGGTCAACCAGACTCCCGGGGCGGACCTCATCGTTGAGGTGCGGTGGCTCGATCACTTCTGCACCGACGCCGGGCCAGGGCTCTCGGTCTTCATCTCGGGCGCGTCTTCGCCCAACGCGGCGGCGGGGAGCTGGGACGCCCAGGCGCACCTAACGGAGTGCGCTCCTATCTGCACCTGTATGGCGAGAGTCCTCTTCTCCAGGAGCCCGCGGCCGAACGGGACGGACCCCAACATCGTGGACGCGGTTGTCTTCGCGGACGTCACCTAGCGAGGTGAGGAGACATGATGGCCAAGAGCCGCTTCATTCAGTACATCGACAAGACCGTCACGCTCAGCCTTCCGACTATGAGCATAACGGGCAAGCTCAAGGAGATCACTCCGGACTTCCTCGTCCTGGAGACCAATGTGGAGAAGAACGCGGAGACAGTCTTCATCTTCATCGCCCAGGTCTTGGCGATGAAGGTCGGTCAGGGGGAAACTGGCTGAGGCAGGAGCCGCCCCGCCTGGCCGCTCTTCGAGGGCTCGCGGGCCGCTGGGGTGCGATATATGCGCGCTACGCCGGGATGCGGGTCACCTCGTACCCGGCCTTGGTGTCCTTCACGGCATAGCCCATTTTGCGCAGTTTCTCACGGATCTCGTCGGACTTCGCCCAATCCTTCCCCTGCCTGGCTGCCGCGCGCTCTTCGAGGAGCCTGTGCACTTCGTCCGGCAGGTCGGGGGCTTCGATCGCCGCCTCGTCCTCGCGCGCCTTCCCGGTCGGAAGATCCAGCGCCAGGACCCGGTCGAACTCCCCGGCCAGGACGAGCAGCTTCGGGCCGAGGTCGTCCCTGGCGGCGTCCCAAAGGACGGCCACCGCTCTTGGCAGGTTCAGGTCGTCGCTCACGGCCTCCGAGAAACGGCCCAGCCACTCCTCATATCGCTTCCCAGCGCCCTCGGGTTCGGGCAGCCCGGCGCTCTTCTGCACCAGGCGCCGGAGCGACCGCAGGCCGTTCTGGGCGCTCGCCAGGGCGCTCCAGGTGAAGTTCAGCTTGCTCCTGTAGTGGGCGCTGAAGCAGAAGTACCTGAACGACAGGGGCTCGAACCCCTTCGCGGCGAGGTCGTCCAGGGTGTAGGTATTGCCGAGGCTCTTGCCCATCCTCCCGCCATCCACCTGCAGGAACTCGCCGTGCATCCAGAACCTCGCCGGGACCTTCCCCGTGCATGCCTGGGACTGGGCGATCTCGTTCTCGTGGTGGATCGGGATGTGGTCAACGCCGCCGGTGTGGATGTCGAACTGGTCTCCAAGGTATGCCCTGCTGATGGCCGAGCACTCGATGTGCCAGCCGGGGTACCCCATGCCCCAGGGGCTCTCCCACTGCATGATGTGCTCCTCGGGGGCTTTCTTCCAGAGCGCGAAGTCGGCCGGGTGCCGCTTCTCCCCTCTGACCTCAACCCTGGCGCCGGCAAGCTGGTCCTCCAGGCTTATCCCCGACAGCTTGCCGTACTCGGGGAACCTGGAGATGTCAAAGTAGATGCCGTCGCCGGTCTC